>OQVO01000174.1_pt1 | contig 21395 bp, 20 predicted proteins | sample 1691511 | NCBI WGS metagenome assembly OQVO01 (sample SAMN03418254, study PRJEB22391) | human gut metagenome | biome: human-gut; feature: organic feature; material: feces | host: Homo sapiens | place: Tanzania | collected 2013-01 | reverse complement strand
GACGTTTACATCAACCTTATTCCGTGGAACCCTGTTGAAGGAATGGAATTCAAGACTCCTTCACAGAATGAATGCCGCTTTTTTGTACAGTTGCTTGAAAAAGCCGGCCTTAACGTAAGCATGAGAACACGCCGCGGTGTAAAAATAGGCGGTGCATGCGGCCAGTTGGCCGATACCTTAATGCAGGTGGCTAAATACACCAAAACGCAGGAAGGGATGAAAAGCAAAATTATTACGGCGGTCACCTATCCGTTCATCTTGGGTACGGCGTCTATCGGTGTGTTGGTGTACTTTATTTTGGGGATTGTACCTACCTTCGCCCAAATTTTTAAGGACTTTAACATTGAACTCCCTACCATTACGGTTATGGTATTGGCGGTGTCCAGCTTTTTAATCAACCACGGTATTCTGCTTATTTTCATTTTGATTGCCTCTTTCGTCGGGTTTAAGTTTTACATTAAAACCCCGGAAGGTAAAAAACGCTGGCACGCATTTTTGTTATCCATGCCGCTTTTTGGTAATTTCTTGAAAAATATTTATTACGACCGTATGCTTTCCACCATGTCTACGCTGTTGCAATCCGGCGTGACCATTTTGAATGCTATTGCGGTATTGGAAGAATCTTTTGATACCAACGTAATCATTCAAGGGGCCTTAAAACAAGTGCGTGCGGAAGTGGCGGCCGGGCAGTCTATTTCCGAATCGTTCCGCTCTACGGGCATTTTCCCCGGGCTGATGACGGAAATGATGCTCATGGGTGAAGAATCCGGTAAATTGCCTTCTATTATCGGTACGCTTTCTAAATTCTATGCCGACCAAGTAGACCAGTTTATTGCGCGTTTCTCCGCGGTTATTGACCCTATCTTAATCTGCGGCGTAGGTGCGCTGATTGGTATTATTGTGGCCTCTATCTTCTTGCCTATTTTCAAACTGTCCCAAATCGGCGGCAACTAGGAGGGTTGTATGAAGAAAGGTTTTACACTGATTGAAGTAATGATTGTGGTGGTAATTGCCGTCACGGTGGCGGCATTTGCCGTGCCGGCTTATAAACGGAGCATGGAACGCAATAAATTTATGGCCGCGGAGGGGAAACTGATAGAGCTTTCTTCCGCCTTGCGTAATGTGCAACAAATGTTTGGGGGATATAGTTGCCCCGATATCACCACGCCGGAAGACATGTATCTAAATCAGGACGAAGGCGTTTCTGCGGCATACAAAACGCTTAATAAAGCCGGGTGCCAAAAGTATCCCAATATATGTATGGAACGCAACGGGTATACTAAAGCCACTGTAAAGGATTCCATGAATTCCTACGGATACAGCATAGAAGAAGATTGCAGCGTGTGTATGGTACGGCCGAACGTGGAGAAATTACCTGTGCCGTATAAAGTTTGTATTGATAATATGGGTACGGAAACTTTAACCTATAAGGACAAAAGCTTTTCGCGGTAATTGACAAATTGGCAATTTTCCGCAATACTTAATAGAGCTTAAATTTTATAGAGGATTTTTATATGAAGCATCTATATTGTAAACAAGCGGGTTTTACCCTGTTGGAATTACTGATAGCGGCCGCCATTATCGGTATTTTGGCTTTGTTTGCCACGGTGAGCTACCGCAACAGCACCGCCCAAACCCGGGTGGCACAGGCGCGCGCGGTCACGCAATCGTTGGCTATGGGGAATTATCGGGCGCATATTGATTACCCGAGCATTCGGTTTGATGAAAACCCTATTCGCGATGTGGTCCAAGGCACTACCGGTACCTCTTTTGTAGACGGCACTAGCGTTTGTGCCCGCGGTTTTGCCTCCAACCTCAGTAGTGCCCAGCCGTGGCAAGCCAGCTGTTTGGTGGCCAACGGCTATGTGGATGCTTTGGGTTTTGAAGGCTATTTCCACTTTACCGTGTCGGGGGAGGCATCGGCCTGTTTTGAGGGGGTAAATAGCAAACTGGGCAAGTATCAGGGCTATAAAGCCTGCTACAACGCGGCCAATGACAGTTGGAGCGAAATTTCCTCCACTTGGAGTGGTACGGGCGGCACAACCGGGGCCTAGCAAAAAGGATATTTTATGAAAAAATATTTATCTTATTTTAATCTCCGTTCCTGCGCGCAAAGCCAAAAAGGCTTTACGCTTATGGAAATTTTGGCTGTACTGCTGATTATTGCCGTAATCCTTAGCTTTGCGATTCCGGCATATAATTCCATTCGTTTTGACCAGCGCAACAACCTGGCTAAAGAAGGCGTAAAACGCTTGTCCGAAGCTATACGCAGTTATTACCAAAACACCAAAGGGGTTCAAATTATCGGGAATTTCACCGGAACCGCGTTGGGAACCGTTCCTGTCTGCAACGATTTGAGTTCCAGCGGGGTGCCGGGCCGCGGAAAGACGGAAAATATTATGCAGTTGTTTGCCTGCGGTTATTTAAGCGGGTCGGAATATTCCGAGTTGCCTTATACTTTTTATTCGTGCTTAAATGATGTGGATAACAAAGTATGCCACGGCCACCCGTATGCGGTGGCAAAAGCGGTTGATGAAAAAACGGCCGGTAAAAAGTATTATGACGATGGACAATATTATATTTATTTAGATAGTGCTTTACGGGTGACGGATAATTCCAACGATTAAAGGATACTTTATGATAAAGAAATTTTGGAAAAGTAAAAAAGGTGTGACGTTGTTGGAAGGGCTGATTGCCATGGTGCTGTTGGCCGTAGTGGCTACCGGCTCTTTTGCGGTGTTGTTATCGGCCTCGCGTAAATCTTCCGGGCCGGACATCCGCGAAGAAATGATTTTAGCGGTAGAAAAAGCGCACATGCAGTTGCAGGCGTATGTGTTTTCCCGCGATTTTACGCTTACCAAAAAAGATTCGGAAAATGAAGATTTAGTGCCGCTGGCCTATCAAAACGGCTTGTGCGGGCACTCCGGCACCATGGCGGTTGATGACACCACGCCCCTTGCCTCCGGAACGCATAACATTAAGTGCCTGTTGCCGCTTATTTGTGATTCGGATGCCGCAGATGATTGCAACGGGGATACCGGCTCCAAAAGTTGTTTTGTGTACCGGGTAAATCCTAATGATGTGGTCAACGCTAAATTGCCGAAAACCGCGCGGGAACGCCCGCTAAGCACCAACTGGAATACGGGGGTTTACAATACTGCGGAGGATGCTCAACCGCAAGATATTTCCAGCGGAAAAACCATCCATTTTGAAATCCGTTGCAACGGGTACACTTTAACCAGATAGGGGGCGCTATGAAAAACAGAAAAGGTTTTACACTTACAGAGGTTCTGTTGGCGGTAATGGTAGTGGGGTTAATTGGGGTGGCATTGGCCTCTTTAACCACGGCGGCCTCGCGCGAGGCGGGGGTTGGGCGCAGTAAAGTAATGCTGCGCAATAATTTATCCCTTTTTTTGCGCACGTTGCGTAATGATATTAACGCGGCAACGTATATTAATATGGGGGCGGGTACGGACCCCAGCACCGGGGGCCTTTTATTTGAGCTGTGCGATAATAAAAGCGTATCCGGGGCAGCTATTACCAAGCCCGGGGGCGGGAATGGGTGTGTCACTTATAGGTTTGACAAAGGCTCTAAAGCGTCCGGCGTGACGCCCACGGGGGCCACGCGCGGCGGCAGAATCCTGCGTAATGGGAGTACCGTGCTGAACAATGTAAAATATATGCCCCGGTATGAAGGGTACGCCTCTCCGTCCTTCCGGCGGGTGGGCAACAGCGGCGTTGCCAGCGCGATTGATATGACGTTGATTGTGGAATTAGATTCTACCCAAACGGTCAATGACATTGTAGAAGAAACGTTTTTACTGCCTAACGGGCTGTAAAGGAGATTTGTATGATATTAAAAAATAACAAAGGTGCCGCGTTAATGCAGGTTCTGCTGGTGACGGTGGTTTTGGCGGGGATGTCTGCCATGTTGTTGCGTGCCACGCTTTCGCGCACGATGACGGTGCGCCAAACGCGCCGGAATGTAAGCACCCAGATTATGGCGGATTCCTGCATGGCGGAGGTAAATTCTCTGTGGGCGGCCAAATCCGTAGCCACGTTCCGCAGTGATTTTGAAGGGGACGCCCGCGGCGCCTATATGTATTGTGACGACTACAATAACTCCGGCATTTGTACCAGCACCAGCGATACGGAAAAACACCGCTTTTATGATTGTTGGCCCGCAATAGACGGGCAACAGTATCAGGTGCGTGCCTGGTTGTATGATACAAAAGGGGAAAACGGAGAAGTGGACGGCTACCCCCGGGGAGAAATGACCGGAAAAACTGCCGGAGAAAATATGTTGCAAATGGTTTTTGAAGTAATAGGCAGTGACGGCGGCTCTTTATAATTTAGGATAGTGATTATGAAACGGAGCATTTTTTTAAGTGTAGCACTTGCCTTATCCGGCTTTGTTTATGCCCAAAACACCGTTTCCGCACCTGCGGAAGCGGTGTCTTCGTCTATTCAGGTATCTAACGAACAATTAACGGCCCCCGGGTCTAATATTGATATACTCAAAAAATCCCTCGGGCAAGCCAAGCAAGCCCCCCGGGCCGTGGGCACTACGGCCGTGCGCGCGCAAAGCACCGCGGGCTCTGCCGCCAAAGCATCCGCAAAAACATCGGCGGATGCCACGTTGGAAATGCCGTTAGATATGGGCGGAAATGCTCCGGCGGCGGTGGTAAAAACGCAAGTACAGCCCACTAAAAAGCTCAGCGCAAAAACCGCCAACCGGGTAGCGGCCAGCAAGGCGCGCCGCACCCAAGGCAAAAAAAATAATACGCTCCGTAAAAAGCCGGCTCCGGCAGGCAAGGCGGCGGCCGCTTCCGGCGCTAAAAAGCAAGCCGCGCAACCGCCCGCCAAACCCACGGAAACGGAAAAATTAATAGAAAAAGAAAACGCCCTTTTACCGCCGGGGGAAACCGCCGCGCCGGACCCGGATGACGGCCCGCAGGAAGAACCCAGCGACGAAGATTTAGCCGCCGATGCGGAATTGGAAGCCGCCGCGCGCATACTTCGCCAGGCCAAACAAAAGCAGGAAAACTCCGGCCGTTTAATTCCGCCACCGGCCGCTAAAAACACAACGGCCACGGTACCTTCCAACAAAGCCCGCCGCTTCAACCCGAATGTCTACCGCCCGGGCGTGGAATGGAAATTAAGCGAAAGCAAAAACTTTACCATTTATACCCAAAAGCGGGATTTTGGCAGTGGTACGGCCAATATGTCCAACGTGTTTGAACAGGCATACAACACCTTAAAACGGTTTATTCCGTGGATGATGTCGGACCGGGTGCGGGTGTTTGTGTATCAGGATTACCAATCCTACTTGAAATACGAGCCGAACGCCAAACCCTGGAGCCGCGCCCTGGCGTACCCGACCCGCGGGGAAATTGTGGTATATGACGAGCCGCAAAAAACGCAAGAGCTGAAAGAAATGTTCACGCACGAACTGGTGCATATTTTTACCCAAAAGTTTTTTGATAAACGCCATACGCACCAAATTATGACGCCCGCCTGGTTGGATGAGGGGTTGGCGGTACTTATGGAAGACCAAGCCTATAACGGCACGCAGGGCGGCCCATGGGCGCAGGATTTTAAGAATTTGAACCTTGAGCGGGATAAATCCAGCCGGATGTCTTTGGGGTGGGATTCTCCGCGCCCGGCCCGGCGCAAACCGGGGCGCACGGTCACTTTTTTACCGTTTGACCAGTTTATGCGGGAAGGGTCGCTCAATATGATGGAATCCAACGGGCAAACGCAGGATTGGTATTTCCAAGCCTATACCATGGTGCGCTTTTTGCTCAACCCGGGTAATTCGTCTTATCCGTCTAAGCGGATGCAGTTTGAGCAGTTTACGCGCCTGCTTTCTCAAGGGGAGGCGGTGCGGGACCCGTCCACCGGGTTTTTGAAAAAAGATTCCAAAGGCAGCCAAATTTATGAGCCGTATTCGCCCGAAAAGGCCCTTAAACGCGTGTATTATTATAACGATATGAACGCGTTTGAAGATGCCTTTTGGAAGTGGGCCAACGCGGGCGGGAGCGGATATTCGCTCTAATGCCGGATACTTTATACTTTGCACAAGGGACCAGAACGGTCCCTTTTTTTATGGCGTTTGGAGCCGTAAAAAACGCCGCTTTTTTAAGAAGCGGCGTTAAAATAATGCGTCAATGATTGCCTATAAAACAGACAGGTAGCGTTCAATTTCGTAATTAGAAACGTGGGTGCGGTAGTTTTCCCATTCAATGTCTTTATTGGCAATAAATTTTTCAAACGTATGCTCGCCCAGCGTTTCGCGCACCAAGGCGGAATGGCGGGTCAGGTTGACGGCTTCGTATAAATAAGCGGGCAAGGTTTCTATGCCGCGTTTTTGGCGCTCTTGCGGGCTCATGTGGAAGATGTTGTCCTCCGTAATGGGCATAACGGGCAATTTGTTTTTTATGCCGTCTAATCCGGCCGCTAACATAACGGAAAAAGCCAAATAGGGGTTGCAGGCCGGGTCCGGGAAGCGGCACTCTAAACGGGTGGCGTTGGGCTTGCCGGCCTTTGCCTGCGGAATACGCACCAAGGTACTGCGGTTGCGCCGCCCCCACGCAATATAGGCCGGGGCTTCATAACCGGGCACCAGGCGTTTATAAGAGTTTACCCACTGGTCCGTGACGGAGCAAATTTCCCGCACATGCTTTAGAATCCCGGCGATATAGTGTTTGGCGGTGTCGGAGAGGAAAAGTTCGTCCTGGGCATCAAAAAACATATTTTTGCCGTTTGCAAATAGAGATTGGTGAACATGCATGCCGCTGCCGTTTACGCCGGCAATAGGTTTGGGCATAAAGGTTGCGTACATATTGTGTTTGGCGGCCATTTGTTTAACTACCGTTTTGTAGGTAATTACTTGGTCTGCCATTTTGAGGGCTTCGTCGTAGCGCAGGTCAATTTCGTGTTGGGAGGGGGCTACTTCGTGGTGGGAATATTCCACGCGGATGTTTAATTTTTCCAGCATTTGCATCGTTTCCCGGCGCACCGCGTACGAGGTATCTAAAGGGATGGTGTCAAAGTAGCCGCCGCAGTCCAACGGTTGGGTGTGTTTATTGTCTTGAAAATAAAAATATTCCAGTTCCGGCCCCACCATAAATTGGTCAAATCCGGCTTTTTTCATGCGGGCCAAATTCTTTTTTAATATGTAGCGCGGGTCCCCTTCAAACTGGTTGCCGTCGGTATTTTTGATGTCGCAAAACAACCGGGCAATAGGTGCCCCGGTTAATTCCGGCGTAAATACTTGGAACGTATCCAAATCCGGCAAGGCCACCAGGTCGGATTCGTAAGTGCGGGCGAACCCTTCCACCGACGAGCCGTCAAAGCCCATGCCTTCATTCAGGGCGTATTCAAATTCCCGGTGGGAAAGGGAAAGGGATTTTAAGTTGCCCAAAATATCCACAAACCAAAGTTTAATAATTTGCAGGTTGTTGGCTTCGGCGGTAGCTAAAATATGTTTAATTTTTTCTTTTTCTTCGGCGTTTCTTTCTATGGGCATAAGTGCCTCCGGTTATGGATAAAATCACAAAAAATTATTATACATTTTTCGGCGTTTGTGCGGCACCCCCAATAAAAAAGCCCTCCGCGGGGGAGGGCTTTGCAGAAAGAAAATGCTTTTATCTGGCTTCGCAGCGGTGTTGGATACCGTGGCAAATTTCGTCAATGTCGTATTCGGCACCGCATTTCGGGCAGTGGGTTTCGGTCGCTTTGACCGTGCTGACCGTGTTGGCTTCGTAAGACGTCGTGGCGGATACCGGGCCCATGCAGTTTACATCCGTATCGGCCGGGCAGCGGCGGGAATCTTCTACCGGTTCACCGCACCAGCGGCATTTTTCCGCGCCGGCCAGTTGGTTGTAGTAGTATTCAAAATCATGTTTGGCGCGGCCGTTGTTGGCGTCGCGGTCTTTTTGCAACAATACTTCGGCTCTGTTGGCAATCGCCATATCCAATTCATACAGCGGGGCCATTTCGGGTTCGCCGTAAGGGTAGTCTTCAGAACCGCTGACACTGACTAAATTAGAATGAGGTTCACCGTCAGAGGCATCATTCTGTTCCGTGGCCGGGGATTCCACCCAATAATAACCGGCTTCCGGTTCGCCGGAGGGGCGGTTATCGGCACATTCGTGGTATACGTCGCGGCATAATTCGTCAGAAGTGTATTCGGCGCCGCATTTCGGGCAGTTGTATTCCGTTTTGGCCGGTTTGGCGGCTTTGGGCGCTTTTTTGGCTTTTACATATTTGGGGGCCGGCGTGCAAACTACATCCGGGTCGGCCGGGCATCTGCGCCCTTCCACTACGGGTTCACCGCACCAGCGGCATTTTTCGGCCTTGGCATTTTTGCGGGCTTGCAGGGCGCGTTTTTGCAAAACATTTTCTAATTTAGCAGAAGTTTTGGCATCTTTTTTGGGAGCTTTAACAGCTTGTGCATTGGCACAAATGGCAACCGTAAACAAACACAATACAGATACGGCTATTTTGTTGAATTTCATACGTCCTCCTTAAAATGGTTCCTACTTGCTATTACTATAAATCTTTTGACGCGGTTTTTACAGGGCCTAAAGACCTATTTTTTATTGATTTTGGACCTATATTCCCGTTGGGTCTTTATAGGCCGTTCGGCGCATTGCCACCGGGCCTGTGGGAAAATATAAAAAGGGAATTTATAAAATAAAAAAATTTACTACAATAAGTATTATGATTATACCTACTATTATTGAAAAGAATGTCGGATATGATATTTTTTCGCGGTTATTAAAAGACCGTATTATTTTTGTCGGCGGGCGCGAGGGGGAAGTGGATACCGCCAGCGCCAATATGATTATCGCCCAGCTTTTGTATTTGGATGCCGAAGACTCCCAACGGGAAATTAACCTGTATATCAACTCTCCCGGCGGTATGGTGACGGCCGGCCTGGCTATTTACGATACCATGCAGTTTATCAAAGCCCCCATCACCACTATTTGCATGGGCCAGGCTATGAGCTTCGGCGCGGTGCTGTTGGCGGCCGGCTCCAAAGGGCGGCGCTATGCTTTGCCCCATTCGCGCATTATGATTCACCAACCTTTAATTTGGGGCGGCGGTATTTCCGGCCAAGTGACGGATATTGAAATTGAAGCGCGCGAACTGCACGACAACAAAGAACACCTGTTGGATATTTTGGCCAAACATACGGGCCAGCCGAAGGAAAAAATCCGCACGGACAGCGAACGCAACTATTATTTATCCGCCGAAGAAGCCAAAGCCTACGGCATTATTGACGAAGTTTTAACTTTACGGGATAAATAAGCAGTACCCGCTTTGCAATTACCCCGCCCGCACGGCGGGGTTTTTTATTATGGGATAACAGGCCGGGCAAATAAACAAAACTAGCAGGCATTGGCTATGTTTGCTAATTTTAATTGAATTTGCTACAATATTACCGTGGGTAAGCGCGCGGGGGTAAAAAACGCGCGCCATGAAAAAGCCCCTTTTTATCAGGAGAAAGCATGAGCGAAGAAATTAAAAAACAAACGTTATCGCTGCCGACGGTAATTCCCGCCGTGGCCATACGGGACGTGGTGATGTTCCCGGGTATGAATTTGCCGTTGTCTGTGGATAGGGAAAAATCTATTGTAGCGGTGGAATTGGCGTTGGAATCCGAGGGGCGCTATATATTGGCGCTTTCCCAAAAAAATGCCGAAGTTGACAACCCCAAAGAAAGCGATATTTACCATTTTGGCGTGGTGGCGGAAATTACCCAAAACTTAAAAATGCCGGACGGTTCCATTAAGGTATTTTTGCAGGGCTTAACCCGCGCGCGCGTTAAAAAATTGGAACTTAACCCGGTGGCTAATACCTGGTTTGCCACGGTGGATTATTTGGAAGAAAAAGACGATAACTCCCCGGTGGTGCAGGCTTTAATGCGCAAAGTGCTGGACGAATTTGACCATTACGCGCGGGTGTCTAAACGGGTGGCGGTGGAGGGGGTTTCCTTCTTGCGCCAAATTAACGACCCGTCCAAACTGGCCGATACGGTGGCCTCCAATATGATGGTAAAAACGGCCGACCGCCAAGCCATTTTGGAAGCCGTGGACGTGAAAACGCGGTTGGAAAAAATCTTAAAATTAATCACGAGCGAAGTTGAAATTTTAGGGTTGGAAGAAAAAATCCACTCCCAAGTGCGCGCACAAATAGAAAAGAACCAAAAAGAATACTATTTGAACGAGCAAATGAAAGCCATTCAAAAGGAACTCAGCCAAAAGGATGATTTCCAAAAAGAATTGGACGCCATGCGCGCCAAAATTAAAAAGAACGGCTTGCCCGCGCACGCCAAAGAAGCGGCCGAAAAAGAGCTGGACCGCCTGGCTAAAATGGCGCCGTTCTCCCCGGAAGCTACGGTTTCGCGCACGTATTTGGATTGGCTGTTAAATCTGCCGTGGAACGTGACCACCAAAGACGTACTGGATTTGAAAAAAGCCAAAGAAGTGCTGGACGAAGACCACTACGGTTTGGAAAAACCCAAAGAGCGTATTTTGGAATATTTAGCCGTTAGCAAGTTGACCCATTCCCTGCGCGGGCCGGTGTTGTGCTTTGCCGGGGCGCCGGGGGTAGGCAAAACCTCTTTGGCCAAATCTATTGCGCGGGCTATCGGGCGTAAATTTGTGCGGATGTCTTTGGGCGGCGTGCGGGACGAAAGCGAAATCCGCGGCCACCGCCGCACCTATATCGGCTCTATGCCGGGGCGCATTATCCAAGGGTTAAGCAAAGCCAAAAGCTCCAACCCGGTGTTCCTGTTGGACGAAATTGACAAAATGGGCTCCGACTGGCGGGGTGACCCGGCCGCGGCGCTCTTGGAGCTGTTGGACCCGGAACAAAATAAAGATTTTGTGGACCACTTTTTAGACGTGCCGTATGATGTTTCCAAAGTAATGTTTATTACTACGGCCAACTCCCTGGCGGATATTCCCGTCACGTTGCGTGACCGTTTGGAAATTATTGAATTTTCCGGCTATACGGATTATGAAAAGCACGATATTGCCGCCAAATATTTAATTCCGCGGCAGATGAAATTGCACGGCTTAAAAGAGGGCTCTTTGGAAATTTCCCGGGATGCCGTCGCCCTGATTATGCGGGAATATGTGCGCGAAGCCGGGGTGCGTAATTTGGAACGCCAAATAGCCTCCCTTTGCCGCAAGTCCGCTAAACAATATGTGGAAAACGGCGGTAAAAAAATTGTCATTAACGCTAAAAATCTGCATGAATATTTAGGCGTGCCGAGATATGCCAACTTCTCTACGGAGGAAAACTCCGTGGGCGTGGCTACCGGCCTGGCGTGGACGAGCGTGGGCGGGGAAACCCTTTCCATAGAAGCCACCAAACTGCCCGGCAAAGGCCAGCTGATTTTGACGGGTATGTTGGGTACGGTAATGAAAGAATCCGTCCGCGCGGCGCTGACGTATGCGCGCAGCCGCGGCTACGGGTATGATGTGGATTTTGACCATACGGACTTTCACGTCCACTTCCCGGAAGGCGCCGTGCCGAAAGACGGCCCCTCCGCCGGGAGCGTGATTACCACCGCCATTACCAGTTTGCTGACGGGCCTGCCGGTCAAAAAGCATTTGGCTATGACGGGCGAGGTGACCATTACCGGGCGCGTACTGCCTGTGGGCGGTATTAAAGAGAAGTTTTTGGCCGCGTACCGGGAAGGCGTCAAAACCATTTTGTTCCCGCACACGAACGTAAAAGATGTGGACGAACTGCCCGCACAGGTAAAAAAGGAACTAACCTTAATCCCTGTAAAAAGCATGGACGAAGTGTTGCCTTTGGCGTTGGAGGGGTGGAAAGAATACGCCGCCAAGCACCAAAAGGATTTTGAAAAAGCCTTAGCAAAAGTGGGGCATATTGCCAAAAAAACCGCTAAACCTGCCACCAAAACGGCCCGGGCTACGGTGAAAAAAGCCACCCGCCCGGCTGTTAAAAAGGCGGCTGTTAAAAAAAACGCCAAAAAGAGCGCTAAAAGACGGTAGGCGTTTATAAAAAACGGTAATTTATCCCCGGAGATTAAAAAATAATTTCCGGGGATTTTTGTGTTTTTCCTTTCGCACAGAGCGGAAAAATAAGAATAGTTGCATTGGTTGAAAAACTTTGCTAGAATAATAACACATTAGGATATTGCGGGCGTGGTTCAATGGTAGAATGGAAGCTTCCCAAGCTTTAGACGAGGGTTCGATTCCCTTCGCCCGCTTTTTTTAAGGAACTTATGGAAAACGAAAATTTTGATTTAGAGCAAAAACCTGTTTCCGCCAATAAAGATTTTTGGCTGTTCCTGATAGTGGTAGATATCGTTTTTTTATGCGTCTGCGGTTTCTTTTTGTATAAGAATCTGTCGGCGCGTTTTTTTATGCCGGTAGAGGAAACGGAAGTTGTGGCCGAAGAACAGGCCGCCGCCCAGCCCGATTTGTTGGCTGAGGTGTTGCCCGAAACCAAAAAAGAAACTAAAAAAGAAACCAAAACTCCGGCCACCCCGGCGGTAAAAGCGCCTAAAGTGCAAGAAATTGCGGCAGAGCCGGTGGTTGTGGTGCCGGAGCCGGTAGCCGAACCCGCCCCCAAAGCGGACGAGCAAGAGCAACCGGCCGAGCAAGCCGAAAAGCCTGCCAAAGCCAGTGTGGTGGTGGCGGATAATCCCAAAAGCTCCAAGTACCGCCGTGTCACTTTCCGCTATTTTGGGGAAGGCAAAAAAGTTTCTATCGTCAGCGGTTTTACCATGGCCAAACCGCAAACCCTGCGCAAGAAAAACGGCGCGTGGGAAACCACCTTATCCATTGCGCCGGGCAAATACCGCTTTTTGTTTATTGTGGACGGCGTGAACACGCCGGACCCGTACAGCCCGCAAGAAAACGGCCGCAGTGTGTTAATAGTAGATTAAATGAACTTTTCATCAACCAAAACCCCGGGACTTACTCCCGGGGTTTTTGCGTGGGGGCCCTTTGGGGCACCGCTCCCTTCCGGGACTTTTGTATTGGGGCCTTTTGTGCGCGGCGGCATGCCAAATAGAGCCGCGCTGTAAAGGTGTGGTGTGCGCGGCGGGCCTTTTGGGTGGGTATTTCCAAATGCGCGTTCAGGGGTGCTACTGGCTCCCGGGGTTTTTTGCGTTGGGGCCTTTCTTGGGGGCGCGGTGGGGTTTTTGTGGAATCGGCGCGCAAAATGAGCCTGTATAAAATGGGCCTGTATAAAAAGGGCCGGAAACACCTTTCTTTCCGGCAAAAAAAGTCTGCCCCAAATAAAAAAGGGGGAAAAACCAATAAATTACTGCAATAAAATCAACAAGTGGCTCCGCTATCCGGCTAAAAACGCACAAAAATAGCCCCGATAAAAGATTTTTCGGTTTTTGCATAAATGTATACAATAAACATAAAACCCGCCCAAAAAGGCGGGTTTTGTGCGTTTTTCAGTAAAAGCCGTTTAAGCGGATTTTTTGCGTTTGGGGGGAATCGTTTTATCAAACGGACGGTGGTTGATGAATTGTTCCGCTTTATCGGTGGCCTCGTTGAGTTGTTCTTCCAGGGCCACGGCGGCGGCGTTCAGGTCTGTATCGTCTTGCACGCGGATAGTTTTGCCGTACACCAGGGCGGTTTTGCCAAAGGGGAGCGGCACGCGCATCCGGTCCCAGGAGCCCACCGTAAATTTATGGCTCAGCGCTGTACCGACGGGAATAATAGGGAGCCCCGTTTTTTTGGCTAAAAACAAAATGCCGGGTTGCACTTTATAAACCGGGCCGCGCGGTCCGTCCGGCGTGAGCATGGGGCGGTAGCCGCTTCTGGCCGCTTGCAGTAAATGGATGAGCGCCCGCGCACCGCCGCGGCTGCTGGAACCGCGCACGGCCAACATCCCGAATTTAGGCAGCAGGCGGGCGATATATTCGCCGTCACTGCTTTGGCTGATGAGGGGGGCAATCTTTTGCCCTTTATAGGGGTAAAGCAAAAACAACTGTTGGTTGTGCCATACGGCGTAAATCAGCCCTTTTTGGCTTTTTTCCAACTGTTCGCCTTCGGCGGATTTGAACCAGTAGATGCGGGTGGTCCACCCTAAAAAAACGGTGTAAGCATAGGCCAGTGTGGAGCCTAAAAAATGTTTAACAGTGTAAGAAAGCGACGGGGATTGTACGGACATTATTTTTTTCCTTTTTTCTTTTTTCTCTGCCACGGTATTAAAAATACCACGGTGGCTTTGGGGGTTAATTGGCCGTTTTGCAAGGCCACATCAATTTTGCTAGCGTTTAATTTTTCTAACAAAAGGGGTAAAGCGCTGTCCGCCAAGGATTTATCCAGCCGGACGGCTTCGCGCAAAATTTTGGGCTCTGCCGCCACGCCTAATAACGGCGTGTAGACCAACTGCATATCCAAAATTTCACATTCTTCTTTTTCGGCCTGCTCGCGGATAAGCTCCGTGACGAACAAAATGGCCGTGCGTAAAAATTCATACAGCGCCGTATTGGCTAAAATCTGCTGTTGCGGATTGGTTATTTGCTGTACAAAGGTTTCCACTTTACTGCCCAACGTCACGGCGCAGGCGCTGAACATTTCTTTGGGAATCAGCGTTGCGGCGCCTAATTCCCAATGGGCATCTTGGTTAAATTCGTACACGGTTCCGGGGTCCAACTCTTTGGCTAACGCGGCAATAAAGCGGGCCAGGGCGGTTTCGTCTTCAAAACCGGCCTGCCTTAAATTTTCTGCGGTGCGCAATAGTTTACGCAGAATTTCTTTTTGCCGTGTGGCTATTTTGAACCGTTTTATTTTTCTCATACTTAAAACCGTTTTAGTAAAAACTCCGTAAAGCGTTTGCTAAAGCTGTTTTATTGTAAATAAAAAGGGCCCGCACTCCCCAAACAGGCGTGCGGACCCCTAAAACTATTTGTGTTTGTTGCGGCGGGTACGTTTGATTTTCGTCACCGTCTTTTTGGGTGCGGCGGCTCTTTCTTCGCGCGGTTCTTGCGCCAATACTTGAGCGGCCGGTTTGGCGGCCTCTTTTTTGGCAGTAGAGTAGCCGCGGTCCAAATCGGACAGTTGGCCCTTTTGCCAAGTGTACACTAACGGCGTGCTTAACGCAATGGTGGAATACACACCGCTAATACAGCCTACCAACATAGCAAACGCAAAAGAGTTCAGCACTTCCCCGCCCAAGAAATACAAAATAAACAGGGCAAAAATTACCGTTAAGGTGGTAATAATCGTGCGGGAGAGCGTTTCGTTAACAGACAGGTTAATTAACTCTCTCATGCTCATTTTGGGGTGCAGGCGGATGTTTTCGCGCATACGGTCAAAAATAACAATCGTATCGTTAATAGAGAACCCGGCGACCGTTAAGAACGCCGCCACGATAACCAAGTCAATTTCCCGTTGCGTGATAGAAAACGCCAGCGCCATGGCAAATAAGTCATGGAACAAGGCCACAACGCCGGAAATGCCCCACAAAATGTTGCTAAAGCGGAAGGCAACATAAATGATGATGAACACCAGCGACAGCAAAATAGCCCACATGGCGCGTTCGGTCATGTTGTCACCCACGGCCGGGCCCACGGAGTTGGTTTGCTGAATGGTAAACGGCACCTGTACCGCTTGGAGGGCTTTTTCAATGCGTGCTTGCACGACGCCTACTTCGCTGGAGGTGCTTTTTTCGCGGATGGCAAAGGTGTTATCCCCATACGTTTGAATGGCGGATTCTTCGCCCGTGTTGTCCAGTGCCTCACGCAGGACGGACATTTCCACCGGTTTATCAAATTTTACCTGTACTAGCGTACCGCCGGTAAAATCAATACCCAGGTTGAAACCTTTGGTGGCAAAGCAAATTACGCCGCCGATTAATAATAACGCAAACAATACAAAGTATACTTTGCGGTATTTAAGGAAATCAATGTTTGTTTTAGGTAATAAGTGCATCATAAGCTGATCTCCTTGGGGTTAGAGGTTAAGATAAGTTCGTAAATCGCGCGCGTGACGAACACGGCCGTAAACAAACTTACCACCAAGCCGATAATCAAGGTGACGGCAAAGCCTTTCACCGGGCCGGTACCAAATTGCAACAAACACGCACCCACAATAATAGTGGTGAGGTTGGAGTCAAAAATGGCAGACCAGGCTTTATCGTACCCCAGGTGGATAATTTCGTAAATCGGTTTGCCCAGCAGGGTTTCTTCGCGCATACGTTCAATAATCAGCACGTTGGCGTCAATAGCCATAGCCAAGGACAAAATAATACCCGCAATACCCGGCAACGTCAGCGTGGCGGAAAAATAGCTCATAACTGCCGTCAGTAATACCAGGTTGAGTACGAGGGCAATATCGGAAATAAACCCGGCGCCCTTATAGTATATTGCCATGAAAACCAAAATCAGGATTAAGCCGAATAAAGAGGCCGTTAAGCCGGATTTAATGGAGTCTTCGCCCAAAGTCGGGCCGATGGTTTTCTTTTCAATCACCTTTACCGGGGCAGGCAACGCACCGGCTTTTAATACAATGGTCAGCTGTTTGGCTTCATCCAAGGTAAAAGTGCCGGAAATGCGGCCGTCTCTGGTAATGCGGCTTTGAATGGTGGGGGCGGATTGAATGGTGTTATCCAAAACAATCGCCAGGCGTTTGCTGATGTTGGCGCCCGTCAATTTGCCGAATTTTTTGCTGCCTTCGGCGGTAAAGCTGAACGCAACTTCGGGGTAGCCGTTTTCGCCGTACATGGTCAGTTTGGCGTTATCCAAATCGGCCCCGGTGACGGCGGCCGTTTTGGTGACCACCATATACCCGCCTTCTTTACTGCGCATAAGTTGGGCATCATCCGGCATTAATTGGGCAATCGCCGGGTCCAAAACGCCGTCTTCGTTAAACGGTTTTTCGGATTCTTCCAATTTGGCTATGGCTTTGGAGTAGGCTTCCGTATTTTCTTTTACAATGCGGAATTCCAACATAGCCGTTTTGCCGATTAGCGCTTCCGCTCTTTCCGGGTTGGCCACACCGGGCAGTTGCACCAAAATCCATTTATCGCCCTGGCGGGTGATTTGGGTTTCGGCCAAGCCGTATTGGTCAATGCGGTTGCGGATAATTTCAATCGCGCGGGACATGGCTTCATTTAAGGGCTCTTTTTTATCCAGTTTGGCTACTTCCAACTCCAGTAGCAGGCTGGAACCGCCCCTTAAATCCAGGCCCAGGTTGAGCATGCGTTTGGGGCGCTCGCCCAGGGTGTCTAATGCTTCCCGTTCCGCCAAGGGTTTGGAGTACCACTTGTAGTTCGGGTAGATTAAATAGAGGGAGCCCAACAATATGGCAATGATGAAGCCCCACTTCCATGCGAGTCTGTTAGACATTATTTATAAGTCTCCTTGTTATTTGACGGGTTGCGTCTCGTTTACAAATCCAACAACGGCCGTTTTTAGAACGGTAATTTTTACATTTTCGGCAATTTTTACTTCCAGCGTATTATCTTTGAATCCGGCTACGGTGCCGACAATGCCGCCGGGAATAATGATTTTATCCCCTTTTTGCAGGGCTTCCACTTTGGCCAGGCGTTCTTGGTCACGCTTTTTTTGGCCGCGCCCGCTCCAGAGCATCATTACTACAAATGCCAATAAGAATATGTAAAAAATAAAAGTTCCGCCACCTTGTGCTGCGGTTGTTTCCATGAAATCCTCCTTGCGTCTACTAAAATATACCCTTGTATTTTAGCATATTTCTGTACGCGCGTTTACGAACGCGGGAAAGTGCGCAGTAATTCCAGCAGGGTTTTATCTTCTGCCCGTTTGGAATTTAAGGGTACAATGCGCTTTGCCCGGTGGGTGGTAATTACGGCGTAATCTTCTTTAATATCAAAAACGGTGCGGGGGCTGTCGGCAAATAAACTGTGGCCGAAAAACGCCTTAGGCGGCTGAATGTTGAGCAAGTCCAGCACGGTGGGGGCAATATCCAACTGGGAAATCAACCCGTCCGTATCCAGCGGCTTTTGAATGGGCGTTTTAGTTAAAAGGATAAACGGCAAATCATCATACCGGGCCGGGTGGGGGGAAAACAACGCCGGGGTGGGCGTATCCGGGTAGGCGGGGTGGTCACCCGTTAAAATAATCAGGGTGTCCTCGTCCCATAACCCCCGCGCCTGCAAATCTTGCAGGAAATGTTGCACGTCTTGCCCCAGGCGGGCAAAGGCGCGCGGCAGGGTGGGAGTGTCATAAAAGGGGACGTCAATTTCCCGGTAGGTTTCGCCGGCGTAATCCGTTCGGCCCAGGGGAACGTGGGTATCCACCGTCAGTAAAGTTAAAAAGACGGGCTCGTTTTGGTGCGCTTGCAAATATTCGGCCGCATAGGCAAACAATTTGCGGTCCATTAAACCCCACCAGTTGATAAACGGCGCATAGCGGGGGTCGGTTTCAAAATAAGTCCGGCCGATAACTTCCTGAAAGCCGGCTTGGTGGAACAAAATGTTTTCGTCCATGTATTTTTCGTTAGCGCCGCGCAAAAAAGCGGTGCGGTAGCCGTGTTGTTGCAAGGTGCGCACAAAGGAGTCCGGGTAGCCGTTTTCATACGCTAATTTTACAAACGGATGGGAGGTAAAAATGACGGATAAACCGTATAAAGTGGATAAGGTGACGTGTTCCAGGGAGGCCGACGGATAACGCGCCATTAAGGCGTCCACTTCCCGGCTGGCCTCGGCGGGGATTTTGGGGTTGAAACGGTGCAGGTATTTAACGGAAAAACTTTCCGCCGCAATTAAAATCACCCGTTTGTAGGGTTTTCCAACGCCTGTGTTGGCGGCGTTCCAAATGCCGTAGCTTTCGGCCAGTTTTTGTACTTGGGTGGACGGCGTGCCGATGTGGGCCTTAGGAGATTTGGCCAAGAGGGCCCGCGCCGTATAAACCGGGGACGGCGCGAGCATATATTGGGCGTAAAAATTATGCGGGGCTTTTAATAGGGCAAGCGGTGGTAAAAAGATGAATAACAATAATCCTGTTGCGCACCACCCCAGGCGCATGGCGGCGGTGCGGCGGGGGGAAGCGGGAAAAAATTTCCGCACCGCAAAAAAACAAAACGCCGCCAAAAGCACAAAATAGCTGATGACCCGCCAATCGGTCAAAAAGTTATAATCGCCACCCTCCATGGTTTGCAGGTATTTGGCGCCGAAGCGTTCCTTAAAATACCACAAAAGCACAAAATCGGCCGTGAGCGTTAAATAATAAAGGAACGCGGCAACCGTCACCGCCCCTTTGTTTTTCAGCCCGCAGATTTGGGCCAAAGAAAGCAGTAAACCGATAAATAAAAATTCGCACAGGAGTTTAACCGCCAACGCCGCCGGGGCTGTGGCCCAAGTAAGCTCGTTAAGCTGGTAAAGCCCGAACGCACAAAGTGCCAGGGCGGGAAGGGATAACAAAAATAAGAGTTTATAATCGTTTTTGAAAGCTAAAAAAATAGAATTTTTGAGCGATTGCATGAAATACGCCTGCCTGTTAATTTGATATAATTATTATATCTTATTGTGAGGCTTTGCCGCCTGGCCCGGTCTTGGTGGCCGGCAGGCGCAAAGTAAAACGAACATGGAAAAACAAGAATTAGAAATTATGCGTCATTCGTGCGCTCACGTTTTGGCGCAAGCAGTACAGCAGTTGTTCCCCGGTACAAAATTGGGTATCGGCCCGGCCATTGATAATGGCTTTTATTATGATTTTGACTGCAAAACCCAATTCACGCCGGAAGACCTGAAAAAAATTGAAACCAAGATGAAAGAAATCATCAAGGCGCGCCAACCGTTTGAGCGCAAAGAAATGTCTAAAGCGGAAGCGAAAGAATTTTTTACCAAACGCGGCGAAACGTATAAACTGGAACTGTTGGAAGAATTGCAAGACGGCTCCATTACCGTATATATCAACGGCGACTATGCCGATTTGTGCCGCGGCCCGCACTTGGAACACACGGGCAAAATTACCAATTTTAAGCTCTCCGGCATTGCCGGGGCCTATTGGCGCGGGGACGAAAAACGCCCCATGCTCCAGCGCATTTACGGCTTGGCTGACGACTAAATCATAACCGCGTTTTAAGTTTTCGTCTTTAATCCAATCTTCCAGCACGCGGCGCAACATACCGCCTTTGGGTTGGAACAAAATAAGGCCGGGGCCGACGTTATCGTTAATGGTAAACAGGTCCAGTTCCGGGCCCAGTTTGCGGTGGTCGCGCTTGGCGGCTTCTTCCTGTTGTTTGACTGCCCCTTCCATGTGGAAATTTACCGCTCCCACCTGCGCAGCTACCGGGATTTGCCCCTGCGCTTTAGCGAATTGGGCACCGTTTACCGCTATGAACGCTCCGGCGCGTTGCACGGGCTTTTGCGCGTGCGCGGGTTTACGCAGGATGATGCGCACATTTTCTGCACGCCGGAACAGGTGGAAGACGAAGTGAAACAATGTTTTGAATTTGCCATGCACATTTTCAAAACGTTCGGCTTTGAAAAATACTCCGTGGAACTTTCCACGCGGGACCCGCAACACCCGGAACACTTTACCGGCGATATAAAAGATTGGGACCGTGCGGAAAACGCCCTGAAACATGTATTGGAAACCAATAACATTCCGTACACCACCCACGCGGGCGAAGCCGCTTTCTACGGGCCGAAGATTGATATTAAAGTAATGGATGCGATTGGCCGCCTGTGGCAGCTTTCCACCATTCAGTTTGATTTCAACCTGCCCCAACGCTTTGATTTGGAATATGTCGCCAGCGAAGGCCGCCAACGCCCCATTATGGTACACCGTGCCATGTTCGGCAGTATAGAGCGGTTTATCGGCGTGATTATTGAACATTATGCCGGGTGGTTCCCGCTTTGGTTGGCCCCGGTGCAAATCAAGTTATTAACGCTGACGGATGCGCAAATCCCCGCCGCTAAAGCTGTGGCGGACAAAATGCGTGCCGCCGGCCTGCGCGTGGAAGTAGACACGCGGCCCGAAAAACTGGGGCTCAAAATCCGCGAGGCGCACCTGGAACGTATTGCCTATACAGGCATTATCGGCGCCAAGGAAGCCGAAAACGGAACCTTAACCATCCGTTTGAAAGACGGCAAAAACCTGGAAGCCCTGCCGGTGGATGAAGTAATTGCCAAAATGAAAGAGGAAGTGGCCAGCCGCTCCTTAAAAAACTTGTTGGCATAACGTCCGGTTTGTTGTAAAGTTGCCCCGGGGCTGGAAAACCGGGGCAATTTTTATTATACTTTAGGTAGCTTTTATTTGGATAGGAGAAAAAATGAAAAAGGGTTTTACCTTAATTGAATTGTTGGTAGTTGTGCTGATTATCGGCATTTTGGCGGCGGTGGCTATGCCGCAATATCAAACCGCCTTGTTAAAATCCCGTTTAGGCTCGGCTGTCCCC
>OQVO01000173.1_pt1 | contig 21411 bp, 22 predicted proteins | sample 1691511 | NCBI WGS metagenome assembly OQVO01 (sample SAMN03418254, study PRJEB22391) | human gut metagenome | biome: human-gut; feature: organic feature; material: feces | host: Homo sapiens | place: Tanzania | collected 2013-01 | reverse complement strand
GCTTTGCCTGTCATTTTTTCTACCATATTGTCGTATCTACCACCGCCCGCACAAGCGCCATTCATACCTTCGATGTAAAATTCATAAACTGCACCTGTGTAGTAGTTTTGCCCACGAACAATAGAAATGTCAAATACCGCCTTAAAATTGCCATCACTCAACGCGTTTCGTGATTGATCATCTGACACATTTATCAGTATGGATGTTGTGCTTTCAATAACAACAGAGGCTTTTACTGGTGACGAATCTCCTCCGTAAGAATAGCCCTCACCCGTTGCCATTACCAAAAGATCCGTTGTACTACCTACCCATCCTGACGGAATGATCATTCGATATTTACCCTCATCGAGCCTTGCAATAGAAAAATTCTTGTTATCCGTTGTTGTTACACTCGATGTGTTTGAGCCGTGCGTTCCATCAAATACCGTTATGTATTTGAATCTTGCATAACTACTGGTTCCTGTCACACGTCCCATAGCCAGAGAGACGATCTTGTGTCCATATCTCTTGGTTGTCAATATATCGTGCCTATCCAGCACAATCCAGCCAAAGAACGTGTTCCCAACACCATAGCCAAGTAATTCCAAAATCTCATTGCAGAAAGACAACGTTTTCTTTGACAGACCATCCTCAAAGAAGTATTGCCCCTCAGGGGCACTTAACACGTTGCTGGAGTAATCAGTGGGAACGCCATTGTTATTATGAACTATAGTAAGCCGTCTGCCAGAATTTTTGTACGACCAAGTAAATGGCAGACCATAACCGCCAAAGGGCGCATATAGGTTATCCAGCTTATCAGAGCTTAACAAGGCCTCATCATCATCCCACCGCCAAGATTCATCGAATCTACCGAAAGGGGAACGTATTGATCCCTGAATAACGGACTGCCCATTTACACCATCAAGAAACAATAACGGCAAGAAGTCGGGATTTGTATAATCCGTGCTTTCAACACCGTTGATTGTGCCTTTCTGTGAGATCAAACAGTTATCTTTGAATATCAGTCCTCCTATATTCGCCAGGTTAGCAAGTAGGAGGTCAGTTGCCACACTTTCCCACTGTGTTCCAAACGGTGTCCAGAAGTCGGCATTTGTCGGCAACACATTCACAAAAGAGCCAGCCGTTAAGTTGGCAAGGTAATACTGCGCCTGGAACTTGACAACATCACGCCTCGCCGAATTTCCGTAATACATCTTGTTCGGCTGATATTCTCCCTGATACGTAATCGCTGAATCCTGAGCGTACTCTGTCGGCTCCGTCCAAAAAATTGCCGTATCACCCCTGACTGAGCCTATTGACTGCCACAGCTTACCACCACCAAAGGTGATTACATTGAAATAAATAGCATCATCGTACTTGTTTTGCGAGGCATCCTTTATGTACCACACCCTCACGAAGTGGTTTCCTGCAGTCGGCACACTGATAGTCGCAAGTTCACACACTCCATCACCAGAAACTATTTTTACGTATGAGGACGCTGTGCTGCGTGACGGTTCAGTGGTGTTATCCAGGGCTGTCACAAATCCGTTGTCATAGTACCCCTCGCACGAAGCTCGCATAGATATTACGATCTTCTCATTTGCACTTGTAGTGCTGAAATTTATCTGCACATACCCCTTAAAGTTACTCAGGTAGTCAGGATCCAGGCACTTTATCCTGTAGGTATCATTTACCTGTGCAAGATCAAAGTGGGAGTATGCCTCCTCAGAAGCTTTGGCGATGGAAGTCACACTCAGCGTGCTGGCAGGAGCTTGTTTCTCCAGCCTCCAGCCGGCTGGAGGCACACTTGATCCTGTAGGGGTTGTCGGCTTGGAGGTGGAGTTGGTATAGACGGTTACTTTTGTTATGCCGTCCTGCCCATCCTGTCCATCTTCCACGAGCACCTGAACCTCGCTCCACTCGGTGGCAGCAATGGTATCAGTGGCACCACTGGATACTGCTGTAGCCTGTATCACATAGCACGGATAGCCATTTGTCCCTGGCACATTCTGTGTCCATCCAGAGAGCGTACCAGAAAGGATACCTGTCGCAAAGGTATAAGTGAGCGCACTTGTGGGCTTTGACGGAGTGCTCGGAGAACGCTTATATAGGAATACCGTTGCAGCATTCATACCGTCCTGTCCGTCTCCACCTTTTATTGGAATAGGGTTGCCCCAGGTTCCAGAATCAGCACTCGCTGCCACTTTCTGGCTCATCCATTTTGCGGAGCTTGTGGCGTTTGTATGCCAGCCCCCTGTGATCCCAGATCCAGTAGGTACGGACGGTATGTTGTCAAGTGCGTTATCGTGGTAAGTGATAAACACGGAAAGACCGTCTGATCCATCTGCTCCGTCCTGTCCGTCTGAGCCGTCCAAAACCATCAGAACCCAGGCAGAACCGTCATAGATATAGACCCTTCCGTTGTCAGTATCCTTATAGCACCAGTTCTTTACTGGATTTGACGGAGGAGTGCTTCTTTCGCCTTTCCACACAATGGATAACCCGTCACTGCCATCCTGTCCATCCGTGCCATCTACAGTCATTTGATACCAGGAACCGTCCTGATAGACGTATGATTTTTTTGTGCTGGAGTTATAATATGCCCAGCCGTTCTGCGGATTTGCTGGAGCACTGGCAAACGTTCCTTTCCAGACAATAGAGGTTCCGTCCTGACCGTTCACACCATCTGCTCCGTCAAGCCCATCCTCCACAAGCTCAACTGGCTCTGAAAATTCATTCGGGGCAATCGTATCTGTGGCTGTTCTGCTGACAGCAGAAGCCAGTGTGATATACAGAGCCTGTCCGTTGTTGGCAGGGACACCTCTGCTCCATCCTGACGGAATAGGGCTTAAGGTATCTGTCGCAAAGGTGTAAGTGAGTGTAGAACTCCAGTCTATGCTCGGCTTCGATGTATCCCTCTTGTAGAGCCGTACCATTGCCTGGCTATAGCCGTTCTCACCAGGCACGCCACTGCCTGTGACTTCCCAATATGTTGTGTCAGTAGGCAAATGCCCCTTTGTCTTTGTCGAATACCTGTATCTAAAGGTTGCGGTCTGTCCATATACGGTATATGAGACCTCATCGCCCAGACAATACCACCTATCGGGATCAAAAGCGCCACACCATACCCCTATCTTCTCAAGATCACCGTTGCCAGCCTGAACCATCGTGCCCCTCAGTACGAGCTTGCCAGTTCCATCAACGTTCCACGCCAGGGAGCTGTTTGAATTGCCTATCCTGAATTTGTTTCCCTCCAGATCCAGATAGCTTTCACCGTCAGAGGTCACGATCCGTCCTGTCGTGATCGTATTGCCGTTTATTCTTGTGAAGCCGTAAGTGGTGGTAAAGTCTCGGAATCTATCACCAACGCCCAAGGATCCGATCACACCGACCTGGAAATAGTAGTTATTCGGATCTGTATCATTCTCAACTTTCAGCTGATCCTGTGTGACGTACCATACACCGTTTGTCCCAGTTTTGGAACACTTGGCGAATACATAATAGCCTCCAGCCTGTGATAGTGTCACCTCCTGTGTAGCCATATTCCAGCTCCTCACGCTGTCCTCCTGGATAGTCAAGTGGGAAAGAACACCTGAGCTTGCCGAAAATTTATTAACGTTACCGCCATAGTTTGCTTCCAGGATAACGCCTGTGAGCACAAACTGCTGGCTCTTGCTGCCAACTGTGAGCATATTGGTATCAATGCTGTTCGGCTTGATATTCTCTGGATCGAAATAGCCGTCAGCATCGTACACCATATTCCTCAGCTCCTCTGTAGTCCTCCAGCCCCTCTTTGCCTTTGCCAGGTTTCTCAGGTCATTGATCTGGATTATCTTCTCGTGCTCTATCACGTCCAGAACAGACTGAGCCACCACACTTATTGCAGTCGTGTCACTCAGTGTAAGTGTATAGCTGTGATCCAGCAATAGATTCCTGCTTACTTTCTGGATTCTGATATTCTTCTCAATCCCAAATCTTGTATCTTTAACAGGCACGTAGTCACCAACCTTAAACAGGCAAGTGTCGCTATCTCCTGGCATATTCTCCAGGAAATACTCCCTGTCAAAGGTCAGCTCATACTGGCAGCGTGCCTGTTTCGCCTCATTGAAATACTCCAGAGCCTTGTACCACAGATCCTCCTCGGCATTCTGAACGTAGCTGTCAGGCATATTTATATCCGTCAGCTTGTATTTGTCTCCTACCACGAAACGGAAAGCATCTGTATCCTCTGTTGGGATCTTCAAGCCCCTCTCATCTGTGTAAGCGATCAGCTTGAACGTCTTTGTGGTGTGATCGTACTTGCTCAGCTCAAACTCCTGTCCTGCCAGCTTGCCTGTTATGAAAGTGAGCTTGGCACTGGTGCCGTCAATAAGATACCTGGTGCCCTCGCTGTCCTTTTCATTCAGATCGAAGTCCATAGTATTGTCCACGAACTCCAGGACGGAACCGCCCAAAGCTGTGACGGTGCCTGTGCGTTTCGGATACACATCATCGAAAGTCTGTGTGTCCTCCTCCACGCCTATTACCTGAGACATTGCCACGTCCTCCAGGTAACGCTTGGAATCGTCAGCCACGCCTATTGTCTGGGTTCCTGCCTCAATCACAGTGCCGTCTTTCAGGACGTGACGGTTCCTGTTCACCCTCTGAGGATAGGGCAGCTGGAGACGATCTGAATAGTCCCTGTATTTGTTTTTGATATTCTGGGTTCCACCCTCTGCCCAAAGCCTGGTGATAATAGCCTTATCGTCCACCTTTTTCTCTTTGAGCTGCCACAGTCCGTTACCCTTGCCATACTCGAAATAGTCAGCTCCGCTTGGAGGTGTAACAACCTCTCCGAACTGTCCGATATGAATTGTGTTCACACCGTTGGCAGTCGTGATCCTGAACTCCAGATTAAATTTGTCCTTTGAGCACAGATCCTGAATCACCTGGAGCACATTGCTCTTTGAGAAAGACACGGTGATAGGCTCGGTGTCTGGGCAGTTCTGCTCATCAAAAGCCCACTCGCCTGGATTGTCCCTGTTCAGATTGTAGATTGCAACCCTGACGAAATCCTTTATGGAATACGTGAGATCGAAGATCGCTTTTGTGCTGTTCCCATTGGCATCACAGTTCCTGTACTGACATTTCATAAGGTCGTACATCACGCCATAGAAAGTCAGTGTGTGTATGTAATCCTCCTCCGTCTGCAGTTGTCTCTCTGGCGTTGTCCTGATCTTGTACGTATAGCCATTGATCACCACCTTGTCACCCCTGCCAAACTGATATGGCTGGGTTGTTCTGAGGGTGATCTTCACAGTATCGTCACTCATCAGGGAGGTTTCCTGAACCGCCTGTGTCGGAGTGCAGAACGGTTCTGGGCTAAAGCACTTTATTACTGTGCCATCCCTTTTGATTATTTCAATTTGTTCCATATCACAATAGCAGAGGTTGAAAAGCTCGTTATATCCTCAATCACGCCAGTTATGATAATATCATATTGACCTGGGGCTGAATAAACGTGGGAAGCTGTCTGGTTCTGACCTGAAAGCCCGAAAGTGTGCGTGCCGTCTCCCCAATACACATTCAGCATCTTGTTGCTGGAGAAAGTGAAAGAAACGCTGCTTCCAGTGCATCTGAGCACCCTCTTTACTGGCTCATCCTCCGTAAGCTCCAGCTTGAACGTTCCAACCATAAGGGCATTGTTGTATGATCCCCAGGTCTTAGCTGGATCCACACTCTTGCTTTGGTACACCTCATACACAAGCGGTTTAGACGTGCCATCATAATCAACCCTGAGCCTCTGTGTGCCAGAGCCGTCAAATTGTGCAAAGAAAGCATTTACTTTGTCCACAAAGTCTGTTCTGGAATGTGCCTCTATGAAGCAATCCAAGACGATCTTTCTCTCTTTGTAACGTGGATTCTTTTTGTCCCTGACCTTTCCGTGATAGGTATCCCAGTTTACAGTCAGTCCCTCTTTTTTTTCGAGTTGTCCAACCAGCCCTGTAGAGGCAGAAACATACACTCCAAGTGATTTGAAGTTTATGCCGTTAATGTAGTATTCAACATCGGTTCCCATATTTTTTGAAAGTTTGATTATTTCTATTGCTGAAAGAGCCTCCTCATAAACCCTAAGCTCGTCTATTGTTGCTTCGCTTTCCTGGAACCCTGGCTCATTGAGGGAAAAGCCAATAGGATTCTCTGTGATTTCATTAAATGATACGAGGTACTGATCTCGATAAACAAGGAACGTAGATCCTGAGCGAACAAACGCAAAGAAATACCATCTGTCAGGCTCAACGTCCAGCCACTGCTCCAGGTACTCATCTATCCCAGAGAAATTCAACAGCCATCCAATCTGGCTCTGCTTTGGCTTCACCCAGCACGATATTGTGAAGTCCCTGCTGTACGGAATATCGTAATCCGTCTCCAACGTGGCACCGTTAAGCTCCATTGCAGCTCCTCGCACAACGTTCTCTGTTGTCAGACCTGCTGCCCCTGTTACCGTTGCGTGATTCTGATTCTCGGAAAAATCCCCTGTCATTCCATACTCCAACTGATCGAATGGCAGATATAATTTAAGACTGTTATTCATAAGTAGCTGTTTTCTTGTTTACCACCTTAACGTTACCTGTGCTCTGTACTTGGGCATTCCCATACACATTAACAAGCACCCTTGCTTTGCTGCCAATCACTGAGATAGACAATTTTACATCATCAAATATATCTACAGTCAAATGAGCACTGCCACACGCTGTAACATTCATTTCAGAAGCGTGTCTCGCAAACACTCTTGACACGGAATAACCGCTGTAGAACAGATCGGCTTTGCAATCCCCATTCAGAGACAGATCCTCCCTGTTTCTCTCCCTGACACACGGATCATCAATGAACACTCCATAAGGCTCACACTTGCCCTTGAAGTTCTGCCTAAGAAAATCCAGGGTTGGGAAATCTTTGCTAATACAGAAATCAATACCCTTGAAGTACAACTGTGCCAGTTCCTCCATAGTGATATTTTCTTTACTGAGTTTTATTTGCCAAAGACGGCATAATCCTTTCGTCACACCGTCCATTTTGAGTTGTGATATTATATTTTCCATATTCATTTATTATGAAATCCCCTGCGAAAGGAGCGAATTTTCACGATTCTTAATTTCTCGAAGATCTGCTCTTATCTCCCTGAGTTCCCTTGCACTATCGGATGTATTCTGAGCGATCTCTGCTTGATAACGCAGAACGTTTCTCAAAATTTCCATTTGCTGGCTCTGATTGATAACCACAGCATTCATACGACCAGCCACAAGACCTCCTGTCTCTTCGCTCATTCCACGGACAGCACCAGTAAGAGGATCCTCTTGGCTCTCCTCCTCATCCTGGAGCCACTTGCCTGTGTTTTGCAGATACGCTTGCTGCTGCTCATCCAACCTCCGTTTGTACTCATCCAGCATTGCCTCCTCAGATTCGGAGATCACACCATCCCTCAGTGCTGTTGTCAAATAACTCATAAAAGATTCAACCTCTGGCTGGAGCTTATTTTTCAACTGTTCAATTATCGCATTCTTGATAAGATTCTTGACTGTAGCTGTTGATCTTTTTGCAGCATTCTCACCCTTTGCCCAGGCATCAGCATAAGCCGTAGCGAACTCATCAATGGCACTGGCTACATCGGTGCCCATAATTGCCTCAATGATATTGTTCTTTGAGTTTTCTGCTATCTCTTTCTCGTTCTCAGCGATCTGCTTCTCCCACTCCGCAATTCTCTCGGAATCAGTCTTTTTCTTATCCTCCTCCTCTTGAATCTGCTTGCGGATCTTCTCATTCTGCTTTCTCAGGTTCTCTGACTGCTGTTCCAGCAAATCTGCCTTATTGGATGAATATGCACTCTCAATGGATTCACCCAGATTGTCATAGGCATCAGCCAGGCTATCTATTTCTTTCTGGAGATCTTTGATATTTTCCTCGTGCAAAGCATCACTCATTCCATTCAGCGACACAATGAAATCACCGACACCAGAGATCACGTCAGTTATACCACCGATTAGGTCTCCTGACATAATTTTGGCTGCACCGCCAGCAGCCTTGCCCACACCTCCAAGAGCACCAGATACACCCTCAATTATTGCTGAGGTCTTTCCGTCTGCCCCAAAGCTGTCAGCCACAGATGCTATGGTACCTCCGATACTGCTTGTGGTCTGTGATATGCCCCCTATGGCACTGGCAGCCTCCTGAGCTGCCGACACAACGCCAGCTTTGTATTTCTGAATTTCCTTATCACTGAGGTTCTGTTTCTGAGCCTGTTTGAGATCCTTAAGACTGCTGATATAGCTTGAAAAGCCCTTTCCCAAAGCCTTGAACGGATTAAGCTGGACAATCTTATCCTTTGCCTGGTTAAGGCTCTCTATGAGTGCCTTGTAGTCCGCTGGGGAAAGTTTAAGGTTGGTATCCCTGAGCTTCCCCTGAATGTTATCCACCAGCTTCTGGATCTGTGAGGCGGTCAGAGTGTCCAGGTTCTGGAAAAGGTTTTGCCAGTCAGCTGAGGCTTGAAGTTGTGATACCTCCAGCTCGGACAGGGCATCAATCTCGCCTTGGTTGATCCTTTCCAGTAGCTCCTTATTGTTCTGAGCCTGTTCGGTCAGCCTCATTGCAGCGTATTGAGCAGAAATGCTGTGCTTCTTCTCCTCATAGCTCTTGAAGTCCTCCATAACAGTATTCTGGAGTTCTTTCTGGTACTCCACATCCTGCTCATCCAGAGAATAAGCTGCCTGTGTCGTATCATCCTCATTCAGGTTAAAATCACCGTTTGCCAGCTTCTCCTTAAGATCAGCGACAGCCTGGATTTTTTCTGCCAGAGTGCTTGCCTGGCTGAGCGTCTGCTGTACGCTCTCCTTGAACAGATCCATAGCGGACTTAACGCCAGCGATCTCATCCTTTTTTGCCAAAAGCTGGTTCAGGGCATTGGCATCACCATCAGAGAATGTTTCTGGGCTGTTCGTTTTTCTGCCCTCCAATTCCATTATCTGATTGTTGATCCAGGACGTGAAAGACGTTCCGCTTTGCAACAGTGAGGCAAAATGTTTGTCGGCAACGTCCTTTCCAACGTTCTGAACCCATTGAAAATACAGCTCGTACTGTTTTTTCTTGTAGTCTATCTCACCATCAAACAGGCTCTGCTGGGTTTTGTCGAAGCTCTGGTTTTCTGCAGTCCTCCTTGCCTCAAAGCCACCTTTCTCCTCCTTGTTCAGTCCACCCTTGCCAGCTTTCTTCCTGGCTTCGATAAGCTCTTTCTCCTCCTTATTTATCCTGTCCAGATTTCTCTGGTGCTCCAGGGTAGCAATAGCCTTGCGTTTCTCATAACCCTCCTCCATAACGGAGATCCTTGCCTCCTCTACGGCACGCTCAGCCTCCAGCTGTTTCTGGCTCAGGGCTGCCTGATTGTCGGCTCCTTTCTCTCCTGCCTTAGGCATTTTCTTTGACAGATTTTCTATCTCCTTTGTCAAAGATTTATATTTCGCACTGTTGATCTCAACATTAGAACGCTCATCCTTAAGTTCCTTGATTCTGGCAGAAATTCCAGATTCGGTATTGAGGCTATCCTGCTTCTTGGTCTTGGCTCCTGTGAGCTTATCCAGGAGTTCCTGGAGTTCCTTAAGCTCGGTGTTGTCAGATTCAACCTTGACAGTCTTTTTGTTCAGCTCATCAATCCGCTTCTTGGTATTCTTGATCTGGGTATCCAGGTCAGAGAAACTGAGCGTTGTGTAGTCCGTCTCCACGGTAACAGTAACCTTTTTGTCTTTCTTGGCGTACTGTTCGATCTGGGACAGTTCTTTCTGCACATCTCCAGATTCAGTCTTTGCCGATTCGACTATTTCATCAAAATACTTCTGGAGCGTGCTCTTGTAGCTATTCATGTCATTGTCAGTTGCTCCAGTAGCAGCCTGGAACGCCTCAGACATTCCATTGAACAGCTCGTTATAGGTCTTGGTGTATTCCTCGCCTGTCAGCCCCCTGAGTTTGTCAGCTGCTTGCTTAGCATCGGCTTCAATCATTTCAAACAGGGCATCAGAGGCTCCCTGGATCTCCTTTACACCATACCAGTAGCCCTCGCCTCCATTCTCAGGCACGTAATAATTCTTGAACTTGCCTGTCTTTTTCTTAAGCCCATCAAGAGCCTCGGTGTCTCGCTCACTTCTATCCTGTGCAGCCTGTTCCGTGTACTTTGCCTTGATCTTCTCAGCTGTATTCTCCTGAACAGCTTTGGTAAGCTCATCATACTTCTTCCTCTGATCTTCCAGGGTGCTATTTTCCTCCAGTAGGGTAACGTTGTACTCCTTACACAGAGCATTGATCTTATCAATGGCTTTCTTGTGGCTGTTGGTACCCTCGGTGGTATGCTCCAACACTGCCATCATAGTATCCAGCTCCTCAGTTTGTTTCCTGGTGGAATCCTGAAACTCACCCTGAGCCGTCTTTGCCTCTTTGGTCTTGCCAGTGAACATTGTAATAGCACTGACTACCAAACCAACAATACTGAGAATCCAGCCCAGAGGATTGGCTTTCATTGTTGCCCAGAGTGTCTTGACCGCCAGCGTAGCCTTTGAGGTAACAGCGGAAAGAACGCTGGTGGCAGCAGTTAGTGCTCCCTTTGCAGCCGTATCCTGAACACTTGCTGCTGTGCTTTGTCTTGTGGCAGCTGCTTCCAGGGCTTTCTTCTTTGCATAAAACTCTGACTGGGCAGCCAAAGCTGCTTTCCTGGTGACTGATTGCTGCTCCACGGCAGCCTCCAGTCTTTTCTCTGCTGCTGCTATTGTCGTAGCACTACCTCCAGCCTTTGCCCAGTACACATCAAGACGTGCCTGTTCCACCGCTGCTGTGCTGGCTATTGCACGTTGTTTGGCAGCTTCGACAGAGGCAGCAGCAGCACTCACATCTGCCCTCATTGCTTCCAGGGTGGCAGCCCTGTTCGCTTTCTTTGCCATTACCTCCTGTTCCAGAGCTGCCTTATAAATGGCACTCTTTGACGAAAGATCCGTCTTTTTCAGGGCTTCCTGCTGTTCAACCGACAGAACACCCAGGGCTGCTGCTTCATAGCCCTCAGAGCTTGTGGTAAGCCCCAGATTTGATAGGTATTCCTGCTGTTGAGCCGTGAGGAGACTGGCTATTGTGGAGATCCTGAGCTGCTTTACGAGGTTTGCCTGTTCCTCAGCCGTAAGCTCAGCCTGGAGTGCTGCCACGTGTGCCTCATCAGCCTTTGTCATAAGCTCCGTCTGAGCCTTTGTCTTGCCAGTCATAGCAGCATCGGCTTTCAACAGAGCGATCTTCATAGCCCTCACTGTGTTGTCTATCAAAGCAACGCCAGTGTAACCCTTTGTCGCCAGGGTGTTTGCCACGATACCAGCCTTGACAGAGCCGTAACCGATTGCAACGGCTTTCAGGATCCTGATTATCTCATCGTAGTTTTCTACTAAAGTAGAAGCCATACCGATAGCTCCAGCGAAAAGATCCTGATTCTGTTTGCCGATCTCATTCAGCATACTGTCCCAGGCATCCTCCAAGTTGGAGATCATACCAGTAAGGGAGGCTGACTGTTTCGCCATAAGGTTGTAGAACTGCCCTCCAGCTCCAGTGAGCTTGTTGAGCACCTTTTCCACGTCAGCAAAACCGATCTTGCCAGCCGTAACCATTTCATTGATCTTCTCAGCTGTCACACCGTACATATCTGCCAGCTCACGAACCAACGGAATACCACGCCCAGTGAACTGCCTTACGTCCTGTGTATAGAGCCGTCCCTGAACCATTGTAGTACCATAGAGGTACACAATATCATTCAGAGGGATGGACAGTCCAGAAGCTATGTTTCCCAGCTTTATAAGGGTGTCATTCACCTTATCCGCTGCCAGACCGTAAGCCATAAGCTGTTTGGCACCGCCAGCAACGCCCATAAGGTCAAACGGTGTCTTTGCAGCCGTCTCCACCATCTGATTCATCAACGCCTGGGCTTTGGTTCCGCTGCCCAGCATCGTCTCAAATGCTATCTCCAGCTGCTGGAATTGTCCTCGTGTAGTGGCTATACTCTGGAGCACGCCAGCAAAGCCCTGTCCCACCAGGAATGTGGTAAGATATGCTGCTCCCCTTTGGGCAAACTGGAGCAGGGAGTTTTCCATATCCGCTGCCTCTGCCTGGGTTGTAGTGGAAACGTGCCTAATCTGCTTTTCCATAGCCTGAGCCGACACGCTAAAATCGTCTATATCCAGGGTTGATTTGAACCCTAATGCTCCATCAAGATTTTCCATTGTTATTCGCCACTGATAAATTTCTTTAGATCATCCTTTGTCCTCAGTTTCATTTCCACCACATTCTCCTGCTCTGACTTCTGCTCTGTTTCCATCCTGGCAGCATCTGCCATCATCATATTGACGTTGAGCCAGCTTATACCCCAAAGCAAATACTCATACGTCCACCCAAAGGTTTTACAGATTTCACCTCTGTTCCCCCAGGGGCTTTTCATTCCTTTTACTCTACCAGATTTGCTTTGGGTTCCGTCTCGCTGCTTGACAATATCAATCTGATAGAGTTTGTAAAACCCCCTGAATTACGCATTACGGTAATGGTGCTGCACAAGCGTTCCATTTTGGCAACAGTCAGGTGTGTGAAAAAGAACTGCTGTAGGGGTTTCACTTTTTTGTAAAGCGGATCTGCAACCTCTGAGCAGTTAAGCACCGCAATAGCAAGGATTCTTGCCAGCCTCTGGCTGTATCTGAATAGCCGTTTGCTCTCCTCTATAGGATTCTCCTGGATCTTTCCCTCATTGTATTCGATTTCGATACTTTCCTTTCGGATCATATCAATAGTTCCCAGGTATAGAGGTTTGATTACAAAATGCCTCATATACGTCTTTTCCATCCTCTGCTGGATAGCGTCTGGTATCTCCTCCAGAGAAACGTCCCAGTCTTTCGGTATTCGGCTGTCTCTGTAGAACCTGGTGTACTTCGGAAACAGCTTATTCCACGTCTTGATCCACCAGGGTACTTTCTTGGGAGTGAGCTTCAATGGAACAGAGAATTTTGCACCCAGAGAAATGAGGGTGTTGATTGCCTGTTCTTCAAGTTCCAGTTGTTCCTCTCGTGTGAGTTCTTTGTTTTCCTCCATAGCTCGTGTTATTTAAGAAAGCCCCCCATCCTGGGGATAGGAGGCTTTCCGTTGAGTAAATACACAGCAGGGCGATTAGTCACCACCACTGTTTTGTCCAGGGATCGTTTGATCCGTGGTGTACTTGACTTTGGTTTCAGGATCGGCAGTTACATCCATCAGAGTAATGCCTGTCTTGGCATAGGTGGTGTTGATCTTACCCATAACGTCCGCACGGGCAATATGGAGTGCATCACCATCATCAGGGAGGATAATGAATGCCATCTTGATAGGTGAGTAGGTCTCAGGCTCCTCATAGGTTGCTGGAGTAGATGTTCCAGCAGGGGTATATGTACCACCCTCGAAGTCCTTACGCTGCTCCATACTTGGATCCATAATAGAGAACACGAGTTGTTTTTCGCCTTTCTGCTTCACAACGATCTTCTTAGAGCTGGTTTCGCTCTTGTGAGTTGTAGTTGAACCGTCACCCTCCTTGAAAGTGGCAGTATCCTGATAAACGTCCACAGTCTTGAAACCAGCAGTTGGCATTGTGCCAGCTGCGATTTCAGATGCCGTCAGGACTTTGTAATAAAGGGCTTTAATGCCCACAGTTGCTAAAATCATAGTTGTATGTGAATTTTAATTGTTCTTTTCTCTTATAACGATTTGCAGAGCTAAGGACATAAAGTGCTCATCGTGCCCTTGTTCCTTGATCGCCGGGTTTAATCGTCCGATATACCAGTTCCACCCAGAACCAGGCTCCACGTAGTCTTTGAGGACTGCAATCACCTGTGCTCGAATCTCTGTCAATCGTGCATCATTCTTTCTGAATACAGTTTCTCCTGTCTCAGGATCTGTCAGGTTAAGGTCAGGAACGTGGATATTCACATTTATCTGCCCAAACCTCAGCGAAGCCTCACCATCGGAGGTGTGCGGAACTATAATCACGTCCTCTCTTGAATAGTTGGTGCGTTCATAGTCCACGATCCCTGAGATCGTCAGTGTCTGAGCTGTCACAGCAGCCGTAAGCAGCTGATAAACTCTCTGCGATATTTCCTCAGTCGTAATCATACGCCAAACATTTCCTTTGCCTTTTTACTGGCTTTTTCCTGTAACTGTGCGACAACTTTTGGGAAGTCCGTTCTGCATTTAAGCTCAGCAGGAAGTATCACGTTGTAGCCCTTTGCCTCCACATAGGCAGCGTAGTTCATTCCAGCTACCACGATGAGTGAGAAAGTGTTGGGCACACTGGCAGCGTAATCTGTAGCCACCTTTAGTGCTGTGTCGGCACCCTCTCCAGGCTGGTTTTCCCCACCGTAAGAAACTATCTTGCCCTCCTTAACCACAGCGTAAGCAATGGAGTTTGTGAGGTTGCCTGTTCGGTCAGTGTAGTTGTGCTGCTCTTTGGCATACGTAACAAGTTGCTCACCCAGGTACTGGAGCTGGAACAGCGTTGCTTTCTCAACTCTTTCCCTGAATGCTGCCACCTGTGCAGCAATGTAACCCTTTCCGAACTGTGGCGTTATCCCCATATCTCAGTGTATCTCCTATTCAAACTGTCCACGCCCTGAACGGTAAACACGTCCTCCTGTCCATTCTCATCCGTCACCTTGACTTTCATTCCCACGACAAACTCAACCTTGCAATACTTGGATATAAATACGTCATAGTTGTAGCCGTGATCCTGTCCGTCTGTGCCACGTCTGATAACAGCAGGAAATCCTTTGTCTATCTGGCACTCCATTCCGTCCAACCAGGCTTCTGCTGGCACCCCAGAGCTTACTATATAACCTGTCAGGCTATCTCTCTGCGCCCCCTGGATGAGCTGATACTGGAACGTGCCGTTTGTCCTGCCCATAGCGTTACCACATTTTTGAACCGTCAGAAATCTCTGGCACCTCATCAAAATCGGATACGTCCAGACCGTTTTCCTTGCAAAGAGTCTTGATACGTTTTTTCAGCTCATCGGTGTTATACCCCTGTGAGGACTTACCGAGGCTGTCGGAGGACAGGACGGTGAGCTTACAGAGGCAGCGGATGGCTGCAACAGCAATAGTGCGTTTGTCAGCAGCAGGATCGTATGCCTCAGTCTCAGTCTCCACACCAGCATCTGCCAGGGCTTTTCTCAAAGCACTGCCAGAGACGGTATAGGGTTCAAGCTCAGCAATCAGAGCATCCAATTTTGTGAGTGCCATAGCTGTCAAAGATCTTTATTGGTAAACCGTTTATCCACGGAAAATAATAGTCCAGAATTAACCTCCTTGACGTAACCCTTAACGTAAATATCATATACGGTTGCATCGTTGAAGTTATTGAGAACGTTGCTCTGGATGTAGCTGTCAAGCCAGGCATTTGCCTCCACGCCCTCAGGTGCCTCTATGCTGTAGAGCAAGCTGGCATTGCTGATCTGGAACACGTTTACCTGATCGTTGAGAACGTTTACAGAGAAGTCCCCTGCTATAGCCGTGGGAGCGTTTGACACGTCCCCAGTAAGCTCCAGGCTGAACTTAAATTCTGGTTTTACGTTGTTGCACGCCACGGCTCCCAATAGGAGACAGGCGAGCACTGGTAGTATTTTCAGAAAATTTTTCATCTTGATTTGATTTACTTGGTTAATACTTTCGCAAGCTCCTGAGCCTGTTCCTCTGAAAGCTCAGAGACTTTCTTGGACACGGCTTTCAGTCCAGCATTGGCTGCTGTCTTGACACCGATTGCGTTCAGGGCTTCCTTGACTACAGCGACAGGGTAGCTTTCGCTTCCTACAGTCACCACCTCGGCAACCTCCTCTGGTTCCTTTGCCTCTGCCTCAGCTGCCTGTTCAGCAGCCTCCTCTGCTGGAGCCTCGTTCTGAGCCTCAGCAGGAGCTTCCACAGCTTCCTTTACAGGTTCTTCTTTCGGTGCTTCTGGCTGATCTACAGTCACCACCTCGGCAAAGTTCAGCTCCTGGAGCCTCTTTACCCTTTCCTCGTCTTTTGTGATGAGGAGTTCCCCAGGGTGAAGCATTCTCCCTGGGTGCTCCTTATCGTAAAAACAGGTTTTAGCTTTCAGAGTGTACATAGCTCTCGAAGATTAAGCGGTGATAGCAGCCTCGTAAGCAGCCTTTGTCCTCCAGCTGGAACCGTCAGAGGTAGCAACCTCGGTAATTCCACGTACCTGGAAACAGATGATCTGGTCGATCTCGGTGATGATAGGAATCATACGAGCTGAACCCTGGGTGTATTCGGCTGCAACCTGAGAGGTTGAATCACCAGTACGCCACTTGGCAATACGGATACCGTCACCAGCGTTCATATACTCTACGTTCTCCTCCTCCATCAGCTCATTGTCCTCAATGGCTGGCTGGATTTCACCGATCTTGCCAGCTGGCTTGATACAGATGTAGTCGTGCTGCCACGGCTCAACAGCGGTACGGTTTCCGTCCACGTCCTGAGCCATCTTGCGTGTTACCACGGTGATAGCAGGGATCTGGTTCTCGGAAAGGAGGTTCTTGAACTCTGTTTCCGTCACAGCCATATCCTTTTTGTCGGTGCCGTGAGCAAGGAGGCGAGTGAGAGCATCCCTCTTAAGCCAGAAATACACGTCCTGAGCCATAAGGATCTCACCAGGCTCAAAGCCACGGTTGCGAAGCTCAGAGCAGATTTCGGCAAGCTGCTCAATAGGAGAGACTTTGCCAGCAGCGGTGTTGGTCTCGTTCCAGTTGTACACCGAAACGAGCTTGTTGTCCTCACCCATATTGTAGTCCACCTCATAGGCACGTCCACCAGGGTTGTTTATAGACGGAGTGAACTGGCAGATACCCCAGTTTGAAAGGGCACGGAGGAGAATGTAGTCCATCACGTCCTTGCAGCCGAGATAGGCATCCTGCATTGCATTCCTGAGTGTCTTTTCAATGGCTTTCACCTTATCCCGTTCCTTAAGGAAAGGGTTTTTGTAAGTCTCCAGGAGCTTGCGATACTCAGAGGCTTTCATAGGGAACTTGTGTCCTACACGAGGGATCTCACCAGTCCATATATCGAAGCCGTCAGATCTCCTGTTAGGGGTAGGAGATTCGTCACCGATAATGGTTGCCATAAAGCGGAGACGGTACTTGCCCTGGATACCCTCAGCAGTGAGTGACATTTGAGGGGTGTTGAAGTCACAGAGCCTGTCGCAATACATCTCCTGGAACAGCTTAACCTCACGTTCTGAGGCTTTGTCAAAGGTCTTTTTCCACATTGCCAGAAAGTCAAGCGGCTTGCCCTCCCTGTGGAGACCTGTAAGAGTTGCGTAAATTGATTTCATAATTTATCCTCCTTTTTGATTAGCACTGAGCCTCAGTCAGACGGATATGGCAGTTACCAGCAAGGTACTCACCACTGATCTGTGAAGCAGGAATAGGAGCCACACGGTTCTTGTACAGAGCGTACTGGAGCGTGTCAGCGGTCACGTCAATAGGAGTTTCAAAGTCACGAACCTCCACGTCAGAGACGGTGAGACGTGTTGCTGTGCCGATTTCGGCTGCATAGTCAGTAGTTGTTTCCGAAGCGGTAACAGTTACTTTCTTGACGATCTCCAGAACGTCACCAACAGCAAGCCCAGTGATTGCCTTTGAAAGGACAATATCAAAGGAATTGTCGGTACGCTTTACGCTGGAGATAGTCGGAACATCACTCCAGCCAACAGTGTTAGCAGAAAAACCAGCCTTATAGACAGGCTCTCCTGCCACGAAAAGAGGCTCATAGAACTCACTAACCTTGAGTGAGACTTTCTTTGCATCGTCCGCATCAATAGCCACAACCTTTGCGGTCTTGATGATCTGTACGGTGCGGTTTGTTTCGTCCACAATGGCAAGCGAACCCTCAGGAATGACAGCATCAGCAGCAAAGCTCTGATTTGTCTTATCCAGGTTGTAGCCACCAGGAACGATTGAAACGGCACCAGTAAACACAGGACGTGAGCCTGAGAATGAACGAACACTACGTTTCATAATTGTTTACTTTTTTTCGGTTGAAATTGATTTTAGCAAGTCCTCGGCAGCACTATCAGTGTCCTTGTCACTTGCCCCCTTAGCACCCTCCAGATCGTCTTTGTCCAATCCATTGGTGATAAGCTCCTGCTTGTAAGCGGAAACCACTTCCTCCACATCCTCATCGTCCTCAATGGACTTTGCGAAACGCTTGCGGAGATACTGTGGGATCTTGTGCTTCTCCAGAGCTGCTTCGATCTCTGCCTGTCTGGTATGCTTGGACTTTTCAGCCTCAGCTGCTGCCAGCTTTTCCTCCAGGGCTTTGATACGTGCTTCCATAGGATCCTCCTTTTTGGACTTCTTGGATTTCTTGGACTTTGTTTCGTCCTCATCGTCCTCATCGTCCTCATCGTCCTCATTTTCCAGATCTTCTTTCTTCACCTTTTTCTTGGTGTCCTTTTTAGCTGCCCATCTGGTTGCTTCTGCCTGGCTGTGTTCGGCAATCTTAGCCACCTGATTTGCAACTTTCTCGATCTCCTCGGTGTCTGTCGAATCGTCTGCAATGCTGCCACCTATAGCCTCGGTTATCGCACTCAGATACTTCTCAGACAAGCCATAATCTTTGCAAAGGGTCTTGACCTTATCGAAAAGTGCTTTGTTCATAAAATGAATTGTTTTGGTTTATAACAACTGCAAATATATGATTTATTTTTCAATGTGTGTCTATCAAACACAAATAATTTAACCAGGTTAATAAATCTGCCTGGAGCTGGATTTGCCTACGAAAGTGCTATATTTTGAAAATAATTGATAAAAAGTATTGCATATTAAAAATAAAGCACTAACTTTGCGCTGTGTTTAGGGAACACAGAACAAAGTGCAACGTTCAAAAACAGAGTTATTATGACACAGAATGTAACAATCCAACAGGTAGAGGAGATCGTATCAGTTCTCACTCCAGATCAGCAGCAACTTCTTAAGGACACTATTAGGCACGGAGCCTGGGGTGATGCTGATTATGCCTTTCTTAACGAAAACGGAGAATTTGAAACAGTGATGATGTTCGGCTATTGCACCAACGATGCAAAGGAAGCTGGACACTTCTCAGGGCGTGCTGTTTCGGCAATGTTCAAAGCTATTTATCGCAAGCTCTGCCCAGCTCACCACAACCAGATCGGAAGATTCGTTTCACACTGTAATGACTGGTGGGGAGACGGAACAGGAGATATGCTGTTTATCAGGACAGGCTATTACCAGGTATTTGAGCAGTGGGCAAAACAATAGTAGAGGAGGTTTAATTATGGAAATAGGAGATCAGAACTTCAACCAGGCTGTGGAGATCATAGCAAACTACCAGAGCCAGACAACAGTCAGCTTCAACGTTCCTATCAATGGCAACTACAGCAACGTGTATCCAATTCTCCTGAAAGCTGCCTGCCCAGGGCTTGTGAACAGCCTGTTAGCTCACGGCTACAGCATCGGTATCTGTGACAGGGGAGCCTACGTGGACAAATACTAAGTCAAACATTAAATGCAACGTCAAATGAAACACAATCTTACAATGATAGCCGAAACCCCAGAGCCTGGGGTATTCGTCACGGTAATAAAAGACGGTGACGAGGTAATAGACACCGTGAAAGGCAACCACGTTCCTGGAGTTGCTGTTTGTGTTTATCGTCCAGGGCACAGCAAACCGCTTCGTCCGATCTATGGACTGACACCAGCTCACCTGAAACCAGATGCCAAAGCTCTGGAGGATAAAGGTTACGAGGTAGAGATCGTGCCTCTGCAATTCGACAACAGCAGAGGCACGATCATATATCCAGACGGAAAGGTTTTCTACGTCAAGCCTCAGGACGGAAAGAAGTTCACCCTGGCAGAACTTTACAAGCTGCTTGATTGCCAAACGGTAGAAGTTATCTACCTGGAGGGTATGAGCAAGAAGATACTGATCCTGGATGAGGAGGGTAAGTTCAAAAAGGAGCCGAAATACAATGCCAGAGCTTCAAAGGTCGCCTACAGGTTCCACAAAATCCGTGAGACGGACAGGATAGTGGGAACGGTTATGCTCTGTGATGAAAACCTGTTTTAATCTTAGGGCTATGATTACACGTACAGAAAGACAGCTCGTGGAGTTCCTGAAACGTGCCAAGACCGTCAAGATTGTGGCTGAGGGTGAATGTGGGACTATACTGGAGCTTAAGCCCTCACCAATTCAGAATAGCAGGAAACTCAAACACGATCTTGCCCTGGCATTCCAGGACTGTTTCAATAACATTAAAAGAATATGACAACACTTGAACAGAAAGCAGCACGGTCAGACGGAAAGAGCACGTGTGGCACAGAGTGTCCGCTGTTCTATAACTGTAGGCACGTTGGAGATCCTGACAGCTTAGCTGTGAAGATTGCCCAGCTGTGTAGCAGAAAATTCCGTGAGGGATACAGAAAAGGATATAACCAGAGAAAAAAGGAGGAAAAGCAATGACAATTCAGGAATACGCCAGAGAGGTAGATCGGCAAGACAAACTCCAGCAGGAGTATTTTGCGAAAAAGAGGCAGGGGTTCCACGATAAGGATCTCCTGGCTCGAAGCAAGAACCAGGAGAAAAAAGTGAGGGCTATGACGGCACAGATTCTCAGCCCAGACTTTGAGAAACCCACAGAACCAAGCCTATTTTGAGCCTATGAACAGAGAAAGTAAGATTATCCACGTTGAGCTGAAAAAACCGTTTCTGGGTAAAAAGAACCACTACTACGGCAGTGTCTCAGCTATCTTTCAGGAAATACCTGAGAGCGTGATCGGAGTAAAGGCTATAACGGTGCAAAGAAACCTCCAGAAAAGTGAGGAGTACCAGGCACCTGGAGCCACTATCAGAAAGGGAGTATTAACCAGAAAAACACAGAGGAGGTAACGACTATGGCTGCAAACTACAATCCGTATTTCATTGTCCCTATGATAACAGGAGAGAAGATGGTGCAAGCTGTTGGGCTTGCTATTGAAATGGCTAAGCAAAGCTACCCACACCTGGTGGAGGAGCTTGAACACGCTGAGCAGATCTGGAGAAAAGATGCTCTGTCCTTTATTGGATCAGAGAAGATTCCAGCCTCAGCTCACCCAGCATACAAGGAGGGCAAGAAATGAAATGCAAGGCTAAGCGTATCCGCAAAGGCTGTTATGAATACAGAGGTTATATCATCCACTCTGTCGGATATTACGAGCCAGAGCATAGGGTATGCTGGGAGGCTCATTTGCCAGATGTAATCTGTGCGGATTATCACGGATACACTCTTAGAGAAATCAAGTTGTTGATTGACGAAGATTCAAAAAAGTTAAGAAAATGGATAGGAGAACCTTTATTAGACACACATGAGATAAATAAG
>OQVO01000170.1_pt1 | contig 21574 bp, 22 predicted proteins | sample 1691511 | NCBI WGS metagenome assembly OQVO01 (sample SAMN03418254, study PRJEB22391) | human gut metagenome | biome: human-gut; feature: organic feature; material: feces | host: Homo sapiens | place: Tanzania | collected 2013-01 | reverse complement strand
CTCGAACTGACAGACGGCCTCATCCAGCTTACCCAAATCAGCCGAGAAGCGGCGGAGACTCAGCTTGCTCTGGCTAAGGCTAACGCAGACCTTATCGCGCAGCAAACAGCTAAAGCCGTTCGAGAGGACGCAGAATCATGGGAGACATGGAAAGCATCCACGGCATCGGCTATTAGCCAGTATGATGCGCTGGTCTCTAAGGGCGCGGATGTAGGCGACACGTTAGAAAAACTAGGCGGCACTTACGAGGGCAACATCGTAGGTGTCAACATGCTGGCACAGAATATCGCGGAGCTTAGCAGTAAGTTCGGGGTTAACCGCGGCCAGGCCCTGGAGATGATAGCGGCGCAGAGCGCGTTCAATAAAGAGCCGACCGCTGAGAATGCCCGTCGCATCGCCGATGTGTTTACCGACTGGCTGGGTAACACAAAACAATTGAACCCGGAGCTTATCCGCCTTACCGATAATGCCAACAAGAATGCCACGGCACTGGAGAACGCTGAGAAGTCGGCAAACGCCGCGGCGGAGGCCCAAAAGAATCTCGGTCGTAACGTCAACTCAACGACGCAGAGATTCCAGGAACAGAACGAAGCTATCGTTAAGAACCAGCAAATCGCCATCTTAAGCGACCGTGAGCGCATCCGGGCGCAAGCTGAACTTGATAAGCAGGCGTTTGCTAAACGTGAAGCTGTCACCAAAGAACAGATAGCCGCGTATAACGCCGCCCGTGACGCGGAAGCGCAGCAAGACATCGCCCGCATCGACAAGACCGAGAAAGAGAAGGCAGACCGCGAGGCTAAATCGAATGAGAAACGCCTGGCGGCGCAAGCCAAACGTGAAGAAATGGCGGCTGAACGACAGAAAAAAGCGGCGGAAGATTTCCTGGCTACTGTCGACCGCACAACCGGAGACGAAATTTCACGTATTACAGCGGCAGAAGAACAGAAACTGGCGAAACTTGAGGAGTTCAACCGCGCAGGAACGATAAGCCAGCAGCAATACGAAAACGCCAAAACTCAAATTATGCTCACAGCCGAGCAGGCCAGACAGGAAGAACTGGATAAGAAAAGAAAAGAAGCCCAGGAGAAGCAGCAGAAAGGCGACGACTTCATGGCTCAGATTATGGGCCAGAACGCCACTGAGCTTGAGCTTCTCGATATCCAGGAACAGCAGAAACTGGCTGTCGCCGATAAATACCGCGAACAGGGGCTGATTAAAGAGGAACAGTATCAGGCGGCACTTAACGCTATCAATGAGCAGTATGCTACGAAGCGCGCCGACGCAACGGCAACCGCCTTTGGTAACATGGCTTCAAACATCGGTTCGGCGTTGGGCGAGGCTTCCGGTGCATACAAGGCGTTCGCTATCGTACAGGCCACCATAGCCACGTACACCGCGGCTATTGAGGCGTATAAGTCAACGGCGGCTATCCCTGTAGTCGGCCCGTTCCTGGCCCCCGTAGCCGCTGCTGCTGCCGTTGGGGCGGGTATGGCGCAGGTTTCCGCTATCAGGTCCGCACGTGAACAGGGTGGTCAGTTATCCGCGGGACAGGCTTCCACCATCGCTGAACGCGGTAAACCGGAAGTTATCATGCCCGCTGGGGCATCGCGTGTGCGCACCGCGCAGCAGATGAAAGAAATTATGGGGCAAAACGGGTCTTCTTCCGGTCCGTCTAATGTTACTATTGTGAACAACACTAGTTCTCAAATTGGCAACGTATCCACAGAGCAGGATGATGAAGGCCGTTTGCGTATCATCATCGAAGAGCAAGTGGCGGCATCTTTGCAGAACAGCAACAGTAAGATTAGCAAGGCCCGCAAGGCCACAAGAAATGCGCCGGGGTTCAAATAATGAGCGACTTATATTTCCCACGTAGCCTTAAGCCGGTGGTATCGAAAGGCTACTCAATGACCAGACGCAACAACGTCTGGAGCGTTGATTTAGCCGGTGGCGGTGTGCGTCAGGGCCGCGACACGTATTACGACGTGTTCCCGATAAGCGTAACCCTGATTACATCAGCACTAGGGCGGCAGGCGTTTCTGTCGTTCCTTGAGAAAGTCGATGGTGGTGCTTCAAGTTTCTGGATGGCGCATGACTTCGGCATGGGTATCGAGGATTATCAGGTAACTATCACGTCAACCATCGCAGAGTCCACAGAAGATGGCATTAACTGGACGATTACTTTCACGGCAACCGCTGAGAAATCGCCGTTCCAGAACCTTGAGAATCAGTGCCTTGTTAACAATCTGCCCGATTTGTATGGTTGCTATGGTGACAGTCTGAGAGGTTTCCTTAAAGCCTACGGAACTGCACAATCAACGTTTCCACGAATTTGGGACCCGATGCAATGAGCCAGGAATCAGTAGAAGCAGCCTATCGCCGTAAGCTGGCCTCAAATCCCGACGGCGAGATGGACTACATCACGTTGCAAATCAGCCATCCGTTGCTGTCAAAGACGTATTATCTTGTGCGCGGGCTACAGGAACTTACGGCGACACTGGAGACGGGCGAAACAATCACGTTCGAGCCAACCCCGATGGAAGCGGCGGGAGCCGCTAACAACAGTGATATGGACCAGACGACGACGTTCACTTTACCGGATATTCTCAATCAACTGGACGACGAGATGGATAAAATCCCGATGAGTAATACTGAGTTGCCGAAGTTTGTATTCCGCCGTTATGTCAGCACCGACCTGTCTTACCCAGCGGATGGTCCAGTCGCGTACGAGTTACAGGCCATCAACCAGGAGAAAGGTGAATTCTCCGCGGATGTCGGTACACCTATGCTGAACCAACGAAGCACTGGTATACTGATGACACCTAAAGAAATACCGTTATTACGCGGCCTGTTGACCACATGAATATTAACGACTACACGGGCATACCTTACGACTTTCGCAAACGTAATTGCTGGCATCACGTGCGCATTGTCCGCGCGGATGCCGGGTTAGAAACCCCGGCGTTCGACGTTACAAGCCCAACGGCAATTAACGACGCGTTTGACGAAGGCCATCGCAACACGAAGGGACTTACAAAAATTGATAAGCCTGAAAACTTCTGTGCGGTGCTTATGGGGTATCGCCGCGGGGGTCGTATCGTGTGGCACGCAGGAGTTTACTTCGACGGGATGGTGAGCCATTGCGAGCTTGCGTCCCGGCAGGTACGGCTTGACAGGCTGGCAGACCTCAGAGACACGTACACGGAGATTGAATTTTGGCGATAATCCTGCACTACACGCGAAACGCAGATGGCGCTTTCGACCGCACAAAACACGTCGGGATGCCGATGGAGTTTGTCGTTAACCGTATCCCCGACGGCGTGCCGGTGCGCGTCTACCTCGGCGAGATTGGTGACGATACCGACGTAACTGACGACTTCGACGCGCTTAAAGACGAAGACGCGGTGTACCACATTATTGAGGGTGCTGGTGGTGGTATAGGTAACGCTATTGGGAAGGTGTTTGGTTTTATCCTTAAGCCAATCGCTAAGTTGTTTGGTCTTAACCGGACACCTAATGCCGACTACACGGCGACTAACAATCAGACAACGTCACCGAACAACAGCCTTACCGACCGTTCCAACAAGCCGCGCCCTTACGAGCGCTCTTATGACATATGCGGGACTGTACAGACAATTCCTAATGACCTGATGCAGACGTACAAGGCGTTCAACTCCACGGGCGCTTTGCTGGAGTATTCGTACTACGACGCAGGGCGCGGGCATCTGCATATTGAGGCCAATGGCGTCACAGAGGGTGACACCTTGATAAGCGACATCACGGGTTCCTCTGTTGCCGTGTATGCGCCGTATACTTCCCCTAACAACACCACATCCCCTCAACTACAAATCGGCGACGTCATTGACCAGAAACTCTATGTGACATACTCCAATGATGACGTCGACGGCATTGTACTGAAAGCGCCAAACGACATCGGAGCTAACCCAACCTCCGGCGGCACTGCCAAACGTATCTCAACCACCGGCTACATCTATGACCCGTCGGGCGACTCTGCTTTTTCTGAGTTTCTTAGTGTCGGTGATGTCGCGGTGCTGAGCAACTTTGACGTACGCGATGTCACTAACCTGAACGGCTCATTTGAGGTTTTATATGTCGACGACTTTGAGGTTCGGTTGTACGTCGGGAATATAGGTAACTGGGGCAATCTTAGTAATGGGCAGACTTACGCCCTGACAGAGCGTTCGGATACGTTTATAGGCCCGAGCAACACGTACGATGTGTCCCTGACCGACTGGTATTACATGGTGCGCGGAGAAGTTGACCGAGTGCTCGCCAACGTTGCTGGTCAGAACGGCCTCTACAAATACGATGGCGGCTATAACCGCACCAGCGTAACCGTAGAACTCCAGTACCAGATGATTGATTCCCGGCGCAACCCGTTGGGTGATATTTACACGGTACAGGCTACAATTACGGGCAACAATACCGACTACGTCGGCACGTCTATCTACGGTCAACTGCCGACCGCGTCCCGTTTCCGCGCCCGCATGCGCCGTATAACGAATTTCGATAAGGACTATGACGGTACAGTAAGCGACGAGATAACGTTCATCAACCTGTACGGGCAGTCCCTGGACACAACCCCACACTACGGCAACAGAACTACCGTACATTGCGCCCGTAAACAGACGCCACGTGCCGCAAGTATCGACAACCCGGAACTGCGCATGATCGCAACCGAGATGTGTTACAAATACCGGGGAAATGGGGTATTTGATACAGTAATGACGCCGAATACGCAGGCGGTACAATCGCTAATCAGACTGGCGCGTGACCCGGCGGTGGGCAATCTGGAACTCACAACGGCAAACATGGATAAGTTACTATCCGTGCAGGAAGAAATTGAGTCCTATTTCGGAAGTGAATTGGCGGGGCAGTTCTGCTACACATTCGACGACTACGACACAACTATGCAGGACATCGTTCAGACTATAGCTGAAGCCGTGTTCTGTACCGCGTACCGTAAAGGCGCGGATATTATGCTGCGATTCGACCGCCCAGTCGCTGGGCCAGAGATGGTGTTCACCCACCGCAGCAAAACTACCGGGACGGAGAAATGGTCCCGCACGTTCAACGATTCGACAACCTACGATAGTCTGTCGTTCTCGTACATCGACCCGGATACTAACGTACAGGAAACGATTTATATCCCGGAAGAACTTGGGGTAAACACCGAAGAATACGAATCGAAGGGGGTGCGCAACTACCAGCAAGCGTACTGGCTTGCGTGGCGTCGCTACCAACGCAACGCGTTAAGTAAAGTTGTCGTAGAGTTCGAAGCTACCGAAGAGGGGGCACTCGCTACACCGGGCGGCGTAATCAGTGTGGTTAAAGGCTCGCGTATCGCGCCACAGGACGGCTATGTTGTTGCCGTTAATGGGCTTACGCTGACGCTGTCTCAACCTGTTACGTTTACTCCGGGGGATGACCACTCCATCATCCTCAAGAAGCGCGACGGCTCGGTGCAGAGTATCTCTGTTATCAAAGGAAGTCACGACCGTGAGGTGGTTATGCTCTCCGCGCCGGAGGAGGCAATCTACACAGGGAATAGTGCACTAAAAACTGAGTTTTCATTCGGCAACGAAGCAAGGCATAATGCTCAGAAGATAGTTGTTTCCTCAATCGACCCGGGCGACGACCGCACGGTCAGGATTACTGGTTACAACTATGACGATGGATTCTATAAATACGACGGCGTCGCGCCATACGGCAGCGGTTTCTCCGACGGGTACAGCAACGGTTTTAATTAAAGAGGACTCTATATGTCAAGCGGATGCGGTGACGTTTTAAGCCTGGCGGATTTACAGACCGCCAAGAAACACCAGATTTTTGAGGCAGAGGTCATTACCGGTAAATCCGGTGGGGTTGCTGGGGGTGCTGACATTGACGAAGCAACGAACGCTGTAACAGGGCAGGTGCAAAAAACATTACCAGCTGTTCTTGATGATATTGCGTTGAATGTAGTGCCTTTTAGCAAACAATATTCGGACCTTGCTGCCGCGCAGGCAGATATAGCTAATATCCCAGTAAATTCCTATACGTATATCAGAGATTCGTCTGGCAGCGCATTGGCGCTGGAATACCAGAACGTAGCCGGGGTCTTGACAGCCACAGGCCGAAAAATGCCTTCACGGGCATCAATGGTCATTGGTTCTGTAGATTCGTGGGTTAATAACAATCTTTACTCATTTGATTCATTTTCATCGCCAAACGAAAACTTGGTATCAATGAGCGTAGCCGCAGTAGATACGATTGCGTACCGAGAGGCCTACTCCGCTTTATTATCTACAGTTGCAGCGGGCGACATTATCACTGTCCGTTATAGATACAGCGGAACCGGAGGCGCCCCAACCATTGGATTAAAAACATCGCTGAACGGCACATTTGTGAGTAATCAGCCAACGCTGACCTCTTCAAATGACTGGCAGGAAGTGCAGCTTACCGCTACCGCAGCTACCGCAACGCTCCTGGCTATCGGGGTGAACACAAGGCTTGCAACCACTGTTCAGTTATCGATTATCGCCTACGCATCGAAGAAAAATGCTATTACCACGGCAATTCTTAACTCACTGGATAGCATTTCCAGTTTAAATGGGAAGGTGCGTATTGGTTCTGTGGATTCGTGGGTTAATAATACCGGATATCCATTTTCCACATTTTCCCAGGTCAATAACAACCGCGTGAACTACGCTAATGCTTCAGGCGTATACTCTGAAATGTACGCCAACGCTTCCGTTCCTTCAGGCGAGAAGGTAACGCTCAGCTACTCGCTGGATATTACTTCAGGTCGTTTATTCGCTCGACTTGCCAACGGTAGCAACTGGACCAGCGACGAAGTCCAATTGACTAATGGTGATGCACGGCAGACTGTTATCCTGACAGCTACGGCAGACACTAAGCAGATTAAAATCTACTCAAAAGCAGAAGTTTCATCAGGGAGTATATTTGCAGAGGTAAACTTCGGACAGAAAAACTCACTGACCGAACAGATTGACGCGCTATATTCTTCAATCGCTTCAGCCAATGCTGTTCTTGCTATTTTGTCACAAGATTCTACCTTCGACTCTTTCGTTAACAGTTCACCTTACACCTATACTCTTTCCGATGCCGGAACCGCGTATAAGCAATTGATGAACACAATCACCCCAGTATCTGGCGTTTCAACCGTCAAGATGATGTATAAAATTGCATCATCTAATGCGGCACTGAAGATTCAGAGTCGTAATGGTAATGCGTGGGGGGCAAATGAAAAGGCTCTCATTGCAGACGGTAATTATCATGAAGTGGACCTCGCATTAGCTTCGGGGCAGGTTTTCTCTGGGTGGGGTGTGTACTCAGCAGCAAAATCAGGTGGGTATCAAGCCGATGTGACGATGATTCCTGTTTCTGCCGATGGGGTATTTTTCACCCCAGCCACAGCTATTTTGTACGGACTCATGACGTCCGCAGATTCACTCAACACCAGAGTTACCGCACTGGAAAACGGGCAGGTCACTAACCAGAATACTGACGTTATTTTCCCGGCATATTTTTATGCTGTAGATGGTCGTCCATTGCGTTTTTATGGTGCCAATATGGTCAGTGGTGCTCGCCCGTGGCGAAATAATACTGACGTTGTGCTGTCCAGTCATGGGTATGAGGGAAAGCCAGTATTACTTAAAAATGTTGTGCCTGACGCAACGATAATGCCGTCAGAAATCAACGGACCAACGCTGAACGTTAATGCTCGTGCTGATGGTTCTGGGGATGTATTTCGTAAGAAAGCTGCGTTCACCAAACTGGCGGCGACTCAGACCGGTAACGTGAAAGTCGCTACTATTATGGACTCACTTGGTGAACGTTGCGTTCCTTGGTTGTACTTCGCCATCAATGCCACTGGTGCTGCTTACGTAGGTGCTGGTTCCCGAACCACTCGTGGTATAACGGACGAGGGAGGTTACACTCTGCCAAATACACCGTCAGCAGGCATTCCTTTTGACGGTCGTGGTGGCTGGACGACGTTCGACTACATCGGGAAGACGCAGAAGACGAACTTCTCGCAGCCATTCCTGCGTGACGCTACGAGCACAGATTTCTCTGCTTATCCGCAGTATTGCTTCGATAAAGCCTACTCCGGGCAGAGCTATGCAGATAACCCTAATCTGGAGGGGTATCACATTTTTGATGTGACGGCATGGATGGCAGCGGCTGGCGTGAGCGCATCAGACAAACTGGTTGTGGTTATCCAACTGGGATACAATGATTTGTATTATAACTACACCCCGCAGCAGACCGCCGACGCGCAGGAGTTCATGATTGCGAAATTCCGTGAGAAAATAGCGGATTCCCGTTTCGTTATTTCTCACCAGGCATTTGGCTGGTCGGGAGCAAGTGCACCCAAGAATTGGCCTGACTTTGCAAAATGGATAACGGAGAAGGTCAGGAAGTTCGACAATCGCCTTGGCGAGAAAATAATTGTGGCGCCTGCATGGGCGCAGATGAGCTACAAATACGGAATGAACGAAACTATCACAACAACCAGTGATACTGGTGTCCAGACTGTATCGTTACCTGATGACGTCCATCCCGGAGAGCTTGGCGGGGCGCAGTGGGGTGACGCTCTGGTTGCTCCTGTTCTGGCGGCGTGGAGTTTATAAAAAAAAGGGCCGAAAGGCCCTTTTCTCTACTCTTCTGATAACTTCTCCAGTACAAACGCCAGTTGCGCATTAGCGGCGTCTCTTTGCTGCCGTAGGCGTAGAACCTCCTCTTCAAGTTCCTTGATACGTTTTTGCAATGCCGGAATCGGAGCTATGATGTTCATTTCTCACCTTCGCTTTTCTTGAAGCTGCGCTTTATGTCCGGCAGCGTGTAACATCGTGACTTTTCGTATTTACCGTTCGAGCTTACCAAAACAAAGCTGTTGCCGTCTTTTGATATGTACTCGATGGTGAAAGTATTGAATGTGCGTATGCTGTATATTTCATCACCAACATTAAGTTTCATTTCTTACCTCGTCTCTTCATGTAATTAAGCAACTCTTCCTGTACCGATTTTTTCTCGTCCGTACGCGCGGCAACAACCTCGTCCAGCGTGTCTTTAGCGACGATGTGGTAGAGGAACACCGGGCGCTCGTGTCCTGCCTGTTTCTGACGGACTGGACCTATACGCTCAACGACCTGCAAATAGTGCTCAAGGTTCCATCCCTGACTTATGAACGCCAGATGATGCCCGCCGTCCTGTAAATTTAAACCATGACCGGCTGACGCAGGGTGGACGCATAGTATTTCGATTTCACCACGGTTCCACGCTTCCATCTGCTTATTACCCTTAGCGCCTTTTGCAAACGCCTGTGCCTGCGGGAAACGTTTCAGGATGCGTTCCAGTTCGTGCTTGAACTGATAAGCCACAAGCAGCGGCGCGCCCTGTAACTCCTCGACAATTGACTCAAGCGCGTCAAGTTTCGTATCGTGCACTTTCTCCCAGTCTTTGGTTGCTTCGCCGTCTGGCCCTGACACATATACGGCACCGGAGGCAATCTGCAAACACTTCGACGTCTTCGCCGCAGCGTTAGCGGCTTCAACCTCCCCGCTCTCCAGTTCCGCGAATAACTTCTCCTCCATATCGATGTACGCCTGACGTGCTTTCTTCGGCAGGTCGATTTCCACTGGCACGATAACAGGCGCTTCACACCCGAACCACTCGGCAGCGTCAATCGTGAGACTGATGTCCTTCATCTTCTGGTGAATTTCGTTATCCGCCCCCGGGCGCGCATGATACTCTCGCGCCATAGCGGACTTACCCTTCTGGACCGAATTAAACCAGCGGTCGGTGAACGCGGTGTATGAAGAACCCAGTCGCTCGCCAGCGTCAATAAACCAGTTCTGCCCCCACAAGTCCTTCAGGCCGTTTGGTGATGGCGTACCTGTCAGGTTGATAAAACGCTTAACCTTACCGAATGCCACTTTGCTAAGCGCCTTTGCCCGCTTGCTTCCGCCGGAACGGCTGCGGAATGATTTAAGTTTCGTGCTTTCATCGGCAACGATAACCGTAAAAGGCCAGTCGTCTTTGCCGTAGTAGTCAATCAGCCATTCGATAACTTCATAGTTCGTGCACACCACGTTAGCGTATGACTCCAGCGCCGCGATGCGGCGCTTCTCCGAACCCGTGGCATCGACGACACTCAGGCATGGGAATCGCCATTTCTCTTGTTCTGCTGGCCATGTGCCGGACGCAACGCGCAGCGGAGCTAGTATTAACACGCGGTCGTCATCGTTAAGTTGGCCGTTGCGGAACAGTCGGTTTAATGCCCACAGTACGCTGCCAGTCTTCCCGGCACCCATGCTTGCCCATATGTTGCAGCGATTGTGCCGCAACATAAACGAAGTCATGAGCTTTTGGTACTCGCGCCTTTGAAACTTAGACATGATTAGCCTCGTAAACTGCTTTTGCGAGCCCACGCGGAGTAAGGCTGCGGATTGTTTTTGTTCTGGCGCTCTTTCCGCCGAGTTTAGCCCAACCAGGGTTATCTCCGCTGCCCACGGCAACCTCGGCAACGTTAGGCATAACAAACCCATTTCCGGCCCACAGGCACGTCTTTTTAACATATGCATCTCGCGCCGGGATAACATCCGGGAACATTGGATGCGTGTCGTCTTCGGGTAAATAGCCGCCGTATTCGTACGGATTGAACGCGTAGTCAGGCTTACGCCATAAAGACGAAAGAACGCTAACCGGGTTCTCAATCATATACGGTACGTTGTACTTTTTAGCCAGACGCGCAGCCACTTTGCATGTAATCACGGCCTCTACCTGAAACGTTGGGTTCCTTCTCCGCTTCGTTTCGAAATGGGCCGCGCCGCTAACGGCTAAATCTGTGCATGGGGGGAACGCGAAAATAATATCCGGCGCAACGTCGAAGTCGAATTTATTATCAATCCACGCGTTTATATAGTGGATATTTTCATGTTCAACTTTTGCACCCAATCGAGCGTAGTCTCCGTGGTCGGCGCCGTCGTAGTTGAAACAATAGCAAGTATGGCCCGCTTCCGCCCACGGTTGGGCCATAATGCCCGAACCGTCAAACAATGACCAGACAATCATTTCAGCACCAGCACAAGCTCTTTACGCCCGAACGCCGTAACGTTACCCGTTACATCTTCGATAACCAGTTTACCGTTCGACTCGACGAACACAGTATCGACGGCAACAGGCCGACGGGTCTTAACGTTGAAAATCATGTCGCCCGGTACGATGTCACGTGCTGGTTTGCGGTCATATTCGTGTTTCATTTCTCAATTCCTTATATTGTTGGTGTGTGATTAACTATAATAGTTCGCTATTAGGTCGTCAACCTGTTTGAACGAGCCAACGACAAAAACATTTGCACCACGTTTACACATCCGCGCATGCTCGCGTAACTGGTGTGGGTCTGGCTTCGTGTTTTCGTCTTTCTTAACCTCGACGAACCAGATGATGCCGCCGGGGAGAATTACCAGCAGGTCGGGAGCGCCGGAGCGCCCCTCGTAGGAAAGTTTACGAACGAGGCCACCGAGGGCCTCGAATCGTTCTTTTGCGTATTTCTGAATCTTGCCCTCCGGGGTCATGAGCGCAGAACCCAAGTTATAAACGCCCCGCCTAGAACGGCAACACCGACAAACTTAAAGAACAGGCCATAACAGAACATCGCAGCTATTCCCGCACCGAGTAACAGTGCGAGCATGGTTACTATCGTCCAAAATACAAACATTGTCATAATACGCACCCCTCTCGTTTTGTATGCTCAATCCCGCAGCGCGGGCAGATTCGACAGTCTTCTTCGTATAACCCGTAAATTTTCATTCCAGCACCCACAGATAAATTGCGATGAACATACCCAATACGGTGACAATCATGCCGTATTGACCCTCGTGACAGTAGACACCGGCGGCGAATCCCGCCAGTAATACGATAATCAGTTTACTTAGCATAACGTTTCATCTCCGCACCTTCCGCTACAAGCGGGAACCCCTCAGCCCACTCAGGCAGCGAACACATTAATTTTTCCAGTTCAGCCACCGTGTAATCAGGCGTATCTGGAGTTTCACACACCAGTTCATCGTGTACCGAAAGCACGATGGGATACCCGCCACCCTCAACATTAATCATCGCATATGCTAGTAAATCACGGCACAACGCCTGAACAATGTTTTCACAGGCTTTGCCGCCGTGGGTGTACAGGGTAGTCCATTGGCGGGTTAACTGGTTTTCACCTTGGTACTTGATTCGCACATTCGTGTTTACCCGTCCGTCTTCGTCTGTTTCTTTTGTCACGCTAACGCCGATCCCCGGATACGAGAGGATACGGCCTGACGGCAACTCCATACACAACCACCAACCGGGAACCTTCCTACCTGATGAATCGGTTTCTACTGTTCTCCAGATTCGGATAGCGCGCTCGCCATTCTTGCGCAAGTGTGCTCCCGCCCAAAATTCACGACCAGGATTGCGCACAGCGGCTAAAATTCCGTCTTTAAGGTCCCGCCAGAACGCTACTGTTTCCGGGTGTGACTCGCGCCACATACGCTTGATCGCGTCACATGTGCGCCACACTTTCTTGTCCAGAATATACGATGGTCTGTCGTCCTTTTCACCTGGATGCGGTGGCCGCTTTGCTTCCTGGATGCGTGCCCACTCGTACCCGCGTGCGGTAGCGGCCCATATGTGGCCCGGGAATGTACCGTCCATTGTTTTTGCCATCTCAATAAGGTCAAGACCTAAGTTTTTAGCGAACGTAACGAACGCTCCGACGCCTCCCTCGTAGCCGAGGCCAAGCTCGCAGTTATGCGCCACAAGAAAGCCAGAGTCTGAGGCTATAAGAAAACGGTTGCCGTCTTCCACATCAATCAGGTCGTACACCGGCTCGCAGTAGGTTAATTTCCCGCTCAAGTTCAGCAATGCGGGCAACGGCTGCATCATACTTTCGTTGAAGCTCGGGTATTTGCCGTCTGTTTCGGCAGTTTTCAGAACGGCTGACAAACCGAATGTTTCCAGGTTCGTAGTTACCGTCTGTGTCGATTCTATCCATTTCGAGGTTCGGGTCATCCCAGCTTTCCAGAGTTTGAACATATCTAAGAAAAGACCTTTTATCAGTCCTCCACTGGTCGAATACCGTGATGCCTCTTGCCCCATAGTTTTTATAACCCTTATCCCTGGGGCTTGTTGTTCGCGTGATAGCCGCGGACAGCCGGTTGAGTAATCGCGTTCTGTGCGCATCATCCGGCATTGCGTCTTCGTAGCAGAAATACTGTTTACGATATTTTTTTGTTGCTTCAAGGGCGCAGCGGTTGCATTGAGTGGTTTTACCCGCTCTGACGTTGTCATAATAGACCCGCCCCGGCATCCCCCCGCAATCACATTGGACGAGTAGTTGTCTTTGGCCTTGTCGTTTTGGTAACTCGCGCAGGATAACCAAGCGTCCATACCTCTCTCCAGGGCGAGGCCCATCATATATCTGTTTGAAGCGAGTTGCTTTGCCTGCTTCCAGGAATGCGCCAAGATTTTGTGGTCTTCGGTCATTAGCACCCCGTCCACATTTATTACCGGTTTCCACCCCATAAGGTGCGCGCCTTTTGTATTCACCCATTTTTCACCGCTCCATACTTTATCTGTTGATGTAACCGCCATAATATCCTTAAATCCGCCATCGGTCAAAACTTGGGTATGACGGTGAAGGCACGCTTTACCAATCTGGCGCAAGTCTTTACGTTCTTTCTTAATGTCGTCTGGGTCCATGCCAAACATCTTACCTGCGGTTACGCAATAAATATCCAGCCCGGCGCGGAACGTATCTAGCGCGGTTTCTTCGCCTGCAAGCCACGCAAGCCCTCGGCCCTCAACGTTAGAATAATCGGCAACAACAAACTTATGTCCTGCTTCCGGTATGATGCAGCTACGCACCGTCGATGCCGTTAATTTAGCGACATCAAAACGGCGGTGCGCGCGGCCCTTAAGTAACGCTGAAATGCCTTTATCCAGTTCATCATCGTGATAGTACCCGCGCGCGAGGTTCTGCGGTTGGAAGCCTTTACCCGCCCATCGCAGAGTGCGTTTTGCCCCGCCGTACTGCAAGCAACCGCGGCGTCGGTCGTCAGAAGAGCGGCCCAACAGCAGTGGGTTATATTTCGTTGATGCGGTGGACGCGGCCCCGAGGCGCATTTCTATAATCATGCGAGCATCGTCGGGTAAATCATCGTCTGCCAGCAGGTCATTCAGTGTCGACTTCTGTGCGTTATGGATGCGGTGCGCGGGTGCGAGTTCACGCAGAATCGGAAGGAAGTCTTTACCAGTAAGCGAGCCGCCGTATTTTCGTTGGGCTTCTTCCTGTAACTGTGCCTTGTGCTTCTCCACGGCTTCAATCGCGGCTTCCGCCAGTGCGACGTCAACCTTAAACCCGCGGTCATTGATTAACTGGTCCAGCTCCAGTACACGGTCCTCGAACTCGGAGTTACCCCAACGCGGCAGTTTATGGAAGACTTCACGCATCGCGGTGATGTCGCTCACGGCGTACTTGATGAACAGCGCCCACTCGTCAGGGTGTGTTTCTGCGGTGTATCGACGGATTTTGTAGTTCTTCGGCGTCGGTTTAGAGAAACGCTGAATCAGCGCCTTGCCGCGTTTGTCTTTTGCATTGTCCGCCGATACGCCCAGCACTTCGCACAGCGCATCAAGTGACCCAGGCAGCGCGTGACGAAACGCTCGAATCATAGTGTCGATGGTATTTCTCGGTTTGATATCCACACCCCAGCAGTGCTTCATAACTAGCCTGTCGAACATTAAAAAGTTATGGCCTACAATTCTCATACGCCCGCGCATAACATTACGTAGCGCAACGCGTAGGCTTATTGGCATTACTGGTTCGGAAGTGCAATCCCATACTTCTACAGGCCCATCATCAACGGCGTATGTACATATTATAATCTCAGTTGTTGCGTGTTCCGCGTATGCGTATGACCCTACTTTCTTTAGGTCAGCTTCAGAGAATGTTTCGGTATCAAGATACAATAAATTAGCCATATTATTTTCGACCCTTAGTAAAAAGGCCCAATGAAGGGCCTTAGTTAAATTGATTCAGATATTAACGGCGACGACGTTCACGGCGCGGTGCTCCATCTTCTTCGTCGTCTTCCAGGTCATTAACGCTTGCAGCAACTTTAGAACCGCCGAACGCTTTACCTTCGCCGACGTATTTAATTGCCAGCAGGTTAACGCCGAGGACTTTATATTTCTGGCTAAACCAGATTTCAACGCTTACGTTGGCGACACAGCCGCTGTAAACCTGTTCACCTTCAATCTGTTCGCCGTCTACATTGAAGTCCTGCTCTACCTGAGTCTCACCTTTTTTAGAGGTTACAATCAGCGGCTGTTTCTGTGCCTTCGCTTTGAAGTAGAATCCTTCCGGGTAGTCTTCATACGGATTGTCGCGCTCGGCAATGTCTTTAATCGCGCATTTATCCATGTGCTTGCCTTCGCCGTAGTTCGACTTCATCCATTTCTCGGCGGCGGCTGCACCTAACGCTTCTTCAACTACAGCGTAAACAGTGTCGTAGAGCGCATCGATTTGAGCATGGTCAGATGGCAGGATAATAGTCGCGCTGTACTGGCCTTTAGTGATTGAGCCATCATCGTTTTCACGGTCTTTTTCGCGTTCGAATACGTTAACCCATGCAGTGTTTACTTTACGTAGATTTAATTTCAGTCCCATCTTGATTTCTCGCTTTTAAGTTTACTCCGGGAAACTGCCCGGCCAGTGATTAGAACTATAATAGCTAACTATTCAGGTGTCAACACTTTATTCTAAATCTTCTTCACTAACCTGATTCCACTCAGGCCGTTTGTCGTCTGCCGTTGCGACGCATGGCGCGCCTGGCTTACGAGTAACTTTCGTTTCCAGTTCGGCCCACATCCTGGCATACGCGCCTTTTAACACTTTTTCCGCTTCCGTTGGTGACATAACAGATTTCTTTGTTAGCAAATCCATGTCTACGTTATGGCGCGCTGCTAGTTCTTCGACCCATTTTTCATCACTCCAGCTACGATTACCCGGACGACCTTCAACCAGCTTATACCCCGGCACTTTCTTACCGGAATGCAAAGCGGCGGCCATAGCTTTCTCAACCTTGTCGATGTGCTGGCGCAACAACGGCAACTTCTCGTACTCAGCTACGAGTTGCTCTGGTGTCAGTTCCAGTGCAAAGTCGTCCTCCAGTTCTTCTGCCAGTACTGCGTTAACCGTCTTTGTACGCACGGCGCATTGTTCAGAGAACCGACACCACTGGCAGCCATCGACCGACGGCCTGAAGTCCGACGCTTTCAGGTTCTTCTTGCCGCGGAAATATGCATCAAGCGCCAACAGTGCACGTTTCCGTGCGAACTTAGCGAACAGTTCCAGACCTTCAACCGAGATGTCCCACTCCGACGCCCCACCAGCGTACGGTTGGAAGATTACCAGACGAACAGTTGTTATGTTATAACGTCTCTTGAGACGGCGATAAACACCGAGAGCGTAAAGCATAAGCTGTTTGTTTTCTTTCGCTTCGACACGATGTCGTCCTGTTTTCAGGTCGCCAATAATGAGCATGTGCTCGTCGGTGTTTGCCATCTCCTGTACGGCAACAAGGTCAGAAGTTCCGAATGTCTGTAGTTCTTCTTGCCGTCCGTTAGGGCTATGAATGTAGCCAGGATGCAATACCTCAGTAAGATTGACGCACATTTCCAGCTTGGCGTAAGTAGCCACGTCGATAATAGCTTTGCAGTAATCGGTGTACTTACGCACCTGCTCAATCATGTCAGCCGTAATCAGTACCGCGCCTTTCATCGGGCTGATTAGCGCCTTAATCTGGCCTTTGCCTTCATCCAGCACGTAAGCGCCAACTTCACGCCCTAACGGCAATGCAGTGCCACGGATATAGGCGTTTAGATGGACCTCCGCTATGGTGTGCATGGCTGTGCCTAATACCGCAGCTTTACCGGACGTGTTAGGAATATCTTTCTCACAGGCCAGTGATGCAGCACAGCTTAGCCACTTTTTAGCGCCTGACGGTGACAGTAAGGCGTGCACATCGTTATTGCCGCCACGTTCTTTAAGAATCATTTCTCAGCTCCGTTAACTGTAAACCCATATTTAATCTCGGCTTGCCTACGAGCCTTAGCCGCGTTCTCTAACTTATCGTAAGCCCCTAAATAAATCGGCCTGCCGTCTACATAAATTCTAGCGACCCACTTACCGTAGCGTTTATGAAACCCAACACCTTTAACCCCTGAAGTATTGTCGGTCCGTATGTTTGTGCCGTGTGCGATACTTCCCCGACGCATTTTTATAAGATTTTCTATTCTGTTATCAGTTCTATCTTTATTTTTATGACGAATTACTTCCCCGGGCGCTATCACCCCGTTAAACATCTCCCAAACTACGTGGTGGATAAGTTTAGTAGTCCCGTTAAAACGTAGTATTTTAAATTCACTCCCGTCGTTGTCCTCCCTCGTACTGCCAGCTTCTTGCCCTATTTTTACAGATTTTGACGGACTTATTTTCCAAAATAATTTACCGGTATCAGGGTCGTAGTCAAAAACTTCATGCCAGTTCATACCCTGCTCTCCCACTGGTCAATTAAATGTCGTGTCTTATGTTCGCAGTGCATAGCCCAGCTATACATCGACTCGAAGACATAAAAGTCAGGCTTGACGAACGTCGTGCGCTTAATCTGAGACACGTGACGGCCTATATCTTTAGGCCATGGTACTTTGCCTAAGTACGCCATCTCTTCCATCTGGTGAGCACCGGACGGCGCACGTAACAGCCATAGCGCCTCTGTGGTATCCCGCCTGTCTACGGCGCGGTAGAGTTGGTAAATCATATTTCCGACCCTCAGTTAAAGCGGCCCGAAGGCCGCGAGATAGTTATTCTTCTTCGAAATACTTGTTCTTGATTGCCGTCAGACGTTCCAGGTACTCGGCAAGGTCTTCGTCTTTAATCGCGGCAATCTTCATCTTCTTACCGGTGAACTCTTCCAGCAGTTCATCAGAGTCATCGCACGCGGCGTCGCTAGGGCCTTCGTTAATCGCATCATCGATAGCCTGAATCTGGTCGCGCAGAGACTGGTAATCGACTTCTTCTTCCGGCTCTGGCGTCGGCTCCTCTGCTTTAGCTTTACGCGGCTTGCGTTTTGGCTTCTCTTCTTCTGCTGGTTTAGTGTCAACGATGTCTTCGCCTTCCACCGGGATTTCTTTTGTTTCTTCTTTAATACTTTCAGAGAACTGCTCAATTTTATGTGCGGCTACTGCGGCAGCCTCTTTGGCAGTAGTTGGCGCGAACTGTTTCGCACTATTCGCAGCAATCAGTTCATGTGCAACCACGAAACGTTCCAGTAATACTAAGAATTTCTCTAACATTTGTTTCTCTCCTCTCGTTTGGTATGTGCTAACTATAATAGCGAACTATTCACGTGTCAACGGGCTTTTCTAAAATAATTAATATGGTACTATTCACATATCAACTAACTAAGGAGTAATTGACATGCAACCATCTGAACTAGGCATCCGTGTAGAACAACGCCGTAAAGAACTTGGCATCTCCCAGCGCCGTCTGGCTGTCATGGCTGGCGTTTCCCAGGGCGCAATTAACCAGCTTGCGCTTGGGGTAACTCAGGACGTACGCCCGGCGACGCTGTTTAAACTGGCAGAAGTGCTGCAAGTAGACGCCAAGTGGCTGGCGTTCGGTGAAGGGGTTTAACGCCCCTTTCTTTTTATTGCAACTTATCGAGTTCTTCCAAATTCTTAACCGTGTGTTGCACGTTCAGGTACTGAATCCAGGCCAGAAACCACACACTTACAGGAAAACTTATTACAATAGTTATCGCGATAATCAACTTGAAAAGGCACTTTATAATCTCCGCCAGCGTCATATCTAAAATGTCTTTAAACTCCGCAAAAATCCCCGCCGTGTAAACACAAAAAGTCCACCAGTGGCCGCTTACCGCGGAAACACATGTCAGGTATGACGGGCGGTATCCTGCCTTCACTGCTTTAAATGGGTTATCTATAAAATCGTAGATATTCATTCCAAATCCTCCTCTGTCACTGTTAACATTTCATTCGGTTCGTATATTGTCTTCGGAATCTTGTTATCCGTTATCCGGGTGTTCAGCCGGTAACGACCCGGGATTATCTGATTGTTTTCGTCAGTCCCGGGTACGAGATACCCGGCCTCAACCATTTTCTTAATCTTCCCGCGTTCTATGGCTTCTTTGGAGTTGAACGCCTTTGCGTTAGGGTCAGACTGTGCTAGCTTATTCGCTGCGGCTACCGTGATACCTTCGTTGCCTTTGTAAGTTCCTTCCGCCAGTTCAAACGCTGCGAGTATCGTAGCCTCTGAACTGTTGACAGCGTTCTCTACAGTTTTGCGTACGTTTTCTTTACCTTCCTTTGTCAGCCCTTCTTCCCGCTCTTTCTCCTCGTCGGTCTTGAACGGCTCGAAGCCCCACGGCATCAGCACAAGCGCCTTGTGTGGCTCCGGCAGGTCGAGGTTTACGATTGTGCCGTATTCCTCGGTGCCGCCAGGGAACTCAACCGCGCGGTACTCTTTCGGCGGCGGCGCTTCACGGAACTGTACAGACTCCAGCACCATACCAACCGTCTTCTGTTGCGGTCCGTGTTTGAATTTAGAGTGGTATACGTTTATCTGGCGGTCTGTTGCACGCTCAATTGTCAGTTCTACGTCTACACCTGCATACAGCGCCCCGCTGCCACGGGCCTTCTTTCCACCTTTCGGCGTATGGTGGACGACGCCTACCGCGGCTTTAGTCGCATCACGTACTTCTTTCAGGATGGCAATAACTTTACCCATGCCGATTGCCGTTGATGAACTGTTCTCATCGAACTTATCAATCGTCAGAGCCAGGGTCTGGTTAAGGGTGTCGAACGCGACCATCCCAATTGGCTCGTCGCCAGCGGTTTCACGCATCAACTTAATCAGGTTTTTCAGTTTGCCGACTTCACCCATGTCGATAACATGTACATAATCTTTACCTTCCTCGCCATATTTAGCCGCGAGTGCGTCAACCAAATACGTGTGCGCGTAGCGGCGCCACCTTCACCGTCGATATAGAAATGGTGGCAACGCTGGGTATCTGCCCCGGCAAACCGGTATCCGGCGGCACTAATGCACATCATCCCGAGCGTATAGAATGATTTGTACGTGCCGGATTCCCCGACAATATCCCAGATACAATCCGACGGCATGTACCCCTCAACGACGAAATCAGCCTTTACCGGTTCCGGTAACTCGTCCTCTGAGTCCTCGTCTTCCAGGTCGTCCAGATGGCATGAAACAGATTCACGCGCACCCCAGCCGATGGCCTCAGCCACTTCACTGAACGGCAGCCCGGTCGCATCGCACGCGTACTTCCACACATCTTTCGGCGACATGCCTTCTGTTGCCGTGATGTCAGTGTCGTGAATCATGGTTACGTTAGGCGCCTCATACCCTTCACGCGGGAAGCACAACAGGAAGTCGTCCGGGCGTGGCGTCGGGTCGCTGTAGTTTTCTGCGTGTTCCGGCGTAGCTGGCATTTTCAGACCGCGCGGCGTCATGATGCCGCCGTATTCAAAAGCCAGTGCTTCAAACGCATCGGTAAACGCGGTGCGCAGTTCTTCCGGTATCTGGTAGTCAGATGCGCTGCTAACGTCAACGGCGGGGATACCTCCCAGCAACTCGTCCGGGTCAATCAGGTCGTTGCGACGAGACCAGATAACGGTAGAGCCAACCGGTGGCAGGTACATCGGCTGAGACAGCGTAAACCCGCTGCGGTCGGCACCCATGCCTTTGAAGAAGTGCTCCAGCAATCCGTGGCGAACACGGATGATGTCACCCCCTTCAACCGGGCGGGCCAGCGGCATGACGACGCGAAAGCGCGGTGACTCGTCGGTATGGGATGCCGTGGTATAGAGGCACATCACCTGTCGGCTGCGCTTAACCAGACGCACCGCTTCCCGATACTCTTCCGGCGTTGCGCTGTCGAAGTCCAGATACGCCAGTGACGATTTTCTTACAGACGCGTCACAGCGATAGAAGAAGCCTTTACGCGCTTGCTTAAAGTCACCGGTTTCCGGGTCTTTTACGGTGCTGTGCGTTGAGTCACAAGCGGCGGTAATATAACCGGGCGCGGTCTTCGGGTTAATCCCATCGCGAACGGCATCAAGCGGCTGGATTAACTCTTTCAGGTCGTCCAGTGTTGCCGTGTGTGTGGTTCTGACGTTTATATCCTTTTTCTCCGCCCGCGCGTTGCGACGAGACCACGAGTAGGATAAAATTACATCGGACATGTTGTATATTCCTTCAGCAAGTAATTTGGCCTCAGCGTTCACCGCGTCGGGGCTTTCTTTTATCTTTTAGCCAGACATTCCATCAAATGCGCGTACTTACGATAATAATCTACGACTATCTCATAACCGAAATACTGACAAACGTACGCTAAGTGGTCCGAGACATCGATGGAGGCCGACATTGTGCTGAGTCTTCGGAGGCTAATCAACTGCAATT
>OQVO01000166.1_pt1 | contig 21785 bp, 20 predicted proteins | sample 1691511 | NCBI WGS metagenome assembly OQVO01 (sample SAMN03418254, study PRJEB22391) | human gut metagenome | biome: human-gut; feature: organic feature; material: feces | host: Homo sapiens | place: Tanzania | collected 2013-01 | reverse complement strand
TATTTCGAGAACCCACTGACATAACGACTTTCATTTCCAATATTTAGGGAGATAGACCACTCTGCAAATCAGAATTTATCCCTTATACACTCTAGGCACCCTGGCATTCAGCATACATGGCAATTCATAGTTAATAGTCCCCAGCCAGCTGGCAGCCTCATCCATAGTAAGACTAGCTGAACCATATACGGTTACAACATCCCCCTGCTGCAGCTCCGGTACATCCGTCAAATCCACCATACACTGATCCATGCAGATTCTTCCAGCAATTGGTGCCCTTTTCCCCTGATAATCCACCTGAGCCTTGCCAGTAAACATACGGGTATAGCCATCCGCATAACCCATAGGCAAAGTACCGATTCTGCTTTCCCGCTGAGCTGTAAAGGTACAGCCATAGCTAATGGATTCTCCAGGATGCAACATCTTTACATAAACAATATGCGCCTTTAGCTCCATAATAGGCTGCAATTCAATAACATGCTCCACCTCATCGGATGGCCACAGACCATAGAGAATAATCCCAGCTCTTACCATATCAAAATGAGCCTCTGGCATTTCCAAAATGGCAGCTGAATTAGCAATATGCTTAATAGGTATATTAACTCCCTTTGCCTCAACCTTGCTAATAGCCAGCTTAAAGGCCTCCAGCTGCTGATAGGCAAAGCTTTTATCCTTGGTATCTGCCAAAGCAAAATGGGAGAACATTCCCTCCAGCTCTATTCCCGGCATAACAGACAAAGCCTGACCCAAATCTCCAGCCTGCTCTGGTCTTACGCCAATACGGCTCATACCTGTATCCACTGCCATATGTATTTTCGCAGTTCTTCCCTGTCTTACAGCCTCGGCAGATATAGCCTTAGCCTGCTCTACCGTATACACAGCCTGGGTAATATCATAGGCTACCAAATCAGCAGAGGCTTCCACAGGAGTAGTTCCCAAAATTAAAATAGGGGTAGTAAAGCCAGCCTGACGCAGGGAAATAGCCTCACTAATAACAGCTACGGCCAAATAATCCGCTCCCTGCTCCACAGCCTTTCTGGCCACAGCTACAGCCCCATGACCATAGGCATCTGCCTTTACCACTGCACACCATTTTGCCTTGTTTTTGATACATGATTTTATGTTTCGGATATTATTTTCCAGAGCCTTCAAATCAACTTCGGCCCATACTGCACGCTTTGGCATATATATTCCCCTCTCTATTACTTCTATCAGACGCAAAAATTTCAAACAAAGATAATTTCAACAACAAAGAGGCTCCGCTCTATAGCGCAAGCCTCTTTACTTACATATATATATATTTATTACAGCTCCTGAGGCTTAATAACCTCAATGCCACCCATATAAGGTACCAATGCCTTTGGAATAACAACAGAGCCATCTGCCTGCTGATAGTTCTCCAAAATAGCTGCAAAGGTACGGCCTACAGCCAAACCGGAACCATTCAGAGTATGCACAAACTCTGGCTTGCCCTTCTGCTCACGACGGAACTTAATATTGGCACGACGAGCCTGGAAATCCTGACAGTTGGAGCAGGAAGAAATCTCACGATAGGTATTCTGAGCTGGCATCCATACCTCAATATCATAGGTCTTAGCAGAGGTAAAGCCCATATCGCCAGTGCAGAGAGTAATAACACGGTGTGGCAGCTCCAGAACCTTCAATACATCCTGAGCATCCTCTACCATCTTTTCCAATTCATCCCAGGAATCCTCTGGCTTAACAAACTTAATCAGCTCTACCTTGTTGAACTGATGCTGACGAATCAGGCCACGGGTATCACGGCCAGCGCTGCCAGCCTCAGCACGATAGCAAGCAGTATAAGCACAATAATACTCTGGCAGCTGACTGCCATCCAGAATCTCCTCACGATGATAATTAGTTGTAGGAACCTCAGCAGTAGGTACCATATAATAATCAGTACCCTCTACCTTGAACATATCCTCAGCAAACTTTGGCAGCTGGCCAGTACCATACATGCTGGCAGTATTTACCATGCAAGGAGCCAGCATCTCGGTATAACCATGCTTGTTGGAATGCAGATCCATCATAAAATTAATCAAGGCTCTCTCCAAGCGAGCACCCAAGCCCTTGTAGAAGGTAAATCTGGCACCAGTAACCTTGGCAGCACGCTCAGCGTCCAAAATGCCCAGAGCATCACCCAAATCCCAATGAGCCTTTGGCTCAAAGTCAAATTTGGTAGGCTCCATAAAACGGCGTACCTCTGGGTTGTCATTCTCATCTACACCAATAGGAACATCCTCCTTTGGCATATTAGGAATGCTCAGCATAATATCCCGGAGATCGTTCTCTACCTGCTTTAATTCTGCATCATAGGCATCAATCTTCTCGCCTACCTGACGCATCTCAGCAAAAATAGCATCTGTATTCTCACCGTTCTTCTTCATCTGGCCAACCTGCTTGGAAACAGTATTTCTCTGATTCTTCAGCACCTCAACCTGGCTGATAATCTCACGGCGCTTTTCCTCCAGCTCCTTAAAGCCATCCAAGGAAAGTTTATTCTGTCGATTGTTCAGCATAGTCTGAACTGCATCAAGATTTTCTCTGACAAATTTAATATCTAACAAAGTGTTCGCCCCCACAAATTATGGCTTCGCCATTTTATCTATATCGAATCTATTATACTTGATATTTTTCAATTTGTAAAATGAGACTTATTCAGTGGGAGCTTTAGCCCCCGTTAGCATAGGGTAAAAATTTTAGACTAAATTCTCATTTCAAAATGACTGCCTTTAGATTTTTTATCCTTATCCTCCGTTGTTTTCTCCTGCAACCTGGTTTTCACGGCTCTTTTTTCTTGTGACTTCACAGAAGGTTGAGATTTTAGCCTTGGCTTTTTACTAAGATTGCGCAACATAAAAGTAATAAAAGCCGCTATAAATACAATCAAAAGTGGCCAAAAGGACATACTTGACATATGACCTCCCGGCAAAGGCCAATTTCCATCTGGGGTATTCTGTTGTGCCGTCGCCTGCGTATCCTGCTGGTCAGCTTTCCCATCCTTCATGCCCAAGGCCTGCTGTACCATATCTTGACGAGCCTGTTGCGCTGCATCATTTTCTGCCGACTGCCCAGTCTCCTGCTGAGACTGGCCCTGGGTACTTCCTACACTTTGCTGAGAAGTGCTCTGCTGGCTAGGTGAGCTAGTTTGATTTTGCTGGGGATTGCTGATCGTAACATGAACCCCAAATTCCTTGCCATTATCCGATGTATTATTTACAGCTGACTGACCAGCCTCTGTATGAGATTCAGCCCCCGGCACCACTGGAGCCGTAGGGGGAGTTGGTGGAGTTGGGGCCTTTATAGCCATATAAGCACCATCTTTCTTTCATTAATGTAGCAAAAAGAGGCTGTCACCACAGCCCCTTTATTTTTATTTCGCTGGTTCATCTGGACCAGCAGCATCACAGCGCTTGCAGGCAGCATAGCCCTCAAGCTCTGCTGCAGTGGCACTTTCAAAGCGCTTTCCACCACCATAGGTCTGCTTTAGCTTTGGACAGCTAGGCCGATGATATTGTCCGGTATAATGATCACCCATGCGATAGGTTTCTGCACGGGATATATTACTAAAATCTTCTGCTACAGATGTGGAATATGCCTGATAGGCCACTGCCAGAATTGCTACGATTACAGCAATGCCCAAAATTCTAAATTTGTTTCCCTTCATCTATTATCCCTCCACAAATACTTAATTAACTATAAAGAAATTATACCATATTTTGACATTATCTAGGAAAAATTGCTTTCCAAAATAATATTAAAAAACATCCCCATCTGCAAGCAGATAGGGATGCGTTTTTTGATAGTTAATTAGTGACTAACACTAATCAGCCCCAACCAGGAGTACCCAGTGCAGTAGCTACGACTGCAGCTGCGAGAGCACCGCACATAGGAGCAATACATGGAACCCAAGCATAACCCCAGTTGCCGTCACCCTTGTTAGGAATAGGCAGGATTGCGAAAGCAATACGAGGGCCAAGGTCACGAGCCATGTTCATAGCGTAACCGGAGCATCCACCCAAGGACAGGCCGATGGCAACGATAAGCAAGCCTACAGCATAAGGACCGAAACCAGCAGGCAATGGACCATTAGGAGTAGCAAAGATCATCATGATGCAGAACATCAGGAAGAAGGTTGCAATAAACTCAGAGATGAAACCATTTACACAGCCGCCAGTAGCAGAACCAGTAGCAAAGATACCTACCTTGCCTCCCTCAGTCTCGCCCCAATGACCCAGGAAGCAGAGGTAAACAATGATAGAACCAACGATACCGCCTGCAGTCTGAACCAGAGCGGTTGCAACAAACTGTGCAGGAGTATAGATACCGAGATAAGTCTTAGCGATAGTAACGGAAGGGTTAATATCAGCCTGTGGTGCACCCAGTGCAACAGAAGTGTAAACACCTAAGAGTACTGCGAGACCCCAGCCCCATGCAGTACAAATCCAACCAGCGCCCTTTGCGTAGGACTTTGCCAGGTTCAGGTTAGCGTTAACGCCAACACCGAAAACCATCAGAACCATAGTTCCCATGAACTCGCCTAACAGATTATCCATTTTACATCCCTCTTTCGTATAACATATGAAAAATTTCTATACCGGATATGTTCCCTACACATATCCGAATCCATATCCGCTGCCAGCTTAGACCGCTGGCAGCGAATAGTGAATCCTATTATTTAACCCACAACTTTATTGTCTATACAGTAAGGATTACTCCTCATCATCCAGCCAATGCATAGCGTGCTTAACTGCCTTTCTCCAGCCCTTGTAGAGCTTGTCAGCCTCTTCCTTACCCATTACAGGCTCGAAGCGAACATCAAGCTTCCAAGCGGTCTTCAGCTCTTCCTTGCTGCTCCATACGCCTACAGCAAGACCTGCCAGATAAGCAGCACCCAGAGCAGTAGTCTCGATAATCTGAGGACGATCTACAGGTACGCCCAGAATATCAGCCTGGAACTGCATCATCAGGTTGTTGGCAACAGCACCGCCGTCTACCTTCAGGGCAGCCAGCTTAATGCCGGAATCAGCTTCCATAGCACCCAGAACATCCTTAGTCTGATATGCCAGAGACTCCAGAGTTGCACGAACGATATGAGCCTTGGTAGTACCACGGGTAATACCGATAATCATACCACGAGCATTGGAATCCCAATATGGAGCACCCAGACCTACGAATGCAGGAACCAGATATACACCGCCGGTGTCACGAACCTTCTTAGCAACCCACTCGGAATCAGGAGCGGAATCTACCATGCGAGCGCCATCACGGAGCCACTGAATAGCAGAACCAGCTACGAAGATGGAACCTTCCAGAGCATACTCAACCTTGCCATCCAAGCCCCAAGCAATAGTAGTTACCAGACCATTCTTGGAATCATAGATATCAGTACCGGTATTCATTAGCATGAAGCAGCCAGTACCATAGGTGTTCTTAGCCTCGCCTGGGTTGAAGCAGTTCTGACCAAAGAGGGCAGCCTGCTGGTCACCTGCAGCACCTGCAACAGGGATTGGAGCACCCAGAATAGCTGGATCAGCATAGCCATATACGCTGGAAGAAGGACGAACCTCTGGCAGCATGGACTTAGGAACTCCCAGATAGCCCAGGAGAGCGTCATCCCACTTCAACTCCTTGATGTTGTACATCAAAGTACGGGAGGCGTTGGAATAATCAGTTACATGAGCCTTGCCGCCGGTCAACTTCCAGATCAACCAAGTATCAATAGTACCGAAAATCAAATCGCCAGCCTCTGCACGAGCCTTGGTGCCCTCAACATGGTCGAGAATCCAAGTAATCTTGGTGCCGGAGAAGTAAGCATCGATGGTCAAACCAGTCTTGTTTTTGAACTCCTCAGTGAGGCCCTTAGCCTTCAGGCCATTTGCAATGTCAGCGGTCTGACGGGACTGCCAAACGATTGCGTTATATACTGGACGGCCAGTATTCTTATCCCAAACTACAGCGGTCTCACGCTGGTTGGTGATACCCATGGCAGCGATGTCGCTAGCCTCCAGACCACTCTGCTCCAAAGCGCCCTTCATTACTTCGCACATGGTGCTCCAGATCTCATCTGCATCATGCTCAACCCAACCTGGCTGAGGGAAGTACTGAGTGAACTCCTTCTGTGCAACGCCCACAATCTTGGAGTTCTCATCAAAGATGATCGCTCTGTTGGAGGTGGTACCTGCGTCTAACGCCATTACATACTTCTTTGCCATTTTGAAAATCCCCCTCTTGAATAGTAAATAATAATTACTTTTTACTGAAACGCCCCTCTCAAAAAGCATTTCGTTTTATTTATGAATGATACCTCTATCTGGAAGCAAAAACACTTCACAACCCCATCAGATTTGGTATCGTTCACTCCACATTTGTTATTATAGCACACAACTGAAATTTTGTTAAGCTTTTTTATAAGCTTTTGCTAAAATTTCTATTGGGTGTACAGCTTTGGTGTCTGTACCATGCTGAATCTGCATACGGCAAGTACCGCAATCGCAGATTACCTTGTGATAATTATCAGCATTGATAGCATCAAACAAAGCCTGGCCTATCTTCATGGAAGTCTCATAGTTGTCCTTATGAAAGCCATAGCTGCCGGACATACCGCAACAGCCAGCATCTGCATTAACAACATTCAGACCAGCAGCCTTCAACAAGTCAAAGGCAGGCAGCCCCATACCCTGTGCCCGCAGATGACATGGTGCATGATAGATAAACTTGTGATCGCTGTTGATGGTTACCTTCTTCAGCTTGCCTTCTTCAGCCAGCATAGTCAGGAACTCAAAAGCATCCCATACATTCTTAGCTGCTTCCTTCATCTCAGACTGAGCAAAGAGCTCGGTATACTCGTTCTTCAACATCAGAGAGCAGGAAGTACAGCATGCTACTACAGGAATACCCTTCTGAGCATATTCCTGAATGATAGCTACATTAGTGTCTGCATGCTGACGTGCCTCATCCAGATAGCCGCCTACAACCAGTGGGGAACCACAGCATACAAAACGGTTATCCATGAGAACCTCATAGCCATTTTCGTTCATTACCTGAACGAAAGCAGTACCTACCCAAGGCTCATTGGTATCAATGTAACAGCCTGGGAAGAACAGAACCTTCTTGTCAGAGGAAGGCTGCTTGATGGTCTTAAACAGATCACGGAAATATACAGAAGCATAACGAGGAGTCTTGCGCTCTGGAGCCATCCCCATAGCTCCCATTACGCCCAGAGCCTCGCCAATGCTCATGCCCAGATTAGCCAGTGACTTACCAAAAGGAATCTTATTCAGCATATCAGCCATCTCGAAGCCATGACTCAGCATCTTATCCTCAGGCTTGTGAGCCTCTGGATGTGCCTTCAGATATCTGCCTCTCTCCAACATATTCAAAGTAGAAACAGATACACCATTAGGGCAGGTAATATCACAATTTTTACAGTTGGAACACAACATCAAGGTGTCCTCATAGTCGCTTGGATCGGAGAAATGCATACGGCTATGAGCAGGACCTACCAACTTTGGTCCTTTGTATTCATGATTGGCCTTGGTAACTGGGCATGCTGCAATACAGGATGTGCAGGCAATACAGTTGTCCGCCGAATCTCTAGCTCTTTCTTCTAACTCCATAATATAATACTCCTTTCCATTACGCCTTGGCAGCCTTGTACCCGGAGGACAAAGCTACGCCATTGCCGGAATGCTCAAAGCAGAAATCATAGCCACTCAGGTTGCGGCCGACAACATATACATTCTTCAGAACAACATTGCCAGACTCATCTACAGCACGGAGGGAGTCATCTACTCGTACACCAGCCATAGCGAATGCCTGCTTCTTATCAGAGAAGAGCTGCTTATTTGCCCATCTCTCCTCTACGCAGTCACCCTCAACAGGCAGTCCGAATACCATTTCCTTGTATTCCCCAAAGTCACGCATAGTGATACCACCGCTGTAGAATCCACCAGTAGCCAGGATGAACTTGTCTGCCTCATAGGTCTGGGTACGAACCTCGCTGCCAGCCTTAATAGCAGTAACCTTATCACCCTTTACAATAGCCTTTTCGGCCTTGGCATTCTCAATCACACGAATGCCCTTCTTCTTCAATGCACTCAGGAGCACATCACGGAGACGGATGCCGTTTACGGATGGAGGCATGCCAGTAGTCTCTACTACGGTGCAGCCAAGATCCTGGGACAGCTTGTTATATACAACATAGTCACCCTTGGTGCCAAGAATCTGAGGAACAATAACAGCCTTGCCAGCACCAGCCTGACCCTTAATCTGTGCCAGGAACTCGCCATAGCCCTTATCGCTCTCTACCCACTTAGCTACATCACGGGTAGTCAAATCACGGCCAGTAATATAGGTGTCAACAGTGATAGTTGTATACTTCTTGTCAGCACCCAGCTCCTTGGCCAGATTCTCCTTAACCATATCTACATAGAAATCCTTCAAGCCTTTAACGCCTACAATAACAATCTCGCTGGCGTCAAAGCATCTGGAAGCCTGCAAGGACTCAGGCAGCAGGCAGGTTGGCTTCAAAGTACCGACACCGGTAATCAACCACTGCTGCTCCTTAAGGGAACCAGTGTAAGCAAAGCCCTCATCTGCTACAGTCTTTTTGAAGTACTTAATAGCGTCCTCAATGGCAGCCATGCCAATTTTCTTATATGGGTGAGAATCAGGCACCTGGTCAATACCAGCAATTGGACTATTTATAGCCTTGCCCTGCTCATCATAACCCAGTATATCAATCACACCGCTGTTCAATGGAAAAGTACCAGCACCGTAGGACAGCAGCGTTACCTTTTTTCCTTCATCAGCACTTACCAAAGCAGCCATCAGGCCAGCCACGCCATTGCCGATAATAACTACATCAGATTTGCTCATCCTCGTCTACCCCCATTTACGTTAAACAACAGCTCGTACATGCCTCTTGTCATTTCTGCTTCCCGGAGGGTCTTGCCTGCCATTACAGGAGTAATACCCTTCCATCTTGCCTGGAGGAAGTTCTTCATATCGGAAAGTGAATCGCTGCAGCCGTCAAACTTATCTTTGAAGAGTTTGTTAGCAACAGCAGCACTACGAATAGCACAATAGTTACCCTGACAGGTACCCATACCCAGACGGGTTCTTCTTCTTACATCTGCTACGCAATGGCTGGTAGGCTCAGCTGCAATGCGCTGAATCTCTGCCATAGTAACATTCTCGCACTCGCAAAGAACCTCTCTAGTCTCAGGCTGTTCCTTCAAAGTCTTAACAACATCGCCAAACTTCTCTACGCCCAGACGAGTAGCAGCCAAATTTACACCATAAGATGGGAAGTACTGACGAGCAGCCTTCTTCTCTGCTTCTGGAACCTCTGGAACCAAATCCTCCTCAGCAGTACGGCACTTAGCAGTATTGTGGAGTTTTGGAGCCAAAACATCACAGAACTTCTCAGCCATGAGACGATAGGTAGTGAACTTACCACCACAAATAGTCATCATGCCCTTCAGGCCATCTTCCTTCTCATGGTCGATGGTAACAAAGCCACGGGATGCATTACGGCCGCCCTCAGCACCCTTTGGTACATACAGAGGACGGGAACCAGCAAATACGCGGAGGATACGATAATCCCGGAGATGCTCAAATACGCCAACACCGGTCTTCATCAGTTCCTCAACCTCTTCCCAAGAAGTGGAGGTATCCTCTGGATCTGGAATAGTTATGGAGGAAGTACCTAGAATGGTAATAGAGCCATGTGGTACGAAAATATCGCCATTGGATGGCTTACGGAGACGATTTACAACATGGTTGGTAATACGCTGATTGAAAGCAATCAAAGTACCCTTGGATGGGCTTACATTACATTCCAAACCAGCCAGTTCTGCAACCTTGCCAGCCCAAGGACCAGCTGCATTTACCAGAATCTCGCACTCAATGTCATACTCTTCCTTGGTAACATTGTCACGAACGGTAATGCTCTTTACAGTAGCATTTTCAATGTTTACCTTAATCAGCTCAGTATAGGTCTTGTAACGACCGCCATAACGAGCTGCAGACTGCAGATTCTGCCAGGACATACGGAAACCATCAATAGCTCCATCTGGAACCTCATAAGCAACCTTCAGCTTGCGAGACAGATTTGGCTCCAAACGAAGAGCCTCCTCCTTGCTGAGCTCACGAGTGGAAATGCCGCTTTCAGCGCATCCCTTGAGCCAAGGATCAACAAAGTCAGGATCATCACCCTCAACCTGAACAAACATACCAGTAGTAGCCTCTACACAGGACTTACCGATACGGCGCAGGATAGTGTTCTCCTCAATACACTCTCTTGCTGCTTCCTGATCTTTTACAGCGTATCTTGCACCACTGTGCAAAAGACCATGATAACGAGAGCTAGCACCATTGACCATATCAAGTTTCTCGATCAAAAGTGCGTCGATACCGCGCATGGACAGGTCCCGCAGGATACCAACACCTGTAGCTCCGCCGCCTACAACGACAACCGTAGCCTTGTCCTTTACCATAACAATCCCCCATTTTCTATAATACACACAGAAGCTGTGCTTCACTATGAGATACAGCGGAAATACACGAATAATCAATAATGCCTCTGCTTTACCGGTACCTCATATTTGAATTTTCCTCCGATTGCACATTATAAAAATCCAATCGCAACAAAATTTCATTGATATGTTTATAATACCCTAACACATTTAAGAAGTCAACAGAAATAATAAGAAAAAATAGATTTTTCTTGTAAATTACAATGGCTCCTTCTAATAATGCTTTTTATCGGTAAAAACTGTCTGTCAACTGAACAATTTATTATATCGTAATGAAATTTGTTGTACAAATTATTTACATCAATTACCACCAGCAAATTATCTTAAAATGTAATTCTAACAATCTCAAAAAAATAGAACTGCCGCATTTTGACCAATGAGACAGTTCTACAATTACTATGAAATTAGAAGGTTGCTACAACAGCACCCTGATATTTCTCCTCGATGAACTTCTTAACCTTATCGGACTGGAGAGCCTTGATTAATGCCTTAATCTCTGGACGCTCCTCATCACCCTGACGAACAGCTACGATGTTTACATATGGAGAAGTAGCATCCTCAATATACAAGGAATCCTTTACTGGATTCAAAGGTACCTGCATAGCGAAATTGCTGTTAATAACAGCCAGATCTACATCATCAATGGAACGTGGCACCTGAGCTGCTTCCAACTCCTGGAACTTTAAGTTCTTTGGATTAGCCGTAATATCATTTACAGTTGCAGCAATATCGTTGTTATCCTTCAGGGTAATCAGACCAGCCTTGCTCAAAAGAATCAAAGCACGGCCGCCATTGGTAGGATCATTAGGAATAGCTACAGTAGCGCCATCCTTAACCTCATTCAAGCTCTTTACCTTGTGAGAATAGATGCCCATTGGCTCAATATGAATACCGGCAGCGTTAGCCAGCTTTACCTCTGGATGCTCCTTTACGAAGTTATCCAGATATGGAGCATGCTGGAAGTAGTTGGCATCCAGCTCCTTGTCGTTAAGAGCAAGGTTTGGCTGTACATAGTCATTGAACTCAACAACCTGCAAATCAATGCCCTCTGCCTTCAGATCATCCTTAATCTGCTCCAGAATCTCAGCATGAGGAACTGCGGTAGCACCTACCTTCAGTACCTTGGTTTCAGTGGCAGCCTTCTTATCATCAGTGCCGCCGCAGCCAGCCAAAGCCAGAACAGCTACAGCCATTGCTGCCAAAACTGCTAATACTTTCTTCATAATATATATTCCTCCTTTTTTATGTTGGACAAATAAACGCATTTAGGTTGCATCATTTGTCATAAAAAACTTATCTCTTGTCCAGCTTCTTGGCCAAAGCATTACCAGCAAACTGCACAACCTGCACCATGATAATCAGCACTACTACAGTGGCAATCATAATATCAGGGCGGAAACGCTGATAACCATAGCGAATAGCCAAATCACCCAGGCCACCGCCGCCAATGGCACCAGCCATAGCAGATTCACCTACCAGACTGATAACAACGGTTGTAAGCTGAGCCACAATATTAGGCATAGCCTCTGGCAAAAGCACCTTGGTAATAATCTGCATAGGGGTGGCACCCATAGCCTGTGCTGCCTCCACAATTCCCTCTGGAATCTCTCTGAGAGAAGTTTCTACCTGACGCCCGATAAAAGGTACAGAGGCTAGTACCAAGGGCACCATAGCAGCCGTTGTACCAATAGAGCTGCCTACCAACAGACGAGTCAAAGGTATAATTGCTACCATTAATATAACGAAAGGAATAGAACGAACAGCATTTACTACTGCACCTAATATCTTGTTAATTACCGCACATTCCAAAATCTGATTTTTGGCGGTAGTGTGCAGCAGCACTCCTAGAGGAACACCGATTATAGAGGCTATCACCATAGACAGAGCCACCATATAAACGGTTTCTCCCATAGCCTTAGTGATGAGTGGAATCATGTCTGCTGACATAGCCAATCACCTCCACTTTCAGTTCTTGTTTTTCTACATAGGCCATAGCTCTGCCAATTTCCTCCTGACTGCCATCCAGACTGATAATCAAACGGCCAAAAGGCACATCCTTAATATCATCCAGACTGCCAAAGAGAATGCCAACCTCCAGGTCAAAATTCTTAATCAGCTTGCTGATAACCGGCTCATTGGCAGATGCCCCAATAAAGGTTATACGAATTAGCAACAGGCTATCTGGGAATGGCTCTGCCTTAACCTCCCGCTCCCGGAAGCCTACTGGCAAATCATTACTGAGCAGCACACTGATAAATTCCTTGGTAATAGGCTGCTGGGGATTGGTAAATACATCCAGCACTCTGCCCTTTTCCGCAATAACACCCTTGTCAATAACGGCTACTTTGTCGCAAATATCCTTGATAACCTGCATTTCATGGGTAATAACCACTACAGTCAGCTTCAGCTTGGCATTAATATCCTTAATAAGCTGCAGAATAGCCTTGGTGGTCTGTGGATCCAAGGCTGAGGTAGCCTCATCGCACAGCAGAATCTTTGGCTCGCTGGCTAAAGCTCTAGCAATGCCTACACGCTGTTTCTGACCACCAGAAAGCTGGGATGGATATTGGTCAGCCTTGTTAGCCAAGCCTACCAGCTCCAAAAGCTCCATAACCTTCTTGTGAATCTTTTCCTTGGGGGCATTAACCAACCGCAAAGGAAAGGCAACATTGTCATATACCGTTGCCGAGGACAGCAGATTAAAATGCTGAAAAATCATGCCAATACTTTTGCGGGCCTGCCTAAGCTGGCTCTCGCTCATGGCTGTTATATCCTGACCATCCACTGTTACCACACCACTGGTAGGGCGCTCCAAAAGATTGATACACCGTACCAAGGTGGATTTGCCAGCACCGCTAAGACCAATGATACCATAAATTTCTCCCTTATTAATATGGAGGCTGATATCCTTAATAGCCTTTACCGGGCCGGAGGGACTGTCATAGATTTTCTCAATATGGGATAAATCAATCACAGGCTTCAACTCCTAAAAACATTGTTTTCCTGTATGTTTTGCATGATAACACATTTTCCTCCAAAGGTCAAGAAAATAGTATTCTGTCAATAACATAACAATGATATTATACCTACTTTTGCAAGAAAAATAAATAAAAATCATTTTCGATGTAAACCTGCTAATATATTTACTACTCCCCTGCTGGTATCATCAGATTGGTAGCAATAAAAAACATCCTGCACAAAATCAATTTCCTTTTTGTGCAGGACGCCTTTCCAATCTTCTATTTCATTAGTTTGGCAAAATCCTTGGCAAAATTAGAACATATACGTGCATACATGTCCTTGCCCTCATAATCCTCTCTATCCCTAGCGTCTACTCGACTAAAAATTTCCTTGCCAGTTTTGGTATCATAGGCCCGAAATTCTACTGTTACATAAAATTGGGTACTATAATATTCAGGATGATATACAGGTTCATCATACTCTATTTCTACACGGCGGGAGTTACCGTCTGAATCTTTAACTGTTATATATTTAGTTCGCCGTTCCCAGCTGGTATAGGCCGGATGAAATATTTTGCTGGACTTGTATTTCTTCACTTCACTGGTAATATATACATCAGCAACCTCTGGTAATTTTTCCCAATAAACTTGTTCATATTCTTCCGGGTTACTCTGATACAAAAGATCCATATCCTGACCAGAAAGCAAGGATATTTTTCTCAACAACATTTCTTCATCTACTATAGGCAGCTTGGCTGAATGCAGCTTGTCCTGATATACAGCCTGCATAGACTTAGCCTGTACAGAATCCTCCTCCATATCTATTGGGGAAAAATCCATATCATAAACAGCTACAGACTTGACTTTTTTGAAATTGTAGGAACTATCCTTAAAATCAGTCTTTTCCGCCCAAGCATCAACAGGCATTATAACCAACATCAGCACTACCAAGGCTAACATTCTTTGAAGCACTCTCTGCATATAGTTCAACCTCCAGCTTATTTTAACGCTTCCTTTGTTATACCATCCCCCCCTACTACCTGCTCCATTTCCTTATTGGATATTCTCTGCTTGGCGCTCTGATTTCTTTCATCTAATTTTTTTTCTGACATTTCTCTCATCCTTTCTTATGAACTTTAGCGAATATTTTCTTTTGTCTATTATACTCTATCCTGAAATAAATATTACATAATTTACTAATTTTTTTATTGTTCAAATCAAAATCCCTTATCTCCCATATGTCACATAAAATTTAAGTAGAGAGTATATCAATGTATTCACGTATACAATACCTTTGTCTATTGACATTATATAATCATGTGGCTATAATGAATTACATCAAACGGACAATGGAGTCCCGGAAAGCCAATCAGGTTTTTCGGGACTTTTCTGTTTTCCGGGCGAATGATATATATATCACAATTTCATCTGCCGAGACAATGTCGTCTCATGGTTATTTAGACAAATAGCTATGGGACGGCATTTTTTGTTAAGGCAAAGCCGTTCTTATCTTTTATTTAAGTAGTTGTGTATGTGTGGAGAAAGGATTTGATTAACATGATTGATACTGGCGATACTGCCTGGGTCCTGATTAGCGCGGCCCTGGTATTCTTTATGACACCTGGCCTTGCCCTGTTCTACGGCGGCATGGTTAGAAGCAAAAACGTACTGACCACTATTATGCAGAGCATGTTCATTCTGGCCATGATTTCTGTAGAGTTTATCGTTATTGGTTACACCATGGCCTTTGGCCCTGATGTAAATGGCTTTATTGGTGATTTCAGCAAGGCAGGCCTAACCGGCATTGGCATGAAAATTTTGGAGGGCGGTACTATTCCAGAGCTGGCCTTTGTAGCCTTCCAGTGTATGTTTGCCGCATTGACTCCAGCCCTGATTACTGGTGCCTTTGCTGAAAGAATGAAGTTCAAGGCCTTTGCCATTCTCATGTTGCTGTGGGCTGTATTGATTTATAACCCAATGGCTCATTGGGTATGGGGCGGTGGCTTCCTGGCCGAGCTGGGTGCTTTGGACTTTGCTGGTGGCCTGGTTATCCATATTCTCTCTGGTGTTTCTGGTTTGACTCTTTGTATTCTCCTTGGCAAGCGCAGTGGCTATGGCAGAACTGCCATGCTGCCTCATAACCTGCCAATGACTGTTCTGGGTGCTTCGATTCTGTGGTTTGGCTGGTTCGGCTTCAATGCCGGCAGCGCTCTTGGTGCAAATGCATTGGCTGCCAGTGCCTTTGTAGTATCTCAGGCTGCTGCAGCCGCTGCTACTGTTTCCTGGGTACTCCTTGAATGGAAGTTTAGTGGCAAGCCAACTGTTTTGGGTGCTGTTTCCGGCTGTATTGCAGGTCTAGTAGCCATTACCCCGGCTGCTGGCTTTGTAGAGCCATTACCTGCCATTATCATCGGTCTGATAGGCGGCGGTATCTGCTACTTTGCCGTAGCTGTTCTCAAGGACAAGCTGGGCTATGATGATTCCCTTGATGCCTTTGGTATTCACGGTATCGGCGGTACCTGGGGCTCTCTGGCCACTGGTCTTTGGGCTACCACTGGTGTAAACCCAGCTGGTGCCAACGGTCTTTTCTATGGGGAAACTGATTTGTTTGTAGCGCAGGTTATTTCCACTGTTGTAGCCTATGCATTGGCTATTGTAGGTACTTTCATCCTCTTCAAGATTGTCAGCGCTATCTGTGATGTGCGTGCTGATGAGTCCGAGGAGCTGGCTGGCTTGGATATCGTGGAGCATGGCGAGCGTGGCTATGGCCGCTCCGTTGTAGGCGGTACTATTATGGGCAGCTTTGAGGATTCCAGCGAAATGCTGGCCAATACTGTCATGAAGGTTAATGCCAAGGGAGGTACAGTATAATGAAGATGACCAAAATTGAGATTATCACCCGCTCCAACAAGCTGGATGAGCTGATGGAAGCATTAAATGATATTGGTGTGCTGGGTATGACTGTCAGCCAGGTCTTTGGCTGCGGCCTGCAGAAAGGCCATGAAGAGGTCTATCGTGGCAAAAAATATGATGTAAATCTGGTTCCAAAAATCAAATTGGAAACCGTTGTCTGCGAGATTCCTGTTGAGACTGTATTGAATGTGGCAGAGAAAGCTCTCCGCACGGGCAACTACGGTGATGGTAAAATCTTTGTTACCGAGCTGACCGATGCTGTCCGTATTCGTACAGGCCAGAGAGGTCCAGAGGCTATAATGGACATTCCTGGAGAAAAGAAATAGATATCCACACAACATACACTATAGACAGAGGGATAGCTGCTAGTTGGCTATCCCTTTGTCATTGCTAAATACATACTTATTTCGACAGGTTTTTACTTAATTTTACTTTAACCTATTAAAAGGTAAATATAATTATGGATTTTTGTCTTTTAATAATGTATAATACTATTTAAGTTTTTCTATAATATTTAAGGGGTGGTTATTGATGATTTTTGGTAAGAAAATAAAGGCAGCTGCTCTCTGCGCCGCTGCTATTATGTCCTTTGGCCTGTTAGCTGGCTGCGGCTCTGACAAGGCGGCTGATAACTCTGGTGACAAGCAGTACAAGATAGGCATTGTTCAGTTAGTAGAGCACGATGCTCTGGATGCTGCCAACAAGGGCTTTGTAGATGGTCTTAAGGAGCGTGGCTTTGAGGAAGGCAAGAATCTGGTAATTGACCAGCAGAATGCTCAGGCCGACCAGTCTAATCTGCAGAATATCGGTCAGCGTTTTGTTAATGACAAGGTTGATTTAATTTATGCCATTGCTACACCTGCAGCTCAGACTGTAGCCAATCTTACCAAGGATATTCCTATTGTAGCTTCTGCTATTACTGACTACGAGGGTGCCAAGCTGATTAAGAGCAACAATGAGCCAGGGGGCAATCTGACTGGTACCAGCGATATGAATCCTATCAAGGAGCAGATTGATCTGCTGCTGAAGATTACACCAAATGCCAAGACTATTGGCTGTATCTATACCTCTAGCGAGGCCAATTCTGAGATTCAGTTCAAGGCTATGAAGGAATACGCTGAGTCTAAAGGCTTGAAGGTTGAGTCTGCTACCATTTCCAATGTAAATGATATTCAGCAGGCTGCTCAGAGTCTAGTTAGCAAGGTTGATGTATTCTGGGTGCCTACTGATAATGTGGTTGCTTCTGCAATTCCTACTTTGGTATCTATTACCGATGCTGCCAAGAAGCCTGTTATCTGCGGCGAGCCTAATCATGTAAAGAATGGCGGTCTGGCTACCTATGGTATTGATTACTATGAGTTGGGCAAGCAGTCCGGCCATATGGCTGCTGATATTCTGGAGGGCAAATCCAAGCCTGCCAATATGCCAATTCAGTTTGCCAAGGTTCTCAAGGCTATGTTTAACAAGACTGATGCTGCTAAGTTAGGCATTACCCTTAGCGATGATCTGCTGAAGGATGCCGACATAGTAGAGTAATATTTATAAGTAAGAAAATATTTGCTCCGGGCTGCTTTTTAGAATGGAGAATTGACTTTGGATCTGATAATTCCTACTATATCTCAGGGACTGCTGTGGTCCCTGCTGGCTATAGGCGTATACATTACCTTTAGGGTACTTGATATTGCTGATTTGACTGTAGAGGGCAGCTTCCCTCTAGGTGCTGCTACTGCTGCTGCCTGTCTGGTGGCTGGCTGGAGCCCTATTCCTGCCATGCTGGCTGCTGCCTTTGCTGGTATGCTGGGCGGTATTATTACCGGTATTCTGTGTACCAAGCTAAAAATACCTGCTCTTTTGGCTGGTATTCTGACCATGATTGCCCTGTATTCCGTAAACCTGCGAATTATGGGCAAGGCCAATATTTCTCTTTTGCAGGTTGATACCATATTTTCTCTCTATGCCATTCCTGGAATGGAACTGTCCAATATGATTTTGGTTATTGGCCTAATTGCCGTTATTATTACTGCTGTAGGCTGTTATCTTTTCTTTGGTACAGAAATCGGTGCTGCTATTCGTGCTACTGGCTGCAATCCTCATATGATTCGGGCCAACGGCGTCAATACTGATATTACTGTTATTCTGGGCCTTTTGATTTCCAATGCTTTGGTAGCCCTGTCCGGCGCTTTGGTAGCCCAGGCCAACGGCTTTGCCGATGTAGGTATGGGTGTTGGTACTATTGTTATTGGCTTGGCTTCTGTTATTATCGGCGAGGTTCTCTTTGGCACCCGCAGTTTCAAGAACTGCCTGCTGTCTGTTATTCTTGGCTCCATTGCTTATCGTGCTGTTATTGCCATTGTTTTGCAGATGGGTATGCCACCAAATGATTTGAAGCTCTTTACAGCTATTCTGGTAGCAGCCGCTTTGTCCATGCCTCTGTTCCAAGCGAAATTAAATAAGAGAAAGGCGGCGAAGGACTAATGCTGAGAATTGAAGATATTGCCAAAACATTTAACCCAGGTACTATTACCGAAAAAAAGGCTCTAAAGGGCGTTACCCTTCACTTGGAACCAGGTGATTTCGTTACAGTTATTGGCGGTAACGGTGCTGGTAAATCTACTCTGATGAACTCCATTGCTGGTACCTTTCCAGTAGATAGAGGCAAAATCATTATTGATGGTCAGGATATTACCAAATGGCCTGAGCACAAAAGAGCCAAATACATTGGCCGTGTATTCCAGGATCCTATGATGGGTACTGCTGCTAATATGCAGATTGAGGAGAATATGGCTATTGCTGCCCGTCGTGGCAAAACTCCTACCCTTCGCTGGAGTGCTCCAGTGGCTCAGAGAGAGTTTTTCCGGGAACAGCTGAAAACCCTGAATCTGGGTTTGGAGGATAGATTAGAGTCCAAAGTAGGACTGCTGTCTGGTGGTCAGCGTCAGGCGCTTACTCTGCTGATGGCTACGCTGGTGGAACCAAAGCTGCTGCTTTTGGATGAGCATACTGCGGCTCTTGATCCTAAGACTGCTGCCCAGGTATTGTCCCTGACTACGGATATTGTCCACAAGCGCAACCTTACTACCTTGATGATTACCCATAATATGAAGGATGCCTTGGCCTGTGGCAATCGCCTGATTATGCTTCATGATGGCAAAATCCTGATTGATGTTAAGGGCGAGGAAAAGAAGCATCTTACCATCAAAGACCTTTTGACTATGTTTGAAAAGGCTGCTGGCAGTGAGCTGAACTCTGATGCGTTGCTGCTTAGCTAATTAAAAATTTCCATAAAAATTGGCAGGTTAGAATTATCTCTAGCCTGCCAATTTTGTTTTACATGTAAATTCTCTATTCCTTGTCCAAATCTACATCAATGGTGCCTATAGCATAAGGGGCCAGCACATAGGTCTGAACGATTACATGAATATGCTTGTTTTCATCTAAATAAATATCCTTAGGGATTTCCTCTAGCTTGACTACCCTAGAGTAAAGGAGATTACCATAATCTCTTTCTATGGCTTTAATAACACTGCGCAGAGTATATCTGTCAGCATGCTGGCTAAACTCTGGCTCCTTGGCCAACTCCTCCAGGCTTAAACTTTTGCCATCAGAGAGGCGATAAATCTGGCCATATTCCCAGCTTATAGGATGGGCTGCAAATTGCAGGTAGAAATATTCATAGGTTCTCAGACTGAGGAAATTTTCATCCTGATAAGAAACCTTTGTAGCCAGAGTGGTGGATATTATATCTCCTGCCTGTATCTGACGTCCAACAGCGGTGTTGGCACGATTGGCCCGCTTGAAAATATCCAGATTGATTTTTTCCTGTACCTTGTCGTTTTGCAGGTCCAGTATCGGATAGCTAATCTCTACACCCATGGTTGGCGTAGGCACCTCCGCCCAGCAAGTCCCACCTAGCATGGCACTAGCTGCCAAGGCCAAAAGAATTGAACGTACAACTTTTTTCATCTAAATCCCCTCCTTACACATTTTAACCTCTATATGCCCTTGACACTCCCCATGCCTGAAAGGCAGGGTATTCTTGGTTCAACAACCACTGCACCGCCTCCGAAGAATTGGCGTCTTACACGATTTCCCCAAGCGTGAATTCCCGTGTGCCCCACGGTATGTTTTATTTTCGTTCATGCAACTTTGGATTTGTCTTCCAAAGCTTTGCGCAGGATGTTCTTTGCGGCATTCACATCTCTGTCGTGATGGGTTCCGCATGCTGGGCAATCCCATTCGCGGACGCTCAAATCCTCTGTCAGTGGATTCTGATAGCCGCAGGCGGAGCAAGTCTGACTCGACGGGTAGAAGGTATCGACTTTGAGCAGTTCGCCGCCGTGTCGTTCTGTCTTATACGACAGCTGACGGAAGAATTCGCTCCAGCTCACATCTGAGATTGACTTCGCGAGTTTATGATTCCGCAGCATTCCTTTGATGTTCAGATGTTCCACGGCTACTGTTTGGTTTTCACGAGCAAGCCGTGTCGATATCTTGTGAAGGAAATCCCTGCGGATATTTGCGATACGCTCATGGACGCGAGCAACACGGACACGCGCTCTTTCACGATTCACCGACTTCGGCATCTTTCGGGAAAGCCGCCGCTGCTCACGGCAGAGCTTGCGCTGGAGCTTCTTCAGTGGATGTGGGTTCTCTACGGTATCGCCGTTGCTATCCGAATAGAATACCTTCAGACCAACGTCAATACCAATCTGTTTGCCATCGTTTGGGCAGGACAAGACTCCTTTTTCTGCTTCGACACAAAGCGAAACGTAGTATTTGCCTGAGGCAGCTCGGCTTACCGTGGCAGAGAGAATCCGGCCATCGAAGTCACGGCTCTGCTTGATTCTCACAAGACCGATCTTCGGGAGCTTGATCCTCTTGCCGATGATACGGATACCGTTTGTTTGATTGCGCGTCCGATAGGACTGGCTGTGACTATGCTTCGACTTGAAGCGTGGGTATCTTGCCCGCTTTGCAAAGAAGTTCTGAAACGCGCGGTCAAGATTCCGCAGGGATTCCTGCAATGCCATGCTGTCCACTTCGGACAGCCATGCAGTTTCCTCGCGCTTCTTGAGGTCAGTGAGCAATTTGCTTGTCTTGACGTAAGTCAGCGAATTGTGATTCGCCTTCCATTCGTCGCGACGTACCGCGAGGAAGTGGTTGAATACGAAACGTGCACAGCCCAGCGTACGATTGATGAGGTTTTCCTGTGTTCTGTTCGGATAGATGCAGAACTTATAGCCGAGCGTGTACGTTTCCATTTTTCTCACTTCCTTTGCGATGTCTTTTGGCTTTCGATACGAATTTTTGCTTGCTTTATCAGTAAAAAGTAAATCAAACCGAAAAATGT
>OQVO01000165.1_pt1 | contig 22034 bp, 25 predicted proteins | sample 1691511 | NCBI WGS metagenome assembly OQVO01 (sample SAMN03418254, study PRJEB22391) | human gut metagenome | biome: human-gut; feature: organic feature; material: feces | host: Homo sapiens | place: Tanzania | collected 2013-01 | reverse complement strand
GCGCCAAAGCATACAATCAGGAAGTTACTCCGGAATCCGTAAACGCCGCCGCCGAAAAAATGTACGGTAAAAATGCTTTCTCCCCGGAAGAGATACAGAGAATGACCGCCGATTTCAAACTGCAGGTCATCTCCAACCCGGAAAACCCGGTTTCCATGGAAGCCTTTATCGGACGCAATGCAAGACAGAAAGGTCTCACGTCTGTATATGACCTGTCCGGCTACCGTAAAGCGCATTTGTCCGATACACAGACCGGAAACACCGGCGACAGCTGGCTCACCCCATGGAAAAACGGAGAAATGCGCACCTACCGGCAGAACCATCCCGGCATCTATGACAGTCAGAAAGTTCTTTATGACCGTCTTTCCAAAGGTCTTGCCGATTTGACATATACATCAAACGACGAGGCTTTCTTTTCCAATCCGGAACTTGTGCGCGCTTTTTCCAGATACTACAACGCCGGAAATTCCGAAGCAAATTCCGCCGCCATGGCGTCCGTCGAAGCATACGCCAGAGCCAATAATCTCGACCCGAAACAGCTGATGGACAATCTGAAAAAGCCCGGCGCATTCAAAAATTTCCAGAACAACGCCATGCAGTATGGCTTGACCCGTGCGTCTCAGCTGCTCGCCGCTCCGCCGGCACAGAACCGGCAGAATGCCCGGAACCAGCCGGCGGCGCAGAATCAGAATGCTCAATCAACAAGTCCCAGTATGGCAAAAGCATTTGACCCGGAAAAATTCAAGCAAAAACTGGACACCATCCAGCAGGTCAGACAGAGAATACAGGAATTGCAGAAAAAAAGAAAACGCGTCGAATCAGACAATCCGCCGGATATGCACACATCGACATTCAACGAGGAAAACAGAATCGCAAGGATCCGGAAAGAACAGAACCGTATCGACCAGGAAATCCAAAAGGCGGAAGAATGGCTGAAAAGACATACTCAAATCCCGAAAAACAATGCGCCGTCTCCGGTTGAGCCGGTTCAGACTGCACCTCGACAGCAGGGACAACCCATCGCGTCTGCACCTCAACCGCCGGTCATGGATCCCGCGTCTCGGACGCAGACGCAGCTCCCTTCCAGGAAAACTCCGAAGAACTTCATCAACGGCATTCCGGCTGAACAGGCAATTGCACAGAAAAAACAGGATGTGGCAAATGCCATCCGGAAGCAGCAGGAAGAAGCCAAAGAAGAAGCCAAAGCGGCGACAGATAAATTCACGCATGATTTAATGAACCGGACACCGGGCTTGTCCCGCTGGACAAATCCTCAATTCAGGGATTTCGAACAGGCGGCAGGACAGGATGTTCAAAGAGAGCAGGAACGGATTGCCGCGCAGAAGCGGCAGGAAGAAGATCGCGCTTTCGAAAACAGCATTCCGGTTCATCAGTACACTTCGCTCGGCGGATTCCTCGCCGAAGTCGGAGATGACGAATTCAGAAACATGCAGAAAGAACGCGAACAATGGGAACGGGAAATGCTCGAAAGCGGTCAGGACCCCGCGGCGGTCAACGAAGAATTGAAACGCAGTCATTATGACGCGCTGGCAAGCGGAAAACATCTTCCGCCGATCCGGAATCTGCTTTCAGATGAGGACTACAACAGATACCGTTCCGCTTTTGACGCCAAAGAAAACCGTCTTCGTTCCATTCTTGCCAAACCGTATGAAGACTGGACGCCGGCGGAACGGGATGAAATGAATGATTTTCAGCGGCGGCAGCGGAACATTCAGCTCCGCGGATTGCCGGAGACCTCGCAGGCTCGTCTGCGGAATGCTCAGGCGGATGCCGACGCGGCACTGGAATATTACGGTCCGGAACGTGTCAATAGTTTCAGAAAGTCATATCCGCTTCTGCGCCCAGGAACTTCTCTCGAACCGGAAAAGGAATGGACGGCCGGCAAGGAAACTGGATTCCTGAACTGGCTTAAAAAAAATTATTCCGATGAACTCAGTGAACAGTCTCCGATGCCGCCGCCACCGCGTTTGAAACGCTGGTATGAACATTTTGGATTCTGAAAAGGAGCATTTGCATGAAACCGACTGAAAACCTCGCTCAATATCTCCGTTCGCTTTTCAAGGACTTTGCCGACAACCGCAAAATCCTTGAACCGGCATGGGAACGCAACAAGAACGCATACGATATGAATCCCGGCGGCAAGATCGACCAGCGTCTCGGCATGGGAAATAAAACCGGCTCCGACAAGGAAAAGGATGACTGGCGAAGCAAAAGTGTTTCCGACCTTTCTTCCGTCAAGGCGAAAGCCGGGAAAGTTCTGGTCTGTGATGTTCTGCTCGTCGGCGGTGAAGTTCCGGTGCGGCTGAAGGAAAATAAAACTCTCAATTCCATCGCCGAACGAATCCTGAATGAAGTGCAGATTCCGGAGCAGGCGGTGAATGATGAAGACAATCCGGAAAACTCTTCCGCCGCTGTCGCTCTCATGACGCGGCTGGTCAAGGAGCAGCTCATCCGGGCTGATGCCGATATTGCGCTCAAACATTGTGTCCGCGACGCCGCCATTTACGGCACCGGATATACCCGTATCTGCACCGAACACTTCACCGATTCCGCTTACCGCCCGTCTCCGGACGGCTGGCGCGAAGTCAGGATGGAACATCCGGGTCTCAAACTCAAGCATGTTTCCGTATGGGATATTTTCACCGACCTCGAAGACCATGACCTTCAGAAGAATCTCGGCATTTTCGAACGGCACATGATGTCTTTGCAGGATGTTTATTCCGCGTTCTCCGAAGATGACGGTATGAATATCAGAGACGCCTTATCCGAACTTGCTGCTGCCCGCAATGCGGACGTCGAAAATAATTCCGCGCAGCAAAAGGACAATGAATCTCCTCATCTGCGAGCCATCAGCAAACGCAAGAAAAATCTCGAAGTCATCGAATTTCACGGACGCGTTCCAGCCAGATACATCGAAGGTCTGGACAAGGAGTACACCGGAACAGAACGGGATTCGGCTGTCCGGAAGGATGTCGAAATTATCGCCGTGGTCGTGGAAAATACTCTCGTTCGGTTTGCTGTTGCTGAAAATAACCCGCGCCCGTATGTTCATATTTCATGGGAAGATCCCGTGGATGATTTGCGCGGACGCGGTATCGTCGATATGTGTTCGCCGGCACAGCAGAGCCTTGATTCCATCATCAGACTGATCGAAGACAATAAAAAAGTTACCTGCAATGCCGCTTTCGCGGTAAAATCAATCTTCTTCGCCAATAAAAACGAAAAAGGACGTTTCTATCCCGGCAAAACCATTGAAATAGATGCGTCCTGCGACGACGTCCGCAAAGCAATTCAGCCGCTCACATTCCCTGACGTCGCGCAATCCGGCTTCGATCTGGTTCAGCTTTACAGGGAATCCGGCTCCGAGGCTTCCATGATTCCGGAAATTGCTCATGGTATCGCTCCGTCCGACGCAACCACTGCATATGAAGTTTCCGTGCGGAATGAGAAAGCAGGGAAATATATTTCCGATGTCGTTCGCGGCATCGACGACAACTGGATTGAACCGGTCGGCAGATTCTTCTACAACTGGAATATGCTCGACCCGCAGATTCCGGAAGAATTCAAAGGTTCTTTCTCCGTTCAGGCTATGGGATTCGCCTCTTATAACGACCGCGTCCTGCGCATGAATGTCATCAAAGAAATGATTTCCATGGCTCTCTCCAACGAAATGCTCGCCCAGATCGTTGATTTCCCCGCGCTCCTCGCCGAATGGATGAAAACCAACGACCTTGACGCTGAAAAATATATGAATCAGAATATGGCTCAGCAGAATGACGTGCTCGCTCAATTCCAGCAGGCGGTCTCTGAAAAATTCCAGATGATTGAACAGCAGTTCAACGCCATCATTCAGGAACTTCCCGCTCTTTCGCAGCAGTCTGAACTCGACGCTGAAGAAAAACGCGCTCGCATTGAAAAACTCCGTGCGGAATCGCAGCGCATCGCCGCTCAGGTCGACCTCGATCAGCAGAAGGAAAAAACAGCTCGTGCGAAAACCATAGCGGACATCGAACAGAAAAACAAAATCGCAAACCTGAAACTGCTCGGAGGTATGAAATGATCAAAATCCGACGCCCCGAAGCCGCCGCCGTGCGCGGTATTTCCATGCCGGATTCTTCCGATACAGTCCTTCAATGCGTTCAGAACCTTGTCGAAGCCGTCTGCATCTTGCAGAATAAGATTTCAAACATGGAAGAACGCATCAAAGCTCTCGAAACCATCGGTCAAACCGGAGGAACACGCATAAAATGAAAATAGATATTCAGAACTTCTCCGGCGAAATTCCAGTCCTCGATCCGCGCGCTCTGCCCGAATCCGCGGCACAAACCGCTCTCAACTGCACCACCAGAAGCGGAAAAGTCAAACTGCGCTCCGACTGTCCGCCATGGTCGGACCCCTCGGACAATCCCGTAGAATCCGAAGTGGACGGACGCAAATATCTTATTGAAAACGGTGTGCTCACCGAGGACAATATCCCGCTCGCCCAAGGGAAACCGGTTATTGCAAAAGTGGAAGTCGTTCCATTCTGGGATCTCGAAACCGGTTATCGCGACAGCAATAATTCACCGAAGTTTCAGCTCCGCCACAACTGGGGAATTGCCGGCGGAACTTCACGTCTTGATGTGGATAAAATTACTTTCGACGATGATAAACAGCAATGCCGGATCCATTTCCGTTATCCCGGTCTTGTTCTTGATGAATCCCCCGGCATGATGATTGTAAACGGCGTCAGCGAAGACACCTGCGAACTTCTTTACGACGGCGATGAAGTTTCCGTCAAATACGGCGGACAGATTACCATCACCGACAAAGACCACGGCGTTTATGCTTCTCTCGTCATCAACGGGATTGAAATCAATAAATTCTCTCCCGGCTCCGGCGCATGGACACTCTCCGGCGCGGACGTCGTCATCAAATGTTCCGTCGTCAAAAATGTTCAGCGCAGAAACTATGTCGTAACATACTGGGACGGCAGACACGAATCGCCGCCGTCGGACGTCTCCGATGAAGTTCAGGTTACTGCCGGCGATATTGTCCGCATCCATCTGCCCGCTTATTCCGGCGGACACGGCGATCATGCCCCGGAACATGAGGAACTCGCACCGGGTTATTATATCTACCGCACTGGCGGCTCCGTAACTTCCGCCGGATATTTCTTCGTCGACCGGTTCCCTGGCGAAGGCGTTTACGAGGATTCCAAAGAGGATTATCTGCTTCAGGAACAGCTTTCCATCGTGGAATCTCCGCCGGACGGCATGAAATACCTTCATGAAATCAACGGCTCGCTCGTCGCCGCAATCGGCAATACAGTACGGTTTTCTGAACCGAACATCGAAAACAACTGGCCGTCCAGATACGAATACCGCTTCGGAAGAACAGTAACCGCTCTTTCCGTCGTCGGGAATTCCGTGATTGTCTTCACTGAAAACGGTTCCCCGTCCATCCTGCGCGGTTCGCATCCTTCATCCATGAGCCAGACGAAAATTGCAGACGGTCTGAAATGCCTGTCGTCTGATTCCGTCTGCTCATCCGGCGAAGATTCTTTCTATGTCAGCGAAGAAGGTCTTGTTAAAATTTCCGCGTCCGGACAGTATTCCGTCATCAGCAGGAATTTCTTTTCCCGTGAACAATGGATGAATATGAACCCGGAATCCATGAAATGTTCAGCGGACAACTTCTCCATCCGCCTGTACCTGGATTCCGGAATCATTTATATCTTTGACATCCTGCCGCAGGGATTGAGCCTCACCCAATACAACGGCGGCTCGCAGTTCACTTGGCGGTCGGCCGTATTCGTTTTCCCGAAACCGGTATGTTTCCGGCTCGTACGCGCCACCACCGAATCCGGCGGCGGTTCGTTTTCCGTGTTCGCCGGCGGATTGCAGGTCAACTGTCCGTGTTCATGGATAAACGGCAGACCCGTCCGCATTCAGAACATCTTCGCCCGCGAATGGTGCTTCGAAGTCTCGGCTGATTCCGATCTCCTCGAAATAGAAGCCGCTCAATCCGCAACCGAAATGAATTGACCATGATTCCATGGTTATTTCAATTCACGGATCTTCCGTTTACTTCGATCCGGTAATCTTCCGTGATTTTCACGTGCGCCGCCTTGTGCCAGCCGTCCGGCGCTTTCGGAATCGGCACGGGCGGTATGTATACGCCGTATACCGTCAGGCTCATCAGCTCGATTTCAGGATACGGCGAATGTCCTGCCGTCCACCGGATCAGCACGTCGAATTCGCCCGGCATCAGTATCAGACTTGCCGCATACGACACCTTCGTCGTGTCGCTGGGAACATGACGGAATCCCCGGTCCGGATCGCTTACCATGCACTCCACACACCAGTGATGAAGAAAATTCTGTGTGTAGATTTTTATGGCAATTTCGCTTTCCAGACACGTTTCATTCCGCATCAGAAGATTCCCGGAAGGCGACAGCAGCAGATTCCCTTTCATGTTTTTGCGTATCGCCATATCAGCCCTTCTGCTGTTCGACCCATTCTTTTTCCACCGGACAGACTTCCGTTGCGATGAAAACCGCCGCACCCCCGACGGTCAAACGGTATGTGTCGTTCACTTTCTTCACGCGCGCTATCGGATAACTGAACTGTCCCGGTGTGCCGAACCCGATGTGCGGCGTCGACCACACTCCGGTTTCGTTGTCGTGGCTGGTGATTACACACACATAACCCTCGCGTTTCGGCAGTTTCACGCCCGGAACAGCTGTCATTGTCCCGTTGCAGTAGGCAAAACCGCCGCCGATTTCCAGTTCCTTGCCCTTGTCGCTGATTTCAAAACCGCCTTCCTCTTCCGCATCACCGCTGGATTTACTCCCTTCATCCAGCAGAACTTTCTGTTTCGCCAGATAGTCAATGATATGTTCCACGCAGTTCGTCAATTCCGATATGGAATGAAAACCGTGCCTCGGTTTCTGCGGCAGAATCAGATTCATTCTCCGTTCTCCGCTTTCGCCTGCGCTTCCTGCCGTGCAATGACTTCCGCCACAGCTTTAATGGTTGCCGGAACGTCGCCGGCATCGGTCAAGGTAATCGCCAGAAAACGCTTCTTGGTGATGCTCTGCGCGTTCCAGATGCTCGCCGCGCTTTCCTCTCTGTACGATACCGCGTTCGTACCGGCTTTCACCGTGGCAATGTCGCCGCTGATGAAAACCGTCCGCAGTTCCGGAATTTTGGTTTCAGCGTTGATTCCGATATGGCTGTCAATCACCGTCCCGTTTCCCGAAACATTCTTGGTCGTCATTCCCTGTGCCACTGTTTCCATTGCACACCCGGACAGAACCAGTCCTGCCCAGACAACCGCAATCACTGCACCCGCCATTCTGAAATACTTTTCCATGCCGTTCATCCTCTCATATTGATTTTATTGCACGGACACTCCGCCCGCCGTTTGTCGCATTCTTTGTAACTCACTTTGTGCTTGTCCACCTTCTGGATCTTCTTCATCATCCGCGCCTGTCCATTCTCGATTCTTTTCAAAACCCAGAGCAGACCTGCGAAAATAGGAACAACCACCGCCATGATTTTCCCGATCGCTTCAATGATCGTTTCCATCAGACGCCTCTTCGATCTTGTGAAATCCATCCCAGCCGAAAAGCTGACAGTAATTCGCCCACCGCCGCGCCTTGTTCAGCCACGCATAACGCAGCGGAGACCACCACGGATATTCCGCTTTCACCAGCCGGTAACAGTTCCGCCGGAAGCGTCCGTTCGCCTCCGTGAAATCACGCCACGTCCCGCCGTTCTCATACTCCACGTCATGGATTACCGCCGCCGGTTCGAAGATTCCTGCGCTTTCCGTTACCAGTTCGCGCAGCCAGTCCGGAAAACGGTCCGGTCCGATCCCGTTGTATATCCGCCCTATTTCGTCAAGGCTGAAACTTTCGAGGATTCCCGCCCCTTCCAGATTCATCCGGTGCGCCTTCTGCACAAGTTCAAATACCGTCATAAAAACTCCTTCCTCTGCCATGGTCGTTCTCCTTATCGTATTTCAAGTTTTTCCAGATCGCCGTTACTGTTCAACGCCAGCACATAGTCCGAGTTCACGCCGCAAATCGCACTGTAACTTCCTCCTGCCGCCAGTACCATTTTTATAATTGGGGATGTCTCATCCTTCGGTCTATAAATACCGTCGCCCCGCAGAATTAAGGCTGTTGTGTTGTGATAGGTTATCGCATTGGCAGTCCCCAGATCTTTTGCAGATGATGTCCCTGTCTGGTTTTCAGCAGATGATGTCGTGTACATGTACGCCTTGCCGTCCCGCATTCCTAAAATACAGTATGTGCCGGATGCCGAACTTTTTTGGAAACTGCAAACGTCTTCCCAGTCAATGTATTCAGACAACTGGCTCGGTTCCATCGTCGTCGGTTGCGTTAGGTCTATACGCATGAGCCTTCCGCCGCGCAGTCCGGCATATGGCGTAACCTTTGTCCAGTCGCTCTTGCTGCCGATGCGTACCGGCGTTGTAAATGTATCCTGCCGGTATAATGCCCCGGACGCAATCCCCAAACCGGGACATATCTGCGTCCAGCCGGTTCCACTGCCTGCGGACTTGATTTCTCCGTTCTCATCAATATAATACAGACTGCCGTTTTTGATTGCGGAAAAAAGATTTGAGCCTGCGTATGCTACCGCCGTCCACCCGGTATTGCCATCCAGTGTTATCAGCGACCCGTTCAAGATTTTGTAGAGCTTGCCGTCCCGGATGCCGATTGCAATTTTATCCTGGTTGAATTCACCCCCTTCAATCGCCGTCCAGCCGGAGCCGAAGTTCACTGCTGATCCGTCAAAGGCTTTCAGTTGTCCATGACTGATGTAATATGCACAGTTTTCACTATGGAACGGTATCAGTTTATCCGTGGTCTTGCCGCAAATCGGACAGGTTTCCGATGTCCAGTTGTTGTGGCTGCATTCCATGCCGCAGATGGTGCAAACTCCGGTGTCGGAATTCCAGTTGTGATTGCATTTTTTATGACAGGTCGAGCATTGTCCTGCGCCATTCCACGCGTGAACATGAAACTCCGTATGCCCGCAAATTGTACAGGTATTTAGTGTTTCCGCATAGCTCCATTTGTGAGAACAGATTTTATTGCAGGTTTTGCACCTGCCGCTGGTTTGCCATGCGTGCACATGCGTCCGCGTCGCTCCGCATTCATGGCAGGTGTCGTTGCTCTCCCCGTAAGCCCATGCGTGCGAATGCAGGTCGATCCATTGCCCGTTGCTCCGGATTTTCCCCGACGCCGGAATCGTTGTCCATTCGCCGTTCTGGTAAAACTCCTTGTTCGGCAGTTCATGCCACGTCCCGTTGTAAAATATCTTCGCGTTCGACTCTGCCGGGATGATCAATGTCTTATTCAACGTCCCGTCCGGCGCGACTTCTTCCGAAACCGTCCACGTCAGGGTATATAACATCCCGTTCTCGTCATACGTCAGTTCGGACATGTTCCACGGGTCTGCCGGTCCATCACTGCCGTTTTGGTCTGCTTCCCAAACGTTAGTTGCGCTGTTCGATGCGGATGTGATAAACCAAGTCCGCGCCGAATCGTCAACGTCAGAACCCGGCGATTGCTCAATATAAACTTTTGCCTGTAAACGGAGCGTTCCGTCTGAACTCAACCATGTTCTTTCCCAGCCGGTCTTTGCAGCGTCTTCCATCGTAAACGACAAATCCACCGTTTCAGGTGTCATACCATCCATCTGGCAGACCGCATGAAAGCCGAGCGTCAAACCGGCGGGCGCGCCCCCGGTCGTGCTGGTCGTTTTCATTATACACCTTCCGTTTCCGTGCTGCTGTTTCCGCTATTGCTGTTCGCCATGACCGCCGCCGCTTCCTCGTTCAGTTCCCGGATCGTGTAAGGCGGTTCGCCGCAGTCCGCCGCCGTCAGGTCCAATCCGTTCAAAGCTTCGAGGTTCTCCGCCGCGTCCACCAGGTCCTTGACCGTGTAATACTGCTTCCACAGTCCCATCACCCACGCCTGTACCGCCTTGCCTTTGACACTGCCGCCGGCGGCGCAAAGGGACGCAAGGGTCAAGTCCTCCGCGTCCACATACTTTGTCTGGTGCTCTTTGTAATTGCTCCACAGGCGTTTCCGGGCTTTCTCTTTGGCGTCGGACAAGTCAGCCGCAAGCACACCGTCAACCACTTTCAGCTTCATTCCGGTCATCGAGTTCCAGACGTCCTCGGTAACCGTAACAAATTCCCCGGAAACCTCAATGGAACTGTCGAATGCGTTCTTGACTTCACCCGTTTCCGCGTCGTATGCAACTTTTATCATGCTTCCTCACGCTCCTTTGCACTTCCAAATCTGTTTATGTGAATAACTCAACGTTGCGGTAGTGGAAGACAAGAACGCTTTGTAAAACCATCCCTTCGGACAGAATACAAAAGAATAGACAGAGTCAGTACCACCACCGACATAAAACCCCATAGGATGGGAATCAACATACTGCGCTTCTGTTCCAAGCAGTACAGCTCCGGCACAACCTACAATAGAAACCGCAATCCAGCACGCGTTCGCAGCCTGATACACAGTATTCCAGGCAGGAATGTCTGTTACATGCGCCGGATCCGGCGCGATCAAGTCCAGTACGGAGTATGCGATTGATTCGGTGGGAATCCAGATCGTCCCGTTCGACGGATTCTCCGGAGCTGTGCTGCTCTGCACTATCGACAGCTTCGGCAGATTGTTCAGTCCCGTTATGTTTCCTTCGGCGGCTGTCATGCGCGTGTCCAGACCGTTGTATTGCCTCAGGAGATTGGCGGCGGCGTTTTTGTTGTCAGTGATCAAGCTCCCATGCGTGTTGACCGTCGATTGCAAACCGGCCAGCGACGTGTTGATCGCCGCGATCTCCTCCGGATTCCCACCGAACTCCTCGTAACTTTTCACTTTGGCGTTCGCCACCGTAATCGCGCCGACCAGCTTGCTTTCCAGTTCCGTGATCTTGTAGTGCTTTCCGTCCGCCCGGCAGTAGAATATCCCGCCCAGAACAGGGTTCTGCATCTGTTCCACATCATTCAGTGTATCGACCGCAAAACGCGCATCCAGCGGAGTATTGACCCCGCCCGGCAGAAGATTTCCAGTCGTTTTCGTTGCCATGTCTTTTACGCTCCTATGTAAATGATCGTTTCCGCATCCACCAGATTGAATTCCCCGTATGCAAGGTAGGTTGTCCCGCCGAACGTCATTTCCGTTCCGTTCGCGCCAGTACCCGCGGCGCCGTTGTCCTCATCGAACGGCGCTTTGCCGCCGACCCCGTTATCCTTGCGCACCGTCAATCCGGAGTTTTTCGGCACCAGAACGAACACCACCGCGCCGGATGGGGCATTCACTTTGACCGTCTTCGCTCCCGCTCCGGCGGAAGACACCGTTCCCAGTGCAAGCATCGCTTCCGTCAATTGGCTGACCTGATACGTTGTCCCGTCGTTCACATAGCCGTAGTACATGCGCTGTTCTTCCGGTTCAGGCTCCGGGTGGTATTCCCCTTCGCCGATCAGCTCGAACAGCTTCGCGTTGAAATCGCTGTAATTGTATTTGCCGCCCTTCTTCCGGTACAGCTGGTAAATCGACAGATCCGCCGCGCCCTGTGCAAAGTACACTTTTCCGGTCTGAAATGACGGCACATTCGTTCCCAGATAAATTTTGATGTCCTGCCCGTTCTTGACCAGACGCGTTATCCCGCCCGCGCCGGAAAACAGCTGCTGTTCGCCGTTTTCCGTGTCGATATACACTCCCGCCGGAACGCATTCCGCATACGGCGTTTCAAAATTTATGCAGTTCTGAATCACTTCCACACTGCCGATGGCGGGGGATCCGTTTTCCGATGTATGGAATTTCACCGGCTCAATGATTTTTGCATTCTCTCCGTCCGCGCCGCCCTGCCAGGTAATCACCAGCGGCGGACACCAGTCATCCAATGTGCCGGTCTTCTTGATGTAGATATACAGCGTCGTTTCCCGGCTGGATGAATTCGTTTCTGTATAGCCGACGGAAAATCCCGCTTCCGCCTGCGCGTAAAGAGACAAATCGCCTTTCACTTTGACCGTCGCATCCAGTTTCAGCCCGTCGCCTTTTTCGCCTTTCAGACTTTTCAGCCAGTCGTCAATATTTCCGGCATATCCTTTTTCAACAGCCAGGTCAAACGCGCTTTTCCCGGTATCGCCGCGTTCCCCCTTCGGACCTTGCTCGCCGGTGTTCCCTTTCTCGCCGGCGTCTCCCTTGTCGCCTTTGTCGCCTTTGTCGCCCTTCGGACCTTTCAGTTTGTTCTGCTGTCCTTCCGTCAGATCGTCAAAAGAGATCGACTGTCCCGGCGCACCCTTGTCGCCCTTGTCGCCTTTTTCACCCTGCAAACCGCGTTCGCCTTTTTCGCCCTTCTCGCCTTTTTCGCCGCGTTCGCCCTGTAAACCGCGTTCGCCTGGATCGCCCTTCGCCCCTTTTGCGCCGGTCGCGCCCTGTTCGCCGCGTTCGCCCTGCAAACCGCGTTCGCCTTTTTCGCCTTTTTCACCCTGCAAACCGCGTTCGCCTTTTTCGCCCTTCTCGCCCGGTTCGCCTTTCAGGGAACCGGAATGCAGGTCAAGATAATTCTGAACCAGTTCGCCGATGATTCCGGGATTGACGGATTCTCCATCCATCGTTTTCGTTTCGCGGTTGAAGATCCGCACTTCTTCCGACAACACCGCCTTGCCGTCCCGCATGATCCGGAGTTCGAATATGCGGCTCCCGTCCCGGTGTACATGATGAAACGCCCGGCGCAGTCCCAGGGAATCCAGTGTGAATTCCGCTTCACCGCCCGCGTCCGCTTCCGGACTTTCCAGATATTCCACATTCCCCGAACAGAACACCGCGTACACCGGACATCCGGAACTCCCCGAATGGATCAGTTTCAGCGTGTCCTGCAAATACAGTTCATCCATTTCCAGCGTACCGGTCTCCGGATTTATCTTGATTTCCTTCATTATCTCGCTCCGCCAATCAGGTTGTTGTATTGACTATTCCACACTTGATATTTTGCGTCCGCCATGGCTTCCCGTCCGATACGAGCCGCTATCGCCCCGTACACGCAGAAGCATTCGCTTGCTTTCGCGAAACTTTCACGCAGCGGATATGCTTCCGTCAGTTCCGGTTCCGTCCGCACCGTCCGTTCATTCCCGTATTCGTCCATCCGCGCGTCCGCCCGTCTCCGCAGAATATCCCGCAGTGAATCATGCAGCAGTCTCAACAGTTCCGCGTCTTCCCAGTGGTACGGCTGATTCTGAACCATCTGCGCAAAACGCTCCGAATGACTTTTCCACACCGCCTGTACCGACGCGTTCGACAAATCACGGTCCAATGCACGGTTCACCGCATAATACACCAGCAATCCCTGTAAATCGCTCCGGATCTGACCGTCCGCATTCACCGCGTCCGGACGAAGACTTTTCAGCGTGTCCTCTGCTTCTTTCAGATACGATTCCAATTCATCACTGCTGTAATGCTTCGGCAGAGTTTCCAGATTCCGGTGAAAATTATCTGAATGAATTTTGTAAAGTTCGCCCGCGCCGGTCTCTTTCCCGATACGGTTTTCCGCCGCACTGAACACAATGTAATCCGCCAGACACAGATTCTCCGCCGCACTGTTTGCCAGATCCGGACGTTTCAAACGGATTTCCTGTTCTCCGCGTTCCTTGAACACATTCAGTTCTTCATCCGTCCAGTGATACGGCACTGCCGATACCGCCGCTTTGAAATTCGCATCATGCGTCTGCCACAGTTCCAGCGTTCCCGCAGCTTTCCCGAAACGCCGTCCCAGCGCATGACAGACCGCATAACTCTTCACCGCATCCGAAAAACATTCCAGATGATTCACCGCATCCGGCCGAAGCTCCATGACCGCCGTTTCTCCGTCTCTGATGTAACGGAGAAGCTCTTCACTGGAATAATGATACGGAATCTCGTTCAGACTGCTGTGGAATCTTTGAAGGTTCGTTTGCAGAGCCGTCGTTTCGCCCAGCTTGCTCTGCGACAGATGATACATCACAAAGTCTTCCAGAAGCGGAGCCGTCGCATTGCATAATCCCAGATCGGGACGCTTTCCATTGATTTCCGTTTCTCCCAGTTCAATGTAATTCGCTATCACCGCATCCGGGATATGCGGCGGAACCGCTTTCACCGCCTGCATGAAACGGTCGTAGAATATAGTGTAACGGCTCCGGTCGGCTTCCACTTCCACTTCGCCTTCAATGCACCGCGCCAGAACATACAGATTCAATGCCGCCTGAAAGCCTCCGCTCAACGCATTCCCGACCAGCGCATCCGGACGCATTCCCCGGATCGTTTTGATCCCGTCTTCCGCATACGTTCCCAGCATCCCGCCGGAACTTGCATACTGCACCGAACCGTTAATGCTCCCGTTCGTTCCAGGCACTCCGCCGATGTTGCCCCACGCCGCATAATGGATCACCGACTGCACGTCAATGTTCGCAGCCGTCGTTGTCCCCAAAGCCGCATCCGGAACATCTCCCAGTTTTGCCCTCACAGATTGTGCGATGGATTCTGTGCCGATACCGCTTCCGATATCCGCCGTATCGTTCAGTTCCGCCCGTATGCTTTCCAGACTTGCTTCGCCGCCGGTATGCGTCTTCCCGTCGGCAAGAATTTTCCGCACCGCTTCCAGAACATCCGTTCCTTCCGCCGGATTCTCTTCGTCATTCAATTCACGCCGGATTTTTGCCAGCAGAGAATTGATGTCCGGGGCGGCATAGTCATATCCTGTCTGGTCGCCCAGATCAAAACGCACTCGGTCTATGATTTCCTGCACCAGCATAATGCGGCTCCTGTATTCTGTTTCATTCAGCCGGAAAATCCGGTCGATTCTGTTTCATGTTCATATCGGCTGTCCGCAATCGCCCGCTGGATTTCGCCGAAGAATTTCTGTTGATAGTATTCCGCCATTTCCATGGAAAACCACGGCTTGCCAGCCTGCCGCATCAGCCGCGCGCAGGCTCCGTATACCAGAGCATCACGGTTCCTCACCACAATTTCTTCCGGAAGGTTCACACTCCCCGGATTCGGCAGCAGTACCGATTCAATTTCCAGATATTTCTGATTCTTCAAAAGCTCTCTGTCTATCCGGATGGTATTTCCGTCCAGCAATTCGTATTCGGTTTCCTGTCCGCATTTCTCCTGCCTGTTCCGCCGCAGACGCACCGAAATCACGCGATGAACAAACGCATCTTCCGCTCCCGCCGCATCATACGTGGTGATCCCTTCTTCCACCCGGTAAAGAAATTTTCTGACCCAGATTTCCGACATCCGGCAGAACTCCCGCGCACTGTCCCGCAGCGCGCGCAGAACCGCCGGACGCTCATTGCAGCCGCTGGCGTTTTCCACTCCGAAAGCCAGATCGTTCAAAGTATTTTCCATCAGCGGCATCTCTGATTCTCCCCGTTATTCCGCTTCTTCAATTTTCTTTTTCTGGTCGCGGATGAATTTCTCTGTTCCTTCTCTTTTCATTTTCAGGAACTCTTCTTCCGTCGCTTCGCCCAGCACATCACAGGCACAGCGGCTCTGCGCAAAATGCTTCACTTTCGTTTCTTTATCGCCCGGTTCCGGATAACTGTAACGGATCACCGCGGACTGCGCCACCCGCAGATACGGTTCTGGAATAATCACTTCCACATTCCGCTGGATAACCAGAATTTCCCCGTTCACCCCAAGAACCACATTCGGCATCTCCGTACTCGATTCCCGTTCATGAAAACGCACCCGGAAATAACGTGTTTTCGTCCCCTTGCTCTGATTCTGTTCGATGGTCTCTTTTGCCATTCTTCCGTTCTCCTGTTGTTTGCATTGAAAACCCGGTCTGCCGTTTCAGCAAGACCGGGCGTTGGTTCCGTTATTCGTAACTGGCGGAGCAGCCGACCCAGATCAGGCTCATCCACAGGTCGTTCAGAATCGTGCCGCCCATCCAGCCTTTCCAGCCGACACTGCCGTTCAACCCAAGAGGATCGCTCTGACACGGTTTCGGATTGACTACCACCACATGTGCGGAATGCTCGCCGCCCAGCGGAGTGAACGCATACGCATCACGTCCCACCGCAAACAGCGGGTAAATATCCGCTTTCGCCTGCGCAGACGGCGCAACTCCGCCGGACAGCAGGGTCGTTCCTTCCGCTCCGGTCGCTTTCGTCGGTTCAAACATGTTGGTCAGGATAATACGGAAGTTTTCCACCTTGCCGATTTCGTATTCGGAAATCGCGGACATGGAGTTCCCGTATTTTTCCACCGGAATGAAGCCTTCGATTTTCCGGAAGTCCGTTTCCAGATCGCAGTGTCCCATCAGAATATAGGACGCTCCCACCGGCTCCGTCGAAATGTTCGGACCCGCTTTCACGATCCGAGTGATTTTCTGTGCCTGATTCCGGCGCAGGGAACGGTAAACTTCGCGCAGCAGTCCCAGCGAAACAGCCTTGCTCACCGTCGCGGTGGTCGTGCCGCCCGCAAAGAACTGGTTCGTCGCCGCTTTCAGAATGCCGATTTTGATCGCTTCAAAACTTTCTCCCGCCTGTTCGCCCAGAAGACTGGTCGCCTCATTGAGAACCGGATCTTCATGAGTGTCCAGGATCTGATCCGTCAGCTTCACCACTCCGCCGTACTGATCGATCCTCGCCGTAACGTCTTCCACCGTCAATTTCCTGCCGTCCGGATTCACACCTTCCGTCAGCGGCGTAGTGATTCGATCCAGCGATTTGTATCGCCGGAATTTCAGCGTCTGGCTGTGATTCTTCGGGATCGGCGTAAACTGCGCGAATTTATCCACGATAGATTCATGCTGCGCCCGTTTCAGGAATTTTTTGACCGAGTAAATTCCAACTCGCTGGGACACATCCCCGTACCTGTTTACCATGTCTGCCATTTGTAAAGCCCTTTCCTGGTCTTCGGGCTTCAATGGAGCCTCTCTTGTTCATTGGTTTTACTTGCCTTCCATTATAAAAATTTGATTTTCAACTCTTTCCGGTGATACACGCATTGTGTGCCGCGGCAGCGCAGATACAGTGCCGTTCCTCGCCGGAACTCGCCTTTGAGCAGCAGTTTGCCGCACGCTGGACAACGGATTTCCTTCCGTTCCAATGCCTTGTCAAACTGTTTCTCTTTTGCTTCCATATCTGCATCCCCTGTCAAAACTTCAATAGTCCGGAACATCCTCGTCACGGACACTGTTCCAGCCGACTTCTTCGCCGCCCTGCGCACCCTTCACTTTTCCGCCGCTTCCAAAGCCTCGGTACAGCCCAGTACGTTTTTTGTAAGCCGCCGTCTGCCGTCCCGTTCCCGCTTTGTAACGCGTCAGAATGTCCGCCGCTTCTTCCGGATCACTCGAATCACGGAACCGCCTTTGCAGGTAAACCGGCTGTTTCTTCAGCCAGTCCGCAAATTCCTTCCGGTGTTCCGTCATAATTTCCTTCGCGTCCGGATGGATTTTCAGCACTTCCTGTTCAAAGGCGTTCTGCGCATTCTGCGCTTCCTGTCTCTGAACCTGCTCACGCGCTCCGCTCACATACTGTTCCAATGCGGCAATCCGCTTCATCTGCTCGTTCGCGTTCCCCCCGCCAAGCATCTGATGCACCAGCTTCGCCACAAACTTCGCTTCCTCCGGATAATCCTCCGCAAAACTTTTCATCTCCGGGTCTTCCAGGCCGCTCAACACAGTGTCCGCATTGAACTCATCTGCCGGAACATTCTGTTTTTCCTGCTGTTCAGCCGGAACAGGATTGCCGCCGGAATCCGCACCGTCTGCCGCCGCATCCAGTTCATTCAGAAAAGAGAAGACGTCTTCGCCGTTTTCCGTTCCGCCAGCCGCAGAATTTTCTTTGGCTTCCGGCACGCCGGTTTCCGGTTTGGATTCCGGATTCGATACAGTCTGTTCCGCTTCCTGCTCATGCTCTTTCAACGGGTCGTCGTCCGGTTCAGGAACATCATTCCAGTTGACCGCTTCATCTTCACCCGCGGTAATTTCCGCTCCCGTCGTTTCCGGTTCCGTGTTTTCAGTGATCTGGACTTCTGCATTTTCAGTCTCTGCACTCATGCCTCATCTCCTTCATTGATGATTTTGTCAATCAGCTCGCGCGCACGATCCAGCCCTGAAGCATAGCCGCATTTCCACAGAAAACTGTCCCGCCCTTCGCCTATCTTCGGGTTCTGGACTATTTCTTTCTGTTGTGCCGCCGCCATTTCAGATAAACGAACCGACACCTGCTGCAATGTCTCGATAATCATGTGCGCTCCTTTACTTTTTTTCGGGCAACTTTTCCCCTCAAATAAAGCATTTTCTCCTTGAATCCTCACGGCAATATCCGAAACAGCATCATAACATTTCTTAACATTGCAATTTCTTTTTGTTATAACAATTAATTTATATTTGATTTATTGTAAAATCATGTTATATTATCAAAAAATCATTCCAGCGGAGAGTTTTATGAATCCTTTGAAAAACAGTATTCACGAAAAATTCGCCCAGACTGTCGCCAATGGACATTCTGTCAGGGACGCATACTTGCTGTGCTATCCGAACATCAGCCCGAAATCAGCCGCGCCTTCCGGTCGCCGCCTCGCCAATAAAACGGATGTTGCACAACGGATCAAGTTCCTTCAGAATCAGAATGCCGAAATTTCCATGTGGTCGCGCGAAGAAGCCATGGACATTCTCAAAGGCATTGCCCATGATGACAGCAAAAAGGATCGCGACCGTATCGCCGCCGTCGATCTCCTCAACTCCATGAATGGCTTCAATTCATCTCCTCAACAGGACATCACCGTTCAGAACAACGTCTTTTCTTTTCTGTCGCCGGACGGCGTAAGGTGAATCCATGATACCTGCCAGATTCCAGCCGCCGCAGAAATATTCCGTTTCACCTCAGCAGGTTACCCGTTTTATCAATGGTGATTCCTCGGAAAATGTTTTTGTCGCCGGTTCACTGGCTTTTCCTGTACCGGCTGAATCCGCCGCTCCGTATGGCATATTGTGCATCCTCGGTTTCTTCGAATCCGACGGCAAAGCCGCTCTGCTCGAACTCGTCCGCTTTCAGGAATACGACAATTTCCTCGCGTCGGAATTCCGGCGGCAATATCAGAATTTCGGCGTCGCCGATTATTTCTGCAATCAGCATATCGCCGGAAACATCGTCGCCCAGGCGTTCATGATACGCATGGAACAGCGCATCTATTTCAAACAGGACAGCTTATACCCGCGCATACATAATATCTCCATGCCGGACGACTTTCATGCGTTTGACCCCATGCTTTCCATCATGAAACAGGATAAACTCATACTCAACGACAATCCCATGATTCAGAATGCCGTCGGCAGTTTCGATCCCAATTCCGCGTTCTCCAAAGCTCCTGTTGAAATTCAGGCTCTTGCCATTGCCGCCGCCGGCGGTTTTGAACACGCATGGAAAGCATTCGAACTGGAACGCATCAATAAAATTTCTCAAACCAGAGAGGATATATGGTAATGAATGAACTTTCTTTGAATCCGCGTCTGTCCTGTGCATCCTGCAAGTTCTATCTCACCGCTGCTCCCGGCTCTGATTATGCGGCGTCGCCTTGTTCTTCATGCGAAATGAAACAGGATTACCATGCCCAGAAAAAACAGATTATTCCCGCCGGACGTGATCCCGAAATGCTTATTGATTTTCTGGAACGTCTGCGTTCCATTGTCGGCAACGAAAAACGGCGCAGAATCCTGTTTGTCATTCTCCGCAATCCCGGCATTCACGATTCCGCCGTAGCCGAACGTCTCGAAATCCCGCGCCGCACCGTTTCTCATCATATCCGGATTATCCGGCTCATGCTCCCGGAAGTTATGCAAGGAAAGCCTTATGCGGTATGAATTCAATGAAAAACAGAAACTCGCATGGCGTACCATTCTGACCAATCCGGACAAGAAATACATCCTGTTTGACGGCGGCGCACGGTCCGGAAAAACCACCGGTTTCATCGAATACATCATCATGCGCGCTTTTCAGTTTCCCGGCTCACGACAGCTCATGGCAAGAAAATCACGGTCTCATGCAAAAAGTTCTCTCTGGTCCGATTCTCTGAAAAAGTATCTCCTCGGTTCTCCGCAGTACCGTTCCATGCTGGGAACCGTTTTCACTTTCAATGAAACCGAACTCATTCTCCGGTTTTACAACGGTTCGGAAATTATTGTCGGCGGTCTCGACAACGCCGAACGTGTGGAAAAAATTCTCGGAACGGAATACATTACAGTCTTTCTCAACGAAGCTACCCAGCTCTCTTACGACACCATGCAGATGGTTATTACCCGGCTCGCTCAACGCTGTTACGACGCTTCCGGACGCATGGCGGTTCCGAAGCTCCTTATCGACTGCAACCCGCGCGGACCGCGCCACTGGCTCCATTATGTCGGCGTCCGGCACGTCGATCCCGAAACCGAACAGCCGCTGAAAAACGCCGACGCATGGGCAAGAATGAACTGGTCTGCTTATGACAACATGGCAAACCTGCCGCAGGATTTCATTAAAATGCTTGAATCACTCCCTGACATCAAACGCGACCGGATGCTCAACGGCGTATGGCGGGACAACGACGGCGCGGTTTATTCCGAATTTGACGAAGATATTCACACTGTCGAACCGTTCAGAATCCCTGCCGACTGGACACGCGTGCGTTCCATTGACTTCGGATTCACCAATCCGTTCGTCTGTCTCTGGGGCGCAGTCGATCATGACGGCAGACTGTATATCTACCGGGAACTTTACCGCAACAAAACCTTGACGGCTCTCAATGCCGAAACCATTCTGGAAATGTCCGGCGATGAAAAATTCCTGTTCACCGTTGCCGACCATGACGCCGAAGAACGCGCCGAACTCAACCAACGCGGAGTTCCCACCGTCGCCGCCAGAAAAGAAGTGATCCAGGGTATTCAGCTCGTCAAACAGCGGCTCGTTCCGGATTCATCCGGAAAACCCCGCGTCTTTTTTTTCCGCAATCTGAAAAACATTCTCAACGAAATGTATGCCTATGAATGGCTGCCGGCTTCCGAAGGACGCAATGCAAAAGAAGAACCGCGAAAGGAAAACGACCATGCCATGGATGCGCTCCGGTATATGATCCGCGCTCTGGAAGACAATCAGTCCGGTTCCGTCCGCGACCTGCTCCTCCGCGCCCTCAAAAACCAGTAAACATTTTTATTTGTAATGGTATCGCAGCGCAATGACTGTCAGGTTGTATTGGTCTGCGCTGTATACCATCCGGTCGGCATGGGTTATACGCCTTGACCAGTAGCCGGACAGTTCATGTTTCAACGGCTCAGGTTTGCCGGTTCCCGTGAATGGCGTCCGCATACATTCTTTGATCAGATCGCGGATTCGTTCCGCTTTTTCCGGATCTTTATCCAGCCAGTATTCAAAATCCGCCCAGGCTTCCGGTGTGAACAGAATATTACGCATCAGGTATATCCAGCTCTTTCATTGAAACTTTTTTTGCCCGTCCCCGCGAGGCTGATTCCATCGACTTGCGAAGATGTGCCGCATTCGCACTGTTGCGCAGCAGATAATCCGTCTCCATAAGGGATTCGTAATCCGAAAGCGGCATCATCACCACTGCGCAGTTGTTGTTTTTGGTGATGATCACAGTATCGCAGTCCTGACATACTCTGTCCATCATGCCGGCAAGATTTTTTCTTGCTGTCGTGTAATTAACTGCATTCATTTCCTTGCTCCTTCTTCTGTACAGGATAATGTACCATATCGACAGACAAAAGTCAAGCGAAAAAGTTCCGTCATTAAACTTTTTCCCTGATTTCTTTAACGACGGGTCTTCTCATTAAAGTTTTTTGGCGGTTTTCTTTAATGAAGGAAAAGAAATTTATGCTTCTGTCGTCTGAAAATCTTTAATGCGACATGATTTTTTTACAGAGGTTGTATATCCAACGGCAAATTCAGGAAAATACTGCATAGTTTCCTCTGCGGAATAAAACACCGGTGTAATGACGTAATCA
>OQVO01000162.1_pt1 | contig 22178 bp, 20 predicted proteins | sample 1691511 | NCBI WGS metagenome assembly OQVO01 (sample SAMN03418254, study PRJEB22391) | human gut metagenome | biome: human-gut; feature: organic feature; material: feces | host: Homo sapiens | place: Tanzania | collected 2013-01 | reverse complement strand
CTTATATTTGATATTTCCGACCTGCGTCGGATCGAAAGGCACACCGGCCAGCGACTCGGCGAAGGCAGCAGCTGCGCCATATAATTTTTCCGCAGCCACCACGCCGAGACTATCCGCCATCTCCTCGCTGGTCTGAAAAAGACCCACGCCTTTGACTCCGATATCCTTATCTAAGATCTGCAGCCCGCGCGCCTCCGGACTTCCTGCCACGAGGTGCTCCATGCGGTCACGCATCTGCGGGATGCCAAGTGCCTGCCGATCCAGTCGGATCGTAGCTCTTGATACAGAAAATTTCTCTGCCAGATCTCCATCTGTCAGACATGGATGTTGGCGGAGCAGGCTCTGTATCGCATCGCGTCTTTGGGTTTTATCCATTTTGAAATTTCTGCTCATTTTTATCACCTGCTGATAATACTATATCACAAGCAGTCAAGGATTGCACGGAGAAATTGAAAAAGAGCAGATCCTTCCTTTGGAGGCATATACAGGAAATCGAATCTCTTTCATATGCCTTCGATTTTCATCGATATCGTGGGCAACTCAGCGAATCTGTAGATTAAATTTTCATTTGTTTTGGCGATTTTCAAAAGATACTTTAGAAAACCTCTCTCTGATGGGCTTCTTTCCGAATCAGAGAAACCGCCCACATTTACTGACTTTTTTCGCCTCCAGTTTTATCACCAGGTGATAATTCAAACATATTTTGACTTTCGTTTGCCTAAAATTCAAGATTGTTTAAAAACTTATCCATTGACTTATTTCACCTCATGGCATAAACTACAGTAAATACAGGATACTTTATGCTTGCTATTTTGTCAAACATATCTCCGATACCGTATAGTTATTTAAGAATGAGATTTGTAGAATATTTTAGGAGAAAATCACATGAAATTACCAGCATTACACATTGGCAATCTGACCGCTACCGTACCGATCGTGCAGGGAGGCATGGGCATCGGTGTCAGCCTCTCAGGTCTCGCAAGTGCCGTAGCCAATGAAGGCGGCGTGGGTGTCATCTCTGCTGCCAATGTAGGCTTCAATGAACCAGACTTCAAAACAAATACCGTGAATGCCAACCTTCGCGCACTGAAATCCGAGCTGCTGAAAGCCAGAGAAAAAGCCAAGACTGGCATCATCGGCGTGAACATCATGTCCAAAGGCCATCACTATGAAGACTATGCCCGCTGCGCCGCTGAAAACGGTGCAGACATCATCTTCTCCGGCGCCGGACTTCCTGCCGACCTCCCCTCCTGCGTAGAAGGCACCGACACCAAGATCGCCCCGATCATCGGCTCCCCGAAAGCAGCCCGCGTCATCCTGAAACTGTGGGAACGCCACCATCACCGCACCGCCGACATGGTCGTCATCGAAGGCCCGAAAGCCGGCGGCCATCTCGGCTACACCAGAGAACAGGTGAAAGAACACGAAAGCGACGGCTATGAAAAGGAAATCAAAGAAATCCTTGCCGTCGTCAAAGAATTCGAAGAAAAATTCGAAAAGAAGATCCCCGTCATCTTCGGCGGCGGCGTCTTCGACAAGAAAGACATCGAGCACTACCTCTCCCTCGGCCTCTCCGGCGTACAGATGGCGACCCGCTTCGTCGCCACCAAAGAATGCGACGCCGCTGACGAATTCAAACAGATGTATGTGAATGCTAAAGAGAGCGACGTCACCATCGTCCAGAGCCCAGTCCATATGCCAGGCCGTGCACTCCTGAACCCCTTCGTCAAAGCCTTCACCGAGCACCGCATCCCGCCACGGGGCTGCTTCCACTGCCTCAAGACCTGCGACCCGGCGACCACCCCCTACTGCATCACCATGGCCCTCATCCGCGCCGTCCACGGTGATGTAGACCACGGCCTCGTCTTCTGCGGTGCGAACGCCTATCGCATCGATAAGATCACGACCGTCCATGACCTCATTCAGGAACTGACACAGGACTAGTGACTGGGGACTGGGGACTAGACATCAGACATTAGACTTTAGACATGATAAAACGCTATCCGCATTTTCGGGGATAGCGTTTTTTGTTATGAGGTTATGTGGTAAGACACCGATCAATTGATTTCCGAATCAAGTGAGGAGTGAACGCAGGTCATCCACCAGATTTTTCTGCCCTCAGTTCGACAGACTGAAGGGGCCATGATGAAGTCGAAGCACTCACGCCTGCAAGTCTATGACAAAGGTATCCTTCGGATACACCCCCAGATTTGCCTCGTTGCCGCGAATGGCCATATTGATTTTTGCAATTTTCCAAGTGTCCGGATTTGATTTCTGTCCGAAGATGAAGACATTATCATTGCGCCCACTGTACGCTTTGATTAATTTCATGGACTGCACAAACATTCCCCCCGGATCCACAGCAAGGATCTCAAAGTATGCTGACTTTGATACAACGGAACGATAGCGATAATTTTGAACACCCCGTGTGCATCTTATAGAAACACTAAAAATCTGCCATCATCAGATATTATTCCATTGTATTTTTTTAGTCCTCCCTCAGATATCGCCAAGATATTTTAATATGCATTCCTAATAATAGAACGAATCAAAATTTGAATAAAGCCTTTTCAGTTTCAATCCATTTCGTAGTTATGTGATAAAAAAAGAACAGCGGACATATAGAAACAGAATCTGAGCAGTAGTATAATAACGATATAATTAGTATTATTTTACAGGGGGGGTATAACCATGAAAAAGATTTTATTATTCATTTTGATTTGCTTATTCGGATTTAGGTATGCTGATGCAGAAACACCTAAAACGTTTACACTTCTCACCATGAATTGCGAAGTCGTTAGAAGCAATTCGGAACGCGAAAAAAGGGATAATGCGTTTAAGAATCTTTGCTTGGCTATGGGGACGGACATGATTGATTATGAGCAGGGACGCAGGGCGGCAATCAATTATGTGACGGATAATCACATTACCGCAGTACGCGGATTGGGACTAGATGATGCCATTGAACTTGGTAAGAAGGTTGATGCTGATTATGTGGTTCTTGTAAAAGTTTTGGGGGATATGTATGCACCGGGTGGGATGTTCCATACTTCCATCAAATACAATGCGACGGCTGATTTACGAATTATTGATGTAAAGGAAGGAAAGGAGATTTTAGACAATTCCGCAACAGCGCAGGGAAAAAGAGAGGCGTTACTTCCACTTGTTATTAATTTAGTGGAAACCGTGAAAACGGATATTAAGTCTAAAAACCTGACTTTCCCCAAAAAGTAATCGCGAGATAATTAATTGAAAATTATAGTGTGTTGACTACGATCAAATTAATACTTATTTCTTATGATCTAAAAAAAGCAGGGCAGCTGCCGTTTTATTGGCAAACTGCCCTGTTTTTTATGCTTTTATCTCTGTTCCATCCTTAAAGGTTACCCGAATATCGTCTTTGGCATACACGGTGATGAAGTCGACCAGGCTGCCCCACAACTTTTCATCAAACTCTGTTATGAGATCCTGTCCTTGGAATTCAGAGATGAAACTGTCCATCTGCCTGCCGCGCACCTTGCGTTTCTGGATTTCCTCACAAGTCTGGTCGTACTTTCCCTTATCTGTCTCATACCGATTGACCAATGCGTTGTATTTCTCGCTGTATTCATCCTGATTCTTGACCGCCCTGGCATTCTCCGCAATCAGCTCCTGCACCTTCTCTGTCAGCCAATTCAGCTCTATATTCAGTTCGCTCCTCATCTTTTCCAAAGCGGATGTATCACTAAGAGAAGTTTTCAGCAAGCGAATATTACTGATCACCTCTTCCTTGTTTCTGATGAGCTGATTCACAGCCCGTACAAAATCGCCTTTAATCTCATCTTCTGTCTCATCTTCTGTCAGATGCGGCGTCTGGCAGTAATTCTTGAATTTATCATTGCAACGATAGATTGTCCGACGGTACTTGTCATTGGAGTGCCACACTTTGGATCCGTACCACCCGCCGCACGTTCCGCACTTGATTTTGGTTGAGAACATCGATACCCCATACCCCGCTGTAGCGCTTTTTCCCTTCCTGGTGTCTTTTAATTTCTTCCTGCACCCAGTCAAACACCTGCGGGCTGATGATAGCTTCACGGTTGTGCTCCACATAGTACTGCGGGACTTCTCCTTCGTTATCCTTGATTTCCTTGGTCAGAAAGTCCACAGTGAAGCGCTTCTGCAACAAAGCATCGCCTTTGTACTTTTCATTGGTCAGGATGCTTTTGACCGTCTGCTGTCCCCATTTTGATTTTCCTCCAGGACTCTTAATTCCTCTCTACGTAAGTTCCCTTGCTATGGAATGGAAGGTGTACCCGTCCAAAAACAGGCGGTATATCAGATTTACCGTTTTGGCCGGTTCCTTGTTGACTACCAGCAGTTGCCTACATGACTGTCTTATCCAGATTATTTAAGGAAACGCTGATTAAATCGCAGAGTCAGCTTCCACAAGATTTTTTATACATAGCTTAGTCAGAACCTTCCTTAAATAACTCGCTATTCGCATCAGGTTATTCCTTGCTATGCATAAAAATTCAAGAGTAAAATCTGGCAACGATTTAATCAGTGTTTCCTTAACAGTTTTTCTTTTGCTTCAGTGGCCAGCATCAGCCTAATAGATTTTCCCCTTAGTTTTTGTTGGTTTGTCAAACATATGTTACACCGTGCTTGATGAAATCATGGAGTGTATCTTTTGGAGATTTCCATCCAAGCGGTCGCATTGGGAAGCAGTTATAATCTCGATAATTATATCTTTTGAGTTGTATTCTGAAATCTTCAAAAGAGAAGAAACAATGCGTGGCATAAAAGCGTTCGTTATCCTTGCGATGACTGCGTTCTACTTTCCCATTGTGCCTTGGGGTAAAGGGACGAATCTTTTTGTGCTTGATGCCTAATTCCTTTAATTTACGCTCAAAAAGAGTAAGGTCTTCGTCAAGCCTTGCTTTGGTGAATCGTTTAGTGAATTCGGTGCCGTTATCTGTCTGCACACATTCAATAGGCATCGGGAAAGCCTGAACGAGATGCACCAGAAATATCATGGAAGAGTAGGTGCTGTGCTCTTCAAAGGCTTCCACATAACGCCAGCGTGAGAACTCGTCAATGGCTGTATATTGATAGAAGCGTTTTCCTTTGGCTTCACCAGTCAGACATGCGGACGGCACGAACTTTACGTCAATCTGGATGCGCTGCCCTGGGTACAGCATCTGTTCATAGGGTTTGGGTACATATTTGGGGTTAGGTGGTTTCACCGGAGTCACCCCTATGCGTTTCAATGTACGGTAAAGTCCGGTAACTGAACGACTGTATCCACGCTGACGCAGCTTTACCCAGAAAACCACCAGACCGGCTTCTGGATTTCGACGCCTCATATCCTGAATGAGCTTTAATTCCGCAGCTGTATGTGCTTTGGGATGGTGTTTTGGCCTGCGGGATTTATTACGTAGGGACTCCAGTGAGCCGTCATAACGTCGAAGCCAGCGATATACGTATTGGCGATATGTATTGTATTTGATGGCAGTTTTAGTAACGCCATGCTTCAATGCATATTCGACCATAGATCTACGATATTTCATAAGTTGTGATATACTGTTCATGCGAGATACTCCTTTGATAAAGGTTTCTTTTGACGAATTAACTATATCACAAGGATATCTCGCTTTTCATGTTTTCAATGTGTAACACATGTATTGTAATCCTACAGCCTAATAGATTTTCCCCTTAGTTTTCATCTTGCCAGTGATCCTCGACCCAGTCTTTGATTTCTTCTTTTTTCATCATCAAAAGGCGATCTACATCTTTCTGCGGATATTCAAGGATTTCAGAAATCTCATCCGTATTCATTCCTGCTTTATGCAGTCGATGTACCCATTCCCATCGCACCTCTTCATGTCCAGTTTTCCGGCCTATAGTAAAATTGCGATAATACTGATATTCTGCAAAGTTCTTGTCTTTTTTCACTTTCAGCTTTTGGTAAACCGTATTGTAAACATCTTTGCAGCATCCGTCTTTCCCTTCGATCACCGATCTTATTTTCTCTTCCGTTACGCCAAGCTGTTCCTGAATATATTCATTGCTGTATCGTTCAATATGCAGACGATATATCTTTTCCTCCAGCGAGTCCGACTCTGCCAGACAGGCAGCAGTCAATTCCTCGTCATACTCAAATAGCAACTTTTCAAGGTCATCAAGCGATAGTCCGGTAATATATTCAATCATTTGCCAATTCATGCCAAATATGTATTTGTTTAAATAGCACTCATAAAGCCTGTTCGCCATCGCCCATTGCACATCGTGATACCCTTTTTCGTATTCTGTCATGGTTTATTTCTCCTTTCACAAAATCAGGTAAAAGCGGAGGGAATCGTGCAAAACTTTTTAAGAATTGCATGAATGTCCGACTCTGGCGTCCCATCAAACTTATGGATAAAACGTTCTTTTCCCTGCTGTCCATAAATATCCCTCAGGGAAAGCGGGCGATGGTTCTGTTTGAGTTCGTAGATTTCTTTCAGTTTGGGGATGCGCTTTTTACTAACCCAGCTCGCTATCGTTCCCAAGAACTCCGTGTCAAGCGCAATTGGCTGATATCCCATTGCCTCCAATGACAGCGGAAGATAGAGACGGGAGAAATCTTCACGATGCAGGTCGTGGTAATGCCCATGGATATTGATGTCTGCCTGATGTCCCAAGCGAGGCTTGTGGGAGAAAAGGATCACTACACCGCCGAGTTTCATGACGATGGAATCGCAGGCAAAGTCCCAGCCCATTTCCATGTACTTTTCCAGCGACTTGTCATCATGATTGCCGCGCACAAGGATTTTCTTCCCCGGCAGCCCCAGAAGCCGCTTCATTCCTTCCGGGCGCCAGGCGCAGTCACCAAGATGGATAACTGTGTCCTGTGGCTTCACCCTCTCTCGCCAGTTCCGGCAGATGATCGCGTCAAAGTTTTCCGGTCTGCCGCAGCTCTTTATCATGGCGTAATGGCCAAGGTGCGTATCAGTGATGATCCATAACATAGTGCATCTCCAAGGATTTTTTCTAAAAAGTCATAACTCTCTGCATCGCCCGATTAAACCAGCGATGTATGTCGGCAATCCCTTGCATCACTGCCATCATAATCTGGCATTCCCTTATCTTTCCATCTGCTTTCGCACAGAAGAAATATGTCTCTGCACCAAGTAGAGCATCTTTGCAATGGTTTTCTCTTGGATACGTTCTCCCCATACTTTTTGGAAAATCTCTGCCACTACGCGATCCGTCAATCGTCCTAAATCCAAGTCTGATGCCCGCATGAATTGGCTCTGCCTTTCAAAGTTTTTGGCAAATGGCATACATTTCAGCCAGATGCAATGGAAATTGGCAGCCGGCAAATCAAACCACAGCGAATTACCGTGGTCATACAATGGTGCCATTCCCTGAAACTTTCCATCGCTGGCTCTGCGGATGAACCCAAAATTTCCGAAATGCCGATCTTCATTGAAGATCAGCCAGTCGAACAGCAGCATGTTCGCCAGTTCTTTTTCCGTGATGGGAATCTGCAGGGTATCACAGCACCTACGGAAAAAGTCAAATCGATTTTCTTGTTCCTTCTTTTGGCAGGCCTCTAATACCTGCCATGCAGGAACAAGCTCACTATCCTCTGTGATAAAGTCTTCGCAGTAAGAGAGATTCCTTCGCTCTGTATAGGTAACATGCGGCACATCTAAGACATTCAGCAAAAGAGACGCCAGCACTTCATTCTTTGCCTCGCGATAATACGGGCCGCTGCTTTCTTTGATCAGTACTCTTTTATCATCTATGATCGCCCAGTGCTTAGGGAGTCTCCCATCTGTGCAGGGATTCGGCGAGGGTACTGCCCCCATTGTAAAATCATTTTGGAATGGAGTGATGTCTTTCCAGGTAACATCAGATTCCTGCGGACGCAGCCAGTACTGGTCAGACAGGTTGACTGCGTAGTTTCGAAGAATTTCCTTACGCCCGGAAGCAATCTCCCACAGAGGCGCTCTTAGGCGCATCCATTCCGTAAAAGCGCTACTCACGCGGTGTTCCTGGCAAGCCAGATAAATCGGGCCGGCTTCCAGATTGATCGGCTGCACTTCTTTGCAGATATGCCGCTGTGCTTCCAGTTCCACGCGCAGGGCAGGTGTATCTTTGTTCATTAAGTAAAAAACGCTCATTATCTTTTTCACGCCCTTCATACCATTTTATCTCTACAGTTAGTCCGCTTCATCATCTTTCTGCTCCATATACTTTGCCATATAGTAATCACTCATATTGTTTGCCGCTACGTGCCATTCATTTAAAGATATGCTTTCCACCAGTTGTTTTAAGGCCCTGGTCTTTTCGGAATCCCCTGTGATTTTATTAATAATCTCCTCAAAACAGTTGGCACAAATCCAGTCATATCCCAAATCCTTTCCTGCCAGTTTATATGCCTGATCGGTCCTATTCCTAAAATCTTTCACAGGTTCATAATCTTTAAGCAGTCCCTCACTTTCAGCGACTCTGACTATATCATAAATGCAGTAGAGAGCATCGCCTGGCTTCAATCATTCCAGACAGTATCCGCAGCGATTTTCACAGCAACACATGACAGCTTCATTCTCGTTGCCATCACACCATTGGGTCCCCTCGCGGTAAGCTTTTATCACTTGACGCGCAGATTCCAAAGACATCTTCCCGTGATCATACAAGTCCAAAACAACCAGCACCACAGAATTCATTCCACGTCCAATATCGTGACAGCTCATATTGTTTTCTCCTTTTGCCATTCATTCCAATACTCATTTTATGATAAAATGTAGTCAACCAATGAAGGAAGGACTACTATCATGATGGATAAAACCATAACAACTCATACTCTTCAAAGTAGATTAGATAAAAAATCGGACAGGGGCATGCTCGGCAAAAAAATCCCCATTGCTCATTCTGGACAGGCGATTGACTATTTTGTTTCTGATCATTCCGAAGCCCCACTCACTAATTCTCTCACTGGGATTTTAAAAGAGGAAAATCTCCCACAGGTTAAAGAGGAAGCGCTAAAAGCGAAGCATATCTCTCATACCTGATCTCTCCAGCCAGCACTACAAGCATTACAATCCCGCCTGCTCTCATGCAATAGTCATTATTCTTGATTTCAAGCCAACAGGAACATATCCGCTGTTCAGCCTTTTCGACATCCGCCAGCTGTCATGCATTACCCGTCCTCTTCAACAAAGTATTCTGCCATCCCTAATCCTTCCGACCTTCTTTTCTAACATACTCCTTCTTTTCACGTTTTGCAACCTAAAAAATGTACTTTTTACGAGAAATCTAAAAATCGGCTGAGAAAAAGTAGACTTATTTATTCTAAATTAGTCTTATTTAGTCTTATTTAGTCTAATTTACCGTAAATTACAGTAAATTAAATAGTGTAAATATAACGATGCACTATATGGATATAAATAAAAAGCCCTGCAAGACTACGGTTAGTCGTGCAGGCTTTTTTCGTTTTCTCCCATACGCTATCGCCTCCGTTTTTGATTTTCCTGATTGATATCCGGCACATACTCTCCCCAGCACAATGATCATCCGTCTTTCCCTTCATCTCCAGCGGAAATGAAGCGCTTGTCGACTGATTGATATAATACGGATCGAAGCCATTCATTTGCTAATCGGCCAGGAGAACTTCAAATTTTCAAATGATGCGTTATGGCTCCTCACTTCACGCTAAAGGCTTGGCAATTTGACTTACTATGTAGCCGAATACAAAATACCCTTAATTTTTGCTATACTTTAAGGGAAAGAAGGTGCTGATACGAAAATGAGGACATTTAATTATGCATGGCTGCGTGACCGAAAATGGGATACCGATTTACTTGGACTTATCGCGGCTATTTACAAAGAAGCAGGAAAGCAGGAGATATTTTTAAAGCAATGGCCGGCAAAACTGGAAAAATTGATTGAAATTGCAAAAATTCAGAGTATAGAATCTTCAAATGCCATTGAAGGAATCACGACAACGCGCACCCGTCTCAGACAGCTTGCATTAGAAAAAACGGCGCCCCGGAACCGTAATGAACAAGAAATTACAGGTTATCGCGATGATTTATCGTTAATTTATGAAAATTATGATGCCATTCCTATCACCCAAAATGATATACTTCAGCTGCATAAGATTTTATATAGTCACACGAATAATCCAGTAGCCGGACATACAAAAACGACTCAAAATTACATCAATGCTACTTATTCAAACGGTCAAACCGTCACTCTTTTTACTCCGCTCGCTTCTGATGAAACCCCAAATGCACTGGATGCTTTATGTGCCACCTATAATCTGGCAATTGGAAACTTCATAGCGGATCCGCTTCTTCTTATCCCCATTTTTATCCATGACTTTCTTTGCATTCACCCTTTTAATGATGGAAATGGCCGTATGAGCCGTTTACTGACATCTTTGTTACTCCATCAAAATGGATTCTTTGTAGGGAAATATATTTCTTTGGAAGCAAAAATTGCAGTCAATAAAAGTTTATATTACGAATCTCTTCAAAATTCTCAAAAAGGCTGGCAAGAAGGAAAAGAAGATGTGATTCCTTTTATGAAATATCTCTTGGGAACCATTTTAGCTGCATATAAGGATTTAGACGATCGGGTCGCTCTTATGGAAGGAAAACGATCTGCACTTGAAATAGTGAGAATGGCTTGTCAGCAAAAAATCGGGCGTGTTACCAAGCAAGAAATCCATAACCTCTGCCCGGCACTGAGTCTCAGCTCAGTGGAAGGAGCTCTTCGTAAAATGGTAACAACGGGCGAGCTAACCAAAGAAGGAAAAGGGAAAAACACCTGCTATCGCCGATTGTTTTGATAATTAAATACATAATCAATGACCGCCCCGGCGGTTTCAAAGAAAAGTCCAATACGCCGGTAAACAATGGTATGCACAATAAGGAGTCCGCTATGCCCGTTACATCCATCTTTTTAGTTCTTCTAACATTTGTGGTAAATTTCATCCCATACTCTATATTTTGGCTTGTTATGTATGGTGTATCACAAATGATATGGGGCGTATCTACGGTAGCAGCTTATGGAAATGAGGCGGATCTGGTTCTCAAACTCACTCTGCTTTCTTTGCTGATACCAGCTACGTTATTCATGGTATTGCAGCGCTACACCGTATGGACTACAGTCGCCCGAACAGCTAAGGGGCATAATTATGAGCGCCTTTATCCACTGCTAGGGAAACACTGATTAAACAGTTGTTCGATTGAATCAGCGTTTTCCCAGTATTACCCACGCAAAAAAGACTGGATGCTATCCTGTCGAATGAATCAGATCCAATGAATCGGGCGCCAGGCTGGGAGGCATAGAGGTTTCGAGGGCGGCCTTACCAAAGTAAGGACTTCTACTCACTTAGAGGCGAGCCTGATCTTGTCGTCAGAGCTATCTGAGTTGTTTCGTAATTGAATTTTCATCCTGTCTTTTTCACTTGTCTTACACACCTTTTCCCACACCTTTTCCGATTCCTCCCGGGCAGAACCGTCGAAGGGAGAAGCGTTCGAGAGCCGCATGATATCCGACGTCCTTCTTCCCCTCTGCCTAGGATGAGGAAAATCCGGCCGCCGTATATCTCCGGGAAGCTCTCTCCTGCTTCTATACATAGCATCGCACACATACGAAAAAAGTGACCCTCTTCTTTTCAAAGAGAGTCACTTTTTTCGATTTTTTATCACACAGCGTTGCGATATTTTTCTAATCAATTCTTAATCTCTGGTCCCCCAAAGTCTACGCTCCGAGCTCGATGGTCCCGGACTTCAGGTGGATAAATTCGCCGGTCGCTTTTTCCTTCCCGACTTCTTCTGCGATGCGCATGGTCTGTGCATGGCAGGTGAAGAGGAAGATCTGCTGGGTCTTACCGAGTTCCATGAGGAAGCGCAGGGTCTCGCGCTGGCGCTCTTCATCAAAGCGGACGAAGATGTCGTCCAAGACGATGGGGAGCGGCTCGAGCTGCTCGCCGAAGGAGAGGGCCATGGCGAGGCGGATGGCGAGGTAGACCTGATCGCCTGTGCCGGAGGACCAGATCTTGGCCTCTTTCACGCGGTGCTCGCCGTCGACGATGCCGATATCTTTCCCGTCTTCGGAGATCTGAAGAGCGTACTTGCCTCTGGTCATGGCGGAGAGGAAGGCGTTCGCCTGCTGCATGATCTGCGGCTGGCGGCCGGATTCGTAAGCGGCCTGCGCGCAGTTCAGGATTTCCTCGGTATACATGTAGGTCAGCCATTCGGAGAGTGCATGGGCCAGCTCGGCTTCGAGCTTTTCTTTTTTCTGCAGTGTGTCTGTGATGGTATTATCCCCTGCCAGACGGAAGATCTCATTTTCCACTGCGCCCTGGTTCTTCTGGAGCTCACCCAGTGATGCCGTCTCTTCTTTGATGCGTTTCGCAAGGTTCTGGTGGTTTTCCATCCAGTCGTCGTACTGTCCGCTTTCCAGGAAGTGCCAGAGGGACTGGAATTCTTCATCGCTGCCTGCATAGAGGCGCAGGTCCTGCTTCACGGCTTCCCATTCCTTCGTCAGCTGGTCATGATGCTCGTGGGCATTCACTTTTTCGGCAAATTCTTCCGCATTTTTCGCATTGACCAGATGGAGAAGGGTATCCATCTCCCGCTGGCAGGAGGCCCAGCCGTCATCGAGCTTATCCATTTCCTTCTGATACGCAGCGTGCTGGTTGTTCTTTTCCTGAATGGACTGCCATGTGAGACTGCGCGCATGCGTTTCCTCGTAGAGCTCCTGGATGCCGTCCGGATCCACGGTGTATGGCATCTTCGTCTTCGAGATGATGCTCTCTGCCCGGCGGCTGTAGGCATCGAGGCGCGCATCCATCTGCTCTAAGCGCAGGTCAATGATCTTGCCCTTGCCTTCGGCGGAGTAGATCTTCTGCCACTGCTCCTGCAGGGCGGAGAGGTTCTCTGCGCTGGTCTTGGGGAGCTTGTTTTTCGCGAGGAAGGCGTCCCAGTCTTTGTCTGCTTTTTCCTTCTTTTCGCGTAGCAGCTTGCCTTCTTCTGTCCACTTCTGGTGCGCGAGCTGCTGCTTCCGTACCGTTTCCCGTTTCCATGAGATGGCCTGCCGCTTCGCCTGGTCTTTGTAGAAATCGGAGCGACGGCTCTGCATCAGGTTATGGAAGGCCTGCAGGTCATCCACGTCTTCCGGTGCCTGCCCGGGGAATTTGCCGGAAATCTCCTTTCTCTCTTTCACGAGAGAAGCCAACGATTCATTCCATTTCTCGAGGTCATTCCCCTTCTTGTGGATGCTCTTATTATGGAGGAGGAAGCAGAGAATGCCCAGCACGAGTCCGCCTGCTGCGCCATAGAGCGAGGCGGTGCCTGCCATGGCCATGTAAAAGGCGGCGATGCCGGCTGCGGCTCCTGCCATGCAGAGGATGCCCAGCCAGAACCAGAAGGTGAATTTCTTATCTTCGAGCTGCGAAGCGGCATCAATCTTGCCCCTGATTTCCGCTTCCTGATGGAGAAGCTGCTCGAGCAAGGAGGCCATGTCTTCCATCTGCTGGAAATCTTCCTCGGTCTGGATATCTCCGTCCTTCGCCTCTTCGGCGACGGCTTCGACCTCCGGCTCTCTCTGCTCCCAGAAATGAAGCTCGTTGCTCCTGACGCTCACGCTCTGCGCAAGGCGCCGGCCTTCTGCCCAGTCCACATGGACGCAGGCATCTTCCAAGGGAAGCGCGCGGTCCCAGAGCGGCAGGGAATAGCCCAGATTCACAAAGTCGAGTTTCCAGTTTTCCTTTTCCTCTTCCAGCGCTTCCACATCGACGATGGTCTGTCGCCACTGTCCCAGATCGACGTAGAGCTTTTCCAGCGCTTCAGCCTCTCTAGCCCATGGGATGATATCTTCCTTCTTCTTCGGCGTGTACTCGTCGAGCTTTTCCTGAAGAGACGCCTTCTGGTCGTGGATCACCTTCATGCGGTTCATGAGCTGGTTCCACTGCTCCTTGCCATTCGAAGGGAACATCTTCACCTGCGAGGAGGGGTCGAGCTGGCGCTTGATATCACGCGCCCGCTTATAGTATTCCCAGGCTCCCAGCCGCTTGGAAAGTTCCCTGTCTTCTTCCTGGTCTCTTGCAAGCGTTGCCTCAAGCTCCGTGATCTGCTTTTTCAAAAGCTCCTGCTTCTTCTGCAGCTCGGCGAAATCCTTCTCCTGATGAGAGAGACTGTCAAGCTCCTGATTCACGGTATCCAGATCCGCCATCAGCTGATTGATCTTGCGCTTGCCCTGAGACGAAGCCACGAAGAGCTTTTCCTTATTCTCCTGAATGTCCTTCTTGGCACCGGCGAGCTTATCTCCGCCCTGCAGCATGAAGAAACGGCTGCGGATGGAGTCATTCGCAAGGAAGGAAGCCCCCTGCAGGTCCTCCAAGCCGACGGCAAAGATCTGCTCATACATCGAACGCGTGAGGCCATGCCACCAGAGTGTCGGCAGCTCTTCGGAGAATTTCACATGGCTCGCATTCTCGAACCAGCGCTCCTTCTCTTCCCGGAAGACGCGATACGCCTGCCCGTCCGCACGGACGAATGCCATATTTCCCTTCCGTCCCTGCCACTTGCCGCGCCCGTAGCCGAAGAGCATATCGCGGATGAAACGAAGCATCGTCGTCTTCCCGCTCTCATTCTCTCCCATGACCACATTCAGCGAAGAGGTCGATGGCTGCCAGGACGCGCCTCGATAGATGCCGTACTCTGAGAGCTGCAAATCCGTGATTTTCATCGTCCATCCTCCTCTGTCAGCATTTCCGCTCCCAGTACCTCCGAGCGGCGGAAGGCAGCAAGAAGCGCCTCATCAGACACCTTGCCCAATAAATTCTTATATTTCAAAAGCTCCGGCTGAGAAGCAGCCATCTCGCGGAGCGTCTTTCCCCGCTCTTCCGCTGGAAGATCCATGACTGCATCGAAAGCCTTCAGATAATTGCCCGTCACATCAGGAAGCTCGCGGCGCTCGGCGAGATTCAGGAATGGCCGCGTCCGATCCTCGATGCGGGTGAAATAGGCAAAGAGGTGGCGGAACTGCTCCTTCTCATTCAAGGTCTGCAGGAGGAAATCACGCCCCTCTTCCGTCGCGATCGCTTTGTGCAGCGCGCCGCGCCCCGTCAGTACCAGACGCACCATATTCGGCCTACCGGTCAGCTCCTTCAGTCCTGCGCGGCGGCGTGCGACATCCTTCAGCAGGTCATCAGCCGTCAGGAAAGGCGCGATATCGATCACCATGTCCATCCAGCGGATCACATCCGTCTCGATGAATTTCAACGTCACTGTACCGTAGGCTCCCACATCGACCAAGTAACAGCCGCGGGGACCGATTTCCGTGATATCCAGCCCCTGCGTATTGCCCGGGTAGACGATATAGGGCTTCATCGAGATCGTCTTTCTCGTATGCACATGCCCCAGTGCCCAGTAATCGATGCCCGCTGTCTTCAGCTCCTCGACCGTGCAGGGCGCATAGGGGCTCCCCTCGACGCCGGCTTCCGTATGCAGCATCCCAATGGTAAACCCATCCTCCGGATTCACATGGAAAGAGCGCACCAGATCATCCTTCGTATGGCGTGTCTTGTAACTGATGCCATAGATCGTGGCAGCCTTTTCTCCATCCTTCATGAGCGGGATCCCCGTCACTTCTTCAGAAGAAAACACATGCACCGTCTCCGGCAGCGGGATATCCGCGCGCCAGGCTTCTCCCGGGTCGTGATTTCCATGCACGATAAAGACCTCGATCCCCGCCTGCGCCGCCCGATACAGCTCCCTGCCGAAAGCCATCTGCGCGGCAAGGCTGTGATGGTCTGAATTATATACATCTCCGGAAATCAAGATCGCATCTACCCGATTTTCCAGTGCCGCATCCACCACCTTTTCAAAGGCCTTGAAGGTGGCTTTCCCGATCTGCTCATTCCACGGCCCCTTCGTCCCGAGGCGCACGCCTCCGAATGGTTCTCCGAGGTGCAGATCCGCACAGTGGATAAAAGAAAAATGCTTTCCCATACTTCCTCCTTGATGGTCGATAGCTATGTCGATGGTGGTATAGAAATCCGCACTTGCGGAATAACAGATGATTTTTTTACAGGGTTAGCCCGCGGGGCGTCCTTTGATTGGGGATGTACGCCTCTCTTGCATGAGAAATGAGAAATGGTGATGCGGCGCATAAACATCAGAAGCCCCGCGGAAGTTTGAAATGAGCGGTTTTCTCGTATTCCAAACCTAGGGAAACACTGATTGAACCGTTGTCAGATTTAATCAGCGTTTTCCTAATCCCTAGTCACCAGTCACTAGTCACTTGTCACTAGTCACTCGCTCATTTCTTAGAGAAACACATATTATTGTACCATATCCGTAAATGGCGGGAAGCCCATTTTCCCAATAAAAAAATGCCTCTCTATCGAGAAGCATTTTCCTTTGACCATTATTCTTCAACAGTCTTGGTGATGATCTGTTTGCCTTTATAGAAACCGCATACTGGGCATACATGATGAGGTTTTTTCAGTGCATGGCACTGTGGGCATTCCACAAGACCCGGAACAGTCAGTTTCCAATTTGCACGTCTCTTGTCGCGACGGGATCTAGAACTTTTTGTCTTCGGAACCGGCATTTCTCGCACCTCCTTACCTATCGGCCGTTATGCCGTTTGTCTTTCACTGTTTCGCCAGTGCTCTAAACGCGTTAGAGAAATTTATCAACTTCAATAGTATACGGGATTGGCAGGGGAAAGTCAAGGGGAAAGTTTATCCGCGACACGGAGCAGTCCCTGACAAAGGCGGCTTTTTTGGTATGTCATGAGTGGCTCTTCCGCATCCGCACCCCACCAAAGTTTCCTCTTCCGCCTGCTTCTATACTTATGAAAAAGGACTTACGCTGAATCAAGGGATGTCACATTGTCTCAAAAACGAAAACTGTTCATTTACAAAAACAATAAAAGCCGGCCCATGCGGACTGGCTTTTATTTGATGTATTCATTACAGATCTTCGTAGAGTGGATACTTCACGCAGAGAGCATGGACACGTTTCGCGCAGTCTGCCTTGACTGCTGCATCCTCCGGATTCTTGACGACTGTCGAGATGATGTCTGCGACTTCCTTGAAGTCGTCTTCCTTGAATCCTCTGGTGGTCAGAGCCGGGGAGCCGAGGCGGATACCGCTCGTGACGAATGGAGAGAGAGTTTCGAATGGAATGGTGTTTCTGTTTGCGGTGATGCCGATTTCATCGAGGACCGTCTGTGCGACCTTGCCGGTGATACCGATGGCTTTCATATCCGCGAGGAGGACATGGGTATCGGTGCCGCCGGAAACGACACGGATGCCGTTCTTCTGCAGTTCATCAGAGAGGACCTTTTCATTCTTCTTGATCTGTTTCGCATACTGCTTGAAATCATCGGAGAGATCTTCGCCGAAAGCGACAGCCTTCGCTGCGATGACGTGCATGAGCGGGCCGCCCTGCATGCCCGGGAATACCGCTTTGTCGATGGCTTTGCCATACTGTTCCTTGCACATGATGATGCCGCCGCGCGGTCCGCGAAGTGTCTTGTGGGTGGTGGTGGTCACGATATCTGCCCACGGCACAGGGCTCGGATATTCGCCGCCTGCGACAAGGCCGGCGAAGTGTGCCATATCGACCATGAAGAGCGCGCCGACTTCATGCGCGATCGCTGCGATGCGCTCGAAGTCGATGATGCGGGAGTATGCGCTGGTGCCACCGATGATGAGCTTCGGCTGGACTTCCTTCGCTGTCTTTTCCATGGCTTCATAGTCCAGAAGTTCGTCTTCTTTTCTGACGCCGTAAGGAACGACATTGAAATAATTGCCGGAAATATTGACCGGGCTGCCGTGAGACAGATGACCGCCATCCGTGAGGTTCATGCCCATCATGGTGTCGCCCGGTTTTAAAAGGCCGTAGTAGACGGCGAAATTCGCCTGCGAGCCGGAATGCGGCTGTACATTCACATGTTCCGCACCGAAAAGCTCCTTCGCACGGTCGATCGCCAGCTGTTCGACGACGTCGACATATTCGCAGCCGCCGTAATATCTCTTGCCCGGATAGCCTTCTGCATATTTGTTCGTGAGGACGCTGCCCTGTGCTTCCATGACGGCGTAGCTGACGATATTTTCAGACGCGATCATTTCCAGTTTGTTTCTCTGACGGTTCAGCTCTTCCTGAATGGCTTCGTAAACCGCTTTGTCTTCTTTTAAGTGTTTCATTGAAATAGACTCCCTTCATTTTTCAAAGTGAAATCGAATGGATCGATTCATACACCCCATGATACAAAACTTTCACCAATGAGAAATGAGAAATGTGGGTGCGGCGCACCATTTCATCATGCGCCGTCAATACACCTCTCGCTCGCATCGCTCCCAGTCACTAGTCCCTAGTCACCAGTCACCCATTCCTGTCCTGCATACATTGGATTTATTGTATCATGAGGCGCACACGAATGCATCTTTTTATTTGAAATATGCATACTTGATATAGAAAAAGGGCTTAGCGTGTACCCTTCAGGATACATGGCCAAGCCCTTCCGTTGAGCAAGTATGCTATTCGTGAAATCACTCACAAGGATAGTATAGCACAAATAAGAAAGAAGTAAAGGGGAAATAGGGGTTCAGGGTTCAGGGCTAGCCCGTGGGAGGGGCGCCCATGGATTGCGTGTGAAAGAGGTTCAGCGGGTTCTATAGGTTCAAAAGGTTCAAAGGGGTCGGTGCGGCGCATAAAAATCAGAAGCGCCGCGGAGTTTTGAAACTAGCGTTTTTCTCGTATCGCAAACCTAATCCCTAGCTACCAGTCACTAGTCACTAGCCACTCATCCCTGCTTTCAAACTTCAGGTTGATGGGTTCAAAGGGTTGTGGTGCGGCGCTGCGCGCCGAATTTTTTAGAAAGAACAAAGAACACAGCCTCCTTCCTCTGGAAGGAGGTGCCCGACGGGCGGAGGTTGGGCGATGTGCAGTATCGCAAAATTCGCGGAGCGAATTTGAATTGGGATGACAAGTTTCCCGTTATTCCTTCGTTCACATGAATTGTTTTACCGCGAACGAAAAAGATTCCTCGACTTCGCTCGGAATGACGATACGAGAGAGGCCTTAGCGCAGATGGTGCTGCTTTCCAGCTCTTGCTATTTTCTTTATTTTACTCCTCGAATGTAAATAAACGGTAAACCGGATTTCTAATCCCTAATCCCTAGTCCCTGGTCCCTAGCTACCAGTCACCAGTCACCAGTCCCTAGTCACCAGTCCCCAGTCACTCATCTTCCACGGTAAAGTATGCTTCGAAGCGTACTTTGCCATCTTTCTGTGTGAAATTTTTATAGGCGTGGTGGGCGTCTAAGAAGCGGGCGATGGAGACCATGCCGAAGCCATGACCTTCTTTGTCTGTTTTGGGGTAGCCATTCTCATCAAAGCGGAGGGGTGCGTCGTATTGGTTCACGATGGAGAGCGCGATCTGATTTCCCTTCATAAGGAGTGTGAGGTCGACGGTTCGCTGGTCTTCAGGCATGGTGGCAGAGGCTTGGAGGGCGTTCTCGAGCAGGTTTGCGACTACGTAGGCGAGCGGGCTTTCGATGGAGGGAAGGCTCTTCGGGAAGGAAATTTTGTAACTGGTGCGGACGGAGAGTTCTTTCGCTTTTTCGAAATAGATAGAGATGATGGCATTGATGATCGGATTCAGGCAGTATGGATGGGTGGCGGTACGTTCCAGGTCTTCGTGGGCACTTTCCAAAAGTGCGAGGGCGTCTTCCGTCTGCCCGCGCTGAAGGAGCCCATGGAGCGCGAGGATCCGGTGGCGCAGGTCGTGCCGAAAGAGGGACATTTCTTTTCCCTTATCCTGCAGGAGCTGGGCATAGGACTGGAGGAAGGAAATGGATTTCTCCATCAGGTGGTTTGCACTTTGGATATTCATTACCCTATTGAAGTCTTTCTTTTCCAGAATGAGGTAGCGATCAAAGGCGATGAAGAAAATGACGAGGATGAGCCAGACGAAAAGCTTGTCGAGAGACCAGAGTTCGCCCATAAGGCTGGTCGGCATAGCGGTCATGACGAGGATCATAGGGATGGCGGCCATGTAGTAGGAGTAGGATTTTTCATTCATGAAGCGCTTCGAGGGCAGCATGGGAGAAAAGACGCAGTAGGCACCGGGAAGCGTCAATGCAAAGAAGAGGTCATAGATGAAAAGATGCTCGATCAGGAGATTCTCTGTGGGTATATCCGAGAATCCAAGGAGTATACAGATGCCCGATATGCCGTGGAGAGCAAACATGTAGATGCCCTGCATGCCGAGGACGAAAATCTGTGCGGCTTTGGCGGTGGGAAAGATGAAAAGCATCGAGAGAAAGAAGGGAATCCAGCCGAGCGCCAGACAGCACTTGTAAGTGAAGACATTGAGGCCGAGCTGGTTTACGAGAAGGGCCATCCAGCTCATATTGAAGAGCAGGACGAAACAGTTCACGATTAAAAGGCGGCGTTTCGTTTTATCCTCCATGATGCCCGCAAAGGGCAGATAGCGGACATAGGCTCCGCCTGACTGAAGGATGGCGATGGCAGAGACCAGAAGAATGATGTCGATCATGGGTTTGCTCCTTATGAAATGAGTGACCGGTGTTTCCTGGGGAAGCCTGAGGGGCGGCTTGCTCTTTAAAGATTCGCTTGAATGAGAAATGAGAAATGAAAAATGAGAAATGGTGGTGCGGCGCAAAAAGCAGAAGCGCCGCGGAGTATCAATAGGGCGATGCCCGAAGATGGCATTTCAGTCCCCAGTCACTAGTCACTCGGCACCCCTAATCTCTAATCCCTAGCCACTTCAAACTTCAGGGTTCAGGGTTCGGGGTTCAGGGTTCAGGGTGATAGTGGCGGCTTCGCCGCGAATCTATGAGGCTGCGTTCCACGCGTATCGTCATTTCGAGCGAAGTCGAGAAATCTTCCTTGCAGACCGATGAGCGGCGAGAGCTTGAAAACCGAGAAACGCAGCACAAAGGCGTTTTTCCATGTAAGGGCAGGAGTGGTGCTAATCGTTGTGCAACAAAGATCCCTCGGCTGCGCTCGGGATGACAGGGGGACGGGTGTCTCCCAGTCACTAGTCACCAGTCACTAGTCACCACTAATCCCTAATCCCTAATCCCTAGCTACTAGTTACCAGTCACTAGTCACTAGCTCTATCTTGACAGCAGAAACTGCATGTACTGCTGCTTGACTTCTTTCTTTTTCCGGCGGCTGATGGGGAGGGAGTGATTTCCCTTCATCAGGAATGTATCTTCCTTCATGGCGGTGACGGCATTCATATTGAGGATGAGGCGATGGTAGGTCTCGAGGAAGCGCTCATCGGTCAGGAGAATGTCTGCCAGCTCCTGGTAGCTGTTCTGCGAGGCAAGGGTGCGGTCTTCGAGGTGGAGGATGGCGCCGCGGCTGCTATGGCAGTCCATGTAGAGGATGTGGCTGTAGGGGACGGAGAAGCATTCGCCGCCGGCGAGCTTTACGGTGAGCGTCTTGGCGGCGAGCGCATCCTCTGGGAGGAGGCGCGTCAAAAGGGCTTCGAGCTGCGGCGCATGATCGAGGAGCGGCTTTAGCACGTAGCCGGAGGCAAAGACGTTGTAGCTTTCGAGCGCGTGGTCGCGGCTGGTGGTGAGGAAGATGATCCATGCGTCCTCATCGATGGCGCGGACCTCTTCGGCGACCTGCATGCCGGTCATGCGAGGCATGTAGATGTCAAGGAGGATGAGGTCGTAGTCTCCTTTCTCAAAATCTTCCAGAAAGGATGGCCCGCTGGTGTAGGCCGTGATGGTGTAGTCGATGGGTGTTTTTCCGGCGCGTTTCTGAAAATAATGCGAGAGGCATATCCTGATTTCTTTGAGGTCGGCCGGATTGTCGTCGACCGTAGCGATGCGTAACATAAAAAGATCCCCTTTCCTTTTAGTTATATCTATTATAAAGGAAAGGGGGGGATGTGTGAATGGAAAATGAGGAATAAAGGCGGCTGCTGCGCCGCGAATCTATGGGGCTGTGTTTCCCGCGTATCGTCATTGAAAGCGAAGTCGAGAAATCTTCTTTGCCGACCGATGAGCGGAGAGAGCTTGAAAATCGAAAAACGCAGCGTGAAGGCGTTTTTTCATGCAAGGGCAGGAGTGGTGCTAATCGCTGTGCAACAAAGATCCCTCGGCTGCGTAATGCTATTAAGTTAAGCGGCAGAAC
>OQVO01000160.1_pt1 | contig 22234 bp, 19 predicted proteins | sample 1691511 | NCBI WGS metagenome assembly OQVO01 (sample SAMN03418254, study PRJEB22391) | human gut metagenome | biome: human-gut; feature: organic feature; material: feces | host: Homo sapiens | place: Tanzania | collected 2013-01 | reverse complement strand
ATAAATTGTTTTATTTGCTGATAGGTTTGATTTTTCTCTCTTGCCGCATTGCCAATATCTCTTCCTCTGTGAAAAGTTTTTTCCGCTCTTTCTAAAACTTCTTTAGCTTTATTTAAATATTCCGCTTCTTTTTCCGCGGCATCCGAAAGTTTTTCCGACAGGATTCGTATATTCCTCTCAGCCAATTCATTCGCGGATTTCAGCGAATCTATGGAGCGCAAATGTTCAGCCTCACAAAGGAGTGACTCGTTAAGCCTTTGCTTCACTTCATCATTAATGAATGACATTTCCTCCACCTGACGCTGCCACATTTTCTTACGTTTCGAATAAATGCCCAGGCCTGATGCCACCACCAGCAAAGCTATCAGGAAAATCATCCATTTCATCTGACGCTGGAGCCTTCTATCCTTATCCAACAGCAGGGACTTGCTCTCATAATAATCCGACTGCGCCAACGCCACTGATTGGCCAACAGTCTCCAATACCTCTGAGTCTCTATCATCTATTGATTGTTCGAGGCACACTAAAGCATCCTTGTAATCTCCACGATGCTTGAATATCCTATACTTCCAAATCTTTAAGATAGTCGAGCTGCTGTCCACATTCTCCAACTGCCGGATTACATCGTTTGCAGTCCTATGATCTCCTATGATTTCAGAAGCGTAGGCATAGACTCCATAATCGCTTATGGAAGGCGTTCCATCAAATTCTCCAGTAGCCTTTCTGAACAAGTCAATGGATTCGTGAGGGTCAGAACCAGGTTTGAAGATGTTGTTCCACGCAAGGTTCAATAATTGCCTCGCATAAATGGAGGTGTCACGGATTGGTTGTGAGAAGAAAATAGAATAAAGACTGTCAGCCTTCGCCCAGTCCCGAATGTTCGAATAGCGATTTGCCAACAATCCTGTAGTATTCCACAGCCTGAAAGAGTCCTTGGCCTGGGCAAAATAATCACAGGCCTCCTTACAATATAAAATGCTCTCAGAATTATTATTGTTCCACAAATAGACATCAGAAATAGAGGAACTGATGATTCCCTTGAATACAAGATTGTCCGAGTGGAAGGAATACTCCTTCGCACGGAGATAACTCGCTATCGCGGATTCAGGATCTCCAGTGTCATACTGCGCCGTCCCAAGATAGAAATACATCTTCATCCTGTCATCATTGGAACCGTGGCGCTCATAATAGCTCGCAGCAGGTTTGATGATACGCAGATCAGGGATATCTCTATGATTTCTGGCCAACGCCATCGTGTACAGCAGCGAGTACCTCGCACGCTGCGCCTTGACCTTAAGACCCAGCGTATCAATCGATTCCAACGCAGCCAAAGCGCTGTCAGGTCTCGTCCACATAACGGCATCCGCCGTGTCCATAATCCGCTTGGCCTCTTTGCTCGCACAGGAAGAGACAAATACTATGATGGCGACCACCGCAATTGTTCTAATGACTATCTCTAATGATCTCATGTCACAGATAACAGCCCATTAAGGGGCCGTTTACACCATAAAGATAACAATTATTCAGACAAGGCATCGAATTATCCGAGAATCTTGTTTTCTTCCACCACTCAAAGATTAAGTCACACATTTTGAATAACGACTCCGACGATGTATTCCACCGAGGCAACACCGTGAAGAGCTCATCCCCACTTTTAAGCTTACGTTCTTCTATAACAAGTTTTTGATTCATAATGGACCTGAAACACTACAACAGAAGATGATGAACCAGACTCACTTGACTAGGGTCTATCATTTGTTGTTCCGGACGATGCCGGATAAGAGAGTGGCAAACTCACGAATATCTCCATCGACACTGGCTTTCTCAATGGCTGCCATATAGTCGTCTATGATGTCTTTGGAGATGATTGTCCAGCGGTAGCCACCGGAGGCGAGCATAGCATTCATAAGGAAACGCCCCATTCGTCCGTTTCCGTCCATATATGGGTGTATGAACGTGAAAATGAAGTGTCCCAGAACGGCACGGGTCCAAGCGTCTGGCTCATTTTTAAGCAGATTAAAAAGTACAGGCATCGCATCCCTGACGGCCTCGGGACTAAGAGGCGTGTGCTTGGAGTTTCTGATGTACACTTGATTTGATCTGTATCCAGCTATGTCAGAAATTTTGATGATGCCTGCCATAACAGATGGAGAGAACATTTCCTGATACCATCTACGATAGTCTTTCTCGACGATGGCACTGGCTTTTGAACCACCAAGTATCATGCGGATGCTTTTCTTGGTCTGCTGAACCTGTCGCAAGACAGCAAGTGATTGTGCCAGTTTTTCGGATGGTAGAGCCATAATGCCGACGTGTTACAATTTAATTTACGCTGCGAAGCGTACTATAATATTATCGTTGTGTAAGCACAATTACTTTTGTGATGAAACGTAACCTTATGCTGGTGCGTCCATAACATTTATAGATATTTCACGAAAACTATCAATTATATAGGCACTACTTGAAACTCAGTAAAATGAACTGCTCCGAGTCCAGATCAAGGCTGTCGTACGCGTAATAGGTGCCATCATATTCACCAATCACTTCAAAACCGTCACTGACTGGAACCCGTCCGACAAGATTATAGTTTCCATCATAAATCTGGAGAATTGTCCCGGCAGCCTTGTCCAGACGACAGGTCCGGAAAATGTAGTCACCGCATTTGACAAGCCTGTCATAATAACCGTGTTCTTTCCTCATTTTCTTGCACTTGGATTCGTACTCCTCGAAAGATGTGGTTTCAGGGTACTTCCCGGAGATACCCTTCTCAGAAAAGCCGAACGAGCCTGTGACATTGCCGTCATAGTCCATCAGGAATATTCTTGGGTCGGCGGCGAAAGTGACGGCAAGGCCATTTTTCTCCGCATAGAAGTCATATTTTGAGAACACCGGGATGTTTCTCTTGTGATAGACAGGCGGATAATGGCCGAATATCACCTTACTAGACTCAACCACCTCAGGACGGAAACGGATGAATATGTAGGAGTCTGTCCAGAATCCTTTGCTTTGCCGCTTCTCGTAACCGTTGTAACTTACGTGCTCGGTGATGGTCGGGATTATCACGACGGAGTCGATCGCCTGCATTCTATTGCACTCAAAATTGTACTCGTACATTTCCGGAACTTCAGGATCGGGATGATTGTAAAGGTCAGACCAACCTTTGTTTCCAACATCTCCATAGTTCGGACTCAGCGCGGTGAACCAGGCCTGGTTCAATGAGAACAGTTTTTTATAGTCTTTCGAGAACCTATACATGAAACAATTCGTGTCTTGCATGATGAACTCTCCCGTGGACTTGTCGAACGTCGAGATAAAAGAGGCGGCCAGGACTTCTTCAGGACCTTTCCCTTGGCGGATATGCTCCCCCATGAAGTGACCACTGAGGTCATACTCCTTGATTCCGACGGCATATTCATCGACGAAACACAAGAGGCTGTCCTTCATGTGCCACTGTCCGGAAAGGGATGTATATTGGGCATCCAGCCTCAAGGTGTCAAACACCAAGGATGTGCGAACTATGTTCTCTTTTCCGAAGTGTTCGACGCTATCGTACGGACTGTCACTTCCGGTGCATGCGGACAAGAGTCCGAGCAGCGTTGACAATACAATGACTATTAAAACTTTATTGCCAAGAATAAGGCATCTATGACTATTTGAAACCATCTGTATAGTCTTTTTTGAATAATAACTGATAAGTTTTCCTCGCCCTGGAAGCTTTCGCGTCCAACTTCTTCTTCTCCTTTAACACCTTGGCATCATCGTTCCCACAGCGGACAACAAGGTCTCTCTCCTGCCGCGTCTGAGTCTGTCCGCAAAGGATGTCCCACGTTGTTCCCGTGTCCTTCATGAATCGAACCAAATCAATCTCCTTTGAGAGTATCCGCTTCCAAAAGTTGAAATCACGTGAATCATTGTAGCACAAGATACTGTACGCCGGAGTAGCCTCGCCATGATCCTCTCCGGACTCGAGCATCCGAGGTTCCGAGAACTTCATCATGAAATCCGTCTCGACACGATTCTTGAACGGGTTGCGGAAAGGGTTTGTCTCAGCGCAGTAAAGGTCTTCGGCACCGCCCTCTGGTACTCTCCATGACAATTCCTGTCTTATACTCTCGGAGTAGATTTTTCCGTTCTTCTCACCGTAGGTTATCGTGTAGGTGTACGGGGTGGCAAGGGACATCGGTGAAAAGTTCCTGACATATCTTGTGAACCTGTCATCCATATCTTTCACCACAATCTTTTGAACCCGCCCGTCATAGTCAATGAACAACTGTCCTGAACACAGGATCCTCTCCTTGATGGAAAGTTCTTTGGCATTCGAGCGGAAATTGATGACACGGACATCCCTGCCGCCTACCTTGGCGGTGCCGTAACTCTTGTAGCTGTAGCTGCCTACCATCTTGGGGTTCAGGGGCGAGAATATCTCAACGGCTCTTTTCCGGTCCAGGGCAGACACATCGAAGTAGTTGACATAATTAACCTTAAGTGCGTCCACCCCATTAGTCTGGCCTTTCGAGTTAACACTCAAGACCGGATTGACCTCATTCTTGTCAGCGAAAAGGCTCTCGCTGACAAAAGTGTCGCAGACGTACAGTCTTCCCATTGCGTTTCGGTCATCCCAGTAGAGTTTTGTGTTTGTTTTCTGGTTGAAATCCAGAGAGGCGAACACGCCCACAGCGCCTTGCACCTCTCTGTATTTCCCGTCGCACTTAATGGTCCGTATGATCAAGAATGAGGCGTAATAATCAGCATAGTTCTTAGAGAAATCACGCGCCGCATCCTTGACGATGGAGCGTGCGCTACGTTCCCCTCTGACCACAGAAGCATGCAACGTGTCCTGCGCATTGTCAAAACTCGAAGCAGATACTCCATAACCCATGAAGAATAGGGTAATTAAAAGAACAAAACGTCTCATTCTATAAATCAATTAATTCCACAAATGCTTATAAAACAATATTACGGACAATTTCCCGCAAAGTCAGCACAATTCAAAAGATCATTCGACTTTGCACAAGCGGCTCTTAAAGAGACAGCATTTCCGCCATAGCACCCTTCGTGTTTGCACCGGCAGCGATTCACAACATCGAGATCTCCTTCTGGTAGAGTAATATCCCCCGCGTCTTCTATTCCAGCATAGGCATTAAAGGTAAATAAGGCAGAGACAAGGCAAACTGCACTTAGCAATAAAAAACTTTTTTCTCATAAGCATATAATTATTGGTTTTACAACTGCAAACCGCGGCCGTGGTTATTCTATGGTTAAGGTTCATCGTAGCCTAACATTTTTTAGTGCTTGCTAATTTACTGAATATTTTCCGTTATCTGCCTTTATGATCGCACATTTCGTTCATTGGATCACGATCCCGACGATGTACTCCTCGGGCACAAGGCCGAAATAACGGCTGTCGCGGGAGTCCAGAACGTTGTCGCCGCCGAGGAAATACCAATTGTGTTTGAAGGTATATTCATTCAATGGTACCTGCCCAAGGAAGACTTGTCCGCCATTCTCGCTCAGGCGCTTACCAGTCTCATACAATATAGGTCTGCGCCAGGCCCTGTAATTGTCAGCATTGATCTCAATGGTGTCTCCTTTTCTCGGGACGGGCAGCGGTCCGAAATCACGTATTGTCCAGCCAAGCTTTTTGTTCACCTGCATAGCCCTCAACACAACTCCGGTCTTTGTCAGGACAGAATCAGGGGTTTCTGACAAGATACGCTGATACTTCAGATCACCTATATGTCCTCCTGACTGAGGGTCAACATAATACCCGTTAATTATTCTCACCGTATCGCCCGGCACGGCATAGCAACGCTTCAGATAGACATAGTTTATCCGGAATGTGATCGTGTCCTTGGATCTCGCATATGGATAGTTCGCGACCACCAGATCACCAGCCTTTACCTTTGAGAATCCCGGAAATCGAAACGAGGACAACGTCGGTTTGGTAAAATCATAGTCAGTATAAATCCGTGCCCCCATTCTGAGTTTGTTCACCCACACCCGTTCGCCGCTATGAAGCACCGGCTCCATAGACTCCCCTCTCACTATAAAAGAGTCTCCTATCAGAGCCCTGCCAACCAAATGGAGAAGGACAAGCGACAGAGTGGATGTCAGGATAATAAGAGACAGCCTAATAATCTTCCGAATGTTCATCATAGAATTTTTTCGCCCTATTATGAAGATCACGCATCGACATATTCCTATCATTCACTGGAAGGGACAAAGCCTTCCGCGCATAAGACAATGCCTGCTTTGTGTCTCCCCTCTTTTCTTCCATTTCCATCAGCAAAATGTAAGGATACAACCGTGACGGCACCATATTGTGCGAATGAATATAATTACGTTCGGCTTCATCATAAAGATAACGGAACTTCATTCGGAGCCGCGGGTATAGTTCCGCCAACCTGTCCGCCATACCATCGAAAATCTCAAAGTCCGCGAACCTACGCTCCTCAAGCCATTTGCTCTCAGCCTCTTTTCTGTGTTTGTTTTCCGGCAGCCATACCAACATTGATCCAACTGACAGGCAGACGAGTGCCGGGACCAAAATCAGCCTTCCCTTTTTTCCGACTTTCACACTTACTCCTATCGCCGCTCCTAAGAAGACAGCCAAAAGCAATCGTAACTGCCACACAGCCAAAGGATATGAAGCCATCGCGAATGTGCCCCACGCAACGAGCCCAAAGGTCACAGCTATAACAGACAGGATCAACCATTTATGCGATTTAAAATATGACTTTGATTCCGTATCGATCAAGGCGAAAGCAACCGCTGACACGACCAGCGCGACAAAACCGGTCCTGCTCATTGACGCGGGCAGAACTACAATGCCCAAACATCCGGAAACAGATGATAGCCAGAATAGTATTCTGTCATACAGGTTTCCGGAGTCACGCCATTTCCACGCGGCAGCAAAAACCACGGCTATGCAGACCGCGAGGAACCCGCCATAAGGACCAGAGTTAGCGAATCCTCCAGTCATAGGGCACATACTGTTATGAGAGACAGCGATCCCAAGCAACTGCATAATCCCAAGCACCGACTCGTAGGCAAGCCATAGCGACAGCGCAGAGACGACTATGCGTTCAGCCACCTCTCGCCGACAGACGAACAAGGCCAATGAGAAGAGAACTGTAGCCAGAAAAACCACAACACTAATTTACCGCCTGAATCAATCCAACTTGAACCGATATACCATCAGAGAGCCATCCTCTTCGCCACCAATGATTTGAGAATAATAGTATGGAGCGATGTAACCGACGACCTTGAACCCTTTCGGAATCTCACTATCAGACATCAGTTTTCCATCCTTATACACCTGAAGTCCATCGTATTCTGAATCCGCTCCTTTCTTATAAGATCTGAAACATACTCCGGTCTCGTCAATATACTCAATCCAGTAATAGTATCCTTTTTTCGTTATGTTTGTCCTATAGGCATTCATCTCGTCTAAAGAACCGAACCGTTCATAGTCTGTGTCCATATTAACTCCTGAGCGTCCGAACGCAAACTTCGGCTTGCGGTTGTGGTCAAATACATAAACCAAGGAGTCAGCGGCGAAGCCAATGTACATATTATCTTGGTTGTCAATGTCAAACATCACAAAATCCATCCCTCTATACTTTGCCTTGTCTTCACTGAACATAGATGGCAGCCCTTGAATCTCTGACTTTAACGCTTTCCCCTCTGTCATATCCACAACGCCTATGTGGCAAACCTTCTTCTCGTAATCAGGACCAAATATAAAATCCGGAATATCTGATACTAGACCTTCATAGAGTTTACCTTTATAGAACCTGGCAATACAGTCCCCTGGAGTTGTGTAGGCAAGGAATTCTGACGGGGCATATTCCTTCTGTTGGTCTTTCACGATAAGGAACCTGTTGACAGCGGTCAAATCTTTTGAGAAGTACTCGAAATCCAGACTTGATCCCGCAATCGCAAGTTCACTATCACCAGACATCGTGCCGATCATATAATGCTTGATTATTGACTCATTCGATGCTCTGCCGTTGCCAAGAGTCCTCTTTATCAGATGCCCCTCCGCATCGAACCTATAAAGCCAACCATAGAATATGTCCAGACAGCATATTCCTTGACCCTCCTGCGCCCACGAGAAAGACTCACCTGAATAACGGACGGAATCCAACTGAAGCTGTTCCAGCCGCACACTGTTGTAAGCAGGAGCATCATCACTTTCAATCCTACGCATTGAATCATAAACGTTATCTACATTGGAGCACGAACCCAACAGCAAGACTAACGCCAATATGGAAGCTGCCGATGGCAGCCTCCATATACTAAAAAATATTCCTTTCATAACTAAGAAAATGTTAGCATAATCGTATTACATATTACTCTATCTCATTTCCAATATTGTATCTTAATAACCTCTCAGTTTCAATATTGTATGTGTATAAGAATCTGTTGTCCCAGTCAATATCAAATGCCGTAGCAGGTTTAGGAAGCAGCACTTGCATCAATGGAGCTCCAAACCAATCAAAGAATTGCAAACAATTCCCTGCTCTCAGGCAGGCAAAACAGTCATCGTATAGGCGAAGATCCATATACGCATCCTTGAAATCGCCATACGGTAACGTTGACAACTCTTCTATCGTATTAATATTCTCTCCTGTTACTATGGACAACTCGAACGCCTTGCGCAAAGAGTAAATATTGATGACATCCTGATATATAGCAGCCTCCACAACAATATCTTTCTCTTTATTATAGGCAGCTATGGACGACAGCAAATTATGGCGATATCCATCGCCTTTACCTTCAAGAAGAATCTCATTCAATGCCTCGATAGAACCATTATAGGTCTCATTTCCTCTTGACCAAAGAAAGCGCTGTTGCCCTTTCTCATCTGAGCGAAGTCTTCGACAATAATAAGAGGAATCATCTATCCTGAAACAACTTTTCAATTCCCTAGGTAACTTTTCAATGTCTTTTATGACCTTCGGCACACTTTGATTAATTGACTGTTCAAGGTCAAAATCATAGAAATGTCCTTCAGGATCATAAATGCCGACAATACCATCATAAATCACCAAATCTTGCATAAAAGGCGGATTGAGAAACTCATAAGGACCGTTTCCCTTACGAAGAAATGAGCCTAGACAAGTTCCATCTGCTATGTCATAAGCATATATAAATTTTTCAGAGGGTACCGAGAATATTATAGTATCTCCAATTATAGCAATATCAAGGGCTCCTGCTGGGACAAAGTTCAAATCCTCACCGTTCTCAAGCGTAGAAGAACAGGGGAATTCCCTTACAGACTTCACATTCTCGAAAACCGCCAAGGAGATATTCCTTGAAGAACACCCACACAGAGTCACACTTAGCGCCACTAATGTAATAATCCATCTAGCCATTTTTTACCTATCTAGGTTTACCTAAATTTCTTTCGATTTGTTATTCCCAAATTAAGTAATCTGGCAAGGGACATTCGTTGATAGACTCGGATATACGGTCCAAAAAATACATCTTTCCTTTTGAATGATCAATGTCAAACGATGAAGCAGGGAAAGGCACCAACAGTTCACAGATTGGATCTCCGTTCCAAGAGAAAAACTGAAGTCGGGGCAGTTTTTCTTCTTTATACTGTTCTTCTTCAGTGGCATCATAATACAAGGCAGCAAAATAACTATCATAAGCATTTATATGTACATATTGATCTCTTATCAGATCATCTCTCTCCGCTGCCAACTGTTCAATAGACATCAAATGCTTTCCAATAATGATTGTCCGAGCGAAATCGTCATACAATGAATACAACTGTATTGAATTCTGCTGAAGTCCTGCCTCCACCACAAGTTGACGCTCTGAATCAAATGCCACTAATGTTGACAGAACATTAATATCATCTGGATTCTTTACGCTAACCTTATTCAGAAACTTGAGGTGCTCAGGTACGTCATTAACCCCATTCACATTTAATAAAGATCTGATTCTGCTTTTGAAATCATCCGCAGCAGAAGTTATCAAAAACAGGGAATCGTTGCAATAACAAGCACGCGGAATCTCTAGCGGGGCTCTTTCAATAATCAGGTCAAACACCGTATGCTCCTGTTTGAAAGACTCCGATAAATCAATGCGAATCAGATTATTCTGTCCATCAAAAGTATAAGAATAAAGTTTATCACCAAAGGTCCTAAGACCAAGAGCTCCAAAACTTTTAGCACCTCTTAACTCACCGTTCGCCCTTCCCTTTTTTAAGGCGTTACCGATAAAGGCACCATCATCCAAACTATAAGCTGATATATACTTATCCCTATCCGAAGATGAAGCCAACAGCAACAATCTATTTTTGACTGCGATATCTATCACGCCTACAGCTTCTACTGAAAAACTTCTACATTCTGAAAGAGATTCATTTTTAGGAAAATTCTCTACGACAATTCTTTGAGGAAAAGAAACTGTCGTGGTAGATTTATTCTCACAAGAAGTTAATATTACTCCTATAATAGCAATAAATTTGTACCAATATTTCATTTCTTACATATGTCAGGTAATGCCCAAAAAAGATGCCTAATTTATTTTGCAATCTGAATTTCTAATGTATCCAAGCAAGACTGAGCCCGCAACAGGAGATCCATCATATTTTGATTGTCCACATTAACCGGAGTGGAAATGATTCTGTGACCAATATTCATGGCTTCTTCATTTTTTCCATTTAAAACATACATCTCCATAAGCAGGACATGTGGATAAAGACGCGATGGCACCATAAAATGTGCGCGATTGTATTCTTTTTCTGCAGCAATGAAATCGCCCAGAGCCTGATAGCATTTCCCTATCATGTTCCGAAACATGGGGTCAGAAGATATCGCAGCACCTTCCGAAAGAATCTTTAATGCATCGTTATACTTTCCAACTTGCATCAAGCTATAACCATAATCATACAAATAACGATAATTCTTCTTAAGAACCGAATATAAATCGCTCAACCTTTCAACTGCTTGCTCATCATGGTTGGATATTACATCAATCCCCAACAGCCGGCATTCTTCCAACATAACCCTAGACTGTTTTTCCTTAGGATAGACATAAAAGACACTTGCTCCTAAAAGCGACAGAACTGCACACCCTTGCAACCAACGCATAAAACCAACATTCGGAAGCGAAGCTATAAAGAATAGCATCAGAATGACACGAAATTGGGGAAGGCTTAACGGATACGAAAAAAAGGAGAATACACACAAAGCTATCATCCCATAGGCAAGACTAGATCGTTTTGTTATCAACAAGGAAGATACCGCTAACGCGATTACGGCAACAACAGCAAGCATTAGAGGAAGGCCATGCTCCACGCCAATCTTAAGATATTCGTTAAAAGCATATTCGGGGCAACCAGCCACTTCGGTTACTATAGCATTGTGTTCTTTCTCCCTAAAAAATTTTTCCTGTGTCTCACCATACACACCCAACACAGATCCATGACCGTGCCCAAGCCATGGCTTTTCTGCAATCGCACGACATTCAATACGCCATATATGCAAACGCCCCAGAGCCGATTTCGGTTTTAAGGCAAAAGCTCCAATACATGCCAATAATACCATTGACACCGCCAATACCGTCACAAGTCTATGTCTCTTTATGAAATCACGCCAATGAAATTCCCAGAATCCCAACACAATCAGTGAGACGGCCAAGGCTAACCATCCAGCCCTGCTAAAAGATGCTGGCAAAACCAAAATGCCAAGAATCAACGTCAGAATTGATAAAAGCAATTCTCCCTTGTCCAACAAATTCTCAGATTTCCAGTCATGCTTCAATGCTATCTGTCCAACAGCCACAGCTATGCCGACAGCCACAAATCCACCATACGGCCCAGGATTGTTAAAAGTCCCTGTCAAAATGAAACCTGAATGATCCCACCCGACTGCTTTTCCGATCATCTGCACAAGCCCTAAACAGGACTCAAAGACCGAGGCGGCCTCTATCAAGGCTACACATATTCTGGTAATTGTTGACATCCGAAAAATCAATTAACACAAATACGAAGGAAGACAGGATTAGCATCCTCCGAAAGATCCGGGAATAGCTTTTGAGCCTCGCGGTGGAGCAGTGTGCAATAAAGGATATTTCCCGACACGTCATCTGGCCAAACATACACGGTCTCGCCATTCACTTGTACCGGGAATCCATAATCATCAAACTCTGATGAGAGTTCCGACTTAAATGCCAAACGCCTGTCAGTCAAGTCCCATATTTCCATAAACATTTTCCCCTTGCACCAGAATCTCGCAAAAAGCATGTCACCACAAATATAAAACGAGAGGGAGTTTATGTAGTCACTCAGATCATGAGATGTGATGTTGGAATAATATTCCTCTGGTATTTTCTTATCTCCTTTATCAAAGACAAGGAATGGAACATCTTTCTCTGCATTTACATGATAGAGGGTGTCGGATAATGTCGGGGCGAAATAGTACTGACCGTTAAAACATTTGAACGATTGGCTATAAAGCATCTGAGTGGGCACACCCTTATGTCCAAGTACAGACCTGCGGATAAGACCGCCCTCTGAATCATATATCTCGAAATCTTCGTCCGCATCATATGGCTTAACATAAGCATAGTGGCCTGCATCCATAGGACAGAATGCCCCACGGTCACCAACTGTCATTTCTTTGGCCAAACGACCATTCTCATCGTACCAAATGACCTTTCCGTCCAAAAGGCTAGTCACAACATACCACTTGTTATCATGATCGTAACGACAGCCATCCACGCCCAAATACTCACCAGGTCCCCTGCCTATTCTTGATATGTTCAACTGTATTTTACCCTGACCAATGCCAACCTTCAAAATTCTTTCACCATCATACACCCCTACACTTTTATCATCGATGTCAAAATAACGACCTCTTCTCAAGAAGCAGCCATCCGTTGATTCCATTCTTGTAACATCAACGACTTTGAGCATCATAGGGTCAATCGGTTGATTGTCCTTTCCAACCGAAGCGCCCAATGGAATGGTGATGACATCGTCATTGTTTATGCCTTGAGAACATGACAACAATAAACAGCAAGTGGCAAACCACAAAATACAACGACTACTATTCATAATTTAGTTACTTTATTAATCTTTCCTGAAACTATGTTAACAATTAATGGATAAATGTTATCAACATACTCTCCATAATAAATATTAGTTGAGTCAATATACGTATTATTTTGATTAAATATATCGATTCCAGACATTTTTGTCTTCAACCCCTTAATTGTGCGGATATCTGTAAAGATAAACATAGTATCACGGCTGTTTCTTCTTAGCCTGAACAAGGCTTCTGCCTTTGTGACACAGCCAGTGCAACCAGAACCTGGAATTATAATTATCGCCTTATATTGTTTCAAATCAATGTCCGAGCTCTTCTCAATTTTGTGTTTGACGTAATCTTTATAACTAAAGAAGCAATTACATGAATATACCAACAATAGCGAACATACAATGATAATCAAAGGCTTCATATTGATTTAAATTAATGAGAAAACATCAAACAACATTATATTTTCATTGTTGGAATATACTTGAATATTCAACCCTTCCTTTGACACAAAGCTGGCTCCGGGTATGTAGTGCTTATCAGGAAGGCAATACTCACCAACTACTGTCATCGTTGAATCCATGACGATTACGACCGTTGGCTTTTTGTTGATTCTGTCTGTCGGCTTATAATCATCGAACGGAAGTCTGCCAAATCTGTAATAGCACTGTCTATACCTATCATACAATATCCCTTCATACGAGTAGTTTTTCATATACCATTCAAACTCCCCACTGGAGGATATGTCATATTTCTTCTTAGAATATGGTTTTGGACTCTTCAATGCCCCACTACCACAATACACTTTAAACGTTTTGTCCCTTACTATATCATAAACTGTAATCGAATCGCATGCGGCAAAGGAAATCAACATTTTATCCCCTTCTGGAGATAATGTATAGTATGGTAATCTATAGGTTAATCTGCCGCCCCAGTTAGACTTTTGATACACCGATGGATAATTCACACGGTACTTCACATCTCCGCTAGTTACGTCAAGAAGAAGTACAACTGGACGATTGACATTTGATTCATATTTCGGTTCTCCTGCCTGCAACCCAATAAAAGAAAGAAATTCTTTGCCTACCCCTATAGGCGAAATAGTCGTAACGTACGGTATGGGCATTATCAAGTTCTTGTTATGATTTCTCTGAGGTTTAATCAAATAGGATTTTTCAAGCAAACCTGAAATCATATCATATTCCGAACATACCCCCTTTTTATTACAATAGCTGTACAATATATGTTTTCTTCCATCAACGCTATACCCTTGTATAACATCCGCATCAAACGCCCTCTTAAGGATTAATTCAGCAGAGGTATAATCATAAAAATAAATATTATTTGTAAACTCATTCAAGAATGAGAAAATCTCTTTGCCTGTTGAATCCTCATACAAACAAACAGATTGAGAACTTGGTACTGATATGGAGTCTAATGCAAAACTTTTAGTTGTTATCGGCATAATTATATCTGTAATACCATTGACTCTTGTCGAATTATTCGAACAACAACATAAGAAAAATACGACTACAACTGATAGTAATGGCTTCATAATCTCTTTGAAAGGCCGGCCAATGTAATAATCAGCCGACCTTTTAATAGTTTCACAGTTTTACCTCTGAGCAAAGCAATCGTTATGCTCGTACCAATGTGATTCCACACAAGCATCACCGGAGCCATCTACTTTCTTAGAACATTTTCCTGTGTTCTTTTCTGACGAAGAAAGGCACTGTGATTCTGTAGCATTAAGGGTCTCAAGGCCTTCACTAAAAGAACTCACTTCGTTAGCCCTCAACAAGGTAGCTCCACCTATTCCCAAAAGGAAGGCAGCAGCGGCAGAGAAAATAATAACTTTTTTCATCTGATTAAAAATTTTGGATTAAACATGTGGTGATAACGTTACTCAAACTACATGGATTTGAGAAAACCATCTCATCGTTTTGGTTGTATATATTATGAACTCGGTTTCAAAAATCAGAATCATTCTCTCCTGCAAAAAACTGTGCGAAGTAACTCCGACCGTTCTCAGTAACGATGTCCATTCTGTAGGCAGAATTTGGCACGACAGGGATTATCATAACACCTGCGAAGCTGGTTCCAACATAGTCATGAATCTCTCCCGTGGTCTGATTCTCCAGAGACACGGTCACTGTTCCTAGATTGGACAAGAAAGACAATTCTAGGCTGCTCGTAAAGGTATAATAGAAGCATTCAACTTGAACCCTTGCTGGAGCGCGATTTGTCATCGTATTTGGTTTTTGCTTCTCGACAACAGCAATTACCTTAAGATCCTCACCACGAGAATGCATTGGACAACATATCAACAGAGCAAGCGATAATATTAGTAATATTTTTCTCATAAACGTTAAATTATTTTTCGCAAAGTACGGCATAAAATCCCATTCCACAATGAAAAATAGTCTTAACAAGCCTATTCGCAGTGTGTTGTATATTAGCACATTAGCATGTTGTTAAGATTAGCGAATCTTAACAACATGCCTTAACCAAATAAAAATCAAACAATTGCCGAATTCGCAATACACAGCAGGGCTGTCAAACGCCTATCATTCAAGACATTGATCTATTGACATCAGGTATATTTCCTTATTTTCTGATGAAATCGCAGATATTTTCTCTTTCAGGCGGCAGCGTTTAGTATAGACGCTAGATGAGGTATACCCCATAACTCTCGCTATCGTCTTAGCATCAAAGCCGAGAATCCATAATGCCATAAAACGGAAATCACTCTCGGTGGCAGAAGGCATATCTTTACGAAATTTCGTCATCAAATCGTTCATATTTTCGTTTATCATTGATTCCAACTTTTTCTGATTGCAATCATATACTACACTAGACAAGTCCTTGACCTTAGAATATATCCGTTCCTTTTTCTTATCACTTTCAGGTAATTCAAGATATATGGAACACAGATCTTTCAGTTTGGCAAACTGACGCTTATAGGTTAATGCGTACTCTTGTCGCAAGCGTTGAATGTTATGCTCATTCTTGGTCAATTTCTCAATGCGTTCTGTCATTAAGGATAATTTCTGTTCTGCCTCCATGCTCGTTATCTGCATATTTGACAATTCAGATCTAACCGTCTCTTTCTCTCTTTCTAATTGTCTTACCTTCTCACGGTACTTGTCATTAGTCATCCTTTCTTCTGACAAACGATAGTTCACGTCATTATTTATAGACACCATCTCTTCCAATCTAAGCGACCACTTTCTCTTTTGTTGCAAATAGACTGTAAGTGCTACAAAAGCAGTTATTATACTAATTAAAATGACAATCCAAATATCCAGTTTCTTGATTCTATTTTCCTTTTCTAACAACATTGATTTTGATTGGAAGTAATCAGATTGAGCAAGTGCCACCGATTGGTTAACGGTAGATACCACCATAGAATCCTGAATGGCGATGGTCTTTTCCAAAAAGTCCAAAGCCTTTTCATTGTCACCACGACGCTTGGAAATACGATATTTCCATACGTTTAAAACAGCAGGATTATTGCTAATACTATCCAATTGCGAAAATATCCTTTCAGAAGCATTCTCGTATCCAAGCAAATCCAAAGCATATGCATATACACAATAGTCAGACAAACCCGGTTGCCACCCTATTTCATTGACAGCCTTAGTAAATAGTTCCACACTCTGGCGAGGGTCTGCCTCTGGTTTTCTCAAACAGATCGCAGCCTTGTTTACAAGTTGCTGAGCCAAAACAGAAGAATCTCGACATTGCATGGAGAAGAACTTAGCATAAAGGCTATCTGACTTCTCCCAATCATTATTTTCAGCATAGTAAAAAGCCAAACTGCCCATCGTTATCCATACACGAAGCGAGTCACCGGCTTTTTCCAAATTCCGAATAGATTCTTTTGAATAAGATATATTCTCTAAATAGTTGTTATTTCTAGCATAAACGTCTGAAATAGCAGATAAAATTAATCCCCTAAAAACATAGTCTTCAGAACTTTCTGAAAGTTCCTTTGACCTTATGAAACTGCCTATCGCAGACAATAACTCACCTCTATTGAACTGTATGACTCCCCAATAATAGTACATCTTCATCTTGTCGTCTTTGGAGCCGTGACGCTCGTAGTACCTTGCGGCGGGTTGTATGACGCGAAGATCCGCCGTGTCTATCCAATTCCTGTTAAGAGCCATTGTGTACATCAACGAGTACCTCGCGCGCTGTGCCTTAGTCCTAAGGTTCAGTGTGTCGATTGACTCCAACGCAGCCAAAGCGCTGTCAGGCCTTGTCCACATAACGTCCTCGGCGGAGTCCATAATCCGTCTCGCCTCACTGTCCGCACAGGAGAAGAACACTATTGCGGCAACAACCGCCACAACCAGTCTGATGAATATTCCGAATGGTCTCACAAGACAGATTAACGCCCTCTAATGAGCGATTACCTCACAAAAATAATCATTTTACCGCAAAGTTATCCCACCTCTTCACGAGTCTCTGACCTTCGACATTCAAAGGCTTGCACCTTCGCAAGATTTGCAGCAATGATTCCACAAACGTCGGTTTTATATACCCACAATTTCCGGTTTTTACATCTGTGCATCCTACCGTTATAACAGAAAAAGTACGGAAGAAGACCTTTTGCGTACCAAATGTATAATTGGTACAGGAAGAGCATTGCTGGTGTACCAGATAGGCCAAGACATATCATTAGTACAGGAAACGCACTTCTGGTGTACGAACAAGTCCAGGACATCCTGGCAACATTGCACCTGCATCTTTTGCCGTGATGTCACAAATGTGAGGCGATTTATGAAAGAATATCGTGATTGATTATTAAGAAAATGCTTAAATTTGCATTTAATTCTCATGAAGAAGAAACCAAAACGTTTTCAGGCTATATGAACACAAAAGAATTCGTCAAATGGGTGCTGGCCGTGCTGTGCGGCCTGTTCATCTGGGGCATCGTGAAGTTCTTCATGTTCTTTATGATGCTCGGCTCAATGATTGCCTCTGCGGCTTCATTCTCCGGAGGCTCCGGCGCCGTTATTCCCAAGGAGGGTGTCCTGCTGATGGACATGTCTAAATTCGAGATCACTGAACAGACTCAGGAAAGCAACCCGCTCACCTCCATCCAAGGCGGAGAGATCGCTTTGGTCGGACTTCACGATGCCGTCAAGGCAATCCACAAAGCCGCCGAGGATCCGGGTGTGCAGTACATCCTCGTAAAGACAGACGGCGCCTCCACCAGCCTTACCAAACTGGAGGAACTCCGCAAGACCCTCACAGATTTCAGGAAGAGCGGCAAGGCAGTGATAGCATATGGCGAGGCGTTCACATCCGGAAGCTACTACCTCGCGTCAGTGGCCGACAAGATCTACACGACGAGGCATCACGGCGGCAACAACTTTATGTTGGGAATAAGCGGGAGCATGTTGTTTCTCAAGGATCTGCTCGACAAGCTCGGTGTAAACTACCAGCTCATCCGCCACGGCAAGTACAAGAGTGCCGGCGAAATGTACGTCAAGAACGCGCCAAGCCCTGAGAATATGGAGCAGAACCAGGCGATGATCGACTCCATGTGGGAAACGGTGGCCGCGGAGACCGCAGGGAGCAGGGGTGTGAGCGTGGACTCACTCAACTACTTCATCGATCACCTTTCCATAGCCCTTCCTGAAGATATGGTGAGCCACAACCTCGCCGACGAGGCTCTCTCCGTTGAGGAATATAAGGGGAAACTCGCCGACCTGGCCGGCAAGGACAGCTACAAGGATGTGAAATTCATCCCGTTCAGCGACTATGCCGCCGCCAAGGCAACGCCGAACCTGACCGCCAAGAAAAACATCGCCGTCATCTACGCCAACGGGAATATCCTTGAGCAGGACGACCCGAACAACATCAGCGGCGACCGTTTCGCCGGCATCATCGCCAAGGTAAGGGCGGACTCAACCGTCAAGGCTGTCGTGTTCAGGGTCAACTCTCCTGGCGGTACAGTGCTGGCTGCCAGCAAGATCAAGGAAGAGATCGACCTCACCAGAGCAGTCAAGCCGGTCATCGCCTCTTACGGTGACTATGCTGCTTCCGGCGGTTACTGGATCTCCAACAGCTGCGACCACATATTCTCAAACGCGACGACTCTCACCGGTTCGATCGGTGTGTTCTCCGCCATCCCTGAGTTCGGGAAGACCTTGAAGGACATCGCTCACGTCAACATGGTTCCTGTAAAGTCCCACAAGCATTCCGACATGCTTTCGCTGACAAGGCCGTTCGACGCGGAGGAGACCGCCTGGATGCAGGTCTATGTGGATGACATCTACAATAGCTTTGTCAGCATAGTGGCCGGGGGGCGAGACATGACGTTTGATGCGGTGGACAACATCGCGCAAGGTCGCGTATGGACCGGAGCCGACGCTCTTAAGATCGGCCTCGTGGACGAGATCGGAACTTTGGAGGATGCGATAAGGTATGCGGGTTCCATGGCCGGAGACGCCGAGGTAGAGAACTGGGGCATCGTAAGTTATCCTAAGCCTTTGACGGTGATGGAGCAGTTGCTGCAGCAGTTCGGCAAGACCACAAACCCGGAGGAGGCCATGGCGAACGCGCTGGCCGGAACTCCGCTGGAGGGAGTGGCCAGGAATCTGCTTGACTGGCAGAGAACCTGGGCGAAAGGCCAAGGCGACCTTGTCTTCGCAAGAATGCCGTTCGAGATCGAGATCAGATAAGACGGATCACGGTGACGGAGGAGGTGTCCTTTGTCACCTTCACGGAGTCATCAATGCGATGACCTACCAATGCAAGAACATGAGAGCCTTCGTCAGCGATGACGAGGGCTTTTTTCTTTTCCGTAAGGCTGAACTTCAGGTCAACGAATATGTCGCTGAGTTTTTTGCGGCCTCTCATTCCCAAAGGACGCATCCAGTCACCGTTCTTCCAATGTCTTACCGTGAATGGGAACGGAATTCCGGCCGTGTCGGATTTTGTCTCGCCAGCGACTGTCCTAACATTCCTCACATCGTCAGATAACGAGACGGAGAATTTTACTCCATTCAATGAATATGTTCCTGGACCTTCGATGGTTATGACAGTCGCTTCGATGGCTATGCCAGTCGTTTCGACAGGCTCCGCGACCGATGCGGCAAGCTCCGCGAAAGGAGCGGCTCGGTCACAGAGCTTGTCGAAGTGACCGTCCTGACGATTTCCATCCCGATTCCCAATCCTAAAAACACTGATTTCCCTGGCCGAAGTCACGGCAAGATATTCATGGGCAACAAACGTCCTGCCACTGACGGTACCGCCACTTTTCAGAACCGAGACAAGATCAGCGACCACGGAGGAAGTGAAGCCGAAAGGCTCCAGAAGACGGAAAAGGACATATTCCCAATTCTTTTTAGCCGTAAGCTTCTGATGGTCAATAACAGGAAGGCCATTACCATCAAGCCGTACAATCTCCGCCGAAACCGAACGGACATATTCATCAGCGATGGATTGAACCTGCGCGAACCGCTCCATATCCTCGTTCAACGTTGTCAGGAACGACGGATTCAACCTTCCAAAAAGCGGGAATATCTCATTGCGGATGCAGTTGCGCTTGTAGGCGGAATCAGCGTTGGTGCTGTCCTCGTGCCACTGCAAACCGTGCGAGACAGCATATTCATGAATATCCTTCCTCGTAAAACCAAGCAGCGGCCGGATGAGCCGAGCATCCGAACCCGGCAAAAGAGAACTACCGCGCATTCCGGTCATTCCTTTCACCCCCGTGCCGCGCAACATATTCAGTATCATCGTCTCCGCATTGTCGTTGGCATTGTGAGCGACAGCCAAAGCGGCAAATCCTCGCTCCCGACAGACCTCCGCGAACCAGGCGTAACGCAGCTCCCTCGCCGCCATCTCGATGCTCACGCCATTCGAAGCGGCATATTCCTTGGTGTCAAAATCTTTCTTTATGAATATCACGCCGTGGCTTTCGGCCCATGCCCTGACAAGAGCCTCATCCGAATCACTCTCTTCTCCCCTCAGATGAAAATTGCAATGAGCCAACGCGAAACGCACCTTGGCGGTGGTATTGAGAAACAGCTCCGCCATACACATCGAATCAACCCCGCCGCTGACAGCCAAAAGAACCGCCTCTCCATCAGGAAGCAGCCCTTTCAGGATTCTGTCAAAACGTTCCTGCATATTCAGGAATTTTATTTCTTGCTTGCGAACGTGTACGTGAAGCCGAACTGGAGAGCCTGCGCGAACTGCACCCTCCTGCCGACATTGCCGTCCTTGTCCGTGACGAGGACAGTGTCATCGTAGATGAGGTTCGTCGTGATGTTCAGCGAGAAGAACTTGTTGAGTTTCCACATCATGCGGGTGTCCCAGTTCACACGGATGTTCTTCGGATTCTTCAGATAGTTTGAGAACAGGAGCAGATGCGTCGAGCCCTCGAAATTGTCATTGATCTTGAGCTTGGCGTCAGCAGTCAACTGCGCACCGAACTCGAAACGGGCGGGCTTGTAATAGTTTCCAGTCGTGTAGTAGATGTTCTTGTCATCCTTGGCGTCCGGATAGACCTCGGTATCCTCGTACTTCTTCTTCCTCCCCATACCATAGTTCTTTCGCAGTTTCTCGCTTCCGACGATTGTGAAGCCTCCTGTGATAGGCGCCATATTGACCGTCAGCCATTTGCTTGGCACCCAGTCAATACCAAGACCGAGATTGACCGTTCCCGGAGAGAAGATGCTGGACTTGAGCACGCGGGCATTCCTCCAGTCCTTGCCGGAAGGTTCCTTGTCCTCCTCCACTGCAGGGGTAGGATAGTTGTAACCATTGGCGAACTGGCTGAGGAATGTGAACTTGGCGGAGTAGTTCAAGGTTTTTGCGGCCTTGTAGCCCCAAGTGCTCTCGAAAAGGATCCGGTCCTTGTTCTTCTGGATGATCGGCTTGTCAGCGGAGTAAAGGAAACCGTAATCCAGCTGGAGACGGTTGTTCCAATACATCTCGTCCTTCTTCCAGTTGGCGTTGCCGTCGATGTAGGTGCTGAGGGCGTAGTTGTTGTAACCTCCCTTCGCCCAATTGGTGAAACTGCTCTGGACAAAGTTCAGGTTCGTCATCAACGACTTGTTCCAATAGTCCGGTTTCGGAGCCACGACCTTTGTCTCCTCTGTCTGTGTCAGAAGCTTTGCGGCGGCCGCGGTGGTGTTTGCCATCTCATATTA
>OQVO01000156.1_pt1 | contig 22488 bp, 26 predicted proteins | sample 1691511 | NCBI WGS metagenome assembly OQVO01 (sample SAMN03418254, study PRJEB22391) | human gut metagenome | biome: human-gut; feature: organic feature; material: feces | host: Homo sapiens | place: Tanzania | collected 2013-01 | reverse complement strand
GCCTGTGGAGATGCATGGTCGTCGTGGAAGCAGGAATACTCTGTTGGCTGGTAATTACGTGAGAGGTGATACCAGCACCTTCGGGGAACTGAATATGCCTGTGTCGGGTGTGTAGAACCCTGAAATAACAGGGTTGTATACCTCCAGTTCTTCGAGCGTGTGGCACTTTGAAGGTGTATAAGCCCCTGAAATAACAGGGTTGTATACCATTTTGGACGAGTTCAAGGCGTATAGAACCCTAAAATAACAGGTTGTATACCCCACTGTGCCGCATGAGGGTTACTATATGAGGTATATAGAGCCCTGAAATTGCAGTATACCCAAGTGACGGGCAGGCAAAGGTGTATGAAGCCCTGAAATAATAGGGTTGTATACCTATCATGAATCCTCCGCAAAAACAACAATAGGTATATAGAGTCCCGAAATAACAGGGTTGTGTACCTAACTCCCTAATCAGCCGTTGGACATCGGAGTAAAAGTGTGCAATGATTGCACACTTTTCAGAGGCAACAAGAACAAGAAGAAAGGATACAAGACCATGAACACACGAAACATCCAAGATGAGCTACGCTACTATGCCGGCTTTATCTTCGCACACCACAAAATCTGTGCTCGCTATCAGCCAGACGAATCCGGCACGACGGTAGAGTACACGGATACCGACGGTCAGAAGTTCAACATCCTTGAGGCTTGTGAAGATGATGAGTGCTACGAAGGTATGCTGGATACCCTGTTGGGCAGCAAAATGGCGAAAGCCAAGGTCGCAGAGCGCTACGCACGCACACTAAAACGACTCAGACAAAAAGGCTTTTGCCACGAGAGAAACGTGGTCGAGCTGAGAAGAGCATTCAGTGCCAGAAAGCCCTATGCTCTCAACGCCGCTACGCTGTGGAACACCGTCATGCTGGTCGGTGAGAATGAAAACATCCATATCACAGACGAGATGTGGTACGAGTGCTTCGACAGACTCCTTATCGTTAAGGACTGGAAGCTGCTGAAAGAACAGGACAGGTCGATTATACACTTCTGCATCGACAATATGTATCTCATATATATGTTCATGGACGATGTTCTCGCACAGGCTGTGACGGAGATGCGTTTTAACGATGCGATGAAGAACCTTTGTAATGAGAAGCACCTGTTCACAAAGGATGAATGCCGGCAGCTCACGCAGAAGACCTGCGAAAAGCTCACCGAGGAGATAAACGACTTCTACGCTGAACAGCGTAAGGAGTTCGAGGCCGGAAAAGCCACGATAGAGTTCCTGTCGAGCGAGGGCGAACGGCTGGTAAAAGAGCTGTCGGCACTCAGGCGCGAGAACAAGGCGCTGGAGAAGGAGTGCTACCAGCTCCGCAAGGAAAACGGTACGCTTGGTGAGGAGCTGGCGCGGGCTGCTGCGGCGGGGTACGACGATACGCCTGCTCCCCTACCTGAGCCGGAAGACCTGCCGGAAGATGTTGTGGAGGACGTTGAGGATACCGAGGTTCCCAATATTGATGACCTCCCCACCCTGCCTCAGACCGGCATCCTGTTCGTGGGTGGACACCCGAACTTCCTCAAGAAGCTCAAGGAGTGCTACCCCAACTGGTCGTATATCGTAAGCAAGAACGCACCGGAGAGGATGAAACAGTACGATAAGCTGACGATGTGTTTCATCTACAGTGAGCACATGGGACATCCTCTATACAATGGTGTCATCAATGAACTCCGTAGCTGCGATACGCCTTACAGCTACATAAGAGGAACCAATCTGGAACGTGTCATTAGGGAAATGCGTCTTGACTATGCGGAAGCATATAGAAACAATAAGGGGGACGAGAACAATGATTGAGCTGATTTCTGCTGAGACAAGGCCGGTCTACATCGGATACAACAAACTGGCTGCAGACGTCGCAGAGGCAACCACGGAAGCCATGACCGGCGCGGACTATACCGCATTGCAGGCTACTATCAAATACCTTTGGTTCATGGTGATTCTGCTGGCGGTCGTCGCACTTCTCGCGTTGGTGGTGGCAGTCATCGCAAAGGGACGTGCTGACCGACTGGACAAGCAGCTCAACGGAACACGCCGTGGGTTCGAGAGCCGCATCGACGATTTTGAGGATGATTACGATGACGACGGATATGGCGATGGAAATGATGATGAGGAGGATGATGGCTGTGATTACTGACGTGGCTGTCTGCGTTCTGTCACTGGTGAAAGCCTTCGGCGTTGTGTTCTTTCTGCTGTGCCTCCTGTGCGTCATCATCCTGTCTATCTTTGCATTGGTGGACAGGCACAGCCGAAGCAAAACCACGGGCAAGATTATGAGCAAGGTCGGCGAACTGACAGGTATGCCTTCGGATGATATTGATGTAGAACAGAGTCGGGAAGACTATGGTCCTATGGTACTGAGCCTTGTCGCTCTCCCCGCCATGCTGCTGGCTGCATCCGGTATGGTGTATCTCATCCTATCTCTGCTGGGCGCCATCGGAAACTGAATTGTTGGCTGTATTCATTGCGCTGCTGGTTATCATCGCCTTTGCAGCGTTTATCAATAAGACCTGAGGAGAGAGCATAATGTCTGATAATAAGCGTCACTTTGCAATCATCATCTTCGCCTTGGTTGCTATACTCCGCTGCGTGGTCGGTATCGTCTACTATGCCGAACGGATTTGGGGCTTCGCTGCGAAAGGTGTCAGCGAAAGTGTGTTGGCGCCGGCCAATGCGGTCGCTGCAGTTTTATTCATGCTGGCGGCAATCTGGCTCACGGTGGTCGAATACAGGGATATGAAGCAGAATCGCACACAAAAACAGTAGCGCAAATTTGTTCGCTTTTGCACTTGCCAAAATGTTCGGTCGGTGTTATAGTAGAGATGTAGCAAAAAATGACAAGTCCCGCCCATGCTATTTTCTTTTTTGAGCGTAAACTTGCCAAAATATCGAAACCATGTAATAGTTGGAGCAAGGAGTGAGAGAGTTGAATCTTAAAGAGTGGACGGGCAGCAAGGTGGTATCCGTCGTGATGCTGACTATTACAGCCGCTATTGTGCTGGCGCTGGATGCCGTGGTGCTTTTCATCGGCTTTGGTGATGGCAACATCGCCAACCTCGATAAGATGGATTTCGGCATCATCAAAGGACTGTTCTCCGGTCTGATTGCTGGCGAGGTCGGCAAAGGACTCTCCATCTTCTCTTGGGTTTGTGTGGCACTGGCTGCTATCTGCATCCTCGGCGTTATCCGTCGGTTCTGTCCCTACTTCTTTAACTCCATGAAGGTCGTCCGAGGCTGGATGACCTACGGCCAACTCAAGAAGGTTGTCCGCACCGAAGTCTTCGGTGAGCCTATCGAGTTTGAAGATATGCTGGGTGGCGACTTTGGCGTACTGGTCGGCTCCTCTGAAAACTGGGCAAACGATAATGATGTCCGCTGGCTCTGCTTCTTCACCAAGGGCGAGCTGTCATTGGCGGAGAATAATGCCGCCTGTCGTCCGGTCTGTATCCCCTCTCGTTTCGTCCGTTATCTAAACCTCAAGCAGATGAAGGTATCCGACGGGCAGCTCAAAATGTATCGACCCGTCACCGCCTTCGAGCTTGTTCTCTTCGATGGCCGTGCTATCACGGTTGGCTTTGCCAAGCCGGAAGCGGTCTCAGCTCTCAAATATGAGGTCATGTCGATGCTTCCCAATGCGGAGTGCGTCGAGGATGGAAGCATCGGGCGCCGTGAGTACCGCAAACTCCGTTGGGAGTTCAATAAAAAGTATAGCTTCCGTATCAATGCATTCAGGAGCGATTTCCTGAGCTGATTTTCTTCCTGTTTTTTTTGTAATCTCGGACTTGTCAAAATGTCACGTTCGTGTATATGTAGCCACAAAAAGAAAGAAGTTACAACAGTAAGAAAGGAGAGTAAATCGCATGAACACAAACACAAACTTGGTTCACGTCATCGCCATTGACGACAGTGGCGGCGTGGTCGTCTCGGAGGACAAGACCGTGCTTGTACGCGAGCTGGTGCGGCACTACACCCCGACGTGGCAAGGTAAGGCCGATGCCTGCCGGAACGCCGGCGCACACTACAGCTTGCTGCAGGACGTGTCCGCACTGCTGAACTCCCTCGGCATCGAGCACTGCGTCTTCGTGGACAATACGGAGTTGGTGGTGCTGGGGCCGGCCTACGCAGAGTCTTACGGTGAGCCGCCTGAGCCCTACGACAACGCCCCGCCTGAGGACGGACCTCCCGACGAACGCGATACGCCGGAAGGTGGTGATGAGGCATGAGGCCCTTTGAGCCGTATCCCTACGATTCCAAACCTCGCAACTACGACAAATCGCCTTGGAGCTACCGCGTCATTGATGATGTTTTCGTGGAGCTGGCAAACGCCATTGTAAAACAGGCCGCAGCCGACTACATGGCAGCTCTGAGGCTGATGGTCAAACGCGACCCCTTGGATAATAGCTATATCTCGGCACTGAAGAAGAAACAGGACGCTGAAGACTTCTTCAATTCCCTTTGGTTCGCGGAATTGACCACCTATGACCCCAAGACATTAGTTGTTCAGCTCCGTGCAACGGTCAAGGTAGACCTGATGGAGCGTGAGCGTGAACAGCGGCGGAGGTCCGCATAAACAAGCCTCAGATTATTTAATACATTCTGATTTAACGCCAGACAAAAAGAGGTAAATTCAAGTCCCCCAAGGAGAGAAACAACATGGTAGATAAGAACACCACCCAGAACGTTGAGACCGCCCGCGAACAGAATATCCCGACTCGTGAGAAGGTCTACAACTTCATTTGCGAGTTCATCCAGCAGAACAGCATCTCGCCTTCTATCCGCGATATTGCTGCAGGCGTTGGTCTGAACTCCCCCTCTACGGTGGCGTCGCACCTCAAGCGTCTGGAAGCTGAAGGACGTATCACCCATCTCAAGGGTGCAAGCCGTAGCCTCATTGTCGTCGGCAAGCCCACGCCTGTGGCAACCGAACCGACCTCTGAGAATGAGCGCACGGAGCGTCCCTCATATATGCCCCCTGTGGGGCACTGGGAGTTCATCAACGACTACGAAGCTCGTTGTACCCACTGTGGGAAGGAGTCGTATCTCGACCACAATGAACCCCATGATTTCTGCCCCAAGTGCGGCGCAGAGATGCAGTAAACACTCAGACACGGGAGCGAGGCTCGACCTTGCCCCGAAGCTGGTAGCCCGCCGGAGGTGGCACCGGCATAGAAGATGCCGGAGAGCCCGATACCGGCTCTACAATACGAGGGCTATTTAAGACCTAAAAATCTTAAATAGCCCCCTCTCAGTAGAATTTCGAGTACGGACGGTATAACCGGAATTTACGCCTGTGGAGATGCATGGTCGTCGTGGAAGCAGGAATACTCTGTTAGCTGGTTAATCATGTGAGAGATGATGGCAGCACTTTAGGGAACTGAATATGCCTGTATCGGGCGTATAGGACCCTGAAATAGCAGGGTTCTATATCTATAGCCCTTGTCCATGAATGTCTGTGTCAGGCGTATAGAACCCTGAAATAACAGGGTTGTATACCTGAATTGGTAAGAGGGTCATCCGCAGAAAGGGCGTATAGAACCCTGAAATAACAGGATTGTATACCTGTTGGCGTGTAAGTCCCGAAATAACAGGGTTATATGCCATTCTCACCCGCCTATGCGAATGGTGTATAAGAACCTGAAATAGCAGGGGTGTATCTATACCAAACGCTTGGTCGTCGCTTTGTGGGCGTACAGGCCCAGAAACAGCAAAGTTAATACCCGAACCACGCGAACGTGACAAAGCAAATCGGAGGTGTCTTTTGTGATATACAGCGGTGACGCCCTTGAAGTCCTGAAACAACTGGATAGCGAGAGCGTACAGTGCTGTGTCACCTCGCCCCCCTATTTCCAGCTCCGTGACTACGGAGTGGATGGACAAATCGGGCTGGAAGATACGCCGGAGGAGTTCATTGCGAAGCTGGTGGAGGTCTTCCACGAAGTGAAGCGAGTCCTGAAGCCGGATGGCACGCTGTGGGTCAATATCGCCGACAGCTACGCAGGAAGCGGCAAAGGACGCAATGCGGACGGGCGTCATTCGGACGCTGGCGGGAAGAACACGAAGCAGAGTACCAACACGGGGTCTGTCATGGGGCGTCTGAAAAAGACCGTCACCAGTGAGGATGCCAAGCCTAAGGACTTGCTGGGTATCCCTTGGATGCTCGCCTTCGCGCTGAGAGCCGATGGTTGGTATCTGAGGAGCGATATCCTGTGGCAGAAACTCAATGCACTGCCGGAAAGCGTGAAAGACCGCCCTACCCGCAGCCACGAGTATATATTCCTCCTCAGTAAGTCACGGACTTACTACTACGACTATGAGGCCGTTATGGAAGATGCCGTTGGCTACAATAACGCTGATGTAGCGGGAAGCGAAGGTACACTTCGCCCCAATACAAGACGGCGCAGAGGCAACGCCAAGTCATTTCGTGGCGGCGGCGCATATACCAACAACTGCAGTTTCGATAACAGCGCTGTGGTGGAACGAGAGACACACGGGAATGTCGAGAACAAGACAGGTAAAAGAAACCGCCGTGATGTCTGGAGCGTCGCAACACAGGGAACGCGGGAAGCGCACTTTGCGACCTTCCCTGAGAAGCTCATTGAGCCTTGTATCCTTGCGGGAACAAAGGCCGGTGATATAGTGCTCGACCCCTTCGCCGGAAGCGGGACGACGGGCATTGTGGCTCATCGCTATGGACGTGAGTTCATCGGCATTGAGTTGAACGAAGAGTATGCCGAGCTTGCACGGCGTCGCGTAGGTGATGTCCAGATGCGGCTGGCGCTCTAAAAAATGTAAGTACGGATGGTATGACCGGAATTTACGCCTGTGGAGATGCATGGTCATCGCGGAAGCAGGAATGCTCTGTTAGCTGGTTTTCATGTGAGAGATGATGCCAGCAGCTAAGGGAACTGAATATGCCTGTGTTGGGTGTATGAGGCCCTGAAATGACAGGGGTGTATACCATATAATCTGTCGCTTGAGGAGACAGGCGTATAGAGCCCAGAAATATCAGGGTTATATACCTTACGGATTATCTGAATGGCGGTTCGATTGGTATATAAACCCCCGAAATAACAGGGTTGTATACCTCAGGACAGGCAGTATACCTATACCTAATTCATTCCTTCTACAACCGCATGACTTGGTGGGTAATTAAATGGAGAATTTGAGCAACAATCGCTGGCGTGTCTTTACATACAGCGCCGGCTATGCCAAAAGGCAGAATACAGACCGGATTGCGAGAGCAGCAAGGTCAGCTATCGTCTTCGACTGTGAAAAGGTGCGTTGGTACTACATAACGTTCATGGGAATGGCTCCTTACGATGGAAGCGATTATCGGGATACTCCGAACGTTCAGGTGCAGAGGACAAACGCCCAGCACCCCGAAGCCTGCATCTCCGTCATCCAGCACTACCTCGTCGGAAGGCTCGTTACCCCTTCCCTGCTCTCCCGTGGCGATGCCGTGGTTCGGCAATTTGAACTGGACCCGCTGCTGCCTACAAGTCGCCGCTGGCACTACGCCAAAGAGGTGGACGGGGCAGGAAACGAGACAGGACGTATCTTCAAAATCCCGAAGTGTTTCCCTGATTTTGTCCTTGCTGAACCAAGTTAAAAACAAACGAAAGCTGAAAAAATATGAGTACGGACGGTATAACCGGAATTTACGCCTGCGGAGATGCATGGTCATCGTGGAAGCAGGAAGACTCTGTTGGCTGGTAATTACGTGAGAGGTGATATCAGCATTTTAGGGAACTGAATATGCCTGTGTTGGGTGTATAAGACCCTGAAACAGCAGGGTTGTATACCCATGTCGCAACTGATGCTGACTACTACTTGGTGTATAAGACCCTGAAACAGCAGGGTTGTATACCAAAGATTTGATTATTGATTCCAAAGCAACTGGTATATAGAACCCCGAAATAACAGGGTTGTATACCCTCTCGGCTGCAATGAAAAAGCACTACAAAGGTATATAGAGCCCTGAAATAACAGGGTATCTGCCATCAAAAGCACGAGGTGAGAACATGGACTTTGACGTCTCAAAAGTAAATATTGACTTTGAAGCCCTGAAAGCCTCCACCGAGAAGCTGCTAAGGCTGCCATACAGCGCACGGCAGTTCCACGCCGTCGTTGAGAAAGCCATGGAACAGGCCAAGCTGGACAAGACTGCTGAGGAACAGCACATAGCGGAAGACGCCGCCATTGAGCTGTCCGAAGAAGTCTCTGAACAGGAAGCGCCGGAAACGGATGCCGAGCTGCAGGAGATGAACGGCGACCTGCTCAAGCTCAACGAGGAGTTTGTGGCCGAAATCGAAAAGCTCACGGCACAGGTCGAGAATTACAGGTCTGAGGCGGAAAAGGCACAGTCCACGCTGGCAAAAGAGCGTACAGACTGGCACCGCCAGAAGAAGTCCTACGAGGGTGAGCTTTGGCGGCTGCAGAAAGATAACGACGAGCTGAGGGCTCTGCTGGAGAGCTGCGATGAGCAGGGCGAAGCGGAGCAGGAGACATATGAGGAGGGCGAAGCCGCCCTGCCGACGGTACTCCCCTCTCTGCCTGAGTCTCGCATCGTGTTCGTTGGCGGACATCCCAACATGGTGAATAAGGTCAAGGCTATTTATCCCAACTGGGTATATGTGGATGGAGACCATTCGCCCGAAAAGGCAACTCAGTTTGACAAGGTGATTGCCTGTTTCATTGCCTATAAGCATATCGGGCATCCCCTCTGGGCTTCAATGATGGCTGCGGCGAGGTCTTATGACGTCCCTATCTTCTATGTCCAGTACACCAATATGGAACGTATGTTGCTGGATATGCGCCGCAGCTACGCCGCCATTGCACAGTTCCGTGCGGATGAGGGCATTGACGACTCTGATGTGACTCCTACCTCCCCTGAGGAAACGCAGGAAGATGAAAAGACCATCTGGGAGAAACAAGAGGAGGCTCGCAGAGCTGCCAAGGAGAAATCAAAGAAACAGCGAGAGCGAAAAAAAGCTCGTGAACAGCGTGAGACCTCTGAGGCACAACTGGAAATCGAAGCTCGTGCTGAGGAAGCTGCGCGAGAGGAACGGAAGCGCTGGGCTGAGGAACGTCAGAAACGCACAGAAGAACTCCGGAAGCGTCAGGCCGAGGCCAGAGAGCGTGAACGCCTCTGGAAAGAGGAACAGGCTCGCAAGGCCGCAGAGCTCAAGCTGAAACGTGAGGCGGAACGCCTTGCCAAACTTGAGGAAGAAAAGAAGCGTCAGGCTGAGTATGAGGAGCGCAGAAAGGTCTGGGCTGCCGAGAGACGTGAGAAACGTGCCAGTGCCGCCGCTGCTGTGCAGGCTGCACTGCAGAACGCACCCAAGCTGGTTCCCAATCCCAAGCCGGAACAGCTTCCCACCGCTGTTATCACCTACGACTCACCTGTCAAGGCGCACGTCCAGACTGGACCTGCCACACCGCGCACCCGCATCCTGCCGCCTACAAAGGCTGTTGAGCCTGTGACAAAGGCAGAACCGGCGCCGGTCGTTCTGGCTCCCAAGAAGCCCAAGAAGGTCAAGCTGGAACCCTGTTCAATCAGATGGTCCGACCTTCTGTGAGGTGAAAAAGTGTGCAATGATTGCACACTTTACAGGCGGGTTCCAATATCAATACGTTAAGCAAAACCATTTACATATAGCGCTTCAATGTGAAAGGACGAAAGAATCGTGAATGAGAACCAACACTCCATCACCGTACTGTTCAACCCTGCACCTGACCCGCAGACGAAAACCGGCGGACCGCAGCCGACACCTTTCTGCGTCACAGCCTGCTTCTCCAACCTGCCGGCTGGTACTGACTTTGTTAAGCTGACCAAGCGGTTTTATGAGAACCTTATGCGGTCGTTGGATTCCGCTATTGCGGAATGTAAGACCGGAAAGCGAGACGGCGTTGTTCCCGTGCAAATCGTGACTATCGCAACGGCGCTGGTTACTGCGGAGTTTGGCGGCGAGGACGTTCCTGCCGATGGCACCACCCCCATAGACTCCAGCACTCCCACGGACGACGCTGGCCCTGCGGCCCCCGGCGAGGGTGATGATGTCAGCATCAGCGAGAACGATAAGCCCGCCGGCGAAGCTGACTCCGATAGCTCCAACAATGCCGCCGCTGGCGGAGCAGGAGGCGACGCTGGTACGAACGCCGGCGTTTCCGAGGGTAACGACACCGGCAACGCTGGAAGCGCCACAGAGGGCATCTCAGGGACCTCTATGGAGGTTTCCGACACCACCGAAAGCGGCGGTGCGATGTGACTGTCCGTATGCTTCCGTCCATGACACAGGACGGTGACGTGAGGTTCGAGCTCTACGAGATGCCTACCAAGGCTCTCGTAGGCCGCTTCACGGTCAGCGATGCGCCTACTGGCTCATCCATGGCCGCGAACGGCGTCTTCTGTACGCGGGAGATGGTTGTGTCGCAGCCTGTCCGTGGCTTCTTTGCCGCGAGGAAGGACAAGAAAAAGGGCATCTCTGAACCGTATGCACTTCGGCTGGAGATGATGCCTGTGGCGCGTATCTACCTCAACGCTGTGGAGCTGGAGAAGGCGCCGTTCAATATCATCACGGCGGACTTTTGCGGCGACATCTTCCACGCATATCCCGTTGGGATGGGAAATGCCGGCGTAAAGATTCCGGTGTTTCTGGAGCGTGAGAACGGCGAGATTCCCACGGCGCTCATTGAGAAGCCCTACACGCGGGACACCACGCTGCAGGAATATGCGGTTACGGGCGGAAATAGGGCGTATGAGGCATTTGCCATCACTATGGCACTGTATGACTTCATGCTCATTCGCTCCGGTGTTGCCGGACTTCACGCAGAAGGCAGCACGTTCACGGCGGCACCGCAGCTTACGGGCAAGTATGACGACTGGGTTCGGATTACTCAGGAGTATTGGGGAGCAACAGGCTGATGTAGGCTATTACAGACTTTATTGTTTGGGTATGCAAGGAGAATTATTTACTTTGCAGACGGGAGTGTGAGCGTTGGAAATCTACAGGTCTTGCAAACTGCGGCACGGAAGGCATCTTCGATGGTACGCAGAATGGCAAGACTGGGCCTACGGTGTACGTGGCATCCACCGATGTGAAGGATAACCTTGTGAGCAGCAACGACCTGCAGGAAAACACCGATGAGATGTGGGACAACAACCTTAACCCGTCGCAAATCATCGTGAACGCCTCTGCCGTCGTAGCAGCAGCACAAGGGTGATGATGCTGATTCCGAGGCCTGTGATTGAGTATTCTGTGTCGGCATAAAACAAGGCGGGGAGTTTTACTCCCCGCCTTGAAAAAGCTCACGCACCGTTCAATATCTGCAAAAGGAGGGAAATCCATGGATGGGTATAAACAAAACTCACTCAAGGCTGCTTTTGGACTGGAGCCCATAACCCCCAATGAACAGTTTTATAGGAATCCATGTGCAGAAACAATATCCGATATTCCGAAGAGTTTTCAAACTGAAGAAATGGTTTTACTGGCACTAAATGGTGAGACGACACAGAAGCCAGTGCTTAAAAATGTAGCTAAGAGATTGCTTACTCAGCACGTATGCGAAGAAGCAGTATCTCATGCTGTTACAAATTTCATTTATGTTCCGGACACCTACAAAACGGAAAGAATGTGTCTTTATGTAATTGATGTTCCGCACGAAAAGTATCGGGCCTTTTCTCCGTATCTCCTTATACGTTATGTCCCTGAAAAATATCTGGCAGGGCCAAATGGGAAAGAGTTTTTCAAACGAGCGGTTCGTGCGAACAATTCGGCACTCGTGTATGTCCCAACGGAGTACATCACCGGCGAGTTGTTTGAAGATTCGACGGACTCTATGGGCTCGGCTGAAACTAAGGAACACATTTCTGTTGCTGGTGCTGAAGATGTATGTTATTCTGTTATTGGAAGGGGTGATTTCATGTCCAAGCACAACAATAAGCTCAAAGAGCACTTTGGGTTCATTCCCATCAATCCGACCGAGTATTTTTATGAGCACCCCTGTGCGGGAACGCTCTCGAATATACCAAAGGCAGTTCAGACGGAGGAGATGGTTCTCCTTGCGCTTGAAGATAAAGAACAATATGGCGCTCCTGCTTTGAAGTACGTGGCAAGGAAACTGAAAACTGCAGAGATATGCGACAAGGCTGTGTCGGTGAATGTCTTTAACTTCCTTTACACACCGGAAGAATACAGAACGCCGGAAAGATGCCTTGCAGCGGTAAGCAGAGATAGGCATGGATTCACCGGTGAAAGAGCTATTCTCTCCGCTGTTCCGGAGGATGTGCTGAAGGGTCCGCACGGAAACGAGATATGTAAAGCGGCTGTGGACGCGAAATGGGAATCCCTTCAGTATGTGCCAAAGGAATACATCACGGCGTATATGCTTATGAGCGCTGCAGAAGCGATTCCTGAGGGAGACAGCCTCTATGATGTCTCATACTACTTCCCTCGCGCAAAGCTCACTAAGACGCTTTGTGCTGCGATTATGAAGCGAACCGGCAAAGGGTACGATTCCTTGCCTCCACGTTTCAAGAAAGATAAGGACGTAATTGATGCGTCCATATCCAGCTATCCAGATGTTGTGATGAAGCTGGCAGATGAGCAGCTCACAGAGGAGCGTCTTCGCCGAGCACTGGAGCTGGACGATACTCTCTTCCGCCGGCTACCGGATGAAATTTTGGACCGTTTCGGGATTGAGCATCCTACGAATGAGGCTCAGGCAAAGGGCGTGGCTCCCTCCCTGCCGGAAATCCGTGCCGTTGAGTCGGAACTGCCGGAGGTATCCGAAACCGCCATGACGACGACCACCTCCGCCCTTCCTGTTCTCTATGACCTCACCGCCGGTGACAACGTTCCGAACGCCGGAAAGTTCTTTTACATCACCGACCTGCACCTTGAATTCCAACTTGGCTTGACCGGCATGACTGTTGATGAAATCAAGGGCAAGGTGGCTCAAAAGGTAGATGAGATGCTGTCTGGAATCAGCAAAGAGGACATGGCAGATGGTGTCCTGTTCATCGGCGGCGATGTGGCCGACAGCGAGGAGGTCGCCAGAATCTTTTATGATGCGATTCTTTTCCACTTCCATGGTCCTATCATTTTTGTCCTTGGCAATCACGAGCTGTGGGATGGCTGCACCTACGCAAATGGCGAATCTCGTCGAAAGCGGTCAATAGATGAAGTCGTAGGCGCTTACAAAGAATTTAACAAAACTACGTTTGGCTTTGAGGCGAAGCTGTATTGTCTCGAAAATGAGGCTCTGGTCTGTTTCAAAAACTCTATGTATCGGAACTCCGATAAATTCGGTGTTGGCCGCAAAACCGCAGGAATGCCTCGTGGCGGTCTCTGTGTTCTCACAGAGGAAATGCTTCTAAACACCAGTACCGACGACCTGCGTGAGTTCTTTGACGAATGCTCCATGATTGTTCTCGGAGGACTTGGCTTCTGTGGTCTCAATCCGCGCTACAACGCCGACACTGGCCTATTCTGAGATAGAGTGTCCCGTGAGGAAGACATCGAGCGTTCCAAGAGATTCAGGGCCGTATATGACAGGGTTATGTCCTGTGCCAGTGACAAGCGTGTAGTTGTTCTCACCCACACACAGATGGAGGACTGGACGACTGACGCACCAAATAAAGGCTGGGTTTATGTGAACGGGCATACGCATCAGAATGGGCTGGTGAAGACAGAGGATGGTGTGACCGTACTCTACGATAATCAGGTGGGCTACAAGCCGAAAAAGTGGCATCTCAACCAGTTTTCGCTGGAGAGGTATTATGACCCATTCGAGACATGGGCGGATGGCATCTATCAGATAACGCCACAGCAGTACATGGATTTCAATGCCGGTCGCGGCATCCAGATGGAATACTTCCGGCAGCAGGGCGACATTTACGCACTGAAGCAGAAGGGCATCTATATGTTCATGCTGCAATATGGCCTTGGCCTATATTTGCTGCGTGGCGGCCAGAAGCTCAACGTATTTCATGGGTTGGAATACTACGCTGCCAACTTGGAGCAATATGTCGAAAAGATTCAGGCAGCTTTCAGGCCATACCGCAATGCACTCGATAAGATTGCTGCGGAAGTGAAGCGGTTTGGCGGTTCTGGATATGTGCATGGAAGTATCGTAGATATCAACTTCTATAATCACATTTATCTCGACCCCTTCGATGGCTACCTCATGCCATACTTTGCTCTTGATGTAACTGACCGCAGGGAGTTCCGTTCCGTACAGGCGCTGCTGGAGTCATCCCCGATTCCCGCGCTGGGCAGCGATGGAAAGCCGCTGTTGTCCGCCTACACGAAGCTGCTGGACGCTGGCGGAGTGTCTATCCTCGCGCCGACTGTCAAGGAGGATGCTTTGGCCGTGGTGCCGATGGAGGTACTGGACGAGAAGAACATCTATGCACCGTCCCGTGTCATGAAGTCTATCCAGTATTTGCTGGACAAGGGTGTTGTGCGGGTATGGAATGATGCAGTTCTTTCGATGCCCGATAGGTCTGCGCTGCCAGATGCCAAGCCTGAGCTACACGAGGCTAATGAATAACAAAAGGCCACCCATGGTGGCCTTTTGTATTGCGCCAGTCAAATGTTCGTGGTATTATGATGAAAAGTTTGTTAAACCAAGTATGTAAAGGAGCGTCAGACATGAGTAATCTAACGCATACTAATTCTATGACGGATGAAATCAGAGCTTTACTAATAAATGCCCGTCAGCGCGTGGCGGTGCAAGTAAACACTGAATTGCTGTCTACCTACTGGAATGTAGGAAAGATTATTGTTGAGCATGAGCAGGAAAAAAGTGACCGTGCAAATTATGGAAAGCAGACCTTAAAAGAGCTTTCTAAAGAACTTACAAAAGAATTCGGGAAAGGGTTTTCTGTTTCTAACCTCCAATTCATGCGGCGTTTCTACCAAAGTTATCAAATTCAACAGACAGTGTCTGTTAAATTGTCGTGGTCTCATTATTGTGAGTTGTTGTCGATTTCAGACCCAGACAAACGTAGTTTCTACGAAAAGGAAACTATCAACTCCGGTTGGTCAATACGCGAACTGAAACGGCAGATTTCTACTTCCCTCTATGAGCGTTTGTTGCTGTCAGAGGGTAAAACAAATAAGGAAACCGTTCTTGCTCTCGCGGAAAAGGGAATTGAGATGTCTACCCCATTAGATATTATCAAAGACCCGTATGTATTTGAATTTCTGGGTGTGCCAGAAAATAAACCCATGCTCGAAAGCGACCTTGAAAAAGCATTGGTCGCACAAATAGAAAAATTCCTGTTGGAATTAGGACGTGGCTTTATGTTTGTTGGTACGCAACAGCGCATTACACTGAATAATACCCACTACTATGTGGATATGGTTTTCTATAATAAGATTCTTCGCGCATACGTGCTGATTGAATTAAAGACGACCAAACTCACGCCGGAGGCCGCTGGGCAACTCAATATGTATCTGAACTACTACGCCGCAGAAGTGAATGACGAACATGATAATCCGCCAATCGGTATTATCCTTTGCACGGACAAGGATAGCATAGCTGCTGAATATGCTCTCGGCGGTCTATCAAACAATATTTTTGCTTCACGCTATGTTTCTTATATCCCCAATAAGGCGCAGCTCATCGCGCAGGTAGAAGCTGTTTTGAAAGAATGGCACAATTCGTGAATGTTAAGAATAATGCAGACCACCCCCATCGGGGTGGTCTGCATTTTTTTCAAATTTGGGGAATTTCGTTGCATCCGGCATCTTCTTTCACGGGCGGATTCTTGCTGCAATAACCGTATTTGTTATAGGGGCACGCATCCGCATCACAGCGCTCACCACCAGATTCAGAGAGCTGAATGGCGAAACCAAGTCCATCGTCGAAAGCCTGTTGCCGGTCATGGTAAAGATAGCTGGTATGCCCGCCGGACTGACGGACGATGTAGACCCATTTGCCACCGACCTTATATGCCCTGTGGCAGTCGCTCCACCAAACACTAAGTTCTGTCTTGGTGTTCCCTGTTTTCACGGAGCCGGTGCGAGGATTTACAAGATACCACATGATATGTCCTCCCCCCTCATACCTAAAATCATAGCATACGGTTTGGAATCTGGAAAGAGGTTTCCATGAAACATTTTGATGAAATGGGGTTACTGCACGAAAAGGCAGGTTGCGAAGGGTGGATTCTGCACGAAACGGCGGATTCGGGGCTGGAAGGCGTGCTGGGCGAGCCTGTGAGGGCGCTGGAGCGGGCGGACAGGTCAGGTAGAGGGGAAGAAGGGACTCCCGTGCGGTGGGAAGGCGTCACGCGCACCTGAATCGGCACTGTAGAGGTCTCCTGTCAACTCTCGTTTAAGAGTTGTTTGGCAGGCGCAGGCCTTGCCGTGGAGACAATGCAGTAGAGATAATACCATGGTACGATGGAAAAGATTGATGCACTCACATCTTTGCACCAACTTGGTACAAACATAGAACCATCTTTGAACCAAATTGGTTCATTGCCACTTCCAAAATCTTGCCTCAAAGACAAGGCCATAGACGGAGAAAAGGTATAAAATGGTTGGTTGTGCTCTGAAAGTCCAGTATTTGAAAGGGTTTCAAGGATTTCATGGGTGAAATCGCGCAACACGACAAAAATTGGCCTCTCACCTACTTACATGGTAGGTGTCGTTTTTCGTCGTTTTCGTCATCGTCAACTCTCGAACGCGAGGTGTTTTTGTCCCAAGATGAAAAAAGCAGTTGTTGCGTAATTTGCAACAACTGCTCTTAATGATTTCCACAGAAATGATAGAAGCCGGAACCTACCATGAGAGTGGTTCCGGCCTCTGCCTTGAGGCCCCGCAAGCATCTCAAGGACAATCAAAAAAGAAAGGAGTAGCAGCGAAGCCTAAACACAACAAAGACTTCGGCTACATTTAATATACCACAACAGGTTGTTGTTGGCAAGCTATTTCAGCCCAGAACTTTGTGAATTATTTTCTTGCGTACATATGTGCGCTGTGCTATACTCGGAATTGTAAAAGAAAGAGAGAGTGAAGACATTGGAGAACACAGACAAGAACGAAATTATCCGGATGCTAAATACCGAGTTGCGGAACCAACCTGTCGAATTGTGTGGTATTTTGGCATCCACCGACCTATTGATTTTAGAGATTTTAGATAGATTAGAGTTCCCTGCCGTCAGGTCTGCTTCCATCCACACATATCTCGTATGTGCAGACAAAGATATGGAATTCATCCTCAATGATTTTGAGGCACTGGTTGAGCTGGCGAAGGACACTCCGACATTTTTCGCCAAAAAACTACATTGTTATCTTGGAAAGATGGTCGAGAGCCTGCGAAGCGAAAAAGGCGGTGTGGCCGCGCTTCTTCAGTTGGCGAGTAAGCTGCAGGAAATACGGCGAAGCGAAAAGACGAATGCGGTCAGAGCTGAGGTCGCAGGTATCTATGCCGACCTTGTGTTACACGCTCTGGATTATCTCCGGCCAGACCCTTCGGATGATGGCGAAGTGGTGATTGGCGTCACGTCCAATGGTGAACCTATCACAGCAGAAAATCCTTTCGCGTATTTTTCTGTTGCAGAATGGCAGTGCGTTTTGTTGTCTATGTATGAAGACACTCCTGACCTCACGCCCTTCATGAAAAGAGGTATCGTCCCTGCGGATTGTACCAATGTCCCCGATGCGGTAAATGCCATTTTCAGGCGGCGTAGAGTATTCACGAACCTGCGGTGCGCTCTTCTCCCCTACATGGATGAATCCACCTACGGCCTGTTCCCTGCTAACATCGCCTACAACGACGGCGGCGCCCTTGAGGGCCTCGTGATGCGGTTGGACACGGATGAGCTTGACAAGCGACTGGCAAAGGAAAAGAAGGCTTCTCTGCCCCTTAATGGCGTGACCGTGACCTTCGACGACCCCACCAAGTCGCTCATGACCTTGCATCTCAAGGAAGTCTCTGTGGAAGACCATGTATGTGTGGTCTATAAGCTGGCATTCCTCAATGGTGAATTTGCCGGCTACTATGTGCCGGGGCGTGACGACTGCTATTATGCCGGCATGGACTATGTTGGGCCTGACGATAGATTTGTTGTTATCAAGAAGCTGGTCATGTTCTTCTATGCTGTGGCCGTGCTGGGTGATGAGGAGTATACAGATGAAGCCTTTGAGAAGGTGTTCCTGAACCTCTTCTATCCCGTAAAGGCTACCAGCGACATCGCCCAAGGCCGGTTGCGGGATACTGTGATGCGAGCCAAGGAACTGGGCATCGGCGCAGATGGCCGTAAACAGGCCGGACGCCGGATGCTCTGGAAAGAGCCGCTGCGGGTGGTTGTGAAGGAGGAATTGGTATGATGCAGAAGTTTGCTATTTTGAATAGCAAAGGCAGAATCCTCTGTGCTGGCCGTGGCGACGAGCAGGCAAAATACTTCTGGCTGCCGCTGGAAGATGGCGTCTCCCCTGTCGTGTTCGGCAGTCGCGTGGATGCCGAATGGTTTGTGACGCTGAAACAGAAGGACAGCCTGCGGAAGCGTGAATGGAGGGACTGCAAGGTTATTGAATTTAACGGCGAGGATGTGTCGAAGAATGACGAAGGAGAGTCGATAAAATGACTTACAGGAAACTCTATGATGAAGTAATCGAATCAGGTAATTATTTAGGGCCTGAGGAGAAAATCAAAGCGCTGGCAAATCTCATTTACCATAGCAAGTTCGATGGCGTCGAGACCAAGGATGAAGCTGTGTGGGATGCGCTGGAGCGCTATGAGGATATGACGGGCTTTACGTTCGACCCGACCGAGGAAGAGTTTGAGGAGTTCAAGTACGCCATTACAGGAGACTGAAAACTATGAAGATTCTGAAAGTGGAACCTGCGAAAGCCCCCTATGTGAAGGAAATTGAGAATGAGCTGCACGCCATCCAAGAAGAGGTTGGCGGAGACATCGAAGTCGTTGGCATGGAACCGGGCGTTATCCTCTGCTGCAATGAGGAAGGAAAGTTCAATGGTATGGAGCCAAACCGCAAGATACCGGGTGATATTCTCTACGGCCCGTTCTTCGTGGTAGGCGCACAGGGTGAGGATTTTGCTTCGCTTTCGGATGAGCACATTGCTTACTACACCAATGTGTTTGCGGACACTTCCAAACCGGATGTGAACGAAAATCCCATGTGGCGGTTCTTCTTCGGAGGTTGATGCCTGTTCTACCGCGCATTCCCACGCAAGTTCCCCGCAAGATTAACGCAAAACACACGCAAGAACGCACGGGAAGCACAGGAAACGCACGCAAAAAAAACAACTCTCGTGCGAGAGTTGATTTTTTGAAAATCTTGCCTCAGAGACAAGGCGTATAGAGGGACACTGTGGTAAAATTCATTGGTCGTGCCGCGAAAACCCTTTATTTACAAGGGCTGCGAGGATTTCACTGGTGAAATCGCGCATTAGCCTGAAATTTGACCTCTATCCCTCCTGCGGATTATATCATTCTTTTCAGAGGTCTGCACCTCGTGTTTGCGAGGTATTTTAACGAATTTGGAGGGTACGTCCGATGTGCCATCACATGAAAACATCTTTTGGCGTCGCTGTATTTGACCAGATGGATGACATCATCGCCATCCTGAACGTTGTGAACCCTGATGACCGGCTACAGGGTATCCTTGAAACCCTGCCGGAGAAATGGGATTCAATACGAACTGAAGCTGTTGCCCGCCGGAAAGAGGGACCCGACTTCTTCTTCGACGAGGACGGTGAGAAGGTACGGTTCTACATGGAAAACCTGCGGGATTACAGGGTGTCGGAGATGGAAGACTGGTACGAGGCGCATCCGCTGAAGGAGATGTGCGGTTCGGACTGGATAAAGCACGTCCTGCCTGAGCGCGGTGTACTGTTTGCCTATGAACGCTGCGAATTCATTGAGGAACTGAAAGCAGAGTTTCCCGAATGGACTTACCTCCCTATGCGGGAGGCAGCAGCCTTCTTGGAAAACTCCAGCCCCTTTGAGGCGGATGGTGATAAATGCGGCATCTGTTTCGTATACACCCACCTGCTGCCATGGTACACCTACAGCGAGGTTACAGGTGCCGCAAAGAAAGCCGGAAAGTTCGGAGGCTTCGTATCCAATCGAGGTATCCGCAGAGCTATAAGAATCATGTTGGAAGACTACGAGGCGTTCCTTGATGATAAAGAGGAAGCGGCGAAAAACAGAATAAAAATGGAGGGGTAAAACCATGACAAACGAAGAAGCGAAGAAAGTTTTGAGCAATATCTACGAGCTCCAACTTCAGGATAAGCAGATGAGCTGTCCTTGTTGCGGTGGGGTAATGCGTCCCAATAGCATCGAGAACAGCCTGAGCCGCTATCACGAGGTTTTTATCTGCTCGGACTGCGGCGTGAATGAAGCCTTCAACGGTCCGAAGCCTCTTGAAGACTGGGCTGTTGTTAAGGGCATCGCTACGGCGCACGAGGCTATCGAGAAGGCCATTGAAAAGTGCGAGGGCTAACTCATGGTTTCGAGAGAAGAGGTAAGAAAAGCATTATACAATATCCATCAGTTGCAGTTGCAGGGCAAGCAGATGCAATGCCCTTGCTGTGGTGGAGATATGTCGGTGAATGCCAAAGGCGACTGTCTAAGTCGGTATCACGAAGTTTATGTTTGTTTGGAGTGCAGTATGAGAGAGACTGATTCTGTCGCCACACCCTTGAAAGATTGGGCGGCAATTAAGAATCTCGAAAGAGGATATAAAACCACCGAGAAAGCAATGGACGACAAAGGCAACGGCGTTGGACCGGGCGTTGTTATTATCAAAGACAAGAATGATGCCATGGTCGGCGTTTTGCTGGTAAAGAACGCCGACCAGTACCTTTCGGACTGTGTCGAGGATATCGAGGCGAACTGGATTTTGATGCGTGAGTCGTATCTTGAAAGAGCACAAGAAGACAAGAACTTCCTGTTCGACGAGGATGATGAGCACCTCGCGTATGTCGAGGCGCAGCTCAAGCTCTGTGTCTCCGATGATGCCGAGCACACGCCGTACGAGGTCGAGAACCTTGAGAACGTGTGTGTTGTCGAAGCCAATTAACAGCTCATTCCTCTCTTTTTTAGGACGAAGGTCGGATTCTGTTTGTTCAGGGTCCGGCCTTCGGCCATATTCTTTACGAAGCGGGCTGCATAAGCCCGTTTCTTTTTGCTTGCCAACAAACCTTTGCCGCTTGCAAACTATGTCTTATTGTGTTACTATAGTTGCGCGGTGAGCGCGTACATTTCTCCTTTCCGCAGCTCACTAATTTTTCTCTTTGCAGAAGGCGCAGGTCCTGCCAAGGCCTGCGTCTTTCTTCGTGCTTGTTCATAGCGTGTTAAATTGCGGTATTCCGTATTGCACAACAATCTCACATATGTTATCATGGGTACATAGAAATTCTGCAGATAGGCTCAAATTCCTTTTTGCATAATTTTCTCCTTTGGCGGAAAAGCAGGAGTTGCGGCCTGCTTTTTCGCTTTTTTAGTCTTGCGGATGACTACAGTGTGTGGTATTCTATCCGTAAGATACTGTGTTTTTAACCATGGCACGGTGTCCCTCCGTTTCGTAGAGCGAGCCGATTTCCGGCTCGCTCTATTTTTTTTGCATGAGTTTCACAGATGAAATCATCTACCCCTTTGAATGTGCTATGCTGAAGATTTACGAAAAGTGTTGCGTGCCACGCAACGTTTTGATGTGGGGAATATGGTATGCTTAAAACTTTCAGGTGTTTCACGGGTGAAATCTTTTGAACGGCGTGATGTGGTATGATAATTGGTTCTACCTAATTGGCTTTCCCGCAATTAAAGCAGACTTTCAATGCCACTGGCATAGGACTTCGTAATTAAAGCTCAGTGCGTAAACCTTTAATTGAACCACTTCCCTGCCATCATTTTGGAGTTGCAGGACGGTTGACAGCTTTTTGGGGTTTGGTATGATAGAATTAAAATTAAAGAGTTTGCGGAGGTGTGGCGGATATGGAAAAGCTCGTGGTAAGGCATAGAGACGGCAGCGTGGAGTTGGCAGAGGGACATAGTGTGGAGGAGGCTTTGCGGCGGCTGGCGGAGTACGAAAGCACGCGCCTTCCGCCTGAAGACCTTGGCGAAGTCGAGGAAAACGCATACGACCTTGGCTATCAAGCGGCACTCAGGTACAGGGGCCTTGCATGGGGCGAAGCTGCGGAGCTTCAGCAATATCGGAGTCTTTGCCGCATCGAGAAGCTCCAGCAGCTCGTGAAGGAAAGTCGGCGTAAATCCGACACACAAGACGATTGACGCCGCCCGTGCGGTGCTGTATAATACTTACGAGAAGTCCTGCATCTGCAGGACCAGAGGCCGTTGGCGTGCCCCCTCCCGCCAGCGGCCTCTTTTTTTTGCGGCAAAAGCGATTGACAAAATATCAAACTGTGGTAGTATAGAAGTATAATTACGAAGCTATTTTTATAAAGGAGATT
>OQVO01000155.1_pt1 | contig 22493 bp, 18 predicted proteins | sample 1691511 | NCBI WGS metagenome assembly OQVO01 (sample SAMN03418254, study PRJEB22391) | human gut metagenome | biome: human-gut; feature: organic feature; material: feces | host: Homo sapiens | place: Tanzania | collected 2013-01 | reverse complement strand
TTAACTCTTATATATAATAAGGTATAAAGGGTTGCAATCCATCTTTTCGAGGATTGCAACCCTTTTTCTATAAATTGCAGCGTTTTATCATCGCGCATAAAAGATAAAAATCCATAAAATATTCGCAAAAATAGCGAATACTAAATATAAAGTATTATCTTTGCAATCAATAAAACATATATAATTATGGAAATAACATTTGAAGAGGATTATCTCCGAGAATTATATTATGAGGGTAAAGCGCATAACAAGAAATATCGCTTCCAACCTCAAATCATAAAGAAGTACGTTCGAGTTATTGACCTTATGGCATCCTTGAACAGTACCGAAGATTTTTATCGCTACAAAGCTCTACATTACGAAGCTCTTGTGGGTGATAAGAAAGATCGTGAATCTGTTAGAGTCAATGACCAATATAGAATTGAGTTTCACTCTGAAGTTGTTGGTAACGAAAAACAAATCACGATATGCAATATATTAGAATTATCAAACCATTATAAATAAAAAACAGCATTATGTCAAACTTAGGTTTTGGTTTTTACCCAACTCACCCTGGTGAAGTTTTGAAAGATGAATTAGAAGAACGTGGCATTTCGCAAAGAAAATTTGCGGAAAGTATCGGTATGGGATATTCCGTACTCAACGAAATACTGAATGGCAAACGTCCCATTACCACAACTTCTGCTCTAATGTTTGAGGCTGCACTAGATATTCCTGCAGATTCTCTCCTAAAATTGCAGATGAAATACAATATGCATACTGCTCGAAAAGATAATGCTTTGGTAGAAAAACTTAAGCAGATTCGCAAAGTTGCAGCTATACTGTAATATAGCTGGTATAAAGACTGCAAAAGAAAAGACTCCTCAATGGGGAAAGGATAAATAGTTACAACAAACATTTTCACATAGAAAAGTTTTTTAAAGTTTCAAGAATGATGAAAAAGAAAATATATTTTGCAGGTTCCATTCGTGGAGGTCGTGACTTTGCCGATCTCTATAGAAAGATGATTGAACACATGCAGATGACAGACATCGTATTGACCGAGCATATCGGTCAGGCAGATCTCAACCTCAAGGAAAAAGGGAGAACCAGCGATGCAGAGATTTATAACCAGGATACAGCATGGCTCCGAGAGAGCGATATGGTCGTAGCAGAATGCAGCAATCCTTCGCTAGGCGTGGGTTATGAACTGGCCTATGCCGAGAGTAGAGGAATTCCTTGTCACATTTTCTATGACAAGAGCAAGACCCAGCTTTCAGCCATGCTTACAGGAAACCCCTACTTCGATATTTATCCTTATCAAACAGAAGAGGAACTATTCTCCTTACTGGAGAAGGTACTATCATAAATGCTATTAAACAATATTACCGGTATCCTTACCCATATCACAGATTATTTGGAGATTTTCACACCATCCTTCCTCTATCTCAACAAAAAGCAGTAACTTTGCACCCAAAAACAGGAAGAAAGATTGAAAGGATATGGATCATACAAAAACAAAAAATCAGATAGACATGCTTCATGGACCATTGCTCATGAAGATTATCGTATTCACACTACCTCTGGCTGCAAGCAGCGTCTTGCAGCAATTATTCAATTCTGTAGATGTTGCCGTGGTTGGGCGTTTTGCTAGCAGTCAGGCTTTGGCGGCTGTGGGAAGCAATACACCCGTCATCAGTTTGCTTATCAACCTCTTCATGGGCGTTTCGATGGGTGCTAATGTCATCATCTCAAACCACATAGGGCAGAACGACAAGCGGAGTATCCGTGATGCCATCGGAACCGTGGGAATCACTGCGCTGATAAGCGGACTCTTCCTTATGGTATTGGGCATTTGTGTAGCCCGGCCCATCCTTACCATGATGAATACCCCTGCCGATGTCCTCGATTTGGCGGTTACTTATCTCCGCATCTTCTTTCTCGGCATTCCCTTCTTCATGATATTCGATTTTGGTTCGGCGATACTCAGAAGTATGGGCGATACGCGCCGCCCACTTTATATTCTGGTGGTGGCAGGCATCGTAAATACGATACTCAACCTTATCTTCGTCATCGTTTTCCACATGAGTGTGGCTGGTGTAGCCATCGCTACTTCCATCGCCAATGCTGTGAGTGCCGCACTCATCATCTATCTCCTGCTCCACGAGAAAGAACCATTCCGGTTGAACATCAAGAGGATGCATATAGAATGGAGGGAACTGAAGCGAATGCTGCAGATAGGTGTACCAGCCGGACTGCAGGGAATGGTATTCTCGTTCTCCAACGTGGTGGTTCAGTCAGCCATCAATGGTTATGGCTATGGTGCGATAGCAGGTTCTGCAGCAGCACTCAACTTCGAATTCTATAGCTATTTCTTTATCAGTGCCTTCAATGGAGCCGCCATCACCTTCATCGGGCAGAACTATGGTGCCGGCAAACTAGACCGAGTGAACCGCATTTTCTGGATATGCATGGCTCTAGGAGCACTCACCTGCGCCTCATGCAACTGGGGTTTCACCTGGCAGGATGATTTCTGCCTGAGCCTATTCACTAACGACCCTCATGTGCTGGAATATGGAAAGATAAGAATGCACAATGCCCTCGTCATCCAGTTTATCGCTGCAAGTTACGAGGTGGTAGCCTCAGCGATGCGTGGCATGGGCAAATCGATAGCCCCTACCCTCATCACCATCTTCGGAACCTGCGTACTCCGTATGATTTGGGTGTTTGCCGTATTACCTCATTTCAATGACTTCAAGCATCTGATGTGGGTTTATCCAGTTTCTTGGACCCTCACCGGCATCATGATGCTCATCCTCTATCGAATACATTGGAATAAAGTGAAAGCTTTACCATGGAGGCTGTAAGTGATGAGGAGTATAATAAGTTAAAATAACAATAATATTTTTACAATTATGAATAAGATAAAGTTAAGCAATGGCATGGAAATGCCACAGATAGGATATGGAGTTTATCAGGTTTCGCCTGATGAGTGTGAACGATGAGTGATGGATGCTCTCAGCGTAGGCTATCGAATAATCGACACCGCCCACAGTCTTTTCTTCGACCACCACGACGGACAGATGGCGAAAAACTTCATGGAGTGGCGAAGACAGGCATGATGGACCAGATTCAGCAATTCGGTTTCCTCCCTCTCCTCGATAGTGGCATTGAAGGCTTCTCTGCCGAAGACATTAATTGGATAAAATGAGCGTGGAAATAAAATATGGCAGAATGGAATAAACTGCAATAAAGGTAATATCTTCCGAAAACCAGGTATAAGCTCTTTAGAAGAATGTGCGTATCTTTGCACCAGTTTTTAATCATCAAATAAAAAAGGTTTAATATGAAAAGATTGGTTTTGCACATTTACATCATGTTCATGGCGCTGACGGCTATGGCTTGCCAAAGCAATGAGGTAGAGGCTACGCCATCTGACAAATCAGCAAACACAATGAACATTACGATCAACGGAAAGACGGTTTCGTGCCAGCTCGTTGAAAATTCATCAACAAGAGCACTTCTGGCACAATTGGAAAAAGGAAACATCACCTACGAGGCTGATGACTACGGCAACTTCGAGAAAGTGGGCTACATAGGTTTCAACCTGCCACAAAACAACGAGAGTATCACCACTACTGTTGGCGATGTGATTCTGTATCAGGGCAATAACATCTGCCTTTATTATGGCTCAAATTCCTGGTCGTTTACCCGTCTGGGCAAGATAGAAGGAATGAGCAAGGATGAACTCAAGACGTTTCTCAATGCCGGGGAAGGCAGCGTAAAAGTGACACTTTCAGCAGCTACTGCTACAAGAATAAAGCAAACGCTTGCAGACCGCAAGGTTCCAAGCGGAAAATATTCGCTTGACGGCAGAAAGCTGAAACAGACTCCCAGCAAGGGTGTCTATATTGAAAACGGAAAGAAAATTGTAAAGAAATAGAATCATGAACAGATTATTCACATTTTTGGCAGCAGCCCTCATTTTTTGTGTAGGAAATCAGACAAAATTAAAAGCAGAAACGATGGACAAAGAGATTAAATTAGTACAGGATTGGGACAAGACTTTCCCTAAAAGTGAGAAGGTGAACCATAAGAAAGTAACTTTCAAGACCCAATATGGTCTTACTCTTGCAGCCGACCTCTATATTCCAAAGAAGGCTGAAGGAAAGTTGCCTGCCATTGCCGTGAGCGGTCCTTACGGAGCCGTCAAGGAGCAATGCTCAGGTCTCTATGCACAGACCATGGCAGAGCGTGGATTCATCACCATCGCTTTCGACCCTTCGTTTACAGGCGAATCTTCTGGCGAGCCTCGCCGTACGGCTTCTCCCGACATCAATACGGAAGATTTTCTGGCTGCTGTAGATTATCTCAGCATGCGAGATGATGTAGATGCAGGGCGAATCGCCATCATCGGCATTTGCGGCTGGGGTGGAATCGCTCTGAATGCTGCGGCTCAGGACCCTCGCATCAAGGCTACTGCGGCAATAACCATGTATGATTTGAGTAGAGGAAGCGGAAATGGGTACTTTGATGCAGATGACAGCGAAGAAAGCCGATACTCGGCACGAAAAGCATGGGCAGAAGCTCGCACAGCCGATCTCAAGAACAAAACTTTCACTATGGCTGGCGGCGTGGTTGACCCATTGCCGGAGGATGCTCCGCAGTTTGTAAAAGACTATTATGCCTATTACAAAACGCCACGTGGCTATCATAAGCGTTCAGGCAACTCTAACGACGGTTGGCGCACCACCGGCTGCCAGGCTTACGCCAACACCCGTTTCCTCTATTACATCAACGAAATCCGTTCGGCAGTTCTCATCGTGCATGGAGAGAAAGCACATTCCCGTTACTTCGGTGAAAATGCCTTCAGATACATGGTGGACGGGAAAGCGGAAGGCTACGACTTCGCACGAAAGCCCAACCCAGTTCCAGCCAACAAACAACTGCTCATTATTCCAGGAGCCTCTCATTGCGACCTATATGATGGTGGTGAGAAAGGAATGATTCCGTGGGACAACATCGAAGAGTTCCTGAAGAAGAATTTAAAAAGATAATACAATGAAGAAAGTAATCGTAATCTCTACCAGTCTGCGCACTGGTTCAAACAGCGACATGCTCGCAGATTAGTTTATCGAAGGTGCCAAGGCTGCAGGGCATGAAGTGGAAAAGATTTCAGAACCCCTGCATGATTACTATCTTGGAGACTTATGCCAGTGTGGAGGCTTATCGCAAGCATACCGCCTCCGCTCATTTCCAAAAGTACAAGCAGGGTACTTTGAAGCATGTTTTGGAGTATGTACCCATATTAATTATAAGAGAAAATCACAAATTATCAATAAGCTATAAAGTGTTGCAATCCATCTTTTCGAGGATTGCAACCCTTTTTCTATAAATTGCTGCGTTTTATCATCTCACATAAAAGATAAAAATCCATAAAACATTCGCAAAAATAGCGAATACTAATATAAAGCATTATCTTTGCAACCAATAAAACATATATAAATGGAAACAACCTTTGATGGGTTTTACCCAACTCACCCTGGTGAGGTTTTGAAAGATGAATTAGTAGAACGTGGCATTTCGCAAAGAAAATTTGCGGAAAGTATCGGTATGGGATATTCCGTACTCAACGAAATACTGAATGGCAAACGTCCCATTACCACAACTTCTGCTCTAATGTTTGAGGCTGCACTAGATATTCCTGCAGATTCTCTCCTAAAATTGCAGATGAAATACAATATGCATACTGCTCGAAAAGATAATGCTTTGGTAGAAAAACTTAAGCAGATTCGCAAAGTTGCAGCTATACTGTAATATAGCTGGTATAAAGACTGCAAAAGAAAAGACTCCTCAATGGGGAAAGGATAAATAGTTACAACAAACATTTTCACATAGAAAAGTTTTTTAAAGTTTCAAGAATGATGAAAAAGAAAATATATTTTGCAGGTTCCATTCGTGGAGGTCGTGACTTTGCCGATCTCTATAGAAAGATGATTGAACACATGCAGATGACAGACATCGTATTGACCGAGCATATCGGTCAGGCAGATCTCAACCTCAAGGAAAAAGGGAGAACCAGCGATGCAGAGATTTATAACCAGGATACAGCATGGCTCCGAGAGAGCGATATGGTCGTAGCAGAATGCAGCAATCCTTCGCTAGGCGTGGGTTATGAACTGGCCTATGCCGAGAGTAGAGGAATTCCTTGTCACATTTTCTATGACAAGAGCAAGACCCAGCTTTCAGCCATGCTTACAGGAAACCCCTACTTCGATATTTATCCTTATCAAACAGAAGAGGAACTATTCTCCTTACTGGAGAAGGTACTATCATAAATGCTATTAAACAATATTACCGGTATCCTTACCCATATCACAGATTATTTGGAGATTTTCACACCATCCTTCCTCTATCTCAACAAAAAGCAGTAACTTTGCACCCAAAAACAGGAAGAAAGATTGAAAGGATATGGATCATACAAAAACAAAAAATCAGATAGACATGCTTCATGGACCATTGCTCATGAAGATTATCGTATTCACACTACCTCTGGCTGCAAGCAGCGTCTTGCAGCAATTATTCAATTCTGTAGATGTTGCCGTGGTTGGGCGTTTTGCTAGCAGTCAGGCTTTGGCGGCTGTGGGAAGCAATACACCCGTCATCAGTTTGCTTATCAACCTCTTCATGGGCGTTTCGATGGGTGCTAATGTCATCATCTCAAACCACATAGGGCAGAACGACAAGCGGAGTATCCGTGATGCCATCGGAACCGTGGGAATCACTGCGCTGATAAGCGGACTCTTCCTTATGGTATTGGGCATTTGTGTAGCCCGGCCCATCCTTACCATGATGAATACCCCTGCCGATGTCCTCGATTTGGCGGTTACTTATCTCCGCATCTTCTTTCTCGGCATTCCCTTCTTCATGATATTCGATTTTGGTTCGGCGATACTCAGAAGTATGGGCGATACGCGCCGCCCACTTTATATTCTGGTGGTGGCAGGCATCGTAAATACGATACTCAACCTTATCTTCGTCATCGTTTTCCACATGAGTGTGGCTGGTGTAGCCATCGCTACTTCCATCGCCAATGCTGTGAGTGCCGCACTCATCATCTATCTCCTGCTCCACGAGAAAGAACCATTCCGGTTGAACATCAAGAGGATGCATATAGAATGGAGGGAACTGAAGCGAATGCTGCAGATAGGTGTACCAGCCGGACTGCAGGGAATGGTATTCTCGTTCTCCAACGTGGTGGTTCAGTCAGCCATCAATGGTTATGGCTATGGTGCGATAGCAGGTTCTGCAGCAGCACTCAACTTCGAATTCTATAGCTATTTCTTTATCAGTGCCTTCAATGGAGCCGCCATCACCTTCATCGGGCAGAACTATGGTGCCGGCAAACTAGACCGAGTGAACCGCATTTTCTGGATATGCATGGCTCTAGGAGCACTCACCTGCGCCTCATGCAACTGGGGTTTCACCTGGCAGGATGATTTCTGCCTGAGCCTATTCACTAACGACCCTCATGTGCTGGAATATGGAAAGATAAGAATGCACAATGCCCTCGTCATCCAGTTTATCGCTGCAAGTTACGAGGTGGTAGCCTCAGCGATGCGTGGCATGGGCAAATCGATAGCCCCTACCCTCATCACCATCTTCGGAACCTGCGTACTCCGTATGATTTGGGTGTTTGCCGTATTACCTCATTTCAATGACTTCAAGCATCTGATGTGGGTTTATCCAGTTTCTTGGACCCTCACCGGCATCATGATGCTCATCCTCTATCGAATACATTGGAATAAAGTGAAAGCTTTACCAATTACTTTATCTGTATGAAATTATGTTCTACCATTGCCTTGCCCCTTTCATCAATCTCACATTTCGAATGGAGCAAAGAACAATAAAACAAGGGCTCAGGGGAGATTGTCCGTGGATAGACAACCTCCCCTGAGCCGCAAAAGTACAGTTTTCCTGCAATAACCTTTATATCTGAAATTCGGAAGATATTACCGCTTTAACAGATACTTTTCATTTCCTCATATATTTTCTCTTGTTTTTGATGATGATGCCTTTGCCTCCATTTGTCAAAACTCCTCCGAGTGTATATTCGGGCGCATTTGTGGAAGGAGTGCTGCAGATTCGGTTAATGCCGCTGGTATAGTCTTCTTTTACCCTTACCCAGCGTCCGTTGATACGGGCCAAACGCATCGTGTTGTGGAGCGTCCATGTGCCGTAGCTGCCCCAGATGGTTGCTGTAATGACAGATGTGAACGAAACGTCTGCAGTCTCGCTGTTGATGAACTGGATGTTTACATCACGTTGTTCTATCTTGTGATAATCCATCGAGCCGCTTGCCACCTCATTGAGCCACTCCTGCTTGGTCTGTGTCTGTCCGGTAATGTGGCGCAAGATGATGTCGTCTGCCAACATGCTGCCCAGCTTCTCCGTGTCAGCATCTACCATAGCGTTACACCATTCACTTAAATACTGTAGAATTTCCTCTCTTGCTTTTTCCATATCGTTATCGTAGTCTGTATTTGTTGATTCCTTGTCCAGACCAATACGCTTTAGCCAGTTCTCCACCCTGGTTTTCGATGCATCTGATCGGATGTCTGTACCGGCAATGCCGAGTGATTCGAGCTGCTTGGCGTTAGGAAAATAACTGCGTATGAGCGAAGAGTAACTGCTCACGCCGCTACCACCATGCGTGCCGAAAGGAATGAAGGTTTTTCCGCTGAGTTCACTCTGATGAGCTTCGATGAACGTGCGGATAATCATTGGCGGCTGTCCGCTCCAGATAGGACCTCCGATGAAGATGTTGTCGTAGTCGGCAAGGTTCTCTACATCACCTTTATAGGCAGGACGCAGGTTCTGCGGAATCTCAACGTCATTCACATAGCGGACGCACTCCATATAGTCTGTCGGATAGGGCTTTTCCGGCACAATCTCGAACACGTCAACATTGGTCAACTCCTTGATGTAGTCAACCATGATGGCAGTATTGCCACGTTCCACATTGCCCACCTGCCAGTTTTCTCCAGCACGCGAGAAGTAAACCACAAGCGACCTTTTTCCTGATGGCGCATTACCATTATCATTGCCACCCGTCTGTTCCGTAGAACCTGTGGTGTCATCCACCTCCGGATTGTTACTCTCGCAGGCGAAAGTAACAACCGACAGGCAGAAGATCATCCATAACATAACAATCTTTCTCATAATACCTATATTCTTAGTTCGTTGAATTATAAATTATCAATCTGCTGGATTATACTGTGAGAACCATTTCACCTGATCTTCATACGGCATATTGAAGTATCGCTTCTCTTTGTTGAGTTCGTGAATGCGATGCATCTCGTAGTTGGAGAGGGCGAAGTCGAAGGTCTCGATGTTCTCGTGGATATAGTCAGGGTTCGAAGCTCCCGGAATTACGGAGAATCCCATCTGCATGTGCCAGCGGATGATGATCTGTGCGGCACTCTTGCCGTGAGCCTTGGCTATCTCGTTGATAACTGGGTCGCGCAAGAGTTCACCCTTCGATTCGCGTCCGCCAAGTGGGAACCAGCACTCTATCTGGATGTTATGCTTCTTCGCCATCTGCTGCCAGTGCTCGCGCTGTGCGTAAGGATGACACTCTATCTGCACCATCTGTGGCTTAATACGGGCAGTCTCAACGAGTGAATTCCAGATGCTGTCGTTCACGTCGAAATTGGAAATACCAATGGCGCGTACCTTGCCGCTCTCCAGAGCTTTCTCCATCTCCTTCCAGCCGCCAACGTAATCGCCTATTGGCTGGTGGAAATACACGAGGTCGATGTAGTCAACGCCCAGGCGACCGCACATACGGTCGATGGCCTTCAAGGTCTTGCCCTCACCATACTCATTAGGCCAGAGCTTGCTGGTAATCCAAATCTCTGAGCGGTCGATGCCGCTGTCCTTCACTGCTCGTCCCACGCTGCGCTCGTTGCGGTAGGCATGAGCGGTGTCGATGTGGCGATAGCCGCACTTCAAGGCGGTCGTTACAGAATTGTAGGTATCATCGCCGTCAGCGATGCTATATACGCCGAGTCCGAACTGCGGCATCTGGACGCCGTTGTTCAGCGTCAGATAAGTTTGCTTTACTGTCTGTTGTGCTTGCATAATTGTTACTGTCATTAATGCGATTAAACTGATTATTAACTTTCTCATTCCTTTATGCGTTTTATTCTTCTTTGCTCCATTCGAAATGTGATATGCGTTTGCTTATCAACCATTTCCCGTTTTTGCGCTCATACTCGTCGTTATAGCGAACACCTTGGGTTCGCATTGTCTTCTTTCCGTTTTTCTCACTCACCAATACCACTTGGGCATAGGCAATACCAGTAGCCTTATCACCGTCAATCTTCACGGTTTGCTGACCGTTGATGTGATAAACTGTAGTAAACTGGTCGAGAAAGGCCTTGAAACGTTCTGCCAGTTCTTTTCTGCCCTTCAGATGCGATGTCTGTTTGTCGCCTTGATAAGAAGTCACCTCAGCATCCTCTGTGAAGAGCTGCACCTGCTTGTCAATTTCCTTTGTGTCCGCAAGATTCGAGAACGTATCGACCAAATCTTTCAAAGCCATGCGGTCGGCTATTTCCTGAACATTCATAGCCGTTTTATTTTGTGTATTTTCCATTATTCCGTTTTTCTTGCACCAGTCGAGCATGATGTCGGCTATCTGATGGCTGTTGGTGTCCTCCATCATCATGTGCGAATTGCCTCTGATTCCCATATCCGGCAAATGGATCATAGTGGCTTTACCACCAGCTTCGTTCACTCTTTTCACGAATCTGCTCCAACCTTCGTAGCAATTCTGCCACACATGACCACGCATTCCGGTGTCGTTCTTCAAGTTGTCGCCAAAGATGATGAGGATAGGGATATTCGTGAACTTCCGTATCTGGTCGGCTGTGTAATTGTCACCCGTGCCGCCTGGTTCCAGCATCACGATGCCCTTGATTTCCTTGCTGCCTTTATTTCCCAGTAATGCCGTCTCTATCGGGAAGGCGCCCGATTGTGAATGACTTACCAAGATTGCATTTTTTACCTTCTGCGCAAGTTCTGAAAGGCATGTGTAGTTGGCTTTAGGGTCGAGTAGTGAAGTGATGTGTGGCACGTTTTGCTTGCCGAACTCAGCAAGAAAATCAACCGGGAACTTTGCTTCATCCACGGCTTTGCCATCCTTTGTGCCAAAACGGAAATTCATCCATGAATTCTCATCTGTCTTTCTGCTGAAAGCACTCTGGGTGGTTGCGGAAACCTTGCCGTACTTGGCTGCATTGTGAATCTTCTGGTTGAATCCCGAACGCCCTATTCCTACCTGGTCAACCACATAAACCGCAGAACCTTTGCGCACCAGATATTCATCCCATCCCATTCTGCCATCGGGTGTTGTTTCCCAGCATTTCCCTGTAAGATGCATTCCGTGTATCAGCACGAAAGATGCATTATTTGTGGCAGATTGAGGCAGCATATATTTTACGTACATCTGATTTACCGTGACGTGACCGTCTGGGCAGATTCCACCAAGCTCTTCTCTTGTCTGTTGCTCACTCTTTCCGCCCACATAGAAACTTCCCTGCGCCTGCAGAACCAATGGCGACTGCTGGCGCTGAATATCTGTCAGGTTCTGCGCCTGCATGTTGCAAGCGGCAAACAGCATAAACAATCCAATTAAATTTCTTTTCATATCAATATTGTTGTTTTTATTCATTATTTTACTTTTAGGATACTACATGAGAATGCCGTTTTACTTTCTCCTGCATCCACTGGAAAACCACGAACAGGGAGGGCACGAGAAAGAGCAATGCCAGCATGCCTATCAGCATTCCGCCCACAACACCCGTTCCCAGCGAGCGGTTTCCGTTGGCTCCAACACCCGTGGAAAACATCATCGGCAGCAAGCCCACTATCATGGTGAGCGCCGTCATGAGGATAGGGCGCAGACGCTCCTTGGCTGCTGTGATGGCAGCACCGGCAAGCGACATTCCTTCACGTCTTCGTTCCGTGGCAAACTCGGTGAGCAGGATGGCTGTCTTGGCGAGCAAGCCGATGAGCATGATGAGACCCATCTGAAGATAGATGTTGCTCTCCAGTCCGAACAGGCGCACGAAGAGAAAACTGCCCACCATGCCCGAAGGTACGCTCAGCAACACGGCAAAGGGGATGAACCAGCTCTCATAGAGCATGCTCAGCACGATATAGACAAACACGATGGAAACGGCAAGGATAATGCCCATGCTTCCCGTATTCTCCCGTTCCGTGCGCGAAAGGCCACCGAAATCGTAGCCATAACCCTTAGGCAGATATTGGCTTGCCGTTTCTTCTATCGCCCGCAGCGCATCACCCGAACTGTATCCGTCGGCAGCACTTCCCGTCACCGTGATGCTGCTGTAGAGATTGAAACGGTAGAGATTCTCTGCATCGTAGATGCGGCGCAGCTTGGCAAATTGGCTCACTGGAGCCATCTCGTCGCCCACGCGTACAAACATCTTGTCGAGCGAATGCTCATCTAGTCGGTCTTGCGCCGGAGCCTGAATGATGACACGGTAGGGCTTGTTGAAGCGATTGAAATTGGAAGCATAAAGGCTGCCAATATATCCCTGCATCACCCGCAGCACATCGCGCGGCGACACGCCTGCCATCTTTGCCTTGGCAGCATCGATGCTTACCTCATACTGCGGATAGTTGGGCGAGAAGGATGTGTAGGCGGTTTTTATCTCTGGCCGTTCATTGAGCTTGGCAAGAAACGCCTGCGTTGCTGTAAAAAGCTCCTGCGTAGTATGACCAGATTGGTCGAGAATATAGAGCTCGAGACCACCCGTATTGCCATAACCCGGCAAGGTAGGCGGTGTGAAGGCTCGCACATCGGCCTCGGTCATAGTCTGCAATCGGCGGTTGATTTCAGCAGTCACTTCATCGGCAGTCCGCTCCCGTTCGTCCCATGGCTTGAGCGAGATAACTGCATTTCCTCCAGCTGGACCTTGTCCGGCAGTCATGTTGAAGCCGGAAACCAAAGTCATGCTGTTGATTTCAGGAATATCGCTCAGCAAATCCTTTACCTTATATAATACCTTGTCGGTAGAAGCTCTTGAACTGCCTTGCGGCAGCATGATGCTCAGTCGCACAAGTCCCAGATCTTCAGATGGAATCATACCCGTGCGGGTGGTTTTCATGAAGAATGCAAAGAGGATGACAGACAGCACCACCAAGGCAGAAGCCAGCCATCTGCGGCGGATGAAGAAGAAGGCCCACAGGCGGTATTTGCCCATGATGCGACTATACGCCACATTGTAAGCCTGGCGCATCCGTCCGCTCAGTCCCTTATCATTAGTAGCTGGACGCATAATAATGGCGCAGAGTGCCGGACAGAGAGTCAGGGCATTGACAGCCGACAAGCCTACAGCCACGGCCATCGTGATTCCGAACTGGGTATAGAACTTGCCCGTTACTCCACCCGAGAAAGCCACCGGGATGAACACAATCATGAACACCAGCGAGCAGGTGAGGATGGCTCCGGCAATGCCCTTCATTCCATCGTGTGTGGCAAGATAAGGCGATGAGTAACCCTCGTCAAACTTGGTCTGCACGGCTTCCACCACAACGATGGAATCATCTACCACCGTACCGATGACGAGCACCAGGGCAAACAGCGTGAGCAGATTGAGCGAGAAGCCCACCATGGCAAGAAAGGCAAATGTGCCAACCAGCGAAACGAGAATAGAGATGGTAGGAATCAGCGTGGAACGCAGATTCTGCAGAAACACATACACCACCAGGATGACGAGCAGTATGGCCTCTATCAGCGTCTCCACCACGTTTCCTATCGAAGCATTCAGAAACTTGTTGGCGTCATCCACTTCCTGAAGATGCAGCTCGCCGGGCAAATCTTTTTCCACCTGCTCCAGATATTTCTTTACGCTGTTCACCACCTCGGTAGCGTTCGAACCCGGCTGCTGGAATATCTGGCAATATACGCTGGTCTTGCCGTCGGTAATCACGGTGAAGCGGTCGTTCAGGCTTCCCATCTCCACCTTGGCCACGTCTTTCACTCTGAGCACTTCTCCGTGCGGCAGTGCCTTGATCACGATGTTGCCAAACTGCTCCGGGGTTTGCCATCTTCCCGTATAGCGCAGGGTGTATTGAAACGTGTTTTCTGAATCTTCGCCTAGCGAACCTGTAGCCGCCTCGATGTTCTGTTCTGAGAGCACATCAGAAATATCCTGCGGCACCAGGTGATACTGTGCCATCTTATCAGGCTTGAGCCATAGGCGCATACTGTATTCCTGTCCCATGGCATTTACGTTGCCCACGCCCGGGATGCGCTGCAGGGCAGGTTCCACATTCAGCTTCAGCCAGTTGGCGATAAATGCACGGTCGTATTTCGCATCATCGTCGGTATAAAGGGCAAACTCCATCACGAGGGTATTCTCCTGCTTCGTGGTCGTAATGCCCGATTGCACCACCTCGGCAGGCAATACGCTCGTTGCCGCATTCACGCGGTTCTGCACATTCACGGCAGCCACATCAGCATCCGTTCCGGGGCGGAAGTAAACCGTGATGGTAACTCGGCCGCCGGCAGCTGCAGTAGATGTGATGTAAGTCATGTTCTCCACACCGTTGATGGCCTCTTCGAGTGGGGCAATCACGCTGCGCTGCACGGTCTGTGCATTGGCTCCCGTGTAATTGGCTGAAACTACCACCGTAGGCGGAGCCATGTTGGGATATTTCTCCACGGGCAACCCAAGCAGCGAGATGATGCCCAGCAGAACGATGATGATGGAAATTCCTGCCGCCAGCACAGGGCGCCGGATAAACAGATCTATGTTCATAAGCGTGCCTCCTTTCTCTTTTCTAAGTTCATAAGCGAGCCTCCTTTCTCTTTTTACCTTGAAGTTGGGTCTTGATTTCCATTCCATCCTTGATGTTGACAATACCTCCGCTTACAATCATATCGCCAGGCTTCAATCCAGATGTTACGATAAACTCCTTGCCGTTGCTGATGGGCAACACGATGATGGGAGTGGCTATTGCCTTGCCGCCTACCACCTTATATATAAAGCGCTTGTCCTGCATTTCGTAAGTGGCTGATTGCGGAACCACGATGCTTCTCTTGTTGACGGATGGGATGCAGACATTGCCCGTAAAACCGCTATAGAGCATTCCTTTGCTGTTGCGGAACACGGCCTTCAGCGTAACGCTTCCTGTAGTCTGATCTATCAGTCCGCTGATATTGGTGATTCTGCCTGGCACGGAATATTTCTTGCCGTTGCTCAGCTGCAGCGTTACATCGGGCATTGCTGCCAGTGCCTTTTCCTTGCTGCCATATTGTTCCATCAGCGAGAGAAACTGCGTTTCGTTCATGGTGAAGAAAGCCCATACTTCCTGATTGTCCGACACCCGGGTGAGCGGCTGCTGCATGGAGGCAAACACCAGGCTTCCCGCATGATAGGGTAAGGTTCCCACAACTCCATCCGACGGACTGACCACCTTGGTATAAGTAAGGTTGTTGCCGGCACTCTGCAGTTCAGCCAAACGCTGCTCCAGCACGGCTTGCGCTTGTGCCAGGGCGTTTTGGGTAGTTCTGTATTCCACTCTTCCGATAATCTTTGAATCATAAAGCTTCTGATTGGCCTGATAGTTCATCCTGGCTGTGGCGAGTCGGGCACGAGCTTCGTTCACGTTTGCCTTTGCCGTGTTGTAAGCCGCCTGAAACGGTACGGGGTCTATCACAAACAGCGTCTGTCCCTTTTTTACCGTCTGTCCTTCCGTGACGCATACTTTCACTATTTTCCCCGTTATCTGCGCAAAGACATCCACATCCTGCCGTCCCTGAATCGTTGTGGGATAAAACGATTCAAGCGTTCTGCTTTCGGGCTTTACAATACTTGTTTCATATATTGCCTGTGGTGAGTCTTCTTGTTGAGACTGCCCGCAACAGCAAAGCATGAAAGCCAATGCAAAGCCGAAGAACAGGGAGCTATGCGTCATTTTCTCCATCAGAGAAACTTTCTTTTTGCTATACTTTTCCATAAAGTTCTGTTGTTTTGAATGATAACCAATGATTTCGGCTGCAAAATTATATCAAGTTTTGCTTTTATATATTACATAAATTGCTTAATAACTTTCATGTTTTTCTGTATTGTATGGCTTTGTGGAAAGATGTGAAATGTTAAAGGTAAAATATGAAAGCCGGAATTGCATCTTTTTCATTATCTTTGCAACGGATTTCAAAAAAGAAAGATATGAAAGAACTTATCAATAAGAGCATACAGGTGTATAATACGGTAGAGAGCCATAAGCTCCCGTCTGATTTTCTCGGACGCTACCATATTCATGTACTTTGCCACGCAGGCAAGGCGCAGTTCTCTTTTATGGGGAATACTTATACGATGGAAGCGGGCGACTGGGTTATCTGGCAGATGTCTTCACAGATTACTGACGCCTTGTATTCTTCTGATTTCAATGCCGATTTCTTGCTGGTTGACAAGGATTTTCTGCTGGAGTATAATCCTGAAAAGGTGTGGGCTTCCAAGGCTTTCGTTTTCATCAAGAAGAACCCCGTGTTCCATCTTGACGAAAGGGGCAAGGCAATGATAGAGTACAATTTCATACAGATTAAGCGCCGCACGGCAGAACCCCATCTGTTTCAGAAGGAGATTCTCGGCAGACAACTTCAGATATTCCTGCTCGACTTGTGGGAGATTTACAAGAATGCCATGGATAATATTCAGCCGACAGACAACAGCTTAGCCTTACTCTTCACCCGATTCATGAATCTGCTTTCTGAGTATTCCAAGACCCAGCGCGAGGTGGCATTCTATGCCGATAAGCTCTGTGTGTCAGCCAAATATCTATCAGAGGTAGTGAAGAAATGTAGTGGTCATCCTGCATCCTACTGGATAAACGGCTATGCGATGCAGGAAATTCTCTCGCTCCTGAAGCGTCCTGACCTCACATTTGCCGAGATTTCCGATCAGATGAATTTCTACAATCCAGCCCATTTCACCCGTTTCGTCAAGAAGCAGACCGGAGAGTCTCCTTCTGGGCTAAGGGTGAAACAGAAACTGGAGAATAAATGAAATTGCATGTATAAGCATAGGTATTACATCACTTCATGATTATCATAAATAAATAAGCACCATATAGCACGCAGGGATTCCTGCGTGCCAATGGTTAAGCTTCTATCAAATAAACTCTAGAATTACATCAAGTCACACTTCTCCCCAGTGTTCTTCTCGACCTTCTCGCCATCTTTCAGGATGCGAGCCTTATAGCCAAACTTCTCAAAACCTTTCTGGAGTTTTTCTGGGGTAGTCTTGTCGGCATTATACTGTACTGTGACGGTCTGGTTTGGCACTGAGGTCTCAATGCTCTTGATACCCTTCTCGAAGCGAAGGTTACTCTTGATCTTATTCTCACAAGCCGCACAGTGCATCTGTGGGGTTGTAGTGAACACTACGGTCTTGATGTCCTTGGCAAAGGTTACCATTGCCAAGGACATCATTGTAAACATTACTAAAATCTTCTTCATTACTTTTCTATTTGATTAAATAATTCAACATTTAACATTCTCCCTTAAAAGTGTACTCTCACTCCTGCGTAGAACATCCTGCCCTCTACAGGTCCCCAAACCAAGGTCGGCTCGAAATCACTTCCCCATGGGTTGCCGGCACCATAGATAGGAGTTTTCTGCTTGAAACCAGTCAGGTTCTCGCCTCCCACATAAATGCTCCAATGGCGGAACCATCTCGTAACCTGCGCACTCACTTGCTCAAAGCTACGGAAGCGAGGAGACCATGACTGGCTACCATCCGCCAACTGATATGGCTCAGGATTTCTTCCTCCTCCATTCAACTGCACAGTGGCATCAAATTGCCAAAGTCCAAGAGGAGTCTTATAAGATGCCGTGAAGAGCGCCTTATACTTGCTGGTCAATGGCTTCTCTTTCAAGGTTTTGCCATAATCGTAGGTACACTTCACATCATTCAGACGATAAGCCGCTGTTATCTCCAAGCCCTTCAGCAATGGATAAGAGGCATCTATCTGGAAGGTGTGTGAATAAGACTTGCCCATCAAATTGTAAATGGCGATAAGGTCCTTGTCGCTTTCATAATCCACTACTGCCTGATTTTTGAAGTCGGTATAGTAATACTCGGCATTGAGCTTCAAAGTCTTGCCAAACATCGGGATGTAGAAAGCGGTACTCACACCATAGTTCCAAGCCTCCTCTTGCTTAAGTCCATCACCCGTAATCTGAAACTTCCTGCCGCTCGCCAAGAGATAGTTGTACTCTGCCAAGCCAAATACCGTGCGATAGCCCTTGCCTGCCGACAAGCGGATGCTGATGGCATCGATAGGCGAATACTTCACGTGGAAGCGAGGGGTGAAGAAATTGCCATAGATAGAGCTGTGGTCGATGCGAACGCCAGCCATCGCCGTCAACTTCGTGCCTAACATATAGGTGTATTGGGCGTATGCTCCAGGAGTCGTCTCCTTCTCGTTTATTCTCTGCATCTCCGACAAAAGGTAAGGAGAGCCTTCTAACCCTACTGTCGGTCTTGGAGAAACATTCACATTGGCGCGCTGTCCCAGGTAATCGTGATTGAAACTCAATCCCAACGACAGGTTGTGCTGAGTAGAGAAATTGGTCTCAAACATCAGCGAGCCATAGAGATTCTTCTCATTGAGGTCGTAGAACTTGTTGCCATACAGGGCATCGAGCTGGTGCATCGAAGCCGAGGACATGAAGGCTATATTGGTACCATGCTCGTGATCGAGGATGAAGGCATGTTTCATATAACCCTCATAACGATTGGTATGGAGCTTGATTCTGTAAATATCATCACTATGAACATGCTCAGTATCCTGTCCGCTGGTACGAATCTCCTTCAAAGCCCCAAGTCCACCATGGAAGATGTAGTTCTTGCCTTTATACACCCAACGGTTCTGCACATTATATTGTTCCCTGCCTGGCATGTCATAGAAGCCATCGCCATTGTCATCATGGTTTTTGAGGATATTCTCATGATGCAACAAAATCTCCGTTGCCCACTTATCCGATAGATGAACGTTTGCATCGGCGTTTGCCTCGATTCGGCTCTTCGTATCGCCAAAGAGGTTCACTTCCACCTGTTGCTCATCCTCTGGCTGCAAGTAATCCACGTTGATTTGCCCTGTGATTGACTCATATCCGTTCTTCACCGAAGCGCTTCCCTTCGATACCTGAATGCCCTTCATCCAAGGACCCGGCACATACCCCAGGGCGTATGGGATGGCAGCACCACGGAAATTCGGCAGATTCTCGGTGAGCATCTGTACGTAAGTGCCAGAAAGACCAAGGAGTTTGATTTGTCTTGCGCCCGTCGTAGCATCATTATAAGCCACATCCACCGATGGATTAGTAGTAAAACTCTCGCCCAGGTTGCAGCAAGCCGCCTTGAAGAGTTCATCCTTGTTCACGGCGATGCCATTCACGGCACCAGCCAATCTAGAAGTGCCCGCCTTACGAGCCACCACCTTCACCTCCTTCAGTTCCTCATCCTTGAAGATTGAATCCAGCGAGGCGGTATCTGTATGGGAATATCCCTTGAGTGCCAGCATCAAGAGGGCACTCGTCAATATATATCTTGAATACATAAATATCTTTCCTTATTTATTTTGTCCGAGTCTCGGATTTTTTACCTTTTTACTTTTATACCCTTTTACCTTTTTACTTTTAAAAAGCCTTTAAGCGAAGCGCAATCGCAACGAGTTAAGGACGACACTTACGCTTGAGCATGCCATCAAGGCACTAGCTCCCATCGGCGTAATCTGGAAGTTGATACCGAAGAGATACAGGACACCTGCCGCCAAAGGGATGCAGATGAGGTTGTAGATGAATGCCCAGAAGAGGTTCTGCCAAATCATGCTCACCGTCTTTCTGCTGAGTTTCACGGCATCAGGTATCGTCATCAGGTCATCGCCCATCAGCGTAACCTGTGCCACATCCATCGCCACATCCGTCCCCTTGCCTATCGCCATACTGACATCGGCAAGAGCCAAAGCCTGGGTATCGTTGATGCCATCGCCTATCATCATCACATGCTTGCCCTCCGCTTGGAGTTTCTTGACCAAGGCTTGCTTGTCATCAGGCTTTACCTTGCTCTGATAATGGCCGATGCCAACCTTGTTTGCCCAATAGCGAGCCGCCTCTTCCCGGTCGCCACTCATCATATACACCTCGATGCCTTCCTCTTGCAACAGTTTCATTGCCTCGGAAGCATGAGGTTTAAGGGTTTCACGAGACTCCAAATCATCCAATCCATCCCCTTTCGTAAAATCTACATTCTGATTAGGAATGGTAAGTGTGCCCGTCTTGTCGATGACGAGGGCATTCACCTTACGGAGATTTTCGAGGGCGGCGGCATCCTTGATGAGGATTTGCTTCTGTGCCGCCTTTCCTATTCCCACCATCAAGGCAGTAGGCGTCGCCAAACCCATAGCACAAGGACAGGCGATAACCAATACCGCCACGGCACTCAGGATAGCCTGAGGCAGATAGGCATTGCCACCGATTATCCACCAAGCCAGGAACGTAATCAAGGCGATGCCTGCCACCACAGGCACAAACACCAAGGCCGCCTTATCCACGATGCGCTGTACTGGAGCCTTGCTTCCCTGTGCCTCCTGTACCATCTTGATGATATGTGCCAGGGTGGTGTTCTCCCCTATCTGTTTGGCTCTCAGACGGAGTTTGCCTTGGCTCGGAATCGTGCCGGACAAGACCTCATCACCCACTCTCTTTGCCACAGGCATAGGCTCGCCTGTAATCATCGCCTCATCCACGTATGCCGCATCAGCGGTCATAAAACTCTCGGATTGGGTTACCACACCATCCACCGGAATCTTTTCTCCTGCACGTACCTCGATGACATCACCACGTTGGATAGTAGAGATTGGCACCTCCTCCAACTTCTCGCTGGTAACCAGTCGGGCGGTCTTCGGTTGCAAGCCCATCAACTGCTTGATACTTGACGCCGTGCCATCCTTCGCCTTCTCCTCCAGGCATCTTCCTGTCAAGACGAAGGTGATGATCATCACCGAGGCATCGAAGTAGGTGTGCCATTCGATGCCCCTTGCGCCCCATACCATTTCTCCGAAAAAGGTATTGAAGGCACTGAAGAGGAAGGCGATGAGGGTACTCAGAGCCACGAGCGAATCCATGTTGGCGGTACGATGCTTGAGTTGTTTCCATGCCGAGACATAGAACATGCGACCGCAATACACCATGTTCAAGAGGGCGAGAATCAGGGATATCTGGTTGTTGAAAGCCGAGGTGTGGCTATCCATCATCATGCCATCGCCCATAGAGGCGGTGTTCTCCATGCCGAGCGATACCCAGCCCATGGAGAACGCCATCACGAGAATGGCGAAGAGCCAAGACAGAAGAGTCTTGCGCTTCAAGAGAGTAAATTCACGGCGATTGATTTCCTCAGCACTACGGTCTGCCTCTATGACGAGGTCATAGCCTGCATTGGAAATCTCCCGTTTCATATCTTCGAGGGTAATCTTCTCTGGGTCATAATCTACAAGGGCGGTGCGTCCTGCCAAGGAAACCGTGGCGGAATTTATGCCCTCAAGGGAATTGAGCTTACGCTCCACATTGGCAGAGCATACTGAGCATGCCATACCAATTACTGGAATTGTTTTCTTCATTGTTTTTCCTTATTTACATTACATATATATATGTATGCAACCCTATGATTTTACTGATAGGGATAGGCATACGACAATCTTGGTTGCAAAAGTACAAAAAATCTTTTGCAACCTATTTGCAAATAGGGAAAAATCAAATAATCAGGGTGTTAAGGAGGGCAAGATAAGCCCTTGGAGGCGAATGCGGAACGTTCTGATTCCAATATCTTGCCTTCTGAATGCTACAGATAACAGGACGGGGCAACGTCTGCCAAAGAGCTGGCACAATGCCTGCAAACACGGGTGCAGCATCGAAATCCACGTATTGGATAGAGACCGTAGGCGATAGCTTCACCTGCTTCACATCCATGCAATGCTTCTTCACCTGTGCGCCCTGCTTGCCTTGGCAGCAGTCATGATCCATGCAACGTTTCACGCAACAGTCAGCCACCGTACCCACCATCACCTTGTCATAGCGAAGGCAATGCATGACGGTAGTACCCACGCTCAGGTAAACCACCATGAGCGAGAGCATCAAAGTCATCAATATGTTGAGCTTACGTTTCATACCTATTTTTTACACTTTTCTTTTTCGGGTTGCAAAATTAAGCATTTTCATCAGAATAAGAATATAATACCCCCATAAATTAATGACCTTTAACGGTTCCGGGATTTTTCATCATCAAGATGAGAAGTAGTAGATTTTTTTTCTTATTGATAATATCATAAATAATGATACCATCTATAAGTTATAAAAACTAAAAATAGACAAGTTTTATCACTTATAAGTGAAACTTTTCGTATATTTGCAGAAA
>OQVO01000153.1_pt1 | contig 22556 bp, 45 predicted proteins | sample 1691511 | NCBI WGS metagenome assembly OQVO01 (sample SAMN03418254, study PRJEB22391) | human gut metagenome | biome: human-gut; feature: organic feature; material: feces | host: Homo sapiens | place: Tanzania | collected 2013-01 | reverse complement strand
TCCATCATCTTTTCTACTTCCCGTTCGGAAAAGTAGACGGTTTCATTGTTTTCTGCCGCGTCAAGTGCCTTTCTGATTTCATCAGCCATTTTTAGTTCTTCATTGCTCACCACGTCACCCCTTAATATTTATTGATGATATATACGCAAGCAACAAAACTTGCACAGTATGTTAATACTTCCAACCAGTCGAATAGCTCTTTCATCGTTGCCCCTTGAATACACGCTTCGCTTCTCTGTAAATTAGCGCACCAGTCATTACAATCGCGTATACGCATAACATTAACGCGACGATAAGCACGCCAGAACAAAGCAAAAACATCAGTAGATCGATAAATTCAGGCATATTGCCACCCTTCACATAACAGAAAGCACCCAGGCAATAATGACGGCTGTCATAACCATATAGAAAAAATCTGAATCTTTCATATTGCCAACCTATTGAGTCAGCGCGATCATGGTTAGAACAATCGCGACAATCAGGAAAAAGAAATCAAGCCATTTCATTTTCAACCCCCTGCGATTCCGTTAACGCTTAAAAGCACCGCAACGATGACGATCACTATAATTATGCAAAAGAAGTCTGCTTCTCTCATCTTTTTAACCCTCTATAGAAATCAACGGCAATAACTGTAATAACAGCCACCAGCAATAGCATTTCGTATGCGTTCATGCTTTCACCTATACAACATTCTTCCACCAGAAATAGATAATGACGGCGACCAACGACCACCAGATTAGATCGTAAATATTCATGATGAGAACCTTTAGCTTTCAATGAATATCATGATAGCCAGCCATACAGCGACGCAGGCAGAAAGGATAATGAGCGGGTCAATCATCTTGCCCCTCCACCCAGTGCTTGATCTTTGCGTTTATTAGCGCAACTGCAATAAAACCCACCAGATATACAGAAATGCCGATCAATCCGGCAATGATATAATCATCCATAACATTATTCACCAACCAGCAATATTACAGCCGCAGCCATTCCGATAAATAAACCTAACAGGAAAGTAACCATAATCACCCCCGTTTAAAGCTCATAACACGCGGTACAAGCGCATCTTTTGCTTTCGGCTTGCGTTTGCCTTTCTTCGCTGGCTTTTCTTCTTCCTTCGGCTGTTCTGCCTGATCTAATGCCTTCTCTACGACTTCAGCCGCCTGCATTGCTGCAACTTCCGCTTCGTTTGATTCAGCTAGGATCGGGAAAAATGCATCAAACATACGCCCAATCAGGTAAGCATAAGTCTCGTTTGCCGGATGACTGTCATCAGTGGTAGCCAGCACACCGACATCACTTAAACAATGGAAGGTGGCGTGGGCCACTTCATGACATAGCGTAGATAACTCATGGTCAAATACAGCAACAACATAGAAGTTGCCGCCGCTTTCACCAGTACAGGTCAGCGTTAACCCTCCGCAAAGCTCGAAGCCGGGATCGATTGGTATCCCTGCCTTTTCGCAAAATTCATAGAACATGTCGCGAGTCGGGCAGAAGAAAACTGTTGTATGCTCAAAGAGCGGGACTTTGAATTGAGGCAACTTAATGCCTTTACCCTTAGCCATCAGAATATTCCTCTGTCTGGTTTGATTTTACTTCCTGTTTATACAGCGCCAGGAATGACATAAAACACTAAAAACGGCGCTGCATGAGTACCGTTTTCAGAATTTTATAAAATAGGTGGGTGGCGCTTTCTTCTACCCAGGTAGCGCCTGACCTGTTAATGGGACTGTTGATCCGGTATTACGTGTTTTTGAATTTACGCCGTCGCTCGCGGGAAGGATTGGCCCGGTTATGGCTGGCTGGCGGAAACGGCGACACGTCCACGCGCTGTTATTCTTTGCGTAAGCACTGCGTTTTGATGTAGTCCTGCAATCCAGTGATCTGAGCGTCCTTCGTTTTTAGTTGTTCTCTGAGGGATAGATAAGCCGATTCAGCGTCGGGAGTGAGTCTACAGGCGGCTCCATCAATGGCGCTGGCGGTTCCGGTGGGGTCGGACACTCGCACGGGTATTGCGTTGACGCGCAGCCTGATAGTACCGTTATCAATGCCAGTACGCAGATCGGCAATGTCAGATCTGATAGCTTTAATCTCATCGTGATACCTCTTATCAAGTTTTGACAGTTCGGCGTTTCGCTCCTTCATCTGCTGAATAGTGTTACTTGCCGTTTTCAGTGCGCCTTTCGTCACCGTGACTTCTTCCTGTAACCTTGCCGCCTCACCCTGGTAATAACATGTTACGGCGGTCAGTCCGGCAATAATGCAAACAACAACGGCGATGATTAACGTCTTCACCTTGTCCATTTCTCACCCCATTCGCAAACGGCATATTCAACATCGCGGCGGTTAACCAGGCCTTGCCACTTCTTACCGCCAGCGTATACCCAGCGCTTAAGCTGTGCGCACGCTTCCGATTTCTTGCCGTCATTGAGTAGCTTTAATAAGGTTGATGTTTTGAAGTTGGTTGCGCCTACGTTATAGGCGAAGGAATAAAGTGCAGCGCGGGTAAAATCTGATACTTCGACTTTGATATATGGGTCAATCGCTTTTGCGGTCTTGTGTAGATCTTTATTTAACAAAGCATCGCATTCTGATTGCGTGTAAGTCTTACCAAGCATGATGTCTTTTCCGACGTGTCCATAACATATCGTGTAAACACCAATGACATCTCTGTATGGCTTATACTCAACGCCTTCAAGATCTTTTATCATCACCCCCGCAATAGCGATCGCCCCACCAGCCGCCGCCGCAACAATCTTGTTTTTCAGCGATTGGCTAATCATGTTACTTATTCCCCATTCGCGCGTCGTGTTCCTCTTGCGCTCGCTTGTTCTCCTGTGATTTGAAGTAATAATTAACGGCAAATGTGCCTACGGTTGATAAGATACCCACAAAGACGGCAATGTCATTGATGGTTATCGCGCCGAAAAAAGCAGTTACGGCCCCAGTCACATACGCACACGCCTCCCGTATTCTGTCGAACATAGATTTTCCTCCAACAAAGCAAAAACCCGGCGCGGGGCCGGGTAGTTACAGTTTCGCATTGTTAGGTAATATTTTAATCTGTTTGTTTTCGACCCACAAATACGGCTTTACGCAGTTCTGTATATCAGTCCGTTATCAAGCAATGTTTGCATGTGTTCGCGATCCATACCGCTTGATTCCCAATATTTATTGCCCGCGCTTTGTGTTAACACCCTATCACCTTTAACCAAGTAAGCGAAGTTAAATAACTTGTGCAAATAGATACCGTCTTCAATCATTTCTTGCGCTCCTTAATGGCTCGCTTGATCTGCACTACCGTCGCATCAAAGAAAGCAAGAAAAACCAATACAGGCCAAAAAGGGATCTCAAATCCGCAACGGTCAGCCTCACTAACCTTAATAAAACATGACATCAAGATCGCGCCAGCGATATAAAGCAAAACAGTCACAGCAATAAGGCATTCAATCATAATCATCCTCATCGTCCTCATGTTCAGCCAGGAACTCATCAACCACTCTGTAAGTCACTGGCGGGATGTATTCGAAATCATCAGAATCAAGATCAAGCGTCCGGCTGTCGCCGTCATCGTCCAGCGTATTCATCCCTAATTCACCGAAAGGGCCGTACCCAATGTGGCCCAGGTATTCACATCCAATCGTAAAGCCAGGATATTCGCCTTTGCACCTGATTTTGTATGGCTTATTTGATGCGCTCAATTTTAATTCCCCCTGCCACACCTTCAGTCATTTTGTATTCAGCGATCAGTTCAGCACCAACCAATTCCACTTCATCACCAGGGAATGGATTAAGTTCCAATGATACTAAGATAAAAAATTTAACGTGATCTGCATTATCAAGATCTTTCACGTCAAAAGGAGGTTCAGCTACATGGAAGCACTTAACGCCATCCTCTTTGTCAGTGGCTACACGGAAACATGCGCCAGGCTGTCCGGCGAATTGTCCATTTTTTTCATCTTCTGGAAAAGTGCCACGGAAAACTTTAACGCTGATAAATTTAGACATTTGTCATTCTCCTTCGTAAAGAATTGCAACCAGTTCGGCATCTGTTAGCGTGTTGTGATCTTTATAAGTACCGTAGCGGGCAACGAAAGCTATTTCGCCAGCTATTTTCCGCCACATAGGGATTGACTCATTAAAATAGGTATTCTCCATTGCCTCCTTGTATGCCAGTTCATAAAAACGACCGCGATTTACATCTTCAATAACGCGGCTGTATGTGCCATCAACGCTACTAACGCCGCGCCACAGCCTGAACACAACCATAATTAAAACTCCGCACCAGGTAAGCTACGCGCTTTATTTACAACATCTTGTTTTAACAATAATAGTGAGTGATAATGCATGTTAAACATTCTGCAAAGTGGTGTTTCACTATTTTCTGACTTAATTTTGAATAACTGGTTTGCAGTAAAAATCATGTCGTCGTCTGTTATGTATAACCAGTCGCCGCGCTTACCAACAACAATATGAGATTTTCCCCAACTATCTTTAAATTCATAATTGCAGAAAACATCACCTTTAGGAACTTCAACAAAACAGCACGCAATGAACTTATTGCTTTTCATGATTTTGCCCATCCGCCTTTCTGTGCTCATATATAACAAAACGGCGCTGCCTGAACAATGCCATTTCGTATACATTGTGATACTAGTCACATTTTGCGCAATTAACTTTTATCAGAAAACCCCTTTATAATCGACCGTGTACTTTGCAACCAATTTCCATTCACAATAGTTTTCCATGTCGCGCGGTTGCCACCCTTTCATCCCGACAGCACTCCGCGCAGCGTGACGGCGACAATTGTCGTTGAGGTCCACAACACACCACGGCTGAAGGACAAACATGTATCGCGCCTCGTTAACCAGGATCGCCATCTGCTTTCCTGTTGCCTTATCTTTTGCCCGGAAATAACTTACCCTGATTTTCATTTTTAATAACCTCAATCAACATTTCTTCTTCCAGGTTGGCAGGACGTTTACGGAATACCCCGGCAAAAGCCAGATCGTCGAGAAGGTCTTTGCTCTTAAATAGCCATTCCTTCATTATTACCCCATCGTCACTGCGATATACCACGCCGTTTTTCAGAAAATAAAACGTGCGCGTGTCTGTCTGTAGGTATAGATCTTCGTAAACGTCCATGATGTTAACTCTCTACCACTTCCAGCCCGCGCCCCTTGTCGCCAACGAAGTCGCCCAGGCTGAACGTATACGACCATGCCGGATTAATGTAATGGTCATCAGCGCCCGCGGCAATTAGGTCAGCACCGTTAATCATGCAAGTGACATCATCGCCATGAACGACATTAACCACCTTACCAACAACCTGTTTCAGTGACGGATAACCGTGATCGTGCAAGAATTTGACTTTCACTCTTCTGTCCCCCAACGCTCAATGCTGATTAAAAAGTCCCGGATGGCGTGGCGTTCGTCGCGCGTTGGTTTGCGCTTCCGGTAGATCTTGAAGTCGAACCATTCTTTTTCCTGTTCAAAATCCAAATCGTAAGCAACAGCTTCAATGTATCCGCATTCGTGATACCAGTACGCCACGCCAGCACGGACAAAAAAGCGGGTTTTATCCCGCTTGTGTTCATAGATACGCATATTCACCCCGTTAAGCAGTTGTGTAGCTGTCCACCAGCTTTTCATCTTTCATTCTGGCAAGCTGTGCGATGCTCATCGTGTAGCCGCCATCAGAGAAAAGCCATTCCGCAGCCTTGCGACGAAAAGCAATATCATCATGGTTACGTGTCCATGTAGCGATCACAACGCGTTTCCCGTTAGTGGCGAACATAGACAATTCGTTATCAACAACGTCGATAGCCTGCCAGATTTTTAATTCCATGATTTATCACCGTAGATCTTGAATAGTTCGCGTTCTTCCTGATCTTCAAATATCCCTATGTGCAGGTCACGCAGGCGGCGCATTGTGCGGAATCGCGGCCTGAACTCCTGGCTACGTTTAATGTATTTGCCGCCAATTGAATAGATATGCCCGTATGAGTACCATCTATTCCCTACCCATATTTCATATTCTTTTCCTTCGTAATTAAATTTTATCGTTAGCTCGCCAACCTCAACTATTAACCCTTTGTCGATGATGTCATTAAGCATTTCGTCCCATTCTTTGAGGAATGGTTGTTGATAAAAACCAAAAAGCGTATTCACAGCATGGCAGAGGTAATCAATGATTATTTGCATATTGTCACCACATCATATAATAAACGTTCTCGTCAGCTAACATGTCAGCTACATCCTGCGTCATGTGTCTGGCATTAAGGAAATAGTCATCACTATGCCATTCCCTTACAAGCATGCGCGCCCATTTACGGCGCTGGCGCTTATTGCGTCGCAGATCATCAAAAGCCTTTAACGCTTTGTCATACGCCCTTACCAGGCGTTTACGGTTACTTTTCATTTTCACCTCTCAACATCCAATTTCTGTCACATTTAATTGCGAATACCTTAACAGGATCAGGGCCGAATAATGGATGAGTGATAGTTTTTACTTCGTACCCAAAATAAGGAAGGTTAATAATCCTGTGTTTTTCGTGGTTGGCAGGGTATCCCCATTTAATAATCAGGCGTTCATATTCCCGCCCTTCCAGACGTTTACGCCAATAGTCATTATAAAGCCGGTATTCCTCCACCTTCTTTCCAGTCCATATGGCGTGGAAATATTCCCCTTTCAGATTCAAATGCAGGTGTTTATTTGCCATCACTATGATCCTGTAAACAGTCGTTATAGCCTTCAATGTATCCGGTTAATCCAGTGTTACTAACTGACCAGTCAGCCGAACGGCGCTTGATGGCCTTGTCCATAGTCATTTCGTCGCCTGGTCCGCCTGGCTCAATGTATTTTCTTAAATCCCTTGCTATCCACGCCCTTAATTGTTGCGTATCACCGCACAACCGAGCGGATAATGTCAGGTCATTAACCAGCTTTGCAAATAGATGTTCTTTTAATTTAGGCTTCATTGTCGTCAACCTCGAAATACTGCTTAATAGCACGTTTGACGTTCATTTCACGCTGATAATTGTTATCGCTATAGATTGCGGCTGCCGATACGTGATCGATAATTTGCTGTAATAAATCAGGATGAATTTTTATTTTTTCATCAAGGACAATGCGCGATGGCTTAGGTGCGGTAGCATTATCATTAACGATTTCTATCTCACCACGACCACCGCATCGCGGGCAAACAAACTTATCACCTTGATACAGCATGAATCCGCGACCTTTTTCAGTTTTTACGACCATGCCATCGTCGTCGCAGTTTTCGCAATACAGCCACCCAATATTAAGTATTTTCATTGTCTTTATTCCGTCCGTAAATATGTACTGGCTCAACCGGTACGGCTGGCAATTCACCATCATTTAACGCGCTTGCCATGCCTAATATTAAACGCGCTTCAGCACCAGTGACTTTCTTACACCATGCACCGCCTGTTTTATCTTCGAACAAGATAACAGCAAACTGATCGTTTATTTCCAGCTTATCCATCATTCACCCCGTGTTACTCGTTTGATTTCGTTGTCAGCCCGCGCCTCTTCTTTGAACAATTCAGCAATGGCGTCTTCATAGAAAGCGCGGTATTTCTTCCACCACGTTGATCGGCTTACCGGGAAAACAAGCTGATTAACCGCCCGCCGTACAAGATCTACAGGGAAACGCGAGTACCCGCGCCCGCCGCAATGCTGGCACGTTTTGAACACTGGCATTTCCGCCGCTTCACTGGCTGCTTTATCCGGTACTTCGCCACGGCCCTTGCATTGTTTACAATGATTGCGAACTGTCCCATGCCCCTTGCATTTTTTGCAAAGGTGTTTTTCTCCGTATTCGTCAAACGTAAATTTATATCCGCCGCACTCCATACAAGTTTTTTCCGTCGCGGCACTCTGGCAATAATCCCGAAATGCGAAAACGGCAACAAGAATAATGAGATCATTGCGTTTGGCCTCGTCCAGTTCCATAACGTATTCATAATCTTTTGCCATAGCCCTTAAACGCTCTGTAAGCAAAACTACGGCCTTATGCTTTTCGGCTTGTGATAGTTCCATCTTCCCTAAAAAAGCGCTGTAACCAAGCTCTACGCGCGATTGCGCCATACCTGCGGCAGTTAGTGCATCCGTAGTATTAAGCGCATCCGGGGACGTGCCCCGGCTTTCATCTGATAAACGAGGTGATTTTGGGAAGTGGAATTTGAGAATAGATTCCAGATTCATTACTTGCCCCCGTAACGCGCAACAAGTCTTTTGCGATCAGATATTGCTTGCACCAACTTTCTTTCAAGCTCTTTAAGCGCAAGCAATTCTCGCATGTGGAAAGCCTGTATTTGTCGCACAGTCTCTAAATCATGCTCATCGCGCTGAATATCTATTTGCAGATCTTTAATTTCGTTTTTCATTTCTCTACCACCTTAAACCGAGTTTTAAAATGACCCTGCAAAAAATACTCATTTTTTGATGGGAAATACTGGACTAATCGCCATGCGTCGGCGTCGTCGAAATCCGATACAAGATCGTCTTGTAGAATGAAAGCAAAGCACCCATGCTTTATAAAACCTGAATATTTTTTACCTTCAGTGAAAAAATCGACGCTTGATTGAGTACATTTAACAACAATGTTTATTAACTCCATTGTCGCCCCACATATCAGTTAAGTATTCATTAATATCCGGCAACATGTCGTTGCGTTCTCGCACCTTGATAAATAAGAGTCCGCCTTTTACCTTCCGGCAACGAACAAACTTCATTGCGTCAACCTGGCTGTCATCGGCCCAAAAGCCGGAATAGGTTATAGCGTCAAATAACGCTTTCCCTATATTATCTATATCGCGTCTCCTGTTGTCTGGCGGCGCAATATAAACCGTTATTGATAACCTGCATTTTAGATTTATATCAAGATTAAAACGCCTTATGACTTCCCTCACCCATTCTCTGTATTTTTTCCCCTCCTTGCTTATATAGTTAACCCCTCTGGCGTGGCGGTAATACCTGTTACATGATGGCGGGTAAGGCAGGATAAAAGAATATTCATTCATGCCGCCTTTCTCCTTAAGGCGTCTAATTTCGCCTGATAAACTTTAATGATCTCCTTACATTCTTCGATCGTCCATTTGTGAGTTTCGTTATTATTTTCTAATGCCTCCACCCTTTCTAATCCTATTTTTTTTATTAAATTTATTCTGTATAACTCAACATTGCCGTCTAATACCTGATTGCAATGTCGGCATTGTAGGTTTACGTTATCCTCGTTAAATCGAAGGTGTCCGGCTGCCGCTACTGTGCGCCAGTGTCCAGCATCAGCGCCGCATTGTTCGTAATAATAAGTCCCGCAAGATATACACGGCTGACCCGCGTCACGCTCGCGTATATAAGCGTTAAAAACGTTTTGTGCCTGTTTAATCCAGTAGCTACGCGGATTTAACTGTTTCCGTTTCCGGTTGCGTTCTTCCCGCTGGCTATCACGGCGTTTCTTCCGCTCCATAGCCTTCATAGCCTTTTCACGATCGCGGCATAGCTGATCAAACTTCAGTTCTTCCAGACATTCATCGCTGCACCACGTTTGATTGTGATATTTAGGCTCAAAAAAAACGCCGCAGCATTTGCAACGGCGTCTTATAGGTTTTTTAGGGTTCTGCATAAAAACCACCCCGATTATTTTTGATTCTCTGTTTCGTTCAGCCTTTCGGCGTGTCCGGCCCTTAGCCAATGTTCTAAGCATTCGTTGCACTCGTTACAGCCTCCTTTCTTCGTGCTGCATACATTGCACATTGCACGCATGACGCTTTCTCGTTCATAGTCGTCATGCCATTGGTAATTATCAAAAGTCATAATGCTCTCTCCTTTTCAGGTGATTTCTACGCATTTCAGCGCTGCCGGATTTTTAAAGAGCATTTTGTTTGCTTGAAGTATACAAAATGGATACACCAGAACAAGGCGAAAAGCGCCATTATGTGATCCATATCACGCAATGACGCCATTTTGTAAACTTCAGTCCGGTAAAACGCGGTCATGGTTAGCCAGGAATACAGCACGGGCAAAGCCACGCGGTGTTAGTGAGCGGATCATCTTTGTTCGTTTCGTCCTGCCTCCGGTTTTCGCCCACCCAGGGTTATCACCAGAGTTAAGATCTACAGGTCTAAAAAGCGGCTGCCTGAATCCGTTGCCGCACCATATGCAAGTTTTCTTCGTGTACGCGTCGCGCGGTGGGTAAACATCAGGGAAAGCAGGATGCTTGTCATCTTCCGGCAGGTAGCCACCGTAAGCGCAAGGATTGAAGATAAAATCCGGTTTACGCCATAGCGTTGACAGCACACCAACAGGATTCTCCACCATCCACGGCACGTTATACATGTTAGCCAGAGATTCAACCAACATTGCGTTTCTTGCCGCCCTATTCTGAAAACAAGGATCTTTCCTGTATTTATCAACGAACCAGCGAGCGCCTGACACAGCGAGATCGTCGCATGGAGGAAAGCCCAGGATAATGTCAGGCCCTGGATAAACAGACAATTCAGGGGAGAACATTCCCAGGAAATGGCTATCAATCCAGATGTTAACGTATTCAATATTTGGATGAATGATTTTAACGCCTTCATAATCTCCGTGATTTGCGCCGTCATAGTTGAAGCAATAGCACTTATATCCAGCTTCCGCCCAATCTTTAACGGCGTACCCGCTGCCGTCGTACAGCGACCACACCACCCAACTTCTAAGCCAATTATTTAACCAATGTTTAGCCCTGCTCATTTTCTACCCTCAAACGTGAAATAGCGGCGCATAATGATGGTGATCACCGTTACCGCTGCCATTTTTGAGATGAATTGCATAGCTGATATTTCCGGCATAAATGCCATAAACGATAGCGTAGGAAAAATTAACGCATCGCCGATGGCGGACGCTATATTTGCAGGCCAGCGTTTCGAATCGAAATCACCAGGTAAAACCCGGTAAACGCCGCCAGAAATAAGCGCACCGGAAACAACCGCAACGAATGACGCGATCGCCACCATTCCTGCGTCGTAATTTATCAGCACCGTGATTGCGCCAGCGGCGGCGCATGTTGTAGCCGACCATTTCAGACCGCCGTCATATAACAGAAAGTCGCGGATCATCATATTGACACACACGGCGGCTACCGTGGTGATCGGAATTACCCACGGGCCGCAGTGGTTAACAATAAGGTTGATGATCACAAAAACGGCGACATAAACGCAGGCTAATAACCTGTCAATCGTCACCCTTTCCATTTTTATGATCCTTCGGTGTATACAATAAAGCCTCTTTATTAAACCGCCAGCCGTTACCAAGCTGGAAGCTACCATTCATTATTACTTCACCACTAGCGATTAGGTCGCCTGGTATTGAGGTTTTCTTACAGCGGCAATTTAACGACATATCAAAATCACCCTGTTTTTTCTTTTGCTCTTCCTCCCGCTCCGCTAATATTTGCTCCGCTTTTAGCGCGTTGTAAGCAATAAGGTCTATGAGAGTGTCGAGCGGATCGCTTCCATTGCTTAAAATGGCCTCTAATCGCGCCTCCTTGAGGCAAATCATTAGATCCCATACATCAAGCGGGGTTAAACTTGTCCCCTTCTTAGCGTTGTAAATAGTGGCTATTTTTGGCGCTGATTTTTCTTCTTTTCGATCGTATCCGTTTTGTTCTCCTCTTGCCTCGATAGTTTCAGCCGCAAGTCTCAGCAATTCAGCCGCTTTATTCATTTTCTGCACCTCTTGCATATAGCTCTTTACGTGTTATCTGCGTGAAAATACATTCATGTCTGCATCGTGGATGCCAGATCAAGAACAAGCTCCCTTTATTGTTTCCACTTGCTGGTTTACCTGTTGCAGCATTGATAAACGCCAGCCGCCCGCGCGTGATTAATCGGCATTCGTTTGCAGTCTCCACGCCGTTCATAAACCAGCTAACAGAAATGTCAGCGGGCAACAACATCACGCAACCGATGTGATTCCGTTGATGTTCGAGCGCCGCTTTATCAATAAATGGACCCGGATTTGAGTATGGCGGATTCATCCATACATATTCGCCAGGCATTGCCACCGCTCCCCACGGATAAGTAAGCGTGTCCATTTCTTCGGTTATATATCGCGGGATTAATGCGTTTGCCTTGTTTGCCGCCACGTCAGCGACAAATTCAAACTCGCGGTCCATTCCTCTAAAAACTGGTTTAGGTGTCTGCCACAGGTCTTTAATTTCCTTCGGTGTGCTGCTGCCTCCAAAATCATTTTTCATTACGCCCCCCTTAAAAATAATCTTGTTCAGTCCCCCAACGGTTGTTTAAATACCCAACCAACCACACAAAACGCTCAATACTGATTAGCGGGGCGACCTTGCGATAATGCTTGTCGAGTATCAGCCGCGTGGCTTTATCGCTGTAGCCGTTCTTTTCTACCTCCGTTTTGCAGGCAGAAAGCGCCGCGCGTGCGGCAGTTTTTACGGCGTTAAATTGCGGCTCTGACAGGTTAAATAAAGCCATTTCATAAAACATCAGTAGAATCAGCGAAAAAGAACCCAACAAATACACTAACAGCAATAATGATCCTTAACATATAAAGCGCATCATCAGGTGATGGCATTTCTGGTAGTTCCCATGTAACAAAAGACACACCGCATAAAATTCCAATAAGAACCGTAGCTATACATGAGAATACAAAAAAAGAACAAAATAGCCAGCCCATAATAAAGTCAATAAGTGCACGCATCATTCTAAACGTCCTCAATCACACCGCCTTTCACGCGCTCTTTAATATCCCATACGTGAGGCTTGCATATTTCCTGATAATAGTGATCCGGCCTGCTGCCGAAATACCACTTACCCTCCATATAAAAGTAAACGCCCGAAAATCTTCCGGGCGCTGCCTTATTGCTTTGCTATATTACTTTGCTGTATTGCTATATCGCTTTACTTCTAGCCTTATCCATTCTAGTTCTAGCAGTTTCTAGTTCTAGCAACAAGAAGCAGGTCATATAGCTGCTTTTCTATCTCTTCTTTAAGTTGCTGCTCTGTTGGGAGATAAGTGAGATATTTTGAAGCAAATAATTGCTTGCTGTCGTGTAGGATGGAAAATCTTGCGATGTCCTGGCTGGTTTCCGAGCAAAGAAGTATGCCAATGGTCGGATTGTCGCCTTCCGTGCGCTTCAGTTCATCATACATTCTTACATACATATCCATTTGTCCTACGTCCTGGTAAGTGATGCGATTTACCTTCAAATCAACCAAAATAAATGATTTGATGAGGTAATTGTAAAATACCAAGTCGATGTAGTAGTCGTTTTCCTCGGTTCGGATATGTTGCTGGCGAGCTACGAGCGCATACCCTTTTCCCATTTCCATCAAGAACTTCTCTAGATTATTGATGATGGCAGTCTCCAGTTTTGATTCTGCAAGGGAGGTGTCTTCTGGTAATCCAAGGAATTCCAAGACAACTGGTGATTTGATGTATTCGAGTTTGTCTTGCTGATAAGCCTTTGTCTTGTCTTGCATCTCGTCAACGACAGGTTGCTTCTTCGTTGACATAAGAAGACGTTCATAATATAAGGTGTTGATATTGCGGTTCAAGGTTCTGAAGCTCCAACCTTGTTCGAACGCTTCCTTTGCATACCATTCACGTGCTTGTTTATCTTCTACTCGTATAAGACGCTCGTAATGAGACCAAGGAAGAAGGCGTAACTCGAATTGGGCAGGCGGTGTCTGCCCTTTTTGAAAGTGCGAAGATAATTCATCAGACAGTGTCTGATGTTTTTGCTTTTTGAATTCCTCAGACAGTGTCTGAGGAATTGTTAACTCTTTGAATTTCAGGTAGAACTTCTTGAAATTCATGATATTTGTCTCCGAGAATCCTTTTCCGAATTCCTTGGTCAAAGCGGCCGAAGCTACCTCTATCACATGCTTTCCGTATTCAGCACGTGATGCTCCATTCTGTTCTTGTTCCACAATACGTTGTCCTATTCTCCAGTTTCTTTCCACCAGAGAATAATTGACGGCAGCAAATGCTTTGCTGCGAGCCTTGCTGACGATGGAGCGCAAGTCGTTGACGAGCATGTTGTCTTCATCGTTATATTTCTTTTCGGGTTCTTTCATGATGTATAGTTGTCTGCTGTTACTCCATGCTCATAGAGATATTCTGGCGCAATATCGGCACCATTAGCCCAAAATATTGTTTGGTCTAATCCGAATTGAATGAACTTGTTTTTGTCTTTCAACTCGCTGAATGCTGGGTATTTTAATAGCGAGGTTAAGTCAACCTTTTTCTTTACTCCGTCATTAAAAGTACAAAGAAGAGTATAATCTCCTAAGTAGTCTACATCTTTAATCGTTAAAATCATAGCCGTTTTGTTTTTATCGTTGTACTTTCTTTATCGTTTCTCCTCTTTGGGCTTTACCCCAAAGTTCCATGATTTCATCTTCATGTTCGTCGATGAAGTCATTAATCAGACGAATCGTCTTTGATTTAGCACGTCCTTCTACGATTCTGTCTTTGATAGTAATCGTAAAAGTACCTTCTCCACTTCGTACATGAATGTGCGGTGGGTTGTGGTCAAAGGCGTAAATGTAAATCAATATTCCTTGTATTACATATACTGCTCCCATATTCCTCGTTTTTATATAATTATGGTGCAAAGATACGATTTTATATCGGAAAAGCAATCTTTCTCTTCACTTTTTTCGATAAAAGTTTGGTGATTTCGAAAATATTTCTTAATTTTGCCACCGACTCAGTTAACCCGTTTGTATGGGTGAGTGGGTTATTTACTGGTAAAGGACGTTTACGGAACGTTATCTTGGAGTCTTCGAATCTCGCAAATTTGAATCCGCTTCTTAAAGATAAGGCAACGAGAACGTCCACGATGGGTGTATTATATCCTTTCGTGTATAAGCATATTGTTTTTCTTGTAAAAATGGTATGCTCTCGGCGAAATCTATTATAATGCGTCATGACGTGGGCTATCTGTGTTGCTTATCCTAGGAGTGGGGGCAATGCGAGAGCCTGAAGACTTGGGATGAGCGAGAAGTAGAGACTCCCACGTCTTTTTTTAGTATCTTATAGCTAAGAACTTTATTCACAGCCAATTCTAGGGATGTTCTAAAAGGCATATATAAATATAGATATGAAGTTAGTAAAAAAATGCTATTTGATTCTTGCAATTTTAGCCTTGTTCTCTGTACCGAATAAGGTTCATGCGCAATTTTGGGGTGGATTTCTTCAGGGAGTTGGTGCAGCGTTGCAGAATTACAACAATCAGCAACGATATAATAATTATCAATCAAGCCAAAATTATGTAAAGAAGACATCTGTAGAAAAGCGCGAAATACGAAAGGATAGGCAAACTGAGTCTGATGGCTTTGAGTGGATTGAAGTTAAAACTTGGAATGGGTTTAGTTTTATAAATTATGGTGCTCTGAATGATAATAGTGAAAGCATTATACCTCAAAAATATTCTTTAATAGTTTACCACACTTCTGATGGAGGTTGGTTTACAGTGCGTTTGAAAGAAAAAGAAGGTGTTTATAAAATTAATGGACACCGTATTTGTGAGGCGATATATGATGAAGTATTTTATCGAAAAGTGGGAGATGTTGCCTATGTGGAGGTAAAAATTAATGGCAAAACAGGGATTGTTGGTGAAAATGGACAATATATCGTACAGCCGAGTATGAAGTACAATGAATATATTTCATATTCTGAAGCACGAGGTACATTCTATTATGAAAATTCGCTGGGAGACTATGTGGATTTAGGAATAGATATTGAAGGGAATGCAAGTAATAATGAATCATCTACATTTTCTTTGGCTTCTGATATTAAACATAAGATTATAAAAACCTTTATAGAGGATGATAGTAGGGACTTTATAGGCAATGGTGATGTTATGATAGGCAAAAATAACCTTGTGATAAATCTTGGGATGATAAAGCAAGAATATAAATATATAGGCAACCCAAAGCAAAGTCCTGGCTTGAAAATCTGGACAGTGGATGCTGATTACAATGGCACAAAAGGAAAGTTGAATTTTGCAGATTTAGGAAAAGAAATAATGATAAAACCTAGTGGATTTAATATGCCGATGGGATATATAGTTAAACGATAAATAATAGTGTAATGATTATGCATAAAAATAATGAGTCAAGTCTCTTGCCTCGGCGAGAGTTCTTTAAAAAGGCAACTAAGGCGGTTTTGCCTATTGTTGCTGCAATAAGTATGCCTTCTCTTCTTTTAAGTTGTGGTGGCTCGGAAGATGACAATTTCGGAGGAGATGACTCTGGTAATGATGATTCTGGTAACAATAATGGAAGTGGTGGTACAACTATAGGTATTTCCAAAGCCGATGGTGTTGTGTCAGGATATGCTTATGTAGATTTAGGATTGAGTGTTAAGTGGGCAATATGTAATCTTGGTGCAAATAAGGCAGAAGGGTATGGTTCTTATAAAGAAATTGTGAGTGGTATAACTGGTAGTAAAGCTGATGATGTTTCATGGGAACTATATAAGGCGTATAAAAACAATGCTAATAAATTGTCGATTGCTGGTTCTTCTTTTGATCCTGTTTCTTCTGCTTATGGAAACTCTTGGTTTTTACCAACTAAGGCGCATTTCGAAGAACTTATAGCAAATTGTACAAAAGAGTTTATTATATATAATAAAGTGAAAGGAATAAAGTTTGTTAGTAAGAAAAATGGACATAGTTTGTTCCTTCCATTTGCAGGGTTCTCTATGGACATTGTTGGCTGGGAGAAGTACAATGTTGCGGAATTGGCTGAGTATTGGTCTTCAGATGTGTATACAATATCTAAATATAGAGAACAAGTAGACTTCTATGGTTTGTTCTTAGATAATGAAACCGTGAAAATCATACACGATTTAGATTCTTATACAATAAGAACATCTATTAGACCTGTCACAAGTAAAAGTGGCAGCTCGGTAACAAATTGTAATGGAACTTGTACGGCTAATTGTTCTAGTTCCTCAACAAATAGCAGCTGTTCCAATTGTTCTTCGTCTTGTTCGTCAGGATGCAAAACGAATTGTGATTACAATTGTGCTGCTACTTGCAAGTCTCATTGCTATGGTCAGTGTAGTGATACTTGTGGCGGTGGTTGCAAAGCTGCTAGTAAAGGTTCATCTTGCTCTGGCTGTGCAAGAACATGTAATAATCGTTGCTATCAAACTTGTTCTTATGCTTGTAGCTCGAATTGTGAATCTTCATGTGTAAAAGGAACGAGATGAAAATATTAATAGTAAAATAATTATGGGAAAGATAGAAAAACCGTTGCATCGCAGAGAGTTCTTCAAAAAAACGATAAAAGGTGTTCTTCCTTTTATTGGCATATTGTCTACAATGTCCGTTTTGGCTGGTTGCTCAAAAGGTGCAGATGAAGAGATACTAGGCTGTGATGGCTGTGAGAATGGTTGTTATGATAATTGCAATGAAAGTTGTGAAACATCTTGCTCAGAAACTTGTAAGGCTAGTTCTACAGGAACAGGATGTTCTGCTTGTGCAAATAGTTGCAGTAACTCATGTGGTAACACTTGTGATGGTTCTTGTACTGGAGCGTGTGGAAAAGGGTGTTCTAGCTCTTGTTCAGAATCATGTGGAAATGGATGCGCAGGTTCTTGTTCGGGAGGTTGTTCAGGTGGCTGTTCTGGTAGCTGTAAAGGCACATGTAATACTAATTGTTACCAAGGGTGTTCTGGAACTTGTGAAAACGCGTGCAATACAGGTTGTTCTGAATATTGTACAGGTTATTGCAATTCTGGATGTAAAGGTGGCTGTAAGGAAGGATGTAGCACTGCATGTACGAGTTGTAGAGGTTCTTGCTCTGGAACTTGTAAAGGTGTATGTCGTCTCGTAAATAAAAGCTTGTAAAATGAATAAAATTAAAGAAAATGATATTGGATGGCAGTCAGGCATGGCCAAGAACATCACCTTCATCGTTACCAAAGACTGCCAACTTGCTTGTAAGTATTGCTACCTCGTAGGCAAAAACTCGAAAGAGCGAATGTCCTGGGAGGTAGCTAAGGCTGCTATTGACTATATCCTCGACCATGAGGAAGATATGAAAGAGGAGAGTGTCATCTGGGATTTTATAGGTGGAGAGCCTTTCTTGGAGATTGACTTGATAGATAAGATTTGTGACTATCTCAAGGTTGAGATGTTTCGCAGAAACCACCATTGGTTCAATTCCTATCGCTTCTCTTTTTCTACGAATGGCATCAACTATGGCTCGGAAAAGGTGCAGGACTTCATCAAAAAGAATCGTGAACATCTGAGTATTGGTATTACCATTGATGGAACCAAACGCAAGCACGACCTCAATCGTATTTGGAAAACCAAGGAGATGGAGCGAGGAATCCAGCCTAAGCCAGATGAAGAGAAAGGTTCATACGAGGATGTCGTGAAGAACATTCCTTTGTGGTTGGAGCAATTCCCTGGGGCAGGTACGAAGGTGACGATTAGTAGTGCTGACATTCCTTATATCAAGGAGAGCGTGCTGCATCTCTATAGTCTTGGCATCCACGAGGTGAACATCAACTGTGTGTTTGAGGAAGTTTGGAAAGATGGGGATGATGCACTCTTCGAGGAACAGCTAACCAGTCTTGCGGATGCCATCATTGATGGTGGCTATTATCAAGACTATGCTTGCTCGTTCTTCTCGGAGCACATGGGCAAACCGATGGATTGTCAACTGCAAAATCAAAATTGGTGTGGTGCGGGCATGATGCTTGCTGTGGATGCAGAAGGCAACTTCTATCCTTGTACTCGATTTGCTCAATATTCACTTCGTAGCAAGAAGGCTTGGATTATCGGAAACATCCATGATGGAATCGACAAAAATAAGCTTCGTCCTTTCTTGACCTTGGATAGATGTACGCAATCTACCCAAGAGTGCATCGACTGTGAGGTGGCTGAGGGCTGTGCTTGGTGTCAAGGTGAAAACTATGATGCAGCCGACACGCCTACCATCTATCAGCGAGCCACCGCCATCTGCAAGATGCACAAGGCTCGTGTGCGTGCCAACAACTATTATTGGAATAAACTCTATCGTAAACTCGAAAAAGAAGGAGGTGCAGAATGATACAATATCTCGTGATATTACTGGATGATACATCTGTTTCTTTCTGCCATTATCAAAATGATAAGAAAGAACGGAATCTGATGCCGTTTGAAACCTTGAAAACTGGCATCGTCTATGCGATGAAGGAGAATCTGAACATTCAGTTCGTTTATCCCAGCTATTCTTTGCCAAAGGATTACTTGGAGGTGATAGATTGTATTGACCATACGGACATCAAGCCTGCTAGCCTTGGGGATGAGGCTGATGTGGTGGTGATGGATGGCATCAATCAAGTTCCTAGTGCAAATGACAATGATTTTAAGCAGGGTGTATCATACGTGCTGAGGCTCTCTAAGCATGAACTATTCGAAAAAATAGCTAATGTTAGTGCTTTGTTAAATAAGGTGGAGCGATTGAATGTGGTGATTACTGATGTTGAAACTTTCAAGGATGCTGATTTCGAATGTTATTCGGAAGTGCTTAGAATGCTTTCAGAAGAAGTGGAGAAACTGTATGTCGCAGGCAAGGTTGTTCAGTTGAATCTCTTGACTGACCGCATGATGCTCGACAAGATGAATAACTGTGGTGCAGGTGATACGAGTATCACCTTGGCTCCTGATGGTAAGTTCTATGTTTGTCCAGCTTTCTATCTTACAGATGAAGATGATGGAATGGGGGCGTTGCATACTTCCATTGGAGATGTGAAGCATGGATTGGACATCAAAAATCCACAGTTGTATAAACTCGACCATGCTCCGCTATGTCGTCGTTGTGATGCCTATCAATGCAAGCGTTGTATTTGGCTAAACCATAAGATGACTTACGAGGTGAACACCCCAAGCCACGAGCAATGCGTGATGGCTCACTTGGAACGTAATGCCAGCCGAGATTTGCTGAATGCAATCCGTAAACATGGCGCATTTTTGCCTGAGCAAGAGGAAATCAAGGAGATAACTTACCTAGATCCTTTTGAGGTGAGAAAAGAATGGTAAGGAAATATGTGTATTTTTTAACAAGATAATAGTATGGCAACTAGAAAAGTAGTAGGGCAGGTTACCCTAGAAGAGAAGAATGAAATCCAAATGTTATTTGAGCGTCGCAATGGCTTGAATGAACTGGCTAAGATTTTGACTGCAGACAATGCTGAGTTGTATGAGAAGTTGGTGAAAGACCTTGGTGAGACTGGTACTAAGTTTCAGTCTTGGTGGGACAGAATGGGTGCCAAGTATCAATGGGAGAGCATTGAAGGTGGCAACTGGGAAATCAACTTTGATACTTGTGAGATTTATTTGGTAGCATAAGAATTGTGGCAGGTAATAATTCTAAAAGATTAGGCATATGATAAATTTAGTGTTAATGATAGGTACATCGGAGTTGCTGCTTATTGCAGCTTTAGTACTCTTGCTTTTTGGTGGTAAGAAATTGCCAGAGATGATGAAGGGCTTGGGGCAAGGTGTGCGTAGTTTCAAGGATGGGATGAAGGAGGTAACGGATTTGGATGAAGGCGTTCCTGCTTCTGAAACATCCCAAAATGCTTCTGATAAGAAAGAATCTTCCAACGAACAAGTAGAGAATAATGGAAAATAATCAGAATGATAATCTGATGACATTCGGAGAGCATCTTGAGGTATTCCGCAAGATGCTCTTTCGCATCATTGGTATTACGGTATGCTTAGCTGTCATTATTTTCTGTGCAAAGGATGTTACGTTCCGTTTGTTGTTGAGTCCAAGTGATAATCACTTCATAACTTATCGCCTAATAGAGGAGGGTTTTGCAAGATTGGCGATCGATTTTCATTTTGATTCATACTCAATACAGTTGATAAATACAGAGTTGACAAGTCAATTTATGGTCCATATGTCAACATCTGTATATTTGGCATTGCTTCTTGTGTCTCCTTATATTATGATAGAATTGTATCGCTACATTGCACCTGCGCTGTATGAGAATGAGCGCCGATACTCCGTGTCGGTGGCAATAGCTATATACTTATTGTTTATATTGGGAGTGTTAATGAGTTATTTTATATTGTTTCCATTCTCTTTGCGCTTTTTAGGTACGTATCAAGTGGCGATGAGTGTGGTTAATCAAATCAATTTAGATTCGTATATTTCTACCTTTGTTACTTTGACATTGATGATGGGATTGGTATTCCAACTGCCTGTCTTGTCTTTCTTCTTAGCTAAGATGGGGATATTGGAGGCAGGTTTTATGAAGCAATATCGCCGTCATGCATTTGTGTTGATAGGTATTGTTGCAGCAGTGATAACTCCTCCTGATTTATTCACATGTTTTATGGTGATGATGCCAATGTATGGACTTTATGAACTAAGTATATTGATTGTTGGTCGAGTAAACTGACAGCTGTGCTTAGGAGGCAATGCTTTTCTATCTCTTGAAAGAAAGAAGGTCAGTCTAACCTCTGTTAAATCAGAATATTAAAGAAAAGTTCGTTTTTTCGTTTAAAAAGTTGCAGATAATAATTGTATTTCCAAAAGAAAGTAGTATCTTTGCATCATCGTTTAATATAAAACATAAATTTATGGGTACAGCAGAAACTCAACAGACATTGGCTTTTGCAACGATGTGCGTCGATCTTACTGCAAAGGCAGAAGGATGCAGTAGGCAAGAAATGTACTTGCGGATGAAAAAGGTTGGACTGATACATGGTCTTACCACAAGACTTGATGCCCTTCATACACAGAGTAAAGATTATGTTGTAGCAGCTTTGCAAACTGCCCTTCATCGTCTGGAAACAGCAAATAATTAATAACTATGCGTACGGTTTTTCATGGTGCAACTCGAATAGTGGAATATCCACTTTGTCATATCGGACGAGATAATCTCGATTTCGGTAAGGGATTTTATGTTACAGACATTCGTAATCAGGCTATCAGTTGGGCTAAAAGAGTTGTGAACTTGGGTTTGCCACAATGGCTAAATATTTATGAACTAGACGAAAATTACATTAAGCAAAATGCTCGTTGCAAAATATTCACGGCTTACGATAATGAATGGCTCAAATTTATAGTAAAAAGTAGAGCTGGAGAGATGCCCTGGAGAGAATATGATTACGTTGAAGGTGGTATTGCCGATGACCGAGTCATTACAACGATAGAAGATTATTTAAATGGAGATATTTCTATGGAATATGCTTTGAAACGATTGTCTGAGCATCAACCGAATAATCAAATATGTATTATCTCTCAAAATATACTTGATGATAGCTTACATTTCATATCTGCGGAGCCGTTAAATGATTTAGCAAGAAAGGAGGTAAAGTCATGTTAAGAGATTCACAGCTTTGGATGAAGATAGGTAGAATATGTACTTTGTTGGCAAAGCGGTTGGATATTTCTCCAGAAAGAGCGTTTGATATTTTTCAAATGAGTAAGACCAACGAACTACTCCATGATGAACGTTCTTTGCTCTATCTGATGAGTGATTTGTATATTGTTGATGATGT
>OQVO01000151.1_pt1 | contig 22584 bp, 20 predicted proteins | sample 1691511 | NCBI WGS metagenome assembly OQVO01 (sample SAMN03418254, study PRJEB22391) | human gut metagenome | biome: human-gut; feature: organic feature; material: feces | host: Homo sapiens | place: Tanzania | collected 2013-01 | reverse complement strand
TGCACGCTGTAAACGTAGCAGCTACAGAGGTTTGCCACTACTTCAACCCAGATGTAAAGAAGGTTGTTTCTAACCTCGGTTGGGAGCAGGAATACTTCCTGGTAGATGAGAGTTTGTATGCAGCACGTCCTGACCTGATGCTGACAGGCCGCACCTTGATGGGTCACGATTCTGCCAAGAACCAGCAGATGGATGACCACTACTTCGGCGCCATCCCTGAGCGTGTTCAGGCTTTCATGAAAGATTTGGAAATCCAGGCTCTCGAACTCGGTATTCCTTGCAAGACACGTCACAACGAGGTAGCACCAAACCAGTTTGAGTTAGCACCTATCTTCGAGGAGACCAACCTTGCCGTTGACCACAACATGCTCCTGATGAGCTTGATGAAGAAGGTAGCTCGCCATCACGGTTTCCGCGTACTTCTCCATGAGAAGCCATTCGCAGGCATCAACGGTTCTGGTAAGCACAACAACTGGAGTCTCGCTACAGATACCGGCATTCTGCTTCATGGTCCAGGCAAGACACCAGAGGACAACCTCCGTTTCGTAGTCTTCATCACAGAGACTTTGATGGGTGTATACAAGCACAATGGTTTGCTCAAGGCTTCTATCATGAGCGCTACCAATGCGCATCGTCTGGGCGCCAACGAGGCACCTCCAGCAATCATCTCTTCATTCCTCGGCAAGCAGTTGACCGACCTTCTCGAGCACATTGAGAAAGCCGACAAGAAGGATCTCTTCACCGTGGCTGGCAAGCAGGGCATGAAGTTGGATATCCCTGAGATTCCAGAGTTGATGATTGATAACACCGACCGTAACCGTACTTCTCCATTCGCCTTCACCGGTAACCGTTTCGAGTTCCGTGCCGTAGGTTCTGAGGCTAACTGTGCATCAGCAATGATTGTATTGAACACAGCTGTAGCTGAGGCTTTGACCGACTTCAAGAAGCGTGTGGACGAGTTGATTGCCAAGGGTGAGGACAAGACATCTGCCATCATCGATATCGTTCGTCAGGATTTGAAGACCTGCAAGCCAATCCGTTTCGATGGTAATGGTTACTCAGATGAGTGGGTAGAGGAAGCTGCCAAGCGTGGTCTGGACTGCGAGAAGAGCTGTCCAAAGATCTTCGAGCGTTATCTCGACCCTGCATCTATCAAGATGTTCGAGGATATGGGTGTCATGAAGAAGAACGAGTTGGAAGCTCGTAACGAGGTGAAATGGGAGACCTACACCAAGAAGATTCAGATTGAGGCTCGTGTAATGGGCGACTTGAGCATGAACCACATCATCCCTGTGGCTACTCACTATCAGAGCCAGTTGGCTAAGAATGTGGAGAACATGATTGATATCTTCGGCGACGAGGAAGGCAAGAAGTTGACAGCCCGCAACATCAATATCATCAAGAAGATTGCCGAGCGCACTCAGATTATCGAGACCGGTGTTGAGGAGTTGGTTAATGCCCGCAAGGTAGCCAACAAGATTGAGAATGAGCACGATAAGGCAATAGCTTATCATGACACGGTAGCTCCAAAGATGGAGGAAATCCGTTATCAGATTGATAAGTTGGAGTTGGCTGTAGCCGATGAGCTCTGGACCTTACCTAAGTATCGTGAACTCTTGTTCATCCGCTAATCAGCAATGTCTTCAAAATAGATAAGACATATTTCTGACAGATAAAAAAACAAAGCTCTAACAAGAGCTACTCTTCATCAGATATAACAATTGAACGATCAATCTATTTCTTTTATTGGTTGTTTAAGTTTGCGCGGAGTGTGGTTGTGAAATCACGCTCCGCTTTTTTATATATGCAGAAAAAAACTGCAATAAGCTTCATAGCCCGATGAAGCCTACTTCAACTATCAATGAAGCCTGTTTCGATGACTAACGAAGCAGGCTTCATCACAGTTGGATAAGCCTTGCACCTATACCTTCATATCCTTTCATTGCAGCCTAAAAGCAACTGGCACAGTATATTTGCACCTCACGACCTTGCCATTTTGCCTACCAGGTTTCCACTTAGGCATGGATTTTACTACTCGAATCGCTTCCTTGTCAAGATGTTCTTCTACGCTTCTTAGCACTTTAAAACTCGAAAGCGAGCCATCACGCTCTACAACAAAAGACACAATTACCCTACCTTGGGCACAATAATTACCCTCTGGATACTTTACATGACTCGAAATGAAAGCCATCATGGCACCATTGCCACCTGTATAACTTGGCATTTGCTCCACTACATCAAAGAGCTTTGAGTTATCTTGTTGAAAGCTAAACTCCTTCAATAGTTCCGAGTCTTGCTGCATATACTCACTCAATGAGAACACATGACCAGACAGATATAAATTGGGAATCCCCATTCCATCAAACGAGATTTCAACATCTTTCATCCCATCAGAAGCAATCGGAACCTCGCAGCTAAAGCCCATGTCATAATCATCAAACTTTATAGACTTTGGATAAAGCTTTCCATTCAGAACACCCCACTGGCTGCCAAAAGATAGTGGTAAGGAAGGAAAATCGGCCTTGAACTGTGGAGCAACATCTATAGGTACATTCAATGAAAACTGCTGTATGATACCCAATACAGAAACTGTGACTTCAAAAGTCTCCTTCTCTGAATCATACGTAGAAATCATTCTCTCAGCACTACTCACTTGGCTAACTTTCTTACTTATCTGCTCCAAAATCGCATCAAAGCATATCTTATCAAAAGCCGCCTTGGAATCTGTTCGAAGTCTTTCATCCACAGCCGCAGCCTTCTCGAACTCTCCCTTCTTACACCAAGAAGCAAATTTTTCCTTGACTACCCTCCTAATAGAAGCCATATCATCCATAGTCTGAGCCGTAGATGACACTACAGCTCTTGACCTTGCTCGCTTCATCTGCCCATTAACCTGAGCATCAGCACAGAGCAAAGACATCCCCAACAAAAGGGATAGGAAAGCAACCCTTGTAAAAAACACCTTATTTCCCATATATAGTCATTCTTTAATCTATCAAGGTATCCAATGACGATGAACCTCCACAACTGTACCTTTCTCTATTCTTACTCTTGTATCAAGCACATGGAAGTCACGCCTGTACTCTGGCACTTTCTCCAAATACTCCTTTTTACCAGTAATAATGGTGTCTGAAGGATCGGTTGGATTCTCACCACAATCTATCAGCAAAAAATCCTTGGCTAAAGGAAGAGTAACCTTCCCCAAACTGGTATAAGTGGAATGACCATCCATCTGGGAGCCTCTATAAGTGCCGCCTTCATTGGCAGTAAGATCAGCTCCTCCTTCCTCAATGCCACCATTAACGGTAGCATACTTATCTTTCCTGTCAATGTCCTTCACCACAATAGGCTTACCCTCATAAACAACGGTATCCCCTTTCTTTAACTGACTAACCGCCACTGCATCATATAAGTCCTCGGAAAAGACTTCCATACTCAACTTACCGCTTTCCCAAGAAATGTCCTTGGAAGAAAATGAGACAGGAACGGTAGCATCCTGCAACTTATTTACCGCATAAGCAGCAGGCAATGGCTTCACCATTTGATAAGCCACCTTCTTGGTGCAACTGCTAAGACATAACGCCACTCCCAAGAATATCAATAATTTTTTCATCCTTCAAGCCCAATTTTATTTTTAACAGTTTGCATATTACATGTTTCATAATCTCTAATATTTAGATTTTACTTCTCAAAAAGCAAGGGGAAGCTATCAGTAACTCCCCACTTGCCTAATTCTAATCTTTCAAGCATCTAACCATCATTTTCACACCATTTAAAAGTTACACATAATCCAAGAACTATGGATGATATACAAACCCACAGCTCAAACATTCCACGCTCCCATCCTCATAAAAAAGAAGATCGATGCTACCACACTCAGGACAAATATCTTGTTCCATACTCCATATCAACTAAAGTTTACGGACTCCAATAGCCCAAATTCTGCACCAAAGGTACAAAAAATATCCATACGAAGACCAAAAATCCTCAAATATCTAACGCAAAATTACAAAAAATGTGTGCATTCTATCTGCATAGCAAGAAAAAAGTACATTCTATTAAAAGAAGACAACTCTCCCTATTACTACTTACAATGCTTGCGTGAATAATAGCAAAGTGAGTCAGATGCCTTGAACACAACCTTGTCACGTGCCTCAATGGTTATCTTCTCACCTGCAGATGGGTTCACACCTTGACACTCTGCCACGTGCTTAATGGAAAAACGTCCAAAGTCAGGAATAGCCACCAAGCCATCCCCCTCTACAATGTTATCTGCAATCACACCAAAGATGGTGTTTACATAATTAGCTGCATCCACCTTGGAAATGCCAGCCTTCTCAGCCAGTGCTGATACAATCTGTGTCTTGTTCATTTCTTCAAAAATTTAAAAATAGAGTGTAAAGTTAGTAAAAATCCAAGATACAGTCAAAGTTTGCCTGTAAAAAGTTCTAACTTATGAATTTTAACACTTTCTTTTCACTATATATAAATATGTGTAACCAAAAAATCTGCCAAAATTCTAACATAAAAATACCATAAATATACGTTATTTTCGGGCTTTAACAAAAATAATCATCAAAAATGTAGAGATTAAATAGATTTTTTTGTATATTTGCACTATCAAGTGAATTGTAAAATTATGAATAACGACTGGACATCAGTGTTAGAAGTAAAGTTTATATCACCTATGAACTACAAGTTACTCCATGTAGTATGCTCTATGTGGTGTCCCCTAGGAATGTGCTATGGAAATAGGTCCAAATGATGAAGCATGGTATGCTATGAGAGTTACTTATGGCAGAGAACTTAAAATTCAAGAAGCTATGAATGGAAAGTTCGAAACCTTCATACCCAAATGCTATAAAACAGTAGAGCGTTTTGGAAAAAGACACTATGAGCTTACATCCTGCATTTCTAATCTCCTATTTGTTTACGGAAGCAGAAATCAAATAGAAGAAGAAAGACAAAAACATATAGAAATAAAAGATGATAAAAAATCTCATCTTCTTAGTTTTATAAAGAATCATATAGATGAACCAATTTTCGTTCCCGACAAACAAATGGAGGACTTTATCCGTGTTAGTAATCTCCCAGCAGAAGAACTCATACCTTTAGATATTAGAGAGGGAGAATCATTAACAGGACAAAGAGTAAAAGTCATAGACGGCCCATTAGTTGGCATTGAAGGCTTTATCAAAAGAATAGAAGGAAATAAAAGAGTTGTTGTCGGTATAGATAATTTTTGCTATACTGCACTTAATTTTATTTCTCCCAAATTCTTAATGAAAATAGTCAATTAACAAGAGTACTTTATTATATCGAAACTTTCAGTAAAAGTAAAAAAATAACAGACAACAATATGAATAAATTATCTGATTTAACAACAAAAATTGTCGAGGTTCGTAAAGAATCTCGTAGCAAATTTGTTGAAAAGGAAAAGCGACTTCTTAAAATCAAAGAAGTCTTAGGTATCATACAAGATACATCGGAATCGTTACTATGGGCAACCATAGTTTCTGAAAATGGGATTCAACAAGAATGGGATGAACTTCAAAACAAGTACAACTCTTTCTATAATAAATATCAGGACTTCATGTCAGAAACTGGACTATTCTATTTAGCCAAGTCTCGTGCAGATAGAACATACGTAAATGTCGGAACCGTTGGAGTAACGCAAGAGGGAAAAAGTGAGTTCAACTCCAAGATTACGAATTTAGACAGAAGAATACTCCCAATAGGTGGCGGAGCATTGTCCTGCACTACAGCTCGAATTAACATTATCAACGGAAACTCTCCTGATGGAAAATGCGATATTGTTCGTGTACACTACTATAGTGTTAATGAATTTGCAAACCTTATATATAGCTATCTATTAGAATTAGGTGCAAGTAATGATAGCTACAAAGATCTTTGTACTATCAAAACCAAAAATATGCTCAAAATTTGGATAAACCAAAATTGGCATGAAATAGAATTATCCACAGAAATTGGAAAAGGAAAGCTAAGTGGACGTAAAACCACTTTACTTGATTATTTTAAAAATATTAATCAATACATAGACAGACTAGATAATTCTTATGACGACTACACGTTTGATGAGTTACAAGAAAATAAAGACAGAGCCGAAAAGTATTATTCTTCAGTAAGCTATTTTCTTAATCCTGATGATAAGATTAAAAAATTCACAAGCTTCGCAACTAAAAAAGCTGAGGTTTTCCATTCATTCAAGGTTGGAAATGAAGAGCCAATAAACAATCTTCAATTCCTTGACACTCCAGGTATAGGTGAAGACAAACCTGGATTAGAGAAAATACTGGCAAAATCTGTTTCAGCAGATTTAGACATCATCATGGTGATAAGAGCTGCTCGTTCTGACGTACAGGGTGATCCTACTCGAACACTTCTTATCCCGCAATTGCGTTCACTCTTGCATAAACGTCCGAAGTCTCAACAATCATTATATTTCATACTGAATGCTTGGGATCAAGCTTCTCCAGATGCAGGAGAAATGGAAAAAATAGCAATTAAAAATCAGTTAGAGATTAATCAAGATTACGATAAGATTATATTAGATGATTCCCATTACAAAATCATCAATATAATAAAAGATTATGAAATACTCCCTGAAGGGAAAACAGATTCCAACGCACCAATTCATCGTTACCTCTTGAACATTTTCAAAGAGTTGATTCCTAACATAAGAAATATTGACCAAGAATATTTCGAAGAGGCAGAAGCTGGTTATAATGAGATTATGCTTGAATATAAAGAGCTCACCTCTCTTATGACTGACATTTCTTACAAGTTACCAAGTGATGATTTATCTCAGCAAATTGATGCAATTCTTGTTGATAGTGCAAATGCATGGAAAGACAAATGCGCACTAATAAGTGATAAAGAAATAATTGGAGAGATTAAATATGACTTAGAGAAGTTCTGCACTCAACCTACAGGAAATGTCCTATTTGAACTTCTTGGATTACAGAAAGATGGAATTGCCAATTTTGACCAAGAAGATGACAATTACGATTTTATCGAAGAAACTTGTCAAAAGAATGAAGTTGCCATTAATAAAGCGTTTGATTTCCCAGCCTATCAGGCAGGTGCAGAATTCAAATGCTATTCGGAATTTAAAGAAGCACTTCTAAATAAGCTTGCCGACACCATCTTCAAAAGAATTAATGTCGAAAAAGCACAAGAGGCATTAGAAGAAACCAAGAAGAACTTGGCAAATGTTTTAATTACAAAAGGCAAGCTAGGTTTTGTAACAGAAGACGCTAAAGTTTGGTGGGCTGAAATGGCTAATCTTTTAAATCAAGAGAATCATCCTGAAGAGTTAGCTAAAATTTTTGCAAACTTCTCGACCTTTACTATAGATGCGAAATTAGTTCTAGGTGCTTCCGTTGACAAGGTTATTTCTGTTAGCCGTCATGCAGATAATTTTGGAGATCCAGGTCAATATTATTTTAATGACTTTAAAAATGCAAAGGAAGCATTCATACATAGCCTCTTATGTATAGAGAAGCATGTTCAAGATTTGGTAATAAAAGACGTATATAAAGAACAGCTTTCTCAATATGTTTCTTCGTTCTCTAAAAATATAAATCAAATTCGTGAATTACTTACGTTTGGTAAACAAGAACAGAAGACTACACTAAGAAATGCATGGGAACATTTCTACAGAAGACATGCAAAAGAAATTTTTGCAAACAGTGACAGTGAGAGAAAACAAGCGTTAATCTCATATTGGAACAAATTTAACGATTAGTACTATGGCAGAGTATCCTCCTAAAAAAGATCAAATTTGGAGCTATAAAAATCAGCGTTTCCGCATTCTTGGAATCCTTGAAAATGGTGACGTTAATGTGGAAAAGATAAATGCTGATAATAAAAGTAGCAAACACTTACCAATATCCAAACTTTATTGGCAAAAAAGAGACTATGAACTTGAATATGGATCAGAAGAATCTGAAAATTCAGAAGAACCTGAAAAATCAGAGGAATCGCGAAAGACCGCTCAGGGAAAGTCTAAAGAAAAACTCAATCCTGTTTTTACTTTCGAGTATGACGCAAACATCAATAAACTTGTTGTAAAGAAAAATGGTGCATTTGTTACAGATATACCTATTGCAACAGTAGCTGGACAGAATGGCAAAAATGCTTATGAAGAATGGGTAAGCAGACAACCTTCCAAAACTAAAGATGAAGACAAGACTTTTGAAAAGTTTTTAGAAATCTTTAAGGGAAAGGATGGAAAGCCTGCGGCAGAATGGAGCATTAATGAGGACGGCTATTGGTGCTATGATGGCGTTGCCACCTCTAATTTGGCTGTTCCACCATCACCCAAAGACGGTAAAGATGCCTATGAAGTTTGGGCAGAAAATCAGCCTAAAGATAAACGCACCCGCGAGCATTACGAAGATTTCATAAAGGGAAAAATTGGAAAAGAAGGACAGAGTGCCTTTGAAGCTTGGAAAAGTTTAAATCCTCGCAAACGTCAAAACGCCACTCTTACAGATTTCTTTAATTGGCTTGTAGAACAAACAGAGAAAAAGATAGATGCAAAAGAAGGTGCCTCATGGATTCCCAATATTATAGATGGAAAAATTCGATTCGTTAATGATCGCACTGGAGCTGTCACCGATGAGTACCCTGTAAAGGGAAAAGATGGGAAGAGCTATAAACCAATATTTGTCGATGGAAAAATAGTTTTTATCGATGATGAAGGTCATGAAGTAACTCCAAGACATGAATATCGAGGCAAATCTGCCTTTGAAGTATGGCGAGATTTACCTGGAAATAAAGGAAAAAACGAAAAGGATTTCTTTGACTTTTTGAAAGGAGAAAAGGGTGATCCTGGTCTAAACGGCATCAATATAGAAGCTAAACATAGCTATTTAGACATAAAAGATTGGACTTGCCCTGTCCAAACAATCGATACAGAACTTATCACAAATCTTAGTGGCTCTGGAAAATCTCCTGATGCGATTATTGAAGAGCGCATGAAGGAGATTGAAGATAAACGAAATGAAGGTAACAAATTATGTGAGAATAGAAAACATTCAAGCTATTTCTTTTTCAACGGAAACTGGTGGTATAAGAATTGGGCTGGATGGTTTAAGGAATTTTCATGGTGGTGCGCAGGTGCCGACCGAGGACTACTAAGAATGTGCCCAAGTGACCATTCCAAATACACTGGTATTGGAACTGTCATTCTATTTACTGCGTTAATGGCATGGTTCTCAAGCTATATGGCAATGAGATTGGTATTCAACGTAGAAGGAAATGGCATAGGAGCCAATATGGCTGCAATTGGTTTTGCATCGTTTTGGGCATTAATGATTTTCTTCCTCGACAGATTCATTACAAACACCATGTATTCTGATGGTGAAATAACCATAAGCAAGAAAGAATTTTTTGGCGGCCTTCCTCGTATACTCATAGCCATATTTTTGGGTATAGTAATATCTGCTCCGTTAGAATTACGAATTTTTGAGCAAGATATAAATATGCAAATGCTCAATGATAAGACTGAATACGTACAAAACTATAAGGAAGTTAAGCAACTTAATGTTGAATACGATTCACTAAAAGCCAAAAATGACTCAATCAGTTCACAAATAAAAAAATGTGAAGACAATGAAAACTCTAATAAAAACAACAAAGAAAGCTTAGCAAACTTAGAAAAAAGTCATACTGAAAATTTACGTAATTTAGAGAATACTTTATCTAAAGAAATTGGAACATTTTCAGTCTCACCAGAAAGTCCTAATTATGAACGGAAAAAGAGTGCATTTGATGAAAGATCAAGAATAGCTAACGAAAAATTCAAGAATGCAAAAGAAAGAATAGACAAAGATTATAATGATAAAAAAGAAAACTTAGAAAAGGCATTGAAAACAGATGTTTCGGTAGGTCAATTAACAAAAGATCTCGAAAAGAATGACAAGGATATTAAAAATAAGAAAAATGAAATACAGATAGCAAAAAAGAATGCTGAAAATAAATATGAAAAAAACAGAAATGGTTTAAGTGCAAAACTAACAGCAATGCACAAACTTGCTATGGAAAAATATGAAGGGTGGCAATGGACTGGTGGAAAAGACTCTAACAAAGATGGAAAAATAGATTATGATGAAGAATCAGGTTTGGGGCATGCACTTCATAGCTGGTGGAGTTTCTTATTCTTCACACCTGTAGGTTTAATCATGCTTCTATTTATCCTAATAGACATATCACCAGTTCTCTACAAAATGATGTTAGCTGATGGAGTTTATGATAACTACTTACATCAAGAGAAGCTATTGAAGCAAGACAAAATTAGACTTAGCCTTGCACGAATGCTAAGAAAGATTGACAAGGGAGAATTAAAGGCTTTGTCACCTTTTATCATGGGCAAATTCTATAGAAAACTATCAAAGTTCTCTATTACAGAAGATGGCAAGTTTGAAGGTGTTGAAAAAGATTACAAACAATCTATTGAATGGGGTGAAAATGTTGATCAACTTCAAAAAGAAGTGGAAGCAGAAAACAAGAAAATCTTTGAAACAGTTCTTGACTACAAACGTAGAATCATACTTGCTTCATATGCAGCATGGTATAGAGATATGAGAGATGCAATGATTGGCTCAAGTGGTGGACCTGGAAGTGAAGATGCCAATATTTCACCAAAAAGTCATTTATTCAACGATATGAATTTTGAGAACAAAAATTCAAAGAGTGAGGATGATGAAGTAAAGAACGATACGGATTCCAAGAAAGAGGCTAAAGGTGATAAATCGGATCAAAACGCAGAAGAATATGATACGAGTTCATCTCAAGAGGAAGACCCCGATGTTGAAGCTATTCCTGATGGTGATGAGGGTGAAGAAAAGCCTAACTCTGATTGGGACGATGATGACGTAGAACATAAACTCTAAAACATGGAATATCAAGAAAAGTATATTCATCAAGTGTTTTTTCTGCAATGATTGCATACAAAACGGTGTAAAAGCAGCAGACATAGAAAGAATAGCTCCAAGTGTCATCAAACTCTTGCGACATGTTGGATTTGAAGATATCACGGTAGATAATTTTACCTGTAAAATTGAGACCGATAAATAATTCAACGAACAGGATGCGGCTAATTCACTTGGATTCCATACGAGACTTTCTTGTATAAGGGATGAACACGGCGTTAGGGATTTAGTTGAAGAAATCGTCATAAGAGAAAACTTGATCGAACTAGAATTTCGCTCAGTTCTTGCACATGAAATACTTCATTCTTGGCAAGCAAGAAATAATCTTCATGAATTATATGATTATTCACTAACATCGCATAATAAAAAAGCAATGGAAGGGTTTGCGCAAATGGGGGCTTATCTTGTTTATTCAGATGTATTAAGAAATAGGCCCAACAACAGAATGGTAAATTGGAAATTGAACCAACTGATTAAAAGCAAAGACGAAATTTGCGGCATACCTTTCAATCAAATTTTAACCCAGTTCAACAATTATAATGGAAGCTATAGACAAAAATGGTACCATATTATACGTTGCGCTAGAGAAGGAAAACTAAATGTTGATCAATATGATTTCTTTCATAAATAAACAGACACTTATAAATGCCTGGAGAACTAGTAAGCTCTCGCTATTTCTGTGGCTATCACCATGGATTATTGTATTGTGCATAATAATAGAATATCCTTTAGTATTAACTCGCCATCAAGAAAGGCTAAATTATGATACAGCATTCTTGATAACCACTTCAATAATGATTATATTTTATGTCTATATATCCATACATTCTTTCTTCGGAATATTCCCTCCTAAGACTGCTGTAAAAGATGAAAATCGGCATTTATTAAACAAGCCAGAAAGAAGTTCATACAAATTATCAGGAAGAGGTTATCTGTTATACCACATAACAGTAAAAAGTGATAAAGAAGTGATCTATGCCATCATCTTATGCTTAAAGGACTATATTATTGGAAAAGAAGAAATTGTAAAGAGCCAATATAGCAAATCAATTCCATCAACTGAACAAATAAAAAAATATCCGAATGACTCATTAAAAGCTCTCTTATCACTATATTATATTCTGCGTCCACAAGAAACAGATAAATACTATAATTTTGATTCGGTAATTGAATCATGCATTAAAATAGTACAAGATAAATATGGACAATAACGATACCCCAAAAGATAAATTTAACAGTACAGAAAATCACTTAGACTACATATGCAGCTTACAGAAAGATTTTCTGCAACAAATAAATAGAATAGACATAGAGCTAATCTATATTATAAAATTAGATAATGCCAAAGAAAAATCGTATCCTAATGATATAATTGGAAACATTCTTTCCAAGTACAAAAAGCTAAATCTTATAAAGAAATTGATCTCGTTAAAAGAAAGATACGAAGAAAGATCTTTACAACTCTACATTTCTTACGTAAGATATAAGAAAGCCATCTTGTCTATTCTCGTCCTTGTTTTTATTATAACTTTGCTTTGGGCAAATTTCATTTGCTATGCTTTATATGCCATAATCTTATTGCTCTTGTATATTCCTATTATGCAAAACGGAGAAAAAATGAAATATATTATTGTTTTACACATTGGGCACAATAGAATAGCCACCAGATATAGTAAAAATGAAAATAACACCAATATACAAGAAATTACTGGCTTAGAAAAGACTACCATAATAACAAAAGCTAACAAGTTATCTTTAAATTATCATATTTTGGATAGTATAAGTAATGCTGAATGTTCTTATATTCAAGAGGTGAATAAAAGCATTTACAATCCAAATACATCAAAAAACAAGATAACGCTACTTATACATAAAAATAATCAATACGAAAAGATTAATATTGATTCTTTATCAAGTATGGACTAAATATGCAGTACATAATAACTAAGATAATTAGAACAACATATAAAGGGATTATTACATGGTCGCATAGGGTATGGTCATTAAGAAAGCCCGTAGAGCGAGACAGATGGCTATTTGGGCACAATGGTTTCGGAATGATCATCTTTGCCTTTTTGGTAGCCGCTATAGCACCATTAGTTGTGTGGGGATTTGCTTGCCTAAGATATGGAAGCAAGAATGTCCCCAACATACTATTAGGCAACTATGACTTGGACAATAATCATATAACAGGTAGAATCATTCAAAATGACAGTATAATTGCCAAAGCTGTCGAAGACACAATAGTCCATCACAATTCCTTTTGGGCAGTATTATCGCAATACACAGATCCAGGAAATTTACCAGCAGCTGTAGATGGTGAGGGAACCACTTTAGCACTGATATGTGCAGCTTTTGGTATATTTTGTCTATCAGGTTTTGCAGTATCATCATTCATCAGTTTCATCAATAGAGTTACAGAACGCTGGAAAAAAGGACTACTAAGATACCATCACTTTTTCTATAACTACGTTGTAATCATTGGGTGTAATGAACAAACAGCCAACATCATCAAACTGTCTTTAAAACGTAAAGACGTTGATTATGTTTTAATCCAGACTCGCCAAGACGTAGAGAAAATGCGAATGAAGTTGGATTTAAATTTAGATAGAAATGAAGAAGAAAAGATAGTCTTTTATTTTGCAGAACGTACTTCTCAGGAAGATATTGAAGACCTCCACTTAGAGAAAGCAAAGGAAATCTACATCTTAGGAGAAGATACATCAGCTGACAACGAAAAAGATCATGATGCATACAACATCAATTGCTTAGAGCTTATCTCATCATATATGGCCAATGACCATAAAAAAGATTTGAGAAGGAACAAATATAGCATTGAAGGAAAATTAAAATGCCATGTTAACTTTGAAAATCAAAGCACGTTTACAGCATTTAAAGCAACCCATATATACAGAAGACTTGACAAAGATTTAGACTTTCTTCCTTTCAACATCCATGAATTATGGGCAAAGAAAATCTTGGTTGACAACTATGCTATCTATCCAAAAGGAGAAAAGGGAACGTTAAAAGTTCAACGTTACCTTCCTATTGATGGAAAACAAGGAATTAATTACGATAGCAATAAAAGAGTACATATCGTTGTCGTTGGCATGAACCAGATGGGAACCGCATTTGGTATGCAAGCAGCACTCATTGCCCACTACCCTAATTTTCTTAGAGACCACAATCTACGAACAACAATTACATTCATAGATGACAAAGGTCAAATTGAAGGTGATTATTTAAAAGGACGCTTTGCCTCTTTATTTGACCTATGCAGACATAGAACAATTATATGCGGCAAGAATGAATTGGTTTACGATAAGGAGAATGTAGATGAGGGCTACATAGACCCTATGGAAGAAGGAGGACGTTATCATCATCTTGGCGAAAATTTCATGGATATTCAATGGCAGTTTATCCAAGGAGACATTTCTTCTGATGAAATCAAACAGTATCTTACCGATTTATCTGAAGACCACAATCAAATAACAACCATAGCCATCTGCTTTAACCATCCACAGCAATCCATTGCCGCTGCTCTTTACCTACCAGGAAAGATATTCCGAAATGCACACCAGATTCTTGTATATCAACAAAACAGCTTCGACCTTATCAATAAAGTAGCAAACGGAGAGTTAGAATGGAAACGATATAACAATATGTTCCCATTTGGTATGATAGAAGGAAGCTATATGGAGGAGGCATATGACAATACGATGGCAAAATTGGAACATTATCTTTACGACTTTATGAGAAGACATAAAGGAATGGAAAAGCACGATATTGTTGAAAAACTCAGAGAAGAAGCACAAGAGGGAAAATTCATCAAGCGGATGAATGAACTATGGGATGAATTAGGAATTGTTCAAAAACTATCCAATATAGATTTAATAGAAAGTATTCCTACAAAACTGAGGTCAATCATAGGCAAAGACTACAATGGATACCCCGGTAAAATTAGCAAAATTATCAATGAGGATGAAGTCCTATTACAAAGAATGGCCCAAACAGAACACAATCGTTGGATTACAGAACGTCTTACCATGAGCTTTAGACCTGTTGATATAGAAGAAAAAAGAGAAGACGGGAAAAGACTAAAAAATTGGAATGACTTTATTAGCACTTCCATGACACCAGAAGAGCGTGAACGTGAAAAACGCTTGCTTATAGAAAAAAACAGAGCGCACATAGATATCTGTTCCAGCGAACAACTACAACTTGTTGACAACAGAGTCTCACACAATGATTATAATATTATCTATTTCCTTCCTACTATATTGTTATGCAATGAAAGAGCAAACCTTGAACGAGTCAGAAATTACAAGGGAGAACTGGAAGCTCTTTTCAATGGTTTTGTATATATCCAAGATGATGACAACGTAATCCACCATTCTTTTTGGGTAGGAGAAACAACTGTCACTAATAAGCAATGGAAAGATGTAATGTCCCAAGGAAAGGTTTCCGAGATAGATAACAAAAATGACAACAAGCCAAAAGTAAACGTTACTAAAGATGAAATTGAAGACTTCCTCATTGTACTGAGAAAGAAAACTGGCATGTTCTTTGCCCTACCTTCTATTAAAGAGTGGGAGTATATTGCAAAAAAATCTACAGAACAATACCTTCCACAAATAAAAAGAAACGATTCTGATAAACGGGATGAAACATGGAAAAACTATTTATATTTCAGCCGTACAAAAGGACCATTTCCTGTTAAATCACTTATGAACTTACAACAAAACTCATTAGGTGTTTACGATATTTTAGGAAATGTCTGGGAATGGACAAGAACAGACTGCAAAGGACACGATGGATGCTACTATTTCTGTGGTGGTAGCTGGAGATTCAAATCTATTGAGTGCGACCTTGGTCATGGAAACTATTGGAAGAGTTTCTGGAAATCAAAACTTAAATCTGATGATTTAGGATTTCGACTCATCTGGAAATATGAAGATGACGTGATGAAAGAGGAAGTAGAAACATTCTTAAATGAACAATTTAAAGATGTTTCAAATAAAGAAGAGAAAGAAGAAAGAAAGGCATCCATAAGAAATTGGTTAGACACTTATATGGTTTCTGTTGAAGGTGGCTATTTTGTAATGGGTGCAGAAAAGAAAGAATGTCCATTATACCCCAAGAACTGGATTGACAAGAATGCAGGAGAAGAGGAAACTCCACACCATTTTGTTAAGATTTCCTCTTTTAAAATGTCATCGGTACCTGTTACACAAGAACTATGGAATATGGTAATGGGAACTTCTTTGAAGGAAAATGAATCAGATCATAAAGGCTCTGACCTTCCACAAACAGGAGTAAGTTGGAGCAAAATAGTAAATGTGTTCCTAACAAGGCTCAATGAAATACTAAATAGTCCTGATGGATATATGTACAGACTTCCCACTGAAGCCGAATGGGAGTATGCGGCACGAGGAGGAAATAAAAAAGAATGGTCTAAAGAATTATATGACATTTTTGAGGGACATACCACAGCAATAACAACAGAAGAAAAACATACCTTGGCATATCAAGTATTGGCTAAATATCCAAGATACTACCTCTATAGTGGCAGTGACAACTATGAAGAAGTAGCTTGGACAAATGATTCAACAACTCAAAAAGTAGGCCAAAAGAAGCCAAATGAACTGGGATTATATGATATGTCTGGCAATATTTGGGAATGGTGCCTAGACTACTATCAAACTGATTTTTACAAGGATTGCATTATGGGTTTAGGCAACATAAAACAGCAAGGAAAAGACCAAGAATACAAAACCAAGGGTTATATCGAAGATCCAGTTTGTTATGACAAATCATATTCTGCCCATGTTTTCAGAGGAGGAAGCTGGCTCTTCTCAGAAATAGACTGTAGAGTAACCAGTGCTAACTACTGGATAGAAGATGATACTGACATTGACCTCGGATTTAGATTGGTCTTAGGGAATAATAACATTGATTTGAACAAATTCAAGGATAAACAATGAATTGGTTTATACTTATTCTAGCAGCATTGTTTGAAATAGGTTGGCCTATAGGCTTCAAGATGTCAAACCAATACCCAGAAAAATTTGGCTTGTATATCACCCTCGGCTCACTCAGTATGTTGTTAAGTGGAATTCTGTTCTACTTTGCGCAAAAGTGCATACCTATCAGTACTGCTTATATTGTCTGGACAGGATTAGGAGCCATCGGCACTTTTATCATTGGACTATTCTTCTTTGGAGATACACTATCAATATCAAGAATGTTCTTTGCATTATTGATTTTGATAGGTATTGTTGGTTTGGAAGTTGTAAGTAAATAGGTGATACGACCACAATTCCTCACAGCATTAGGTCGTTTTTTATAATTTAAAATAAAGAAATATGGGATTATTTGATTTTCTATTCAAAAGCAGAGAGCAAAGAAAAAAGGACAAACGAGTAAATGATCTCCTCAAACGTACAGACAAGTTTATTGAGGACACAGAAAAGATGCTCGATGACATGAATCGTTTCTAAAAAACAATAAAATTCTGATAGAAACATCGTAATTTCTTCTCTCTTACAATCAGAACCAAGCAGGTTCACGTAAATTTAGAGTAACAACAATTTAAAAGTATAAGACTATGCTTAAAGAAATTCAAGGACTCAAATGTCCAAATCACGATTTGATTCGTGACAATTATTACTTCAGATATCAAGAGGCTTACCCAGGTGCAAGACCTCTCAATAGTACTCGCTGTATGCGATGTGGTTATACCATGTCCTTGCATAAAGTGGGAAGATAAAAAGAAAACATTTTATGATACCACCCTATTCGCTTAGAAAAATCTCAGAAGAAGATATATCATTTCTCTTCGAACTTTACCATTGTCCTGAGATTACAAAATACATGAGTCATCCTTTTCAAACCATAAAGGATGCCAGGGATTATTATGACTTCATCTCTGGAGTAAATGAAGAAGGAAGTGAACCAGGAATGGTGTATGTCATTCTAACGAGCAATAAAGAGGCTATAGGCATCGTAGGTCTTGACTACATATTAGGTCCTACTGCCTATCTTACTTTTGCTTTGAAACCAGAATATTGGCATAAAGGAATCATGCAGACAGTCCTCAATGATTTTCTTTCAAAACATACGAAGCTGTATAAGAATATCATTGTAAGGGTCAGAGAAGACAACACCCCTGCGCTAAAGCTATTAAGTAAGCTCTCATCTAGTTTACAAATTGAACTGCTGAAAAGCAGCCACTATTAGGCATTAAATGTAGAACGTTTAAAAAAGACATTATGGCAAATTCCATTTTCAATAACCCTGCATTCAACTTTTTGGGAAGACCCTCTATGGATGACTTCCTAAAAAAATGCAACTCTCGCTTCCAACGATTTGGATTAAGCGAGGCAGACATCAATGATGCCATCAAATCAGCCTGTGACTTCTTCAACATTCCTATGCCAAGGATGATTCAAGACCTCACAAACGTTAAAGATGGACAGACCATGTTCGTAAACTGGGATAGAGGAAGCTACTATGATGACATTCTATGCTATAATATGCAGCAGATTTTCTGATGGGTTGCAGAGCTGGCCTTTGGAACATGGATGACACAAAAGTATGCCAAGGTCTCATTCTAACTGATGGCTCGCCATCCCATCCAGAAGGAACACTCAGAGCATTATTCATCCGAAGAGGAAAATATATCGCTCAATCCATGAGAGACCAAGGCATTCCTTTGACCATTCAAAACCTCATCAATGAGTTTATGGCTTACCGTCAAGAAATGCTTTCGGACATCCTTCATCATGAAAGAAAATACTACAAGTTCTGAAAAATATCAAAATCTTGATAGATTTCTGAAAATGTCTCCTCATTTGTATATGTAAACATTAAAACAAATGAACGATGAATATGCAAGGATTGATTAACAAAGATCTCCTTTTGGAGAAGATGAAAGAGTGGGCAGTAAAGGTTGGACGTATCAGTACACGTCCTGCCCTACTACTATACTATGTGATGGTAAGCAAAGAGACACCAAAATCTGATAAGTTTCTGATTTTGTCAGCATTGTCATACTTGGTTCTCCCGATAGACCTGATTTCCGCAAAACGCCTTCCTATCATAGGATGGCTAGACGAAGCAGTCTCTCTTACTGTAGCCTACCAAAAGGTAAGCAAGTATATCACACCATCTATAGAAAGAAAGGTGGATGATATTCTTGATAAGTGGTTTCCAACATACACTCCATACATAGAGGTGGTTGAATAAATTCCTGATAAACATGGTCAAAACCACTAAACGTTAAGAGAAAATATCCAAAATATCTTTTGAAGGACGGAATACAGCCCATAGCTTGATTCCGTTCTTCTGTTTAAAAAAGTTTGAGACATTTTCAGATAGAAATTTTAAAATATCTCCTCCCTTCTAATATAACCATAAAAGTAGAAGCAAATGGAAAAGAATTACGAACATATCATCAGCCAAGCCATTGAGCATATCATGGAGGTAATGAAGCCAAGGGTTTCTCCTAAGGAACTTCATCAAATAGAGTATGCCTTTAAAATCGCAAAGGAAGGACATAGGAAGCAGCAAAGAAAGAGTGGAGAACCCTATATCCTCCACCCCCTTGCCGTGGCACGCATCGTAGCGGAGGATATGCAACTTGGCACCAGTGCCGTTATTGCCGCCTTGCTGCATGACTTGGTGGAAGACACAGAGTACAAGATTGATTTCGTGGAAAGGGAGTTTGGAAGCGATGTAGCATACCTTGTAAAGGTGGTTACCAAGCAAAAGAAGGAACACTATGAGTTTACCAAGCAAGTGGATAACTTCAAGCAGATGCTTGACTCGGTGAACTATGACATTCGTGCCTTATTGGTAAAACTGGCAGACCGTCTTCACAATATGAGAACCTTGGCCAGCATGAAGCCAGAGAAACAATTGAAGATTGCCGGTGAGACCGACTTCTTCTATGGCCCTCTTGCTAACAGACTGGGCTTCTACTGGATCAAGACTGAACTTGAAAACCTCAGTTTCCAGTATCGCTGCCCACAAGAATATAGCCATTTGCAGGAAATGCTAGAAAAAGACAAGGCTAATAACGAGTTTTCTCTTAACACCTTCACAAGCGAAATCAAGCAGCTCCTTGATGACAACCAGTTTGAGGCAAAGATTGAGGTAAAATATCGTATGCCATATAGTATCTGGCGCAAGATGGTCAAGGAAAAGATTGACTTCCAACACGTGTCGAATCGTCATTATGTCAAGATTATCTTCCCTGACAGTCAAAAACGAACGGAAAAGAACACATGCCTCTATCTGTATTCGCTTTTGACTGACAGATTCAAGGAAAAGCCGGGAAGTGTGATGAACTATGTGGATTCCCCAAAAGAGAATGGCTACCAAAGCTTCCATATCAAGCTGCTCTCTGAACACGGAAAATGGGAGGAGATTCATATTTGTAGCGAACGTATGGTCAGAAATTCCCAGCTTGGCTGTATGTCCACACAATCGGCTGGCAATATCAAGAACTGGCTCAAAAAGTTCAAGGAAGTACTTCAAGACATATCCTACCATGGATTCCAAGATGGCTATATTGACAACGTGGTCAGTTCATTCTATAATGATGACATCATGGTGTTCACCCCACAAGGCAAGCCAGTCATCTTACCCAAACGTGCCACAGCCCTTGACTTTGCCTTTGAGATTCATAGCAAACTCGGACTTCACGCCAAGTATGCCCGAATCAATGGAAAATTATGCTCCATCAAAACCGTGCTTCATAGAGGCGATTGCATAGAGATTGGCTCCGAGGAAAAGGTACATCCAGAGGCAGATTGGCTAAACCATGTGCTTACCTACAAGGCCAAGAGACATCTTAACTCTTATCTTGCCAAGCAACCAGTTACTGCATTCAACAGATGTGAGCATTGTAAGCCTATACCAGGCGAAGAGGTCATTGGATTTAAGGAAACAGATGGCAGCATCAGTATCCATAAACGTAACTGCCCTGATGCCATCAGTCTTGCCTCACAATATGGTGACAGCATTGTATCCGTGGATTTCCATGAGGAAGGAAACGTGCTCTACCCTGTTTCCATCCATGTGAAGGCGATTGACAGATACCACCTGCTGAGTGACATCATCGACTGTATCACCAATAAACTGGGACTTTCCATAGACAGCCTACATACCGTAACAGTTGACTTCATCGTGGACTGCACCATCCAATTTGCCATCCACTCATTCGAGGAACTACAAAGCATCACATCACACCTATATCATATAGAGGGCGTGGAAGAGGTATATAATGAAGACTTACAATGAGCAAGATAGCTAAGTCAACAATAAAAGAAACAAGAACTCCGTTAAAATGGTTTAAACGGGACTAAAAAAATATTTAAACGAAAGAAAAAGGGGAAATAATTTGATGATTCAGATTTTTCCCCTTACTTTTGTACCCAGAAAGCAAACAGGTACCTGCATTTCTAAAAGGTGATTCACTCACTAACAATGTATGTCAAACTTAAAAAAGAAAGGAATCTATGATGAAGACGAATTTCAGTAAAAACACCCTGCTGATAGTGGCTATGCTAATGGCAATCTTTAGTGCTTGCACAAATCATAGCCCAGCAAACAATGATTCTATAAAAGAATCTATGTGGGGAAATGACCCTAAGAATGCAGAAAAGGTATATAGCCTACCTCAAAAATCCGCAAACCAAGATTTTGAGATAGCAAGCTATAAGAATCCCGATGGCAGCATAACTTATCACATTTCCCACTCAACTTTTGCCATGACTGAGTTTTACAGCCTCTACTCTCCAGCTGGTAACCTTAGACTCATGGCAGCAGGAGCCAGTGAGATGGCCGATGTTTATGCCTATCTCATATCCTATAATCCAAAAGGCCAGATAGACTCCATATCCGTACTAAAACCACTGGGCGATATGGTAGCAGATGGCATGTCAAAACTCACTGTGAAATCTGCCCATGATTTGTTCCAGCAATGGATCCAAAACAAAAATAGCATTCAATATAGCTATCCTGTACTTAGGGATTCCATAGGCAAAGTGGTTGCCATCGGTAATGTAGCCATTAGAGACAACTACAAAACCAAACTTTACATCAAGGAATGGGGACCATTTTGGACAAGTGATATTAGTGGCGGAATGCTTGGCATTTTTGTCCTTCAAGAATACCAAGGAGACAAGAGCGGCAGCTATGTCAACTATCTCTACCAAGGTGACCACCTTGTGGCAGAACTTGCCTACTGGAAGGGAACCTTCATCAAGGCAAGAACCTATAATCATAATGGCAGCATGGTTCATCAATATAACGATAGAACCATCAATGTTGAGGACCTGACGTTCCAAGACTGGGAAGAAGAGACAAAATGGTATGTGGATTAAAGCAGCACGTTATGAAAAAGCCAACCAAGGAAGAGTATGAGGCAATGACACCAGAGGAGAAGAACTACTGGTTCATCATGGTTCAACGAATGCACCAAACCATGTGGGGCATTAATCCACACAATACAGAATGGTTTGACCAACGAACTGTGGAAGCATCAGTAAAGGAAATTGTTTCTTTCTTTGGATTGCCCGGCTTTGGAGAAGGTGCTGTGGAATGGTAAGAGTGAACTGAA
>OQVO01000147.1_pt1 | contig 22880 bp, 20 predicted proteins | sample 1691511 | NCBI WGS metagenome assembly OQVO01 (sample SAMN03418254, study PRJEB22391) | human gut metagenome | biome: human-gut; feature: organic feature; material: feces | host: Homo sapiens | place: Tanzania | collected 2013-01 | reverse complement strand
ATTCAGAAGCCTTGCGCCGCACTTCCATCACGGCTTCCCGGAGATCATCCAACGCCTTTGGGTAATGATTCTGAGGGACTGCCATATTCCCGAAAAGGAAATATCTCGTGCCGGCATGACGGTAGTGAAGGACAAACGCCGTGAATCCGGCATCTGCCAGTTTCTTCGCGACTTCCGTTCCCTCAATCTTTCTGGAAAGCCAATAGTAACTGCCTCCGGGACAGACTATCACGGCGGCTCCGTTGGCCTTGTCCGGTTCGGGGAAGAACACTGAAAGTCTGCGCGCCTGCGAAGACAAGGCTGACAGCAAGACAGCCAAAAGAATCATCAAAGTCCGTCTCATGACTCCAGATGGAAATGAAGGTTGGCAGGAAGGGATGAGATGTTCGAGGCCAGCATGACATTGTCTTCATCCTTGTCGTAGGCATCCACCTGAATCTCAGGATGCATCAGGGCAAAGATCAACGCATACTCCCCTTGCCCGCAGTCATGGATCTCAAAATGATCCCCGGAAGGAGTCATACGCAAAAACGCCACTTCCTTCACACGAGCCAGAGCCTTGCGGCAGCGGGACTCCACGTCGGCGCCTTTGTAGATGTACTTGTACCTGACGTAAACAGAAAGATATTCAGGTGTCTCAAGAATCCTGAGCAACTCGGAATAGCGGTTGACGAAGAGGCGGTGGCACTCTTTGGTCATCGAGCGGTAATCACCGCCGCAAGGAATCCTGGTCCCGACCTCAACGTACACGGAGCCCTCCCGAAGCATGAAATCTGTCTTCGGCAAAACGTCGTAAGCGCCGTGGATGAACACAGGAGTGATGTCCAGACCAAGTCCGGCGGCAAGGTAAAACGCGCCTTTGTGGAAACGTCCGATCGAGCCGTCAACTGTCCTCGTCCCTTCAGGGAAGATGACCAATGAATATCCCTGCGCAACCAGAGTGCGGATCTTATCAAGATGTGCCTCAACCCCATCATTCACAGGAATATAATCGGCCTTGCGGATGACATAGCCATAGATCGGGTTCTTCCAGACCCACTCGTTGGTGAAGAAGATCAGTTTCGGATTCAAGGCAATAAGGCAGATCAGATCAAGATGCGACTGATGGTTGGCGATGATCACGGACGGCTTGCTGAAATCAGCATCTCCGGCTTGCGTGAACCGGACTCCAGGCACGTGCCTCAGCAAGAAGCCGGACATCCTCTGAATGAACTGATGGTATTTCAGCTTACTCTCCTCCGAACCGCCTTTGAACAGGAAATGGAAGAATGTGTACGGATAGGCGAACAAGAACATCAGCAGCACATACCCCACAAAAGCGTAGAGGGAATATGCCAACCTCTTCAAGGTGAGTGGAATGTCACGCTTGACACCTTTCTTCTCCGTCAGCCATCTGAATATCACCGGAGGCAGGTAGCAGGCCATCACCACGACGATGAACATTCCGATCACGGTCACTTCCCCGAGCGAGCGCATCGCCGGATGCCTGGCCAGGACCAAAGCACCGATGCCGATGAACATTATCACGGCCGAATGGAAGACACTGTTCTTGTAGGTGGCCAGACGTTTCTTCCCGTAGGCGTATTCATAGACAAGGCCTTCGGTGATAAAGATCGTGTAGTCGTCCCCCTGGCCGAAGATGAAGGTGGCGAGAATGATGTTGACGATGTTGAAGCGGATGTCCAGCAGCCCCATAAGGCCCAGAATCCAGAACCAGCTGACAACCAATGGAAAGAAGGACAGGAGCCCCAGTTCAAGGCGGCGGAAGCTGAGGGACAGGAACACGAACACCACAAGGCTGCATATCGCTCCGATGTAGTCAAAGCTATCCGACAGGACGCTCACGAGACGGTTGCTGATGTCGCCGGTGTCGAAGACAAGCGTTCCGTCCGAGCGCAAGGATTCCTTTATGTCACCGCTCCGGGATGCATCCTCGAAACACACCTGATTGACAATCAGGTATTTCCCGTTGTCATCAAGAATATATGTACCCTCAAACGAATCAATCAAAGAAGACTCATCGGCGGAAGCGACTGAATATTCATTGGTCAATATGTCCGTGAACGGGCTGAACGCCGACTCCGCGAACCCTTGTCTCCTGCTTTCATCAGAAAGTTCCTTGACAAGTCTCTCCGCGCGGCCACCTCCCCAGAAATCGTTCCACCTCGCTAATCTTTCGGATTGTGTCTTCTCCGACGGAATGAAATTGCCGGCACCTTTGACAAAGGCGACCTGACCTTTCAGAGAGTCCAGCCTTGCAAGCAGATTGTCGTTGCGTTCAAGCGCGGTCTCCGGGTCGTCACCCTCAGCGATGGCGTAGATCTGATGGCAGCCTGATTGCTCCAATCCGCCCTGCAACATCTCCAGATCACGTCTCTGGCTTTCGGTCATGAAATTGATGTTCCTCATGTCGGAATCGAAACCGGTTCGTCCGCTGAGGAAATACATCACCACCGTCACGGCCATCACGGCGACCAAAAGCCATCCGCTTGACGGAGCCTTGTCCGGAAGGATGCGCCCAAGCTCAAGCGTTCCGCCTTCCTTTTTGCGTGCCTTGGTGAAGACCGGCAGGAAGACAAGCACGAATATGATCGTTCCGGCCAGCATCAGCGAACCGAACAGTCCCAGGTCCTGCATCGCCACGGCATCCAGCCAGACAAGGCACAGGAAGGCGGCGATCGTGGTGATGTTGCCGATCAGAAGCGGCTCGACCATTTCCTTGAGATTCTGCCTTGGACTCACACCGGATTTAAGTCCGTCCATAAAATGCAGAGGATAGTTCACGGCGATGCCAATGATCACGGAGGCGACGCCGATGACGATGATCGACATGCTGTCCCGGATCATGGCGATGCCTCCGACAGCGAAAATCCATCCGAATGTGACAGAAAGCACTATCCAGAGTATATCCGAGAAGCGTTTGTAGGTGAAAACCAGCAGCAGGCCGATAAGGAGCATGGCCAGGGATATGGCCAGAATGCTGTCCTTTTTGATCTGCGTGGCGTTGGTAACGGCGATCAACGGCGCGCCCACAGCGGACACGGAGACATCAGGATGCTCCGCCTCGGTCCGGCTGATGGCCTCATCGACCAACCTTGCGACCTTGGAGTTCATGCCCGACTCGCTCGTCCCGTAAGGCGAAGTCAGAAACGCAAGCCCATGCCCGTCTTTTGTGAATATGCAGTCATCGACAATGTCGTAGTTTGAGTTGGCGGCACTGTTCCTTAACCGTTGAAGCACAGGCGTGAACAGATGCAGAGGGTCGGTGCGGACATTGGCCACCATAGCGCCTCCTGTCGGGAAAAGGAGAGACTGGCGGTCCGCCGCAAGTTGCTCAGAAACGTAGCCTTGAACATTCAGAAGTGAGTCGATGCGCCTATAGTCGGCCTCCGTCATGTACAAAGGATAGGAAGATGTGACGCTCTCCATCATCTCGAACGCCATTCCGCTGTCAACCGTGATCTGCCTTTGAGGGACCATTCCGGTGGAATCCACAGCGTCGAAAACGCCCTCGAAATCGTGGATCGCCTCGGAAATCTCATCCTCTCCGGCCTTTGATCCATCTTTCGCCGAGAAAATCAGGATGATGTTGTTCTTCTTGCCAAGAGCGTTGTAGGCTTCGGAATATTTCGAGCTCTCCTCGTCGCCCGGCAGAAATCTGGAGATGTCCTCCTCATAGTGAAGCCGTGAGGCCAGAAACAGACATATAGCCGCAAGAAGGACAGACAGCAGCGCCGCCAGCCATTTTCTTCCGGCAAGGAAGTCGTAGATTTTCAGAAAAAAGTCCGTCACTTGCAGTATGTCGCGATTATCTTATGAATATACTTATTTTTTACGAAGCAGTCGAGATGGCAGACCGTAAAATAGAGCGAGAATGCAGAGAACCGTGTTCAGGACACTGATCCGGAAGAAGTCCCGGAACGGGCGGAAATGAGTGACACGTTCTCCTTCCGGAGGGTAATAGACATTGATCCCGACAGGAAGCATCCGGACTCCTTTCCAACATTGGAACACAAGCAGTTCCAGTTCAGCCTCATAGCGGTAGGTCAAAAAGCGGAGTCTGCCGATGCGGTTCAGTTGATAGAGACGGAAACCGGACTGGGTGTCAGGGAGTTTCACGCCGGTCTGAAGTCTGAACCAGAAATTCGAGAAGTTGTTGGCGAAAGTGTTGCCTCCCGGCATATTCTCCATCCTTAGATTGCGGCTTCCGACAAGCATGGCATCAGGATGCTCTTTAATAGCGGAGACAAAAACAGGGATGTCCTCCGGGAAATGCTGGCCGTCAGCGTCAATGGTGACGGCCCGTTCAAAGCCGCGGTCCCTGGCGGCCTTGAAGCCTGTCTTGAGAGCGTAGCCCTTCCCACGGTTCCTCTCATAGCGGACGACAACGGCGCCAAGTTCAGACAATGAATCCGAAGAGCCGTCTGTGCTGCCGTCATCCACCACGATCACGTCCTTGCAGTACTTCAATGCTCTCCGCACCACATCCTTGACTGTTCCCGCATTGTTATAGACCGGTATGATGACGCAGGTTTTCAGATTCTTCAATAGGCAGGGCGCTTCGACAAGCTCAGAGACCGGCTCGGAGGAGCTTCGCCAAATAGACACCTCGGCGACCGGCTCGGTCACTTCGGCAGGTTCAGTCACCTCGACAGGTTCAGTGACCGGAACTGTGGTCGCCGAGCTTGGCGAAGCGCCATCAGGACTACCCTCACAGGAATATTCAAGGCTCATCCGCGAGAAGACTTTTTCCTCCGAGCGGACGGTGAGTTCCACTTTCAAGTGGCCATCGGCCTCCACCGATTCCGTGAATGAATATGTCACCTCGGCCCCGGGGAAAAGAGGCTCCATAAATTTAAGGTCTCCAACCCGGGCAAGAGTCAGTCCCTTGCCAAGATGGTTCTCAAGCAGTTCCGTGGCCACACGGATCTGCACGGCTCCTGGGGTGATCGGATAGTCGGGGAAATGCGCCTTGAAGATCACGTTGCCTGGTTCGAGCCTGATGAGTGGTTCGACCGGACTCACCAACCGTGGTTCGGATCCGTTCTCGGTCTCTTTAGTGGAGATCACAGTGAAGAATGTGCCTGAAAGTCTCATTCGGAAATATTCATTTTCGAGAAACTGTAGCGGCGGTTCGGGCATTGCATGATGATGGCTCCACCTTCATCCACGGAGACATATTCATCGGTATTCTCCGCCGCGAACAGTCTCCTGAGATCATGTGCTATCGCCTTGCGGACCAAGCATTTGTCAAGAGGTTTCATTGCATTGAGCAGTTTGACGCGTCTTCGGTTCCCGCTCATCTTGAAGTCAAAAGCTCTGATACCGAACTCGTTGACTATGGATCCGGCGATGATTCCGTCCATCCGTTTGACCACGCATATTCCCGAAAAAGAGGCGTTTTTGTATGTTATGGCCACGGTGTAGCGGGTGGTTTCATTATCGCTGAACGGGAAAAGGTAGGAAGATTCTGTTGTGTCGGTCCGTTCGGCCGAAGCGGTCACTTCGATGGTTGGTGAACCCAGACAAACCACAGGCTCAGTGACCGCAGTGTTTCCGGTCGCCGAGCCTGTCGAAGTGACCGTGGTTCGACAGGGCTCACCAACCACACTAATGGGCAGCAGCAGGCTAATCAACAACAAAAACCTTCGCATCAACCGTCTTGTTATATTCAGCGTTCAGGATCGAAATCACCGTCTCGCCGCTGTTGTCAACCAAATCCACCTCGCTGACTTTCAAATCCTTGCCAAAATGCAGACGAACCGTCTTGAACATCTGCCTCATCTCTTTTTTAAGCGGCTCCAACTCTGCCACATAGCATCCGCCGTCAAGGAACATCTTCACCTTGAAATCCCCGGAACCGGAAAGGCCCTGCCCTGTGATGCTGCTCATGATGATCCTTGCGATGGACTTGAAAAGCCTGTTCGAGTTCACATCCATCTTGCTGGAGGTCTGGCTGCTCTGCAGAAGCACCTTCTCCTTGTTCAGAATGAAAAGACAGGTGTATGGCGAGACATATTCCCACCTCAACATTCCGTCGGCGAAATACATCTTCCCGGTAGAAACCATCTTCTCTTGAAGGATGGCTATGTCCTTGACCTGCCTGAAGTCAGCCGTGAGGCTCTTGATCCCTGCGCATGAAGCGTCAATCTTTTTGATGGCCTCTGTGGCCTGCGCCTCCGTCAGCGGCTTACTATCAGCACCGGAAGCCGTTGAAACGGCGAAAAGCAGCGCAAGACCAATGAATATTATTCTTAAACTTTTCATCTTTCACTATTTAGCGATGAACACACATCCACTGATGATCAGAAACACACCGATCCATCGGGTGGCGGGAATGTTCTCATGGAAAATGAATATGGCCGCGAGCATTCCGAACACGTAGCTCAGGCTGATCATCGGATAAGCCATGCTGAACGGGAATCTCTTGAGGATGTACATCCACAGAACCGTGCCACCTGCGTAGCAGAGACCGCAGCCAAGGAACCACCAATTGACAAGCAAACGTCCGAAGAACGCCCATGTCCATTCAAAGCTGCCCATCTTCTCAAGGGCGAACTTGAGAAGCACCTGACCTCCGGAAAGAAGGAGGCTTTGGATGACGGACAGTGTCAGCAGTCTCCACATAGGCCTTTAAGATAAACCAGTCCCACATCCTCTCCGGCATCGTTCACGACGAGGATGTCCTTGTCAAGTCCTTTGGCGATCCTCATAGCGGCCCCGTAGGCTCCGAGACCTGAGGTCGAGAAGCATTTGCCGAACAGCTTGAAATAGTCAGAGCTGCGAATGACGCGTGAGGCATTGTATTCATTGACAATGGATTCCAGATTCTTTGGATCATGAAGAATCCGGACATCGGCCAGTTCGCAGAGAGGTTTCTTCGATGGTTGGCGGGCATTGTCGAACCACAAGCCCAGGGGCTGGTCGTCCTGCATCATTCCATGGGTACTTGAGTCTGTCACAAAATCGGTTCCTGAGCCTGTCGAAGGACAAGGGGATGCGGAAAGCACAAACGCTGACGATGCCTCGGCGGCAGTGACACCCTCACCGAAGTACCCGGCACCTTCCAGAAGGTCGTAGGAGTCCGGTGTCGTCTCATCGTGGGAGCCGACAAGGGCGTTGGAGACTCCACCAACCTGAAGCTGGAGGAAAGCGTCCAGCAGCGCGCTCTCAAAGGAAATGTCCTTCTGCGAATATGTGCAGTTCCGTCCGTGACAACGAAGCAGGATGGCCACAGCAGAGCTGATCGTGTTGTGCGTGGACATCATGAAATAGGTCGGAGGAAGCATCTCTTCCCCGTCACGGCACATCGCCGACAGAAAGTTCTCCGTGTTCTCCATGCAACCAAGTCCTGTTCCTGTGAATATGGCGTCCGGACATTCGATGCCGGCGTCCTTCAATGCGGTCAGGGAAACGGCGATCGCACGTTTCAGAATCAAGCCCATCCTGCGTGCCTGCAGCGGATTCAGGAACTGTTTGAAATCAGGATCCTGACTTCTGAGATAAGGCCCGGAGCATGGCGCGGGATCAGTCATCCAGCCCTCGCAGAGAGGTTTCTGGACAGAAATCTGTGCGGCAGAACGTATGTAAATCCTATTTGTCATAACGTGAGATCAACAAGGACGAATCATTGCCTCCGAAACCGAATGAATTGCACAGAACGTGATTGAGTGTGACTCCTTCACGCCCCTCAGTCTCCGGGATGATTCCTCCGACAAACGGTCCCTTCCAGTTCAGGTTGGCCGGAATGAAGCCATGCCGTATGGCAAGGAGACAGATCACCGCCTCGATGCTGCCGGCCGCGCTGGTCGTGTGGCCGGTGAACGCCTTTGTGGAGGACACCGGCGGAACCTTGTCGCCGAAAAGACGGATCATAGCCCGGCTTTCGCTGGCGTCGTTGTTAGGTGTGGCAGTGCCGTGGGCGTTCACATAGTCGATGTCCGAAGGTTTCCAACCGGAAATATTCAATGCTTTGGACATCGCGAGGAATGCGCCCTCGCCATCATCTGAGGATGCGGTCTGATGGAACGCGTCGCAGGCGTTGCCGTAGCCGTCAAGGATTCCGAGCGGCACCGCGCCTCTTTTCAAGGCATGTTCCTCACTTTCAAGAACCACGAATCCGGCACCTTCACCAAGATTCAACCCGTTACGTGTCGCGTCGAACGGCCGGCAAGGCTCGCCGTCCAGTATCTTGAGAGAATTGAACCCGTTGAGATGGTATCTGGTCAGGCATTCCGCGCCACCGGCGACAATGACATCACAGCGACCGCTCTTGATCAGATCCGCACCAAGCATAATCGAGTTCGCCGCCGAAGAACAAGCCGTGGAGATTGTGGTCACAAGGCCGAAACCACCGAAGAAATCAGCGATCTCATCCGTGCAGCTTCCGCAGTCGTGAAGACGGAAAAGAGACTGGTCACCACCTTGAAGACAACAACGCTCAGTCACATCCATTCCTCCGACCGTGGTCCCGGAAATCAAAGCAGCACGATCCGAACCTTTGACTCCAGCCTCCTCCATCGCCTCTCTGACAGCTATGATTCCGAGCAAGGTTGTCCGAGGAACAATCCTGTCCGCAGGAACCCCGATAGCGTTCTTGAGTTCCTCGTCGGACATATTCACCTCTCCGCAAGGCAGGTCGGAATGGGCGGTCTGAAGATGCCTCAGCCTCCCGACGCCGCTCTTGCGGGCGACCAGAGAACGCAAGGTCTCCTCCTTCCCCACCCCGATGGCGGAGATGATCCCGGCTCCTGTTATGACGATTCTCCCGGACACTTACTTCGACTGGTTAGCCTTGATGTACTCGGCCATAGTCCTGACGGACTTGAAGACTTCCTTGCCCTCGGCAGGGTTCTTAAGTTTGATGCTGTAGTTTTTCTCCAAAAGAAGCATAAGTTCCAGAGCGTCAATGGAATCGAGTCCAAGACCCTCTCCGAAGAGAGGAGCGTCGGCATCAATGTCCTCCGGTTTGAGATCAACAAGCTTGAGAGCCTCGATGATCTTTGTTTTCAATTCGTTGACAAGTGCGTCCATATTACTGTTTTTCAATTAAATACAATTCTGCCTCAAAATGTTCCGGGTCAGAGCATTCCAGCCAACCGGCAATCGCCGACAGCGTCACCGGATCCTGAAATGACTGCTCCACGGTCTCTTTCACCAGTTCGTCATCCCGGCGTTCAAGCACATAGAAAGAGGTCTCACCGTAGTACTTGTTGCGGATGGCGACCTCCCCTGTCACGATGTTCGGCAAAGTGTAGACGAACACCGCAGGGCTGGGAAAGAGCCCGTCTTTCCCGATGGTCTTCTGGTACTCGGTGTCATCCGCAAGGGAGGCACTCCGGTTGAACAGGATCACAGCCCTGTCCTCACAGTCTGTCCTTCTCGGATTCTCCTCGCCCAGGAGCAGTTCCGTCGCGACGAATCCAAGACGCGCCAAAGGGTCCATTTTGAAGAACTTGGGATAGTTTCCTACCTTCTGCCGGTAAATCTCCACCAAAAGGTCAGCTCCAGTGGAACCAAAGATAAGTATTTTTTCTCCAACGACCACCTTCTCCGGCGTGATCAGGACATGAGCCGTTGTCTTCATTCGTCACCTCCATTAAAAATGTCACCTTTCATGAATATGGCGGCGGCATTGCAGCCTCCGAACCCGGACAGCAGCTTGGCGAAAGCCCGCTTTGTCGTCTTCCTCGGCTCCGGGGAGATGTCCAGCGGACAAGAGACCCCGCATTGTGAATATCCCCGTGTCCCAAGTAGCGTTCCGTCATCGACCGAAGCCATCGAAAGGATGGTCTCAAGGATTCCGGCCGCCCCCATCGTGTGGCCGAAATAGCCTTTCAGGCTGTTCACAGGCACGTTCTGCAATCCGACTCTGTTCAAAGCGATAGACTCCATCTCGTCGTTGTAGGCGGTCGATGTGCCGTGTACCGAAACAAGGGCAAGACTCTCCGGTTTGACTTCGCCCAGAGCCGCTTTGATCGCCCTGAAACTTCCCTCTCCCGTTCTGGACGGCCCGGAGATGTGGTTCGCGTCGTTGCGGATCGCACCATTGACCAGAACCCAATCGTCAGGCACGGGAGTCTTGTACTGGAATATGATCGTGGCGGCAGCCTCCCCAAGGTTCAGACCCTTTCTCTGCGCGTCGAACGGTCTGCATGCCTCCTGCGACAACGCCTTGAACGACTGGAATCCGGAAATGATGAAACGGGACTGGACATCGGATCCGGTCACGATCACCGTGCCGAATTTTCCGGCCCTGAGCTGCCTCATCGCCGTTATCTGGGCGCAAAGTCCGGAGACACAGGCGTTTGACACGACAATCGGTGTGTTCTTGTTCCCGAAGAATCCGGCGATTTTCTCCGCCGAGTTCCCGAGCCGTTCCCTCTCGGCCGGATCTCCGCCACAAGGTTCGGCACCGCTGTCCAGCAGTTCCACATTGCCTTTCGTGGAAGATAGCACGAACAATACATCTTCGGAAGCCGGATCTGTCTCCGTGTCTTTCAAAGCCTTTGACACAGACAGGATTATCCGTTTCTCAAAACGCGTGAGACCGTCCAGTCCGGCATATTCGCCAATCCTTGCGGACGAGTCGATTCCGGCATATTCATCAGCCAAGGAATCCTCGTCAATCAACGAGGCGAAGAATGGTTCCGGAAGGTTCTTTGAGGATTCGTAGAGTCTCAGTGCCGATTTTCCGGCCTTCACAGCGGCATAATTTTCCTCCGTAGTCGTTCCCAGAGGCGAGATGATGTTGTCTGCGACCTTGACCACGGCCTTCTGCCCGCCAACCGGCTTGTCCTCATCCAAGGCGATGACCATCGATCCTTCAGCTATCATATTCCCGTCTGATTTTACAACCGCATCCACCATCAGCATAGTCCCGTATTCCCCCTTGAGGTTGATCTCTGTCTCAATTGTCACGCCGACGGCCGGAGTCTCCACAACCTTGAAATCCTTTAAGGCGCAGACGTAACCCACGCTGACCGGCTTATGAAGTATGTACTTGTTGATGAAGCCAATCCTTGACAAACTTGACTAGCCAGAGAAAGTTAAGAAGATGCAGGCAGAGTGGATTGGTAAGAGCCACGGTGCAGAAGTTAACTTTAAAGTTGATGGAAGAGATGATGAGATCACAGTTTATACAACTCGTCCAGATACATTACACGGAGCAACATTTATGGTATTAGCTCCAGAACATGAATTAGCGAAAGATCTTGCAACAGATGAGACAAGAGAAGCAGTAGAAGAATATATCTATCAGGCATCCCTAAAATCATCTGTAGACCGTATGCAGGATAAAGAAAAGACAGGTGTATTTACAGGAAGCTATGCGATCAATCCGATCAATGGAGCAAAAGTACCAATCTGGTTATCCGATTATGTACTTGCAGATTACGGTACAGGAGCGATCATGTGTGTACCAGCGCATGATGACCGTGACTTTGAATTCGCTAAGAAGTTTGACATTCCGATCATTCAGGTTATCGCTAAAGATGGTAAAGAGATCGAGAATATGGAAGAAGCTTACACAGAAGCATCTGGTATCATGATCAATTCCGGAGACTGGAATGGAAAAGAATCTTCTGAATTAAAAGAAGAGGCACCAAAGATTATCGAAGAGATGGGAATCGGTAAGAAGACAACAAACTATAAATTACGTGACTGGGTCTTCAGTCGTCAGCGTTACTGGGGTGAACCAATCCCTATCGTTCATTGCCCAGACTGCGGAGCAGTTCCAGTACCAGAAGAAGAATTACCATTGACATTACCAGAAGTTGAGAAATACGAACCAACAGGAACAGGAGAATCTCCATTAGCAGATATCGAAGACTGGGTAAACTGTAAGTGTCCTGTATGTGGTAAGGATGCAAAACGTGAGACAAACACAATGCCTCAGTGGGCAGGATCTTCATGGTACTTCCTGAGATACATTGATCCGCACAACAATAAGGCTTTTGCCGATAAAGACAAGCTCAAATACTGGGGCGAGGTTGACTGGTACAACGGCGGAATGGAGCACGTTACACGTCATATGATCTATTCACGCTTCTGGCACAAGTTCCTTTACGACATCGGCGAGGTTCCGTTCGACGAGCCTTATGCAAAGCGTACCGCTCAGGGTCTTATTCTCGGTCCCGACGGTGACAAGATGAGCAAATCCAAGGGCAACGTTGTTGACCCAAACGATGTTGTTGACGAATACGGCGCAGACGTTCTTCGTACATACGTACTCTTTATGGGCGACTACGAAAAAGCTGCTCCGTGGTCAAAATCCTCGGTTAAGGGCTGCAAGAGATTTATCGACAGAACGTGGGCTCTTCAGGACATTCTGACCGATGGTGACGAATATTCCAAGGAGCTTGAGTCCGCTTTCCACAAGACGATCAAGAAGGTTTCCGAGGATATCGAGGGTATGAAGTTTAATACGGCGATCGCCGCACTTATGACCCTGCTCAACGATATCTATGCAAAGGGCTCGATCAACAAGGCGGAGCTTAAAACATACGTAACTCTTCTCAACCCGTTTGCTCCTCACATCACCGAGGAAATCTGGGAGGCTCAGGGCTTCGGCGGAATGCTTGCCGACGGACATTGGGTTGACTACGATGAGGCAAAGTGCGTTGACGATGAGATTGAAATCGTTGCACAGATCAACGGAAAGGTCCGTGCAAAGCTGATGATCCCCTCCGAAATTGACTCGGCAGAGGCAATCGCTCTTGCAAAGAAAGATCCTGTAATTGCAGCCGCAATCGACGGGAAGCATATTGTCAAGGAGCTCTATGTCAAGGGCAGACTTGTAAACATTGTTGTTAAATAACCGATAAATTCGGGAGCGCCTTCGACTGAGTCGAAAACGCTCCCATTTTTATTGCTTGTGTGGTTTATGAAATGTTATTTCATATTCTTCTCATAAGATTCGATCATCTTCTTAACCATCTGACCGCCGACAGAACCTGCCTGCTTAGATGTGAGATCACCGTTGTAGCCGTTAGAAAGGTTTACGCCGACTTCTGCGGCAGCCTCCATCTTAAAACGATCGAGAGCCTCTCTTGCCTGAGGAACAACATTCTTCTTGCTGCTTGCCATTTTCATTTCACCCCTTCGCAAATCATTTGCGTTTGCAATTATATTTTGCTCTTTATTTTTAAAAATACAACTGAAAAATTTTGTAAATAAACGAGTTGCCATATGCCGATTATTGTGATAAAATAGTTCCTTGCGGAATGCACCTTAATAGTATAATAGTGTAACCATATTTTTACATCGGAGGAATTATTTTGGTTTATTCAAATGTTCTTGAAGCGATCGGACACACGCCGATGATCCGGCTTTCAAAAATTGTACCCGAGGGAAGTGCGGAAATCCTTGTTAAATATGAGGGCGTAAATATCGGCGGTTCAATCAAGACACGAACAGCATATAATATGATTTGTGACGCTGAGAAAAAGGGGATAATCAAGCCCGATACGATAATTGTTGAGCCGACCAGCGGCAACCAGGGAATCGGACTTGCTCTTATCGGTGCGGTCAAGGGCTATCATGTCCGCATTATTATGCCCGACTCGGTCAGTGAAGAACGCCGCAAGCTCGTCAAAGCGTATGGTGCCGAGCTTGTACTCATTCACGATGATGGCGATATAGGAAAATGTATAAATGAATGTCTGCAAACGGCCTTGCATATGGCTGAGGAGGACAAAAACGTATGGATTCCTCAGCAGTTTGAGAATCCTGCAAACCCGATGGTTCACAAAAGCCACACTGCCCTTGAAATCATTGAGCAGGTCGGTAAGCCGATTGACGGATTTTGCTCTGGGGTCGGTACGGGCGGCACGCTCAGCGGAATCGGAGAAACTCTCAAAGAGAAGTATCCCGATATTCATATCTGGGCAGTCGAACCGAAGAATGCCGCTATTCTTTCCGGCGGAAGCATCGGAACGCATCTTCAGATGGGTATCGGCGACGGTCTAATTCCGAAGAATCTCAACACGCACATATATGAGCACATTGACATTGTAACGGACGAGGAGGCAATCAACACCTCTCGCCGCCTGATTCGTGAAGAGGGAATCCTCTGCGGAATTTCAAGCGGAACAAATGTCACCGCTGCACTGCGTCTTGCAAAGGAACTCGGCGAGGGAAAAACGGTTGTCACCGTCCTCCCGGATACAGGCGAAAGATACTTCAGCACGGTTTTGTTTGATTATTGAGATCGAACGAGGTGGTATTATGACAGAAAATGAGCTTTGTGCGGCTGCGATAAAAGCCATGGACAATGCCTATGTTCCGTACTCGGGATATACAGTCGGTACGGCATTACTGACGGCAGGCGGTAAAATTTTCACTGGATGCAACATTGAAAACGCTGCTTATTCTCCCACCGTTTGTGCGGAAAGAGTTGCCTTTTTCAAGGCGATCTCCTCGGGCGAAAGAAAATTCAAAGCAATTGCCGTTGCAGGAGGCAAGAACGGAAAAATCAAGGGCGCATTTCCTCCATGCGGCGTATGCCGTCAGGTTATGGCGGAGTTTTGCTCGCCGGACTTTGCTATTCTTGTAGTAACCGCAACCGATTCATATAAAAAGTATTCCCTTTCCGATCTCCTCCCCGAAGCGTTCACACCGAAAAATATTGACAAATAACAAAAATGCTGCCGACTCAACGGCAGCATTTTTGTTGCTAAAAGAACTTTTACGGATTAATCTTATAAATTATGATATATTTCTCTTGTCGTGATGTTGTAGGAGTCTCATTCTCGCGGTAAACCTTCCTCCGTTTGGAATGCCAGAACCATAACCAGCCAAGCGATTGTATAAAAATCATTTCAGCCTCTCATCCATCTTCCTTACAGGAGAGCCTGCATAACTCTTTGTAAATATTGGGTCTATGCATACCTTGTTTACGGACTTAAATTCACAATCAAAAATCACCTCAAAATAATCTTCCTGATCAGATCAAAAAATTTTTTTAAAGCGGTGCGGAGTTTGGCGAAGATGGACCCGGCATTGGAAGTTGTGGAATTAAGGTCATATTCCTTGGTTTCCATAATAAGACCGCAGCCGACACATTTGCGCTGCATTATTCCTTTCTCAGTTTCTGTTGCGATTTTAACGATTTTCCACTCACCGGCAATGTGCCCGGGTGCTTTGATTGTCATATTTTCAAGAGTAGTTTCTTCAAAAGACTCTCCCATATCGACAAAATATTTTCCGCAATCACGGCAGAAATAATATTCAAAGTTTCCGTCGCTTTCACAGGTTGCCGCCGTTGCCTTATGATATTCAAAATTATGAGCCGTGCGGATAATTTTAATTTCTCTACTGTCGAAAAATTTATTTTCATAGCTTGCGGAAATTTTAAGTTCGGTGGCAAATTCGTTTTTGCCTACTCTCAAAACTCCGTTTTCGCTTATATTTGTTTCAGCGTCGGTATTGTTTTCAACGCTCCATATCACGGACTGCGGCGGATTATTTGTACCTAATATCTGTGCCGCAAACGAGCAGCTTTCGCCCGGTGCAATTTCATCCGAAAATTTTGTGATTTCAATTCCGTTGACTGACGGCAAATCGGTAGAATCGAAAAAAGTTCCCTCAATGCTGAACGTCAATTCGTCATCGGTCATTTTCGTAACCTCGATGAAAAGGTCGTCGGTTATTTCAATGTACTCGCCGGCTGCAAGAGCGGCATCGGGTTTGTTGTTATACCGACCGCCGAGAACACTGTAATTCCAGTTATTTACACTCGACTGGAGATTGCTCGGAAATTTAACTCCCGTTGTCAGCAGATAGCACACGAGACCGCTTTTCAGCGACAGACCTCTGATTTTCGATCCATCGGCAAGGTAAAGATCTTTTTTCTGAGAATCATATTTGCTGCCCTTTCCGTCAAAACGTCTGTATTCAAGGTAAAGCGTTTTGCCGATCTCCGGAATATCCATTTTGTACCCGACGACGCCGTCGGTTTTTTCATCACGGATAACTTTTAAGGTGTAGTTGCCCTCGTTGAGAATATAATTGATATTTTTGCTGCCGAGCCAGCCGAGAGATTCTCGCTCCTTGACAGAAATGAATTGTGCGACCTCCGTGGTGTGCTTGCCCATTGCCGACATATATCCGACGGGCTGATACGACGACTGATAGAGATCGAGAAGTCCGAATCCGTGAGCTGTCTCGTGCGAATTGACTCCGATCGCCGTGATTTTGTTTCCGTTTGCGTCTGTGTAAAGATATTTGTAATCCTTTGTCATTTGGACGTAGGATCGACTGTGAAGAGGCATACCGTTTAAGTCAGCCTCAACTAAGCTTGTTTGATCCCGATAATTCCACAAAGGAGACGCCCATTCGACGGAAATATTCGTCTGCGTCGTCGGCTTGTAAATTATAGTTATCAGATCAATATATCCGTCGTGATTTTTATCAAGTTCCGAAAGATCATATTTCTTCTTGCCGCTGTAATCGGTGATACCGTTGCCGATTGCACGATTGACCGCCTGCGCCCAGTCCTCCTTAAGCTGATACATTCGTTTTGCCCGCTCTCCGCTGTCAAAATATCCGTCGGGATTTTCGTCACTGCCCGAAGCGTAGTAGGCACGCTTACGACTGAGAGTAACCGAACCGCCGTTGTCAAAGAGGTAAACGCTGTTCATATTGACCTTGCCGTTAGAGACGGAGCGAAAATAATCGGAAACATTGTATTGAGCCGAGTTATAAGAATTATCGGTTATCTTGCGGACGGATTCGCCGTAATTATCATTAATAAATTCGTCCTCATCGCCGAATTTTGCAAAGATAATAAGGTTTGTAAAATTTGAATCGCTTTCGTTATTGTAAGCCGAGGCCGTTTCAAAAAGACAGGCGAAAATAACCTGTAGGCACAGAACAAAAGCGATTATTTTTTTGATTTTCATCAAACCCGCCTCCTTTTCCTTTATATAATAGCATCCAATTTAAATAAATCAATGAATTCCTATAAAAAGAATTGTAAAATTTGTTTAATAAGTACTCGTATAAAGAAGCAAATTGCACAATAAATAAGAAAAGATTGACTAATAAAAATTTTTTTGTTATAGTATAAAAGGAATATTTTGTTTCGGAGGTAATCAAGTGAAAAAAACAGTGTCTGTAATTATGAGCATTATTATTGCTCTGTCAAGTGCGATTGCGCTTGCCTGCCCCGTCTTTGCCGTTGCAAATGACACGGTAGGCGATTATGATTTCAAGATAACAAATCCGTATGAAACCGTTAATTGGGACACGTGGAAAGCGTATAAGGGTGCAACTCATGTTCACACGGTAAGAAGTGACGGCGATATTGAGCTTGACGATATGATCGAGAAGTATTATTCTCTCGGCTTTCAGGCTCTTGCTCTGACCGATCACGGTACAGTCAACTATTCGTGGACCAAGGATCAGACAAGACTTTCAATCTTTGGCTATCAGTATTTTAAACACGGAAATGTCGATGAACTTTCCGAGGAGAGATATCGGCAGATTACAACAGGCTCCGACCGTGGCGGCGACGGAATGACAGAAGTTCCGCTCGGTATTGAGCTTAACGGTTCGTCAACTGCAAAGTGTCACGTTAACAGCTACTATGCGGACTGCGGTCACGGTGATCTTGAACTCGATGCAAAATGGCCCGAGGACGCAATCAAAAAAAGTCAGGCTGCCGGCGGTATCTGCCACATCAACCACGTCGGTGAGTGGACAGAGGGTCGACACGATATCAACACATATAACGCCGAGTTTGTTGAAAAGTTTTCAAAGCTCTTCCTCAATTATTCCGCTTGCATCGGAATGGAGCTTGTCAATACAAAGGATAACAGAACTCACAACGACCGTTATCTTTATGACGAGACACTCAAACGCACAGCTCCGCTCGGCAGAAACATCTGGGGCTTCTGCGAGGATGACGCACACGATTTCGGTGATGTTGAAAACAACGCTCAGTATTTCGTAATGCCGAAGAATACACAGGCAAACATTCGTACAAGCATGGAAAACGGCACATTCTTTGCCTGCTCAAAGACTTCAAAGAACGATTGGGAGCTCGGCAACGGATTCGAGGCCGAGGGACCGTTCCCGATGATCAGCAGGGTTAATGTTGACGATGATAAAAATCAGATCAGCATCAATCCCTACAACGCTCACACCGTTAAAATGGTAGCCGACGGCAAGGTTATTGCCGAGAAGGCGGTCAGTGCGGACAATGAAGAGATTACATTTGATCTCAATGATTACGAGAGCAAAATCAATTCTTATGTCCGTATCTATGTACTCGGTAAAGGCGGAATTTGCTATGCACAGCCGTTCCTTGTAACAAAAACCGAGTATGCGAAATGCACGATCCAGTTCAACATTCCTTATACAGACGTGACCCTTACCGTTAATGACGAGCAAGGCAATGTTGTTGAGCCGCTTAATAAAGAATATTACTTCCTTGTGACGGCAGGCAACTATACTTACACTGTAACGAAAGCCGGCTATGAAACAAAAGTCGGATCGGTCAATGTTTCTCAGGCAATAGTTGACGCAGGCTTGCAGATCAAGGTAGATATTACACTTAAGAAAAACGGCGGACCCATAACGGTCAATGATTCGAACGGACTTGTTTACGGCTTCAATATTTTACAGGATATAACGGATTCGGTAAACAACTCGATCGGAATAAAGCTCGGAACTCATTTTGAAATGGAAGATGCATCAAAGCCGAAAACCGGCGACACGATTAAAATTGTGGACGATAAAACGGGCAACATACTGAAAACATATACGGTTGTCGTTTTCGGAGATGTCAACGGAGACGGAATCTACGACGGACAGGACGCAACGGTAGTTTCTATGATAATCGGCGGAATGCTCAAACCCGATGCGGCAACGAGGCTTGCGTCGGACTGTAATCACGACGGCGTAATTAATTCCGCAGACCTCACGCTTCTTGAAGAGGCAGGAATCCTGCTTTCACAGGTTGATCAGCTGGAGAATATTCAGACCTCTTCGGTGTTTGCCGAGTACAGTGAGATAATATCGCAGGATGTACCTGCCGAAGAACCGAAAAACGATGAACCGGCGGAAGAAAAACCAACGTCGCTTGTCAGAAGATTTTATGAGAATCTTGTTTCGTTCTTCAGATACCTTTTTAAGGTTTTATAAAATTCACAACAAAATCAAAAGCTGTAATTCACAAATTTTTAAAACAAGTGAATTACAGCTTTTTTCCATAGAAAGAAAATATCTCTCAAGTTGTTCTCTATAATGAGATCAAAGGAAAAGAACGGGAGAATCTGCATCAAAATTAATTTTCATCTAATTTTAACGACACGACGTGTGCATTATGCCACACAAGTTGGTTCTGGGAGAAGTTTAATTCCGTTGGTGATTGGTGACCGCATCTCCCTACTGCTTGTAAGATCTTCATTTGCAAAAGCATATAAAGTTTTTAATAATTTTATCTTGACTCTATAACAATTGCAGAGTTTATGATATAATCATTTAAGGAGATGAATGTATATCCCGAGAAAAATGTGTTATCGGACAGTGGGTATACGGACGACAAAAAATATGGAAAAGAATCTTACAACAGGCAGTGTATTTAAAAACTTAATATTCTTCTCTTTGCCTTATCTGCTGTCTTATTTTCTGCAAACGCTTTACGGAATGGCGGACCTTTTTGTCGTCGGTCAGTTCAACGCAACGGACAGTATTACCGGAGTTTCAATCGGCAGTCAGATTATGCATATGGTAACGGTGATGATTGTCGGACTTGCGATGGGCGCAACCGTTACTATCGGCAGAAGCGTCGGCGCAAATGAACGCAAAGCCGCATCACGCTATATCGGCAACACTGTGACGCTTTTTATGCTCGGTTCGGTTGCTTTAGCGGCACTCCTTCTGGTTTTCGTTCGCTCAATTGTTTCCGTTATGTCAACGCCTGCTCAGGCGGTAGAGAGCACGGTCGATTACCTGACAATCTGCTTTATCGGCATCCCGTTCATAACGGCGTATAACATTATCAGCTCAATTTTCCGTGGGCTCGGCGACAGCAAAAGCCCGATGTATTTCATAGCGATCGCTTGCGTGTGCAATATCGGTCTTGATTATCTTTTTATCGGTGCTCTCAAAATGGGGTCATCCGGTGCGGCGCTCGGAACAACACTCTCTCAGACAATTTCCGTTATAATTTCACTGATCGTTATCCGAAAAACGAACACGGAAATTAAACTCACCAAGGAAGATTTTATTCTCAAAAATGATACGATCGGCAATATTTTGAGAATCGGTATTCCTGTCTCTTTGCAGGACGGATTCATCCAGATTTCGTTTATCATCATAACGATCATCGCAAACCGCAGAGGTCTCAACGATGCGGCGGCTGTCGGAATCGTTGAAAAAATTATCAGTTTTCTTTTCCTTATTCCGTCGTCGATGCTTTCGTCAATTTCCGCACTCGGCGCACAAAATATCGGCGCAGGCAAGCCGCACCGAGCAAAGCTCACCCTGCGATATGCCATTATACTTATCATTTGCTCGGGCGTGGCTGTAATCGGCGTTGTTCAGCTCATTGCGCCTCAGCTTGTCGCTATGTTTGACGACAGTCCCGAGGTTGTTCGACTCGGCACACAGTATCTGCGCAGTTATGTTGTGGACTATCTCTTTGCGGGAATCCATTTCTGTATGTCCGGATATTTCTGCGCAATTGAAAAATCGGGGATTTCATTCCTGCACAATTCGATTTCCATCGTGTTCGCAAGGGTTCCGATCTCATATATTGCATCAATTAAATTCCCCGCCACGCTATTCCCAATGGGTTGCGCTGCACCGTGCGGTTCGCTTCTTTCGACCGTCATCTGCGTTATCGCATACATTGTAATCAACAAAAAAGAAAAGACGGAGGATTTTCAAAATGGATAAAAGCTCACTGTTCTCGATCGGCGATATTTCAAAAATTTTTCATCTCAGCCCAGACAGTCTGCGTCACTATGAAGCTCTCGGAATATATGAATGATAAATGTCTTAAAATTGCCGGATCTTCTCGGGAAATTACAATGATCGACTACGGATTGACAAATGACACGGAAAAGTTCGTGACTGAAATCACAATTCCCGTAAAAAAATAAAAATTTTTGTTTTACCTATTGACAAGGTAGGTAAGTTGTGATATTATACACCTAACCTAATAAATGAGTGGGAGGTAAGCAAGATGAAAAATTTTTCTTCAATGCTTTTTGTGATGTGTATTTGCGAATACATTTCTTTTATTGTGCCTTCCGGTAGGGATAATTTATAAATAAACTAACGGAAAGCCGCAAAGACTTTCCGTTTTTTAATAGGTGATAATATGAACAACATTTTTGAAAAGCTGTTGAGACAAAATTTCAGATTCGGACGAATGTAATTCTTGCTTGTGCAAAAATATTATCAAAAATTTTTTAAACAAGAAAGGAAAATCATTATGTCAGATTATAAATTTGAAACACTTCAGCTTCACGTAGGTCAGGAAAATCCTGATCCGGCAACAGATTCAAGAGCCGTTCCCATCTATGCAACAACATCATATGTTTTCAAGGATTCTGCACAGGCGGCTGGTCGTTTCGGTCTTACCGAGGGCGGCAACATATACACAAGACTGATGAATCCGACCTCAGACGTTTTTGAAAAGAGAATTGCCGCTCTTGAGGGCGGTGCGGCTGCACTTGCCACTGCTTCCGGTTCCGCTGCAATCTCATATGCGGTCCAAAATATCGCTGTTGCGGGCGACCACATTGTTTCATCAACCAACCTTTACGGCGGCACACATAACCTTTTTGCCAACACGCTCAAGGAGCAGGGTCTCAGCACGACATTTGTTGACCCCTCAGAGCCTGAGAATTTTGAAAAGGCAATTCAGCCGAACACAAAGCTCCTCTATGCGGAGACCCTCGGCAATCCCAATTCCGATGTTATCGACCTTGAGGCAATCGCCGCAATCGCACACAAGCACGGGATTCCGTTCATCGTTGACAGCACCTTTGCAACGCCTTACCTCATCCGTCCGATTGAGCACGGCGCAGACATCGTTGTTCATTCGGCAACAAAATTCATCGGCGGTCACGGCACAGTAATGGGTGGCGTTGTTGTTGATTCGGGTAAATTTGACTGGTCACAGAACGACAAATTCCCGGGACTTTCAAAACCGAATCCATCGTATCACGGCGTTGTATTTACCGAGGCTTGCGGTAATCTTGCATATATTCTTAAACTCCGCACAACCTTGATGAGAGACCAAGGTGCAACCATTTCTCCGTTCAACTCGTTTCTTCTTCTTCAGGGGCTTGAAACCCTCTCGCTGCGTGTTGAGCGTCACGTTGAGAATGCGCTCAAGGTTGTTAACTTCCTCAAGAACCATCCTCAGGTCGAAAGAGTTAACCATCCATCACTTGCAACCGGCAAGCAAAAAGAGCTCTATGACAAGTATTTCAAGAAAGGTGCAGCTTCAATCTTCACCTTTGAGATAAAGGGCGACGCCGAGACTGCAAAGAAATTTACAGAGAGCCTCAAGCTGTTCTCTCTTCTTGCAAACGTTGCGGACGTTAAATCGCTCGTTATTCATCCGGCATCGACAACCCATTCACAGCTCTCCGAAAAGGAGCTTCTCTCCTGCGGAATTAAGCCGAACACCGTTCGTCTCTCGATCGGCACAGAGCATATTGACGATATCATCGCCGACCTTCAGCAGGGCTTTGATGCAGTTAAATAAGATTTTCCTTCTCTTTTCTTCCCCCTATATAAATGAAAGCTCCGATTTTTCCGATCGGAGCTTTTGTTAATGTCTTTTGTTAATGTTTAGTTTTAATACGGATGGAAGAATCTGTCAAATACATTATATCCGAGCGCAACATATTTGAAGA
>OQVO01000146.1_pt1 | contig 22892 bp, 25 predicted proteins | sample 1691511 | NCBI WGS metagenome assembly OQVO01 (sample SAMN03418254, study PRJEB22391) | human gut metagenome | biome: human-gut; feature: organic feature; material: feces | host: Homo sapiens | place: Tanzania | collected 2013-01 | reverse complement strand
CTGTGTCGGAAAGATAGAACATCTTCTTGGCAGGATCGTAGCAAGGCTGTGTCAGGCCGGCGTCCTTGTACCAGCCATCCACATAACTCATCCAAGCGGAACTTCCCTCCTTGTGTCCAGGACCACCGAACATACAGGCAAGCACACCTCGGTCGGCGATGTTCCATTGGATCTTGTCGCCGCCCGTTGTACCCATATACTGAAGAGGCACATAGACCTTGTTGGTCTCGGTGTTCCAGTAGAAGACATAGTCCTGTACATCGTAGCCGGCGCCGGTGTCGTGACCCCAACAGTCAGGAAGATAACACTGGAGAATATTCTTGGCATAGTCACGGGCGTACATAACCTTGTCCTCCTGCTCACCCCACCAGCCTTCCTCGATGGTGCCTTTACCATATTCATAGTAAGAGGTAGGGTACTCGATCGTTGCGACGGCCTTGCCATAGCCGAAAAGGGAGGTATAGTCAGAAATTGAGAGGTTCAACTCGTAAGTCTCGTTGAAGGCAAGCTGAGACTTGTCATAGGTCACAACAAGGTTACCGACCCTCTCGCCATCCTTGATGGTAACCTGGGAAGGAACAGTGAACAAGGATGATCCCGTGGATGAGACATTTACGCTGACATCGCCGGATGTTCCGAGACGAACGACCGGAATCTCGACCTCCGGGTTGGAGGTCACGTTAAATGAGAAGGACTCCTGGAAGAAATAACACTCGGAGCTTGAACCGGACGTGCCGCCATCATCCTTGCAGGACACAGCCGAAAATAGGACCGCCAGGACCGAGAGAAATGCGGATATTGTTTTTTCTGATTTCATTGTAAGCGTTTTTTTGTTGGCTCCCGTGACGGGAGCGTTTACATTATTCAAACTTTTCAGCGTCGAAGAACTTGTGACCCTCAACCTCGATAGCCTCACCATAGTGGCTTGCGACTTCGTCGTTGGTGCGGAGCGCGGTCGTGTAGGTACTGTAAGTCGTGTAAGGATTGTTGAAATCGTAAACGGCCCTGTTGCCGTTGAGTTCGGCGTTGTTGAAGCCTGGAGTCCAACCCGGATGGATCCTGTTCATGTCAATGGCATGAGCGGCTCTCTCGACACTTGCCCCTGGATACCAGCGATGGCATCCGGTCTCAAGGCGCTTGTTGTCGAAGTAGTTGATGCCTTCACCCCAGAACTCGATGCCCTTTTGGAACATAAGTTCCTCATAGACATCCTTCTTGGTTGTCGCCACACAGGTGTAAGTGTTGTTGCGGGTCTTAATTAGACCCTCAAGAGTTGCCTTGGCGGCGGCGACACCGGTGGTGTTAAGTTCGGCCTCTGCCTTCAGGAAGTACATCTCCTCCACACGCATAATCGGGAAGTCTGTCGCTCCGCCGACCTCGTAGGTGTTGTAGTTACCCTCGTTAGGACGGAACTTGAGGTTCACGTAGAGCCAAGGCCAGGCCTTGAATCCGTAACTCGTGTTGATGCGCGAGCGGACCCAAGAGGCGGAGTTGCTGAACTGATACTTGCCAGGGTCGTTACTCCAGTCGGCCTGCTCGGTGCTCTTGTTGTTGCCGGCGGTAGCCCACTTGTTGTTGATCAGGTTGCCATTGGCATCTTTCTCGACCAGATAGGCTTCACCTGGTTTCTGGTTCTTGGACTCATAGAAGAACTCTGGCCCAAGCCAGGACTTCTTGCGCCAGTCGTTGTCGGAAAGCCTTTCGTAGGCGGCGCGATCAAGGGCTCGCCCTACACGCCACCCATAGACAGAGAACGTGGTCTCTGTACCCATAATCATAGCATATACGAAAGATCCGTCAGTGGCGGCTGTCGTGTTGTTAGGATCGATGTGGGTGGCAAGCATCCATGAATTTTGAGAGTTGCGGTTATTGAAACCGGTCTTGGGATCCGTCCACTGAGCCTCGGTGAGAGGCGTGCAGCCGGACTGGGAGATAGCCTTGTCGGCATACTCCCCGGCAAGTTTCCAGTAATCAGCCTTGGCGGTGTACTTCGCGGCACGCTCAGTGCGTGACGCAAGGTTGGTGTAGGCGCGGGCGAAAAGGCCATACACGACGGCGAGGTCAGGCTCAACCTTATCTTTACGGGTGTAGCCGGCGAGATACTTCTCAGCCTCTGCAAGGTCTGAGAGAATCAGGTCATAGACCTCGTCAACCGTCGCGCGAGGATTGTTGGAAGCCTCCTGGGTCGTGGTCTTGTCCGTTACGATCGGAACACCAAGATTGCTGAGGTCACTCTTGGGATCCACATACACGTACCTTGAATCGAGCGGTTTCTTGTACTCCATGATCTGCACGAGATCCATATAGTACAAAGCCCTGTAGGCATAACATATTCCAAGATCGACGAGCATCTCGTCAGTGGCGTTCCCTAGATCGATCATTCCGATCACGTCATTGACAGTCTTGATGTAGCCGTAATAGAGATATGTAGGGTAGATACCACGGTTGGAACCACTGGCGGAAACCGCACCTTGCGTCCATGCGCCCATAGTGTTGAATCCATTGTAGCCAGGGCATACCATCATTGTGGTGGAATGCTCAAGTTGCACACGCATGCCGCCGTATGAAATGGTCTCGATACCGCCGTCTTCGTTCTTGTAGCCCACCATATTGGTGTAGATGGAGTTGACCATGCCATCAAGGGCGGAAGCGGACTGACCGATCTGGTCAGAGATCACCGACTCGGTAGGCAGAACCTCCTGCATACAGGAAGTAAGGCAAACCAATGCCGCAGCTGAAGCTAACGCTATATTGATTTTCATATTTCTTTGTTATTAGAAAGTTAAGGTAATACCGCCAGACAAGGTGCGGATTGGTGAATAAAGTTCGGAGTTGGTGTAGCCACCGATCGCATAACGAGGGTCAAAACCTCTTCTGGCCGAGATGAAGCCAAGGTTCTCTCCCGAGAAGTAAACCCTTATGGAAGCAACATTGAACTTCTGGGTAAGCCTGGCCGGAAGCGTATAGCCGAAATTCACATTCTGGAGGCTGAGATAACTCGTGCTGGTGAGGAACCTGTCCGAGCGAGGAGACTGGCCATAGGTGTTGGAATAGCGGAGAGCAGGAATATCGGAATGATTGGTTTCCGTCCAAGCGTTCAGCATATCCTTGTGCCAGGTCGTTCCAGTCTGTCCGCCGGAATGCATAAGAACCTGATAAACATAGTCATACCCTTTACCGCCAAGCTGGAAGGTTGTCTGGACGGAGAAATCGAAGTTCTTGTACCTGAATGAGGTCGAGAGACCACCCTGGAACTTAGGCAGAGCGTCGCCGCAAAGATATTCAGTGGCGTCGCTTGCGTTTTTGGTCGTCTCCCTGGTGACCGCTCCTGTGGCCTCGTCGGTGACATCCTTGTAGAAGAGAGCCTCACCGGTCTCGGAATCAACTCCGGCATATTTAGGAAGGTACCAGGTGTAGAGGGAAAGGCCCTCTGCCACGAAGTACTTGTACTTGGACACAAAGGATGGGTCGTCGTTCACATAGCCGTTGTAACCTTCTATCTCGGTGGTCTTGATATCGTCAGGCAATGAAAGCACCTTATTCCTGATGTGGGAGATGTTGAAGTCTACGCCCCAGGAGATGTCCTTCATTCTGATGATATCGGCGCTGAGGACAAGTTCAAGACCCGAGTTGCGCATATCACCCATATTCAGACAATAGCTTGTGTAGCCGACTGAAGGAGGGGTACTGAGGGTGAATAGCATATCCGTGGTCTTGCGGTAGAAATAATCAAGGCTACCGCTGATGCGGCTGTCAAGCACGCTGAACTCGATACCAGTGTTGACGTTGGTGTTGGTCTCCCAGGTGATGTCCTTGGTTCCCTTCTGAAGCCACTGGTAAGCCACGGAGTTGTTGTTGTTCACAATCGTGTAGTTGTCAGCGTAGAGGAAATTGCCGATGTTGTCATTACCCTGGCTGCCGATGGAGGCCTTGAGCTTGAGCTCGTCAACCCAATCCACATCGAAGAAGTTTTCCTTGGAAATAATCCAGGCCGCTCCAGCCGACCAGAAGTTACCCCAACGGTAATCCTTATGGAAGCGTGAGGAAGCGTCACGACGGAACGAGAGAGAGCCGAAGTATTTATTATCGTAGCTGTACATTCCGCGGAAGAAATATCCTTCGTTGTTGTAAGCGTTTGAATATGAGTACGGGTCACCGTTTTTGTTCAGCACCTGGGCAAGCTCGGTAGCACCGTCGATACCAAAATTGTAGCCTGACGCTCCCATATATTCATAAAGGTAGTTGTAGTACTCGTGGCCGAGCATCACGCTAATGTCGTGAGTGTTATCTATCACCTTATGGTAGTTGAGGAGTTGCTGGGCGTTGTAGGTGAACGTGCGGGAAGACGACTTCGAGAGGTAGCCGTTGTTGGAGCCAGACGTGTACTTGTCGGTGTACGGGTCTTCCGTGTAAAGGCCTCTGCGGTCATAGTCATAGGCGTTGCCGTTGATTGTGAGGGTAAGGTCCGGGAAGAGTTTGATGTCGGCGTAACCGCTTGCTATGAATGAGTTTCCGGTGGTTTTTGAGACACGGTACTTGTTGGCGAAGATCGCGTTGCCGCCGGTGCCCCCCGCGCGGCTGAGGTCTCCCAACTGGCTGTTGGCGAAGTCATAGACCTGGCGGCCGGTGTTATCCGTCATGATGTTGCCGTTGGCGTCACGGATATAGACCGGATAGATAGGAGCCTGGCACTTGATGATGCTCCAGATGGTGCCTGTGCCGATCGTGCCTTCGGAGGTCTGGGAATATTCATACCTGGTGTAGTTGAAGTTTCCTCCGATCTTGAGCCACTTCTTCGCCTGATAGTCCGCCTTCAGGCGGGCGGTCAGACGGGTCTGCGATGAACCCTCCTGGATACCTTCCTGATCAAGGTAGCCGAGGGATCCATAGACATTCATCTTTTCAGAGCGGCCTGATGCGCTAAGGTTGTACTCCTGACGGAATCCTGACTGAAGCCCTTCCTTCTCCCAGTCATCAGCCTGGATCCAATAGGTACTGCCGCCGAAATTGTGGAACGCTCCCTCAACAGCGTCAGGATTCATTCTGCCACCAGCAAGGATGAAGTCCTGTCCGGTCGGCATGGTGTAAGGCACATAGCCCGGACCGATACCGGAATCGAAAAGGCCCGCGTTGGCCTTCCTGTGGGCTGACTCGGCTGTCGCCCCCTCCTCCTTAACATAGGTGTTGTAGAGCATATTATAATATGTCTCGAAGAACTCCCGGGCATTTGTGGTCTTGTAGTTCCTAAGCCCTTTTTGGTTAACACCCCACTTGGCATCGAAAGTAATCTTCGCGTCGGAGGAAGTCGCGCGTTTGGTCGTGATCATAATCACACCGTTGGCTCCACGGGCTCCGTAGAGGGCGTTGGAGGCAGCATCCTTCAGGACGGTCATCGTCTCGATGTCATTGGTGTTGACAAGACTGAGGTCGCCGTCAAAAGGCATACCATCGATAACGATAAGAGGCTCGGTACCAGAGGAGATGGAACTGACGCCACGGATCGTAATGCTCGGTGACGAACCCAACTGTGAAGAAGAGTTGTTGATCTGGAGACCGGCGACACGGCCGGCAAGAGCCGAGGCGGCGTTGGTCACCTGTACTTTGGCAAGCTCCTCAGACTTCATTGTCCCGGCGGAACCCGTAAAGGCCTCCTTTTTCATCTGCCCGAAAGCGACGACAACGACATCATTGAGGAGTTCAGAGTTTTCATCAAGAATGATAGTAAGTTGAGTCCTGCCTTCAATGTTCACGATTTTCGTCGTATAGCCGACACAGGATACTTGGAGAGATGCGGTCTCGGGTACATTCAAAGAGAACGAACCGTCAATGTCACTTACCGTGCCATTGGTGGTGTTTCCGACTTGGACGATACCTGCACCGATGAGGGGCTGATTGGAAGAGTCGACAACCACGCCCTTGACTTTCGTCTGTGCCAACGCATTGACCGCGAAGAACAACGAAACGATCAAGAGAAATACTTTCTTCATCTAGTGATTAGAGTTAAATTAAACAATGTGTGTAGTATGTCATTATGCGTGTGGATGATACAAAGATAATGATTGTTCTCCACAAATACACAACAATCAGACGGAAAAAACGTGATTTTTAAGGTGACTATAGGGCAGTCAAGTGTTGTTAAACTCAGTGTTTAGCAGAATTTTCCGCCCATTGCCCTATCATAGGCAAAAAGGCCGGCACTCTGAACAAAGGCTACAATAGTCAATATGACACAAAGGCCACAATCTCGGTTAACGTATAAAACTCACTGCCCGCCAAGGCGTGCGAAATAGGTCAGGACATTCTCCCAGGCCTTGAAGGCATCGGAGCCGAAATGGATCATCGTGCCCATGAAGTCCTCGCCGCCGTTGGTCTCTGGCTCGGCGTCGATCAGATAGTCGGCCAGTAGAAGATTCTTGTGGTTCGTTATCGTGACACGGTTCCAGACAGGGACACCGAGGTTCTCCTCGCACCATCCAAAGACCTTCTGACACAATTCGGGATTGTTGTACGGCACCCCGGCGACAATGTGGATGTCATAGTCCGCGGCCAGCGTGGCCACAGCCTTGTGGAACCCGCTGGAGTGGTTGATGATCCTGTCGCTCAGCGAGATGAACAGCACCGGCCTCTGAACGCCATTCTGCCTGTCATCTATCCATTGGATCACCGGCAGCAGCGAATGGAGGATCGCCTCGTCGTTAAGATAGTGCTCGCCGTCGAACCTGACCGCCTGCGGATAATGTCCGGAGAACAGATCGAATGTGTGTACCAGGGTGTCGCGCTTTCCGTAAAGCCCGAAAACCTTGTCCTGGTCCTCCGAAGCCCTTTCGAAGCAATGCGAACTGACCTCCCGGAAATGTTCCAGGAGGGTTTTCGTGACCAGAAACGATGTCTCGCCATCCTGACGAGGGTTATGGAACTCCTGCCGTCCCAGCCCATTGTTTTTCAGCAGCGTGTCCGCCAGCTGAAACGCCGGGTTCACAAGAATCCTGTCCACGCCGTACAGCATTTCCGCGTACATCGCCCCCATTGAGGAGCCGACAATCAGATCCGGCTTTTCGGACACGACCATATTCCTCAACAACTCCATCGCGTCGAACGGCTCCACCGGCAGATCCGGCGCCAGCACCTGAGCCCGCGGCATCAGCAGCCTCAGCGTCCTGACACTCCCGTTCTGCCCGCTGGAAGCGAACCCGTGCACATAAAGTATCTTTTTCCCGGCCATCAGCCCCGGACGGGCATATTCATAAAGTTCCATAATGACTAATAAAAAACCTCTCACGCACGAAAGTCATTGCAAAGTCACTTTCCGCAAGCGATGAGGAGTTAAGTAATCCTTAAAAAACAACTTGGTAATCTTTGATTGTCTTTTCGGTCTATATGTCTTTTTCTCATCAGTCATGTGCCACAGGCACACTCCTTCTTCCAATAGAAATCTATCCCCGGAAATACCGTCAAATCTTTACCGACTTATTTTTAACGCTTACTAACCGCAAAAATAACAATTTTCGTAATCAAATGATTGGCCAAGACTTGAAATTCCTGATTGAAATGGTTATCTTTGAGAGATTGATATTTAAAAATGACACTAACTATGACAGATCTGAAAAAAATAGTTGAACTTTTCGCCATCGAGGGCGAGGTCAAGGAGATAAAGCCTTTAGGCAACGGGCTGATCAACGACACATACAAGGTTGTCACGGAGGGCGGCGCGCCGGATTACGTGCTGCAGAGGATCAACAACGCGATCTTCACGGACGTGGATCTGCTCCAGGGCAACATCGAGGCCGTGACCAGACATATTCGTAAAAAATTAGAGGCCGAAGGAGCGGAGGACATCGACCGCAAGGTATTGAGGTTCATTCCGTTGAGGTCTGAAGGCGAGAAGGTTGAAGTGCTGATGAGCGAGAAGCCGAAGACATATTGCCTGGAAGACGGCAAGTTCTGGAGGGTTTCGGTGTTCATCAATGACGCCTACACCTACGAGACCGTCAATCCGGAATATTCAGAGTACGCCGGCGAGGCTTTCGGCAACTTCGAGGCGATGCTTGCCGACATTCCGGACACGCTCGGGGAGACGATTCCGGACTTCCACAACATGGAGCTGAGACTCAGGCAGTTGGTCGAGGCTGTCAGAGAGGACAGGGCCGGGCGTCTGCATGCAGATGACAAGACAGGAGATCAGGAACTTCACAGGATACTGGAAGACATCGACAAATACGGGGTCCAGATGTGCAAGGCCGAGCAGCTGCACCGTGAGGGAAAGCTTCCTAAAAGAATATGCCACTGCGACACGAAGGTCAACAACATGATGTTCGACAAGGACGGCAAGATCCTCTGCGTCATCGATCTGGACACCGTGATGCCAAGCTATGTGTTCTCCGACTTCGGGGACTTCCTGCGCACCGCCGCCAACCCTGTGGCCGAGGATTCGCCGGAACTGGACAAGGTCGATTTCGACATGGAGATCTTCAAAGCCTTCACAAGAGGCTATCTGAAAGGGACAAAGCCGTTCCTCTCCCCGATCGAGAGGGAGAATCTGCCATACGCCGCCTGTCTGTTCCCATTCATGCAGGCAGTAAGGTTCTTCGCCGACTACATAGGCGGCGACACCTACTACAAGATCAAGTACCCGGAGCACAACCTCGTCCGCACCCGCAACCAGATGAAACTCTTCCACTCCGCCCTCGGCAAGGTTCCTCAGATGATGGAATTCATCACAGATTGTCATTGACTTAGCTACTAAAGAGAATCTAACCCTCCGATTAATAAGATATATGCTCGAACAGGAACTGCAACAATATCTTCTTCGCGAATATCCTCAGGAGAATGCGCGGTGCGAATGGAAAGAGTTCAAGAACTTGAAGAACTCTTTTTGTGGAGATGAGAAAGACGATGTCATCTCGTATGTCTCTGCCATCGCAAATATGGAGGGTGGACATCTTGTGATAGGTGTACAAGACAACTCTTTGAGGATCATCGGAACCGACACTTATAATTATAATCGTCAGAAAGCGACACTGAGATTGACAGAACGCTGTGCCAATCTCTCGACAGAAGGACTTGACGTGGAAGAATTTGTCACCGATGACACTGGCAAGAAAGTATGGGTAATACATATTCCTAAGCACCGCCCCAAACTTCCTGTCTATGCCCACAATAAAGCTTGGCAACGAATAGAGGATTCCTTGGTTGAGCTGACTCAAGAAAGGCTGAATGCCATTCTTGAAGAGAACAGTCCGGTTTATGACTGGTCAGCGGAGATTGTGCCAAACGCCACGTTGAACGACCTTGACACCAAAGCATTGGAAAAGGCACGTAATGAATATAAGTCTGTTCATCCTCGTTTGGCCAAAGAAGTTGAGACTTGGAATGATATGGAATTGCTATGCCACGCTGGTGTGGCCATAAAAAGGAAACTGACACGGGCGGCAATCTTACTCTTAGGCAAAGAGACATCCACCCACTTGATCAGCCCTGCCGTGGCTACCATCACCTGGGTGCTTGTTGATGAGCAAAAAAGCCGTAAAATCGGCAACTTACTATCAACCCTAAAGAAAAATGGAGTCATCAGACTAACAGAAGGCAAGAGGTGGAATTTAGTCGAACTTTAGTCGAACTTTAGTCGAACTTTAGTCGAAATACAATTAGCACATTCATCAAAACGGCAGGGCAAATCTTTGATTATAAAGCGTTAGCACACAAACCATAATTTAGTCAAACTTAACAATGTTAAGTCGAACTTTCTCTTGTAAAGGAGAATATGGAGGAACAATTTAAAATCATGATAAATATTATACACATATAAAATTCACGCACAATGAAACGCAGGGATTTTCTTAGGACGGCGGGGATGGTGACCGCCGGGAGCGGACTGCTCATCGGGACGGGGGGACTCGTCACAGGATGCGCCGGCAAGGAGAGCGGCGGTAATATTCCTAAACCATACAAAGTTGGCGGCTCGGCAAGGATGAGGCTGAGTTTCGAGCCGTATGAGCTCAAACTGAGGCACACGTTCACCGTGGCGACATATTCAAGGACCACCACGCCGGACGTGCAGGTGAAGATTGAATATGACGGGTTCACCGGCTACGGCGAGGCCTCCATGCCGCCGTACCTCGGGCAGACCGTGGAGAGCGTCTGCAACTTCCTGAAAAAGGTTGACTTGGGGCAGTTCAGCGACCCGTTCCAGATCGATGACATCCTGACTTATGTGGATGGGATCAACGAAGGGGACACCGCCGCGAAGGCCGCCGTGGACATCGCCCTGCACGACCTTGTGGGTCAGCTGATAGGGCAGCCGTGGTACAGGATCTGGGGGCTTAACGCCGCCAAGGCTCCCGACACCACCTTCACGATCGGGATCGATACTCCGGACGTGGTGCGCGAGAAGACAAAGGAGTGCGCCGGACAGTTTAACATTCTTAAGGTCAAGGTCGGACTGGACAACGACAAGGAGATGATCGAGACCATCCGGGAGATCACCGACCTGCCTCTCGCCGTGGACGCCAATCAAGGCTGGAAGGACAGGGAGAAGGCGCTTGAGATGATCCATTGGCTTAAGGATCACGGCGTTGTGATGGTCGAGCAGCCGATGCCGAAGGAAATGCTGGACGACAACGCATGGCTGACAGAAAGGAGTCCGCTGCCGACATTCGCCGACGAGGCCATCCAGCGCCTGACGGACGTGCAGAGGGTCAAGGGAGCATATTCAGGAATCAACATCAAGCTGATGAAGTGCACCGGAATGCGGGAGGCCTGGAAGATGCTGAACTACGCCCGCGCCGAGGGGATGAAGGTGATGGTCGGCTGCATGACCGAGACGTCCTGCGCCGTGACCGCCGCCGCCCAGCTCTCCCCTGCCGTGGATTTCGCCGACCTCGACGGCAACCTCCTGATTGCCAACGACCGCTTCGAGGGCATGACCGTAGTAAACGGCAAGATCACCCTTCCGGACCGCCCTGGACTCGGGCTTAAACTGTTGTAAGTTATGGCAATGAAAAGAAAAGAGATAGTTCTTTGGGCGCTGGTGGCGCTCGCGCTGGCGGCGAACTTCTGGCTGCCGAGGCAGATGAGGTACAGATATTCCTGGGACAAGGATCTGGCGCAAAGGATGGCGACGGAGTTCAGCGCCACCAGGGAGGATGTGAAGGAGTATATTCAGAAATACATTCCGGACGTGACGGACTGGCAGATCGACAAGTGGACCGCCAGCGGGGAATTGGAGTCGGCGCGGATCGGCAGGCAGACGATGTACTTCAGCGCCGCCGCCCGCAACCTGTTCAGGATCAATCCGGAGCTGGCCGCTATAAAGGCCGCCGCCGATGACAGGGAGCAGGATCTGTCGAAGAGCGGCACCTCGCTTTCGGGACACGCCGCCATCGACGCGGCGACCATTCCGGCGATCAAGCGGCAGGTTCTTGAGAACCTCGCCGCCGGGAAGGAGAACCCTTACCTCGCGTTGCCGAAGAGGATGAGGGTGACCTTCACCCTGAGCGTCCACGCCAACACCCTGCGCCCGGGGCAGACCATCCGCTGCTGGCTGCCGCTTCCTCGGCAGGACGTGGCGAGGCAGACCGGTGTGAAGTTCATCGAGGCAGGGGTGAACGGCACCGCCTACCCTGCCGAAAAGCTCACATTCTCAGACCCTTCCAACCCCCACAGCAGCGTCTACATGGAGGCCAGGACCGCCCGGGACAAAGCCACCGTCTTCCACGAGGTCTTTGAATATACCTCCTGCGGTGAATGGCATCCGATCGACTCCTCCAAAGTGCTGGCCTACAATGTCTCGGATCCTGAGTATAAGGAATATACCGCCGAACGGGAGCAGCATGTGATCTTCACCGAGAGGATCAAGGCAGCCGCTGACTCAGTCACCGCCGGCATCGACAACCCTTACCTTCAGGCCAAGGAGATCTACACCTGGATCGACAGGACGTTCCCGTGGGCGTCGGCCAGAGACTACTCCACGATCGGGAATATTCCTGAATATGTCCTGACGAACCGTCACGGCGACTGCGGCCAGGTGACGCTGCTCTTCATCACGATGTGCCGCTACAAAGGCATTCCGGCCAGATGGCAGAGCGGCCTGATGATGCATCCTGGAGCGGGCAACCTCCACGACTGGGGCGAGGTCTATTTCGAAGGCTACGGTTGGGTTCCGGTTGACCAGAGTTTCGGCATCACCTCCTACGGCGGCGACTTCTTCCTCGGCGGCATCGAGCCGTACAGGATGATTGTCAACACCGATTTCGGCGGCAACCTCTCACCCGCGAAGAAATATCCCCGCAGCGACACCGTGGACTTCCAGCGCGGCGAAGTCGAGTGGTCCAAAGGCAACCTCTACTACACCCAGTGGGACTACGACTTCAAGATCGAGTACCTGGACTAAGGAATTGTTTGGATTTGACGGCCCGGCCAAGCCCCCATGGCATCCCCACTCCGGGCAAGAGCAGATAATCCCCGCCTTCCGAACCTAATAAGGGTCGGAAGACGGGGTTATGCCATCATTTCCATATCCGTTCGACTTTGATGTCCAACCCTTTGTAATTGTAGGTGCCTTCCTGATCGAATGTCACTACGCGGCATTCCACAAAAATAATTATTTCCTAAATATTCGGAAGCAATCCGCAATTATTTTCCTATGGTTTAGGAAACGTTCAACTGCACATGTATTTTGTAAAATACACAAACGGTTCAGAAATGTATTTCATAAAATACAGGACACCCCACTCAATCAAGCAACGAATAATTCGTGCTGCGGCCACCTTCGTCATTCTTTTTCAGGACACCCTTATTCACTAGATCACGGATGTCATTAAGGGCTGTGTCCGTGGAGCATTTACCGATTTTCGCCCACTTACCGGTAGTCAGTTTGCCAAAGAATCCGTCAAACTGCATATTAATGATCTTTCGTTGGCGCTCATTTACCCGTAAATCCTTATGAACTTCCCAAAAACGAGCTTTTGACAAGACAGATGACAATGTGTTTTCCGTTGAAGAAAGAGCCTTGTCAAAGCACCCAAGAAACCATAGCAGCCAATAGGTTATGTCCCCATCACCTTTTTGAGTCTTCTCAAGCACTTCATAATATTCCTTCTGCAGAACTTTAATCTCATTGGACATACTGTAGAAACGCCTTGATGAACGCTCGCTACGAGCTAGGAGCATATCGGTGATAGCCCTTGTAATGCGCCCGTTTCCGTCATCAAACGGATGGATGGAAACGAACCACAAGTGCGCGACGCCAGCCTTGACCACAGCATCTGTGCCGTCTTCCCCGTTTACCCAATCAATGAAGCGATGCATCTCTTCCGGCACTAATTCCGGTTTTGGAGCCTCATAATGAATCTTCTCCTGCCCCATCGGCCCTGACACCACCTGCATCTCTCCGCCGCGGTACTTGCCGACCTCTATTGAGAACAATCCGCTGCGTCCGGTTGGAAACAAAACATTGTGCCATCCGAAAAGACGCTCATCCGAAAGTGGTGCATCGTAATGTTGGGTGGCATCCAACAGCATATCCACAACGCCATCCACATATCTGGACACTGGAACCATACCAGCAGAGTTGATACCAAGCCGCCTTGCGATTGAAGACCTGACCTCCGTAAGATTCAAGGCTTCCCCCTCTATCTCGCACGAACGTACCAATTCCAGAGACATCGTGGCAAGCATAGCCTCTTCCTGAAAGTCAAATCCGAGAGACTGCATCCTGCCAAGCATCATCCCTTGTCTGGCTCTCACAGCCCCCAACTTGTTCATTACAGCATCTTTATCATACTGAAACTGCCACCAATCATCTCTTTGATGTATATACATAACCTATATACATAACCGCGTGTTCTTTCCGACAAAACTATGGATTATTCGGCAAATAAGCAATATATTCACCGATATTTCCTCGGTGAATAACCACCTTTTTCGCCGAATCTCACGAGGTCACACAACTCGATTGTGAATCACGGTGGTTTACCCATAACCGATACTTATCCTCTGCGCACCTGGAACCGCATCTTGCTGCTGGTCAGCGGATCGCAGTTCCAGGCGTGTTTCATTTTCCGCACCTTGAAGAGCCGAGCGGCAACAGAGCACCCTACAGCGATGGTCCCAACTCCCAGGTGTGTGAATATATTCGCACCCAGAGTGGCATACTCCTCATCTTCACCCCGATGCGGTTCCAGGTCCGCGAGTTCATCATCAGTAATCGGATGCCCAGGCAACGGATATATTCTTTTTCATATCCCGTATGCTGCATAATACGTAAAGGGAACAATATAGGAGTTGGATAACTTTTGCCTTATAACACTTATGTTCAAATAATTGTGGTCTTACACTTGTTAGGAATGCCTACCTTGATACCCTCCATTTCTCTCGAAATAACAACCTCTCGGAACTGAACCGACTATGCCACTAGCCAAGGTCGGCGAACGTGAATCAAGATTGCTGTCTCTTGCCGATTTCGAAGTGAATTTACAAAATGCTTTCAGTCAAAAGCCTGTTGGAAGCATCTGGATGACACCTTGTCGTGAAAAACTTGCGCCTTGGGATTTGAGTTTTTCAGCCCTATCCAGCCTCTGTGGGAATAGACACAATCTGCGGCTGAAAGCATTTTGTAAAACCATGACTATGCGTAAGAAGATTTTATGGGACAATACTGAGATCAAGCATTCGGAGGAGCGGATGTCGTCCATTGTTCGGCAGCAGTTTTCATTCCCGTACAATCCGATAATCGATCAAACACTATACAAGATGACCTATCTGGAGAATTGGGGTTCAGGCATCCGCAAGATAGCATACAGCTGCCGGGAGGCAGGCGTGGAAGAGCCCACATATGACCACCGACCTACGGAGGCCAATGGGAGGTTTTTGAATAGATCACGAAAATATAATCAGGAGATATATCGAATACCACAAGGACGGTGAACGCAGACGCGATAATGACATACCTACCGAACAATTCGGTCAATTTCCTGACGTATGATCTCCGTCACAAACACGCAAAATCGGCTCGCCCAAGACCGCTTCGATAGCCGCAATGGTCCCGATGGTAAAATTATGCGTCCCGCGCATCCACTTGCTTATCTCAGGCTCTTTTTTTCCAAGCATCTCAGCAAGGTCTTTCTGCTTGAGTCCCTTATCCGTAAGAATGACGTGAATCCTGTCAACTATACGGAAAGACAAATCAACCCTTTCCCTGACAGCATCAGAGACATGCGTCCTACGCCGGTCTATCACACTACTCCTTTTCATCACGAACAAATTGTAAATCACCTACTATTTCCTTGTCAACAAGTAATAACTTACCATCTCTCACTCTGGAAGCGATGAAACGACTGGTGTCCATCAGCAACTGAACATAAGCAGAAAGAGTCTCACTCTCTTGCCAAGATTTTGTGTCCTTAGCATCACCGTTTCCAAAGATAAGTATCTTGTCTGACAGCCTTAAACAATATAATCTAAGCTTTCCCGACTCTATAGGTATAGCACTCACGCCATCCCCATATTTACCTTCCGGTCTAAAATATCTTTCAAGAGCACCAGTCTCCCCTATTCTATCAAGCCAGGCAACAATCACATCCATCTCCTCATCATACTCACACCCAACAGGAAATTTGTCGAAAAATTTTTCAAGTTCCGTCAATTCCTCACCCTCCAGCATAATACTGTAAAAATTCACAGCTTCGTGCTCCTCTATCAATCGTATATCATACTCCCCCCATCTTAGTTAACTTTAAAGTTAATATTTGCAAATATATACCTTTTTTCAGACTTTACAAGTCCAACGCAAGAATTCCAACACGGGCAGAGTCAAAAAAAGTTTTGCTATAACGTAACTTATTCATAGTTTTGTAATGCAGTCCCGGTCATTCCTCTCCCAGACATCAGTGCTGGTGATGAATCCGGGGTTTTCTATTTCATCAAGCCTTCATCAATCCGAACCCCAGAAGGTTACTTTAGATTCTCAGATAAACAAAGGAACAAATTTTCCATCTCATAAAGACAGAAGATTCGTTCCTCGCTTTTCTCATCATCGTAGTGCAAATAAAATCATAGTTTTCCACAAAACAAGGTGTTATTTAGCATTGAACAATAAGTGGTTCACAAGATCAAGCCATCATTTGGAATATGGCGGAATGGCCATACCATCACCCAACCTCAGTGGGAGGCAACGGGAAAAAATCATCTTTCCTCAAATTCCGGTTTACCTTTCCAGAAACGCGACATTAATGGTAAAAGTACAAGACAATGGGAATGAATATGAGCACAACTTGCAAGGCGGAACACCGCCGAATCACCTCCCCGCCCTGAGCAGGAAGTACAAGAGAAAGAACGCCAACCTCAACAACCGAGGCTGGTCTTAATGAATATATCAACGCCACGGATTAGGTCGCCAAAAATCAGGAATATAACTGAATATAAAGCCGTTGGATAAACGTCCAAGACTCAGGCAAGCCAGACGATACAACATAACCCTCGGAAACAATCCTCAAAAAAAGTGCTGAAAGTCCGAAAATATTGACATTGATGTGTTCCAACTGCATTTGCGATACCTGCTGATAGACTCGAATACTGGATACCGGTCGCAGTATCACGCACTATCAACAGTGATTAGTGCATCTGCTGATTGAGGACAACTAAATCGAAAAACATCAATCTTGTCCTACAGTTCTGCACATCACTGCTATGCCCACTTCTCAAATGTTCAAGTTCCTCTTCGTCAGAAGCGAACAGGAACTCAAAGCCATTTCTCTTGTAATACTCAATAACCTCCGGACTATTCAGCGCATCGACTATCAAATATCTGCTTGAGGTATTGTTGTCCGGATCAATGGCTATCGTCTTGATGAGGTTCATCATTTCGTCCGCGATATTGTAGCCGAAAGTCTTATGTCCAAAGCCATCAAACACACATAATTCGCCAATCAATATCGCAGGGTACTGAAAGCGACGTTTGGCGTTTGGAATCGAACGGTTTAGACGATTACGCCTATTTTGAGGTAAAATATCAGTGCGTAACGATGAATTTGACAATGAGAAAGCACAAACCATTTTCGGTTGTGTCGTATTATCTTTTTCGTCTGTAAAGAAGCAATGGGTTGTTCCCATCATCTCCAGCCTATAATCACGATAATTGTCCTATGTATGGTCGTGAAAAAACGAATCAATGTCAGCGTTTTTACTGCAAGTATACGGCTGACATTGATTAATGATTTCTGATGTTAATCTGCCGAAACGGCAGTTGTCCAATAGATACCCCACGATTTACTTATTCCCCTCTTTCTTTTTCAAAATTGCATAAGAATTGGCTGCCTCCTTAGAAAAATCAACAGAGGCACGTCTGCGAAGGTTTTCTTCGGACATCTTGACGAAGCGTTCAGCTGCTGAACCTCTTAACGTCGGGATTGCTTTTACATATACAGCCATAACAAACTCTTTCTTGCAAAAATTACATAATTTTTTCCTAACAACTGACATTCTTCTATGTTTTTTGTCAGTTATTAACATTTCATTGATTCTTCAATATTTATCCCAGACCGGAAAACGGCAACAGAAAGCCAATCAAAGCAGCTAAATCTCAGCCTATTCCAATGACTTATCTATTCAATATCTTTGCTTCGGATAGTTCATCAAAGATATATGAAAGCACTGCCGTCAATAGCGTTTAACGAGTTCAAAGGTTCCGCAGGGGACGTGACTGCCAGAGTGTCGAAAGGCCGTCAGGTCCTTTCGTCTCGCTGCCAGCATTCGCACGTCATGACGGGACCGCAGGCGGTCAGCAGGAACAGGCTTTCCTCCATATCGAGGTCATTCCGCAAGTTGAGCGACAGCCATATGAAGGGATGGGCGGTGCTTGCAGAGAGGATGAAAGGCATCTCGACGTTCGGCAAGGCGGCGGAGCTGACGGCTCACAATGCGTTCGTTCGTATCAATACCAACCGTGCCCTTGCAGGAATGCCGGCACTAGAGTCGGCTCCGGTCTATACATCGGATGTCCCTGAGGTGGACTACGACGACTTCTGGTGACTCTGGATAGGATCATATTCGTGGGTCTGAATCAGCCTTCGGGACATCACAGGCTTGTAGTGAAGATGTCGCAGACCACGAGCACAGGGGTTTCTTCCGGATGGAACAACATCGTCATAATCACTCCTGCATTCTACTCGGACTGGGGAGATGCGGACATCACGGAGGCCTACATTGACAGGATCGTCTTTGCTCCGGTCCCCGGTCAGAAGTATCTCCTCTCGTTCTGGTGGATGGACACGGAGACAGGGTTCACGGGCGAGTCAATGGCGGTTTCCACGATTTGCGGCGAGCTTTCCAACGTGAACAAGGAACTCTACAAGGTTCGCCCACGGATGAACTTCTCGGATGCGGTCTCGGACGCAAACTCTCCTTTCAAGGATATGAGATTGGAGCTTCCCGGGAGTCCTGTTCTGGTGACGGCTTCCGGTGAATACGGATTCCTCGGCAACGGTCGTATATGTACATTAATTTCAACGACGAGGATTTTCCCCGCGAGGATGTGGACTGCTTCCTGATGGGAAGAGGTCTTGGTAAATGCAAGTACGAGATCGCATGCATCGAGCATTCCGTCAAGCCTCTTGTCGGCAGGGACGGATACGGGAGGTGCAACGTCTGTTATCTGCACGGATAAGACAGGAACTCTTACCAAGAATCAGATGCAGGTTTATGAAACTGCTTTTGCTGGTCTTTCGGATCAAGCTCTCTTGGAAGAGAATACGTCAAGTCTTATCAAAGAATGCATTGCTGTCAATACAACTGCAAACCTTGATTTTGCAGATCCTTCAAAGATTAAGGCAATCGGAAATCCAACGGAAGGTGCGTTGCTTCTTTGGCTCCATAAAGCTGGTGTTAATTAGGCTCATGTAAGAAAGGCGTGGAAATCAAGGGACTGGATGCGGTGCTGAGTGACCCTTCCGTCAAGGTTTATCATATGGGTACCACGCTCAAGAAACTGGGAGAAGGCCACGAGTCATACGACAAGGCCGGCCATTCGTTGGTGACAAATGGCGGCCGTGTACTGATGGTTCTTGCTTCTGCCCCTGATCTCAAGTCAGCTCATGACAAGGCTCTTGAGGCTGTGTCCAAGGTGGATTGCAATAACCTCTTCCACCGCACTGACATCGGGCATTGGGCATTTGAATAGCCTTCGCTTATAAAATAACTCCGGCAGCTGTAATTTTGATTTTGACTTCCGAGTCCCCTTTTTCAAGTTCTATCTTGAACCAGTCTCCTGATGGGGTCTCCACGTATTCGGCGTCATCGATTTTCCATGATGGATAAGATGTGCTGATCTGGGTCAGAACGGCTGCCGGAAGTTCGTTTTTACGTACATCCCACTCTGTGCGGAGCCAGTTGTGGTCCTTGCTGAAATACACATCCTTGCCGCGTCTTTCGTGTACAATCTCGACTTCGATTTCGCCGTCATCATATTCTGTATCTATGATTGCTGCTCCAGGGTATTTCTGTCCGATGAATTTCTCGAGTTCGGACTGGATGTCTGTCGGGAGATAGTCCTCGTAGTCGTAGTCTGAATCGATGTCCACCACTGTCTTGATGAGGGCTCCTTCTTCAGAATAATACAGGTCCGCTTCCTTTTCGATATTGCCGGAACGTGTCTCGACCTCGATGACATAGAAGGTCTCCATGCCGTTTCTCTCGAGCTTGTCGATGTCATCCACTTTCCAGTCAGCATATTCACTTGCCTGGAAAGCTGTCTTTACGGCTTCCGGAAGTTCATTGTACGAAATCTCGCTTTCGGTCATGCACCACTGTCCTGAGCGGTTGAACCATACGGAGAAGTCATATCCTGCGTTGGCTGAACGTGTAGCGACTCTGTTGAATTTCGCCACGTCGTAGCCGTTCTTGGATGTCCATTTTACATTGACTGCATCCGGATAGCGTTCTGCCAATTCTGCTTTCGCTTTTTCGTTTATCTGGCTGTCAGCCGAAGCTTTATTGCAGCCTGCAAGTGTCATCAGGCAGATGCACATTGCTGTAATAAATAAATTTTTCATTGTACTATAATTTATTGATTTGTAATTTTTTATCTCTGATTATCCGGGCTATCGGTCGAGTCCTGCAAGATTGAAGTTCTTGTCGAATTTCAGTTCGAAGCCATTGTCCAGTTTCAGCTCAAGTTCTCCGTCGTCATACTCGGCCTTGGTGATGAACGAGTCGGGATACAGTTCATTGACCTTGTCGGCTGCTGCCTGCGGAATTATGCCGTCGGGGATGCTGTTGCGGTGACGGTTGATTTCCTTCCATTCTCCGTTGCGACGGAATTCCAGTTTGGTCCCGTCCGTGAGCACGATTTCGTAGGAAATTTTCTGCAAGTCTCTGTCTTCTTTGGCAAATGCTATTTTTTCATCTTGAAAGTGCTCAGTGATGAAGCTCAATACGTTTTCCGGAAGTGATTCCGGGCTTGTCGCCTTGTCGTGCACGAGGTTTGACAGGAAATAGCCCAATGTTCCTGCTGCCGCGAGCGAAATGATTACTAAAATGATCTTCTTAAACATAACATTGTCCTTCTTTGTATTGCGAAATTATAGTACAATTCTGGAGTGAATCTGTAATCGGCACGGAAATTCTGAACTTTTTTCAGAATTTTACGCTGAAACGGTGCATTCCGTCCACATAAGAATAGGTGAGTAGCATTCCGCATCTGTCTGCAATGGTTTTGGCAAGTGCCAGCCCCAGTCCGGTAGAGCCCTCTTTTTTCGAGCCCTGGTAGAATCTCTCAAAAATCCGGCTGCTGTCCAGAGGCGAGTCCCCGCTGTTCTCGACCACGAGTTCGTTTTCTGTCAATGTCAATGTGACCTTGCCGTCCTCAGGGCTGTGCACAAATGCGTTTTTGATGATGTTGGTCACTAAAATCGTGGCGAGCGTCTCGTTCATCTTTATCGTGACAGGGGAGTCCGGTATTTGTGCTGAACAGGTTATCTGCTTGCTGCTGAAGATTTCCCCATACAGTTCTTTCTGGGACAGCACCATGGCTGAAAGGTCTATGTCAGTCACGTCAGGGAACTGTCCGTTGTCGATTTTCGTGAGCAGGAGAAGTGTCTTGTTGAGTCGCACGATATGTCCGAGTTCGCGTTTCATCTGCACGAGTTCGCCGACGCTTTCTTCTCCCAATGTGTCATTGTCCAGCATCCAGTCGATCCTTCCTCCAAGCACGGCAAGCGGTGTCTGAAGCTCGTGTGAAGCATTGCCTATGAACTGTTTCTGCTTTTCGAAGGCTCTGTCGGAGCGGTCAGTCGCATCTGTGGCGGCTTTCTCCAGCTGACGGAATTCCCGGATGTCCGAGTTTATTGACAATCTGCCGTGTGACTTTCCGGGTGTGTAGGCATTGAGCCAGTCGAGAATCATGTATAGCGGCCGCATGCTTTTCTGGAACACGACGAGAGTGGTCACGATAACTGTCAGCAACAGAATGAGATACAATGCAAGTATCCACCAGAGGATGGTCTTTATCAGGTCATCTTTTTCGATTGTGGGTGTAGCGACAATGAGTTCAAAACATCTTCCTTCACGGTCTCTGAATATCGTCTTGAGAAATCGTGCAGGTTCTTGTTCGTCTGTCTCCTGAATGTAGAAGTCTGCATCGTAGTACTCCATCCCGGTATGTGAATTTGCATAACTCTCCGCAACTTCGGAAATGCTGTAATGCCCGTCTGTCATGATGTTGGCAACCGGCAGCTTCTTCCCGGACAACTTCTTGACCATCAGCTGTTCAGCGTAACTTTCAAGCAGGTCGTCGGCCTCGTCATTGATCTCATCCACGATGACGAAGTAAAAGACCATCGCCCAGAGCGCGATGACCGGGAGCAATGCCATAGACAGGCGTACAGCGATATTGTGGATCAGTTTCATTCTTTGGTGACGGGTTTTTGCCTCACGTGTTCAAATTGAGATTGTGTCGTTTATAGACGAGTCTGTCCCTTATTCCTTAGTGACGAGTTTGTATCCGAATCCGTAAACTGACTTGATTTCTATATCGGCGCCGGCTTCTTCCAGTTTTTTGCGCAGATTCTTGACCTGCGAATAGATGAAGTCGAAATTGTCCGCCAGATATATGTCGTCGCCCCACACGGCTTCTGCCAATACTGATTTATCTACCATGTGCCCCGGTCTGAGCAGGAAATAGTGAAGTATGTCGTATTCTTTCTTCACCAATGTCAATGCTTTTCCGCAGACTTCCACTGTGCGGCTGTCCGGGTTGAGCTTGACATTGCCATAGACTATTCCGTTGCGTCCGCTTCCGTTGCTTCTTCTGGTCACGCTCTTGATTCTGGCCAGAAGTTCTGCCGTGTGGAATGGCTTCGGGAGGTAGTCGTCCGCGCCCTCTTCCAGTCCGATAATCTTGTCTTCCAATGAGTTGCGGGCTGAAAGTATGATCACTGTCAATGCTTTTCCTTCTTCCCTGAAGGCCTTCAGCAGGTCGAGCCCGTTTCCGTCCGGAAGCATGATGTCCAGCAGGATGCAGTCATATGAGAACAACGACAGCTTTTCCCACGCCTCACCGTATGTCGAAGCCACTTCCACGACATAATGCTCCTTCAGCAATGCTCTCGCAATCAATTCCTGCAAAGAGCGCTCGTCTTCTATTACCAGTATCTTCATAGTTCCATGTCAATGTCCTGAGGGCTGCATGTCTTTTCAATAATTGTCAATGCTCTGAAAGACACGAGCTTACCCTCGCCGTTGTCAATGCAAACCCTTACGGTTCATCATCGTTTCCGTTTCTCACGACTCGACGAAATTACAAATAAAATCTGGAACGAATCTGAAATTTCTTCTGTTTTTCTTAAGATAACGTGAGTTCGACGAATTACAACTAAAAGAGTGACAATTGAATAACTCCATTC
>OQVO01000145.1_pt1 | contig 22926 bp, 18 predicted proteins | sample 1691511 | NCBI WGS metagenome assembly OQVO01 (sample SAMN03418254, study PRJEB22391) | human gut metagenome | biome: human-gut; feature: organic feature; material: feces | host: Homo sapiens | place: Tanzania | collected 2013-01 | reverse complement strand
AACCCTAGACCCACTGATTAAGAGTCAGTTGCTCTACCAACTGAGCTAAGGGTGCCTCTGCAAAAAGCTTTGTTTTCAAAAGCGAGTGCAAAGGTAATACATTTTTCTGAAACCACCAAATTTTTATGGATATTTTTTGAAAAAATCTTTCATTTTATCCATTATGATTGGTTCATGGAAGCATTATTCCTTCAGCCAACTGCCTATCAGACTGATGATTTCCTGTCGTGTAGGCTCTGGGAACGACAAGATGCGAGTTTTGTGCGAACCACCATGACACATATAAACATGCAGGTTCTTCTTGTTCTTGGTGAAAGGTAAGCCATAAATGCCCGAAGCTCCCCATGGGTCGATATCGCCATAAATATAAACCATCTTCGGATCATTCTTGGTCAGGAACTCTACCGTATGATTATAGAGTGCTGGCGAGAACTTCACGTTTTCAGCTCCCTTTGGCACCATCAGTTTCTTCAGATATCCCTTAGCCGTCTTGATACTGAGATATTTCTTGAATGGTTTGGTATAATAGCCGTAATAACCCAACTCCCGGGCAGCCTGCACATCAAATGAGGCTGTGGCATTATAATTGGTGAAATAGTTAGGTTCACACATATTGATCCAGTAATCAAACACCGTCTTGTCATCTGCCTCTCTTGCAGGAATCTTGTTGATGTCTTCTCCCCACTGCCAGAAAGCAAAGGCGTATTCGAATACAGAGTAATCAAAAATCTCTGCCAGCGGAGCATTGAATACATATTTCTTATCGTTGCAATATTTCTCGAACATTGGCAGCAACGCAGCCTTTCGCTTGAAGAGGAGCAACTGGAAATCGAGCACCTTCTGTCGGTTTTCCTTGGTTGATACCTCATACTGCAGGAACTTCTCATGTCGTCCATCCTCCACACCCTTGTTGAGCGGAGCCACGTATGGCACAGAAATATCTACATCATCAGGGAAGTAAGAACGGTAGAACATCGTGGTCTGTCCGCCCTTGCTGATACCGGTAGCAATCCATTTTCCCTTATACATCGCATGCAGGGTTTGGTTTACATGATGCAGATCATAGAGCGAATTCTCAACGGTAAGATAATCCCAGTTGCAAGGACTAGGCATCGACTTGTCGAAATAACGGTACTCCACGGTGATGATATTCGTATCGAAAAGCTTGGAAAGTTCCTCGATGTATCCTTCGCGCAACGCATAATTGGCATCATATCCTTCTGTCACGAGCACGGTAGGACGGTCGAAACCTCTATGGCAGAGCACCACCCTCTGTTCGAAATAGCCCTTGGATGCATCCTTGGCATCGAGCTGTTGCTTGATAAAGAACACATACTTTTCTGGGAAATGCGTACTTTTCAGCGTTTCCACGTCACTTACTCCAGGCAATGCAGCCAGTTGCTTACCAGCCACTCCCAGTTCTGCCGCCAATATCTGCAAAGGCAGGATGAAGAGCAGCAGCATCAATTTCAAAAATCTCAGTTTCATCTTATTCTCTCTTTTTATTTATTATATTCTAAAATTCAAGATTGCAAAATACATTCTATATGTTTTCTAAACCTCTGCAAAGGTAATGATTTATTCTTGTTCGGCAAAGAAAACCCCCACCTTATTTATTATATGGGCAGCAATTAAGGAAATCAGAATATGAAACCTGCATTGATATAGATGCCAACATTCTTACCCAGGCTAGAATAATTAGCCTGAATGCTTACCGGACCCAATACGAAATCATAGGATGCCCTCAAGGCTCCACCCCACAAATCATCACCAATGAGAATATGGGAAAACTTGCGGGCTTCCTTGCCATACTCTCCCAGAACTGTAAGATAGAACTTGCCTCTTACCCGATAACGGAAACCGAGCTGACCTGTCACCACATTGCGTTCCAACAGATGAACATGCTGCGCACTCTCCCATGCCATCTGCCAAGGCAGATAGTAACCGTCAGCTGCTCCACCTGCATAATTCTGATAAATGGCTGGTATGGAACTGCCAAACACAAAACGGCTCTTGAGCTTAGGAAGCAGATAGAATCTGGAATTGAGACGTACGGCACATTCTCCTTGAAAAGCAGCCTCACCGAAAGGATTCCCATCGGCATAATGTATTCCGTTATCCGTATGCAGAATGCCCTGCACCTGTATGTGGCTGCCACGGGTCGGGAAATAGCGGCGGTCGTAAGTATCCATCACTACAGATGCAAAGTAGTTCAGGAAATGGTCTGACGAACGTGACTGGATGCTTCCGTCGCGTTCGAACATATCTGAATGATAATGGTAATAATCAAACTGCACACCCGATTTCAATCTAAAATTACCGATATCGCGGGTATAGAATCCAGCGAAAGAATGCGAAAGAAACTCCAGGGCATCCAACTTATGCTTGTCCGCATAAAGGTCGAAATCATAATGAGCCATACGATAGGAAATGCCAATTTTCGCTCCAAAAAGGTTGCCATAGGCATATTTCATTTCCATATATGGATTACGGGAAATGCGTCCTGTAAAAGCATAGTGATGACGGGTAGAGAACTGCTGGTTATTGGATATCTGAGCAATGACGCTCGCCAGATCCTGCGTATCAAAACGTGCACCTACACTGATTCTTCTGGATTCGTTGGGTTCCAGCATGAATACCAGGTCATAAGGTTCCTCGTTAGACTGTCTGTATTCTACACGCGAAAAGATATTCAGTCCCCTGAGCATAGCAAGTGTGCCATCTATCTCCTCAGGACTGACTTCCGAATTCTCCCGTAGAGCAATTTTCTTTCTAATCCACTTTTCCTCCTCTCCGCTGATGCCTTCTATCCGGATGCTTCCTATATGATAGGCTTCCGTCTGAGAAGGTTTCTGCAGTTTGATGCGTTTATCCTGTAATGTATCATCAGAGGCTACAGAATCACAAGCATCAGCATAGATATACTTTCTCAGAGTCATCAGTTCATCCCATTTCTGGCGGGCAGCCTGTTCTCCCCGCTGTATCATCGTATCAATGGCTTCAGATTGGAAACTGGCTGCCGAATAACCTTTCAGAGAAGGATTGATATAAAGATCGGCTTCAGCCATATTCTTCCGGTATTTGTTCTGCCCCATCATACTTATGAGCTGTTCAACAACAGAAGAAGCTGACTTCAGCTCTTCCTTCTTCTTCCAACCGGTACTCAAATCTACACAGATAATCACATCCGCTCCCATTTCCTTTGCCACATCAACCGGCAGATTGTTCAAGGCGCCGCCATCCACCAGCATCTTCCCTTTCCATTCTACCGGAGCGAAAACACCCGGTATCGACATGCTGGCACGCATCGCCATAGGCAGCGAGCCCGATGAAAACACCACTTCCTTGCCTTCTACCAGATCTACCGCTACGCAACGGAAAGGGATGGGTAAATGAGAGAAATCATCCACCTGATGATACCCCACGGTAAGTTTCGAGAAAAGATTCAGGATGTTCTGCCCCTTCACATAACCGGTTGGCAACGCAACCTTTCTCTCTTTGGAAAGAGGAATATGAACGATATATTTCTCCCTTTCTTCTTTAGAAAGGAAAGTCTCCGATTCACGTTTCACCTGGTCGCTCAAAAGGAAAAGCCAGTTCTGGTTACGGTAGAGACTGTCGATATCAGCAGCATCGTAACCGATGGCATAGAGTCCGCCCACGATGGCACCGATACTGGTTCCGGCAATATAATCTACAGGAATATCAGCCTCTTCCAGCACCTTGAGCACACCTACTTCAGCCGCACCCTTGGCACCACCTCCACCCAACACGAGCCCCACCTTCTTGCGTGGCTGCTGGGCTTGCAGAGGAGTATGTGCAAAGAAGCAGCAGAATAAAACCAAAAAACATAATATTTTATCTCGATGTACCATCATATCGCTCCTTATTAAAATGAATAACTGACACGGCAAATACTCTTCACTCTTCACCAACCCCTCCGGAATACCGATAAACAGGGAGGTTGGTGGGGGTGAAGAGTTCTCTGAAGCTCTTCACCTACTCTTCACCACTCTTCACCTAAATACTTTTTAAAGAATCCGACTGAAAAGAGAAGAATGATATTTCTTTCGTGTTTATAATTCTAATGATATTCCTTTCTTTCTATCTTTCTGGCTCGCAGGTTCAGCTTACTAGGGTCTTGGCGCATATACCAGAGATCCACCAACCAGATGATATCCTTCTCTTCATTATAGAAATAGATAATCTTGAAGTTCTCCATGATGATGGCACCACGAAACTCCATTGTTTCATTACGGAAATAAGCTACTATAGGATAACGCTTAGGCATAAATTCTAATAAACGCTTAATCTCCTTATATTGTGTTTGCCACTTACGAGCAGTTTTTACCCCAAACTCTTGCAAGGCATACTCAATGCACTTTTTTATTTCCTTTTTGAAAAGGGCATCTGCTTTTATTTCCATTCTGCAATCATCCTTTCTATCTCGGCATCCAAAACGGAAATAGGCTCTCCATAATTTGGATCATCCAATTTATCCAAAATACTCTCACAATGCTCCATCACCTGTTCCAATGAACGTCCCATAGGATAGGAATCGGTATTATAAACCTCATCCCATTCATCCCCTTCTTTTTCCATTTCAGCATGATGCAAAGAAGAATATGCCATCATGGGCTCTGAAACATCTGAAGCTGATGATGCAGACGATGCTGATGCTGCCGAACGATAAGCAGGCGATGGTTCACAAACCTTATCCCCAGCTATCTTAGATTCATCGATATAATATTTCTTTTCCTCCATATTTCTTTCGTTTTTAAAATTCTACATTGCTTATTTATGCAAAAGTACAAAGAAAGATTGGTATTCGCAAGAAAAATGCTATAAAATTGCGAAGAACACTGAAATTTAACGGATTATGCGGATTAAGTTGGATAAAAAACGACCCAGTATTAGTTTTTCTTCTTAAAATCTTTGGAGTATCAATAATTATCTGTATCTTTGCACATGAAATATTTAAAATTTACAATTATGGCAACACAAGTGAAGCGAATGAACGAGCGGATGCAGCAAGAATTAGATAAGCTTTGGGAATCTGGCGAGCTGAGCGATGAAAAGTTGCAGGAAATGCAGTCAGAACATTTGCGCACTGCTTATAAATAGTATCTTTATCTCCATTGCGCAACCTTCCGTTCTAATCTTGCAATCAAATCATCCACAGGATGACCATAGTTTGGGTCATCCAAGTGTTTGTCTATTTCAGCACAATGCTTCATCACCTGCTCCAATGAATGTCCCATAGGATAGGAATCGGTGTTATAAGCCTCATCCCTAGTTACTTTCGATTTCTCGATATGATATTTCTTTTCCTCCATAATTCTTTCGCATTTAAAGTTCTACGATTTGTTCTTCCGGATGATTCCGAACCCACGAAAAAACCGATTACGCATCCTTCAAGTGGCAAAGTTACGAAGAAAGATTGGAAATTACAAGTATTTATGCCTTAAGATACAAAAAAATAGTCTAAATTAGAATTAAAAGTCATTTTCGGATAAATAATTCAAAAATTATTTGTAACTTTGCGCAAAACTTGCAAAGAAGAGCTGATTTTTCTAGATACATATTCAAGAATAAATGAAGCTTATATCACGAAAAGACAATTGTGAGTACATCATTAAAACATCGAAGATTCATGCAATTTAGATTAGAAAACCCAGAACATCAAAAGATTGCCATTCACAGCGTAGTGGAAGTCTTTAGAGGTATGGAGGAAAATACATATGACAATTCTACAGACGAAGACATTAGGGCAAACTATTGCTCATTGTCTCCGAAGGAATTGTATGCCAACATCCAAAGAATCATAGAAGAGAACCATATTTCCAAGAGTAATGCAAACCTTCAAGAATCGCAAGATGCATGCATCGAAATGGAAACTGGTACAGGAAAAACTCTTACTTATATCCAAACAGCATACGAACTATACAAAGAATATGGACTCACAAAGTTCATAGTATTAGTTCCTTCTGTTCCTATAAGACAAGGGGTTATAGATACCTTCCACAACTTTAAAGAACAATTGGAAGAAAGATACGAAGCCTCACTGAATGCATTTGTTTACGATAGCTCTAAATTGAGTTATCTAAGAGACTTCATCACTGCAGAAACTCCACAGTTGATGATAATGACCATGGCTTCATTCAATTCTGAAGATAAGATTCTTAATCAATCTGTGCGTGAAGACTTGTTTAATAACAAGCCTCATATTGAAGCTGTCGGCAGAACCCATCCTATCATCTTTATGGATGAACCACAAGAGGGAATGGACACAGACAATTCCAAGGAGTGGCTTTCAAAGTTGCATCCATTGTTCAAGTTTCGTTATTCTGCAACCCATGCAGTAAAAATGAACATGCTTTATCAACTCACACCTAACGATAGCTATCGTCTTGGACTTGTCAAGAAGATAGAAGTGCTCACCGTGACGGAGAAAAACGATGAAGCAACCTTGAAAATAGAAATCAGCGATGTGCAAGAAACAAAAGGCGAACCAAAGATTAAGTTGAAACTGTGGAGATTCAATAAGTCAAAGGAAAACTTTCTGTTCAAGGATTCGAATTTCCTTAAAAAAGGAGATAATCTGGCTGTAAAATCAGGAAATGATTCCTATACAGACTTTACTATCAGCCGCATCTATAAGAAGATGAGTACAAGAAAGTGGACTGTGGAGTTTACCAACGGAACAAGTATTACGCAAGGGAATTCTTCAGCCAATAAGGAACAGATTTGGGCATTACAACTAGAATGGCTTATTCGTCGCCACTTTGAGAACCGACTTCGCTTACGCCCACAAGGTATCAAGAATCTATCTCTCATATTCATAGATAGGGTGGCAAACTATATGAGCACTACCAATCCTGTCATCAAGGATATATTCGAAGAGCAATTTACCAAAGTGTATGCGGAGTTTCATAATGGCGTATCTCCTTCAAAGGAACAAATCAAGGCAGTACAGGGATTCTACTTTGCCAAAACCACACAAGGAGAATATACGGATAATGAGAGAACCAATAAAGACAATAAGGACATTTACGACCAGATACTGCATAATAAGCAACTGTTATTGTCATTCGATAGTCCTATCGAGTTTATATTCTCTCATTCAGCACTTGGCGTGGGATGGGATAATCCAAATGTGTTCGGAATAGCTACTCTCAACGAAAGCTACTCAGAAAACAAAAAAAGACAAGAGATAGGCCGTGGTCTTCGAATTTGTGTGAACCAACAAGGTCAGCGCATCTATGACCCAGAAGATGCACAGGATGATAAAATCATCAACCAGCTCACAGTAGTTCCAAACGAAACTTATGAAACTTTCGCTCGCAGCTATCAGAACGAGAATGAGAAGGCTTTCGGCACCAAGGATGCATCTGCCAAGTTGAAGCATACTCATAAAGGAATGCACAAGAACAGAGTAACATTTACACTGAAAAAGGACGAGTCCTTCAATAGCATGTTCCGCCGTTTTTGGAATGTCATAGCTAAGAAGACAACCTATCGTGTACATTTCGATGAAGATGCTATCATCCGCCGTTCTATAGAAGCGCTGAGCGAGATAAGTATCGGTGATTATAAAGCAGAGGTGGCTAGCTATAGAGTGAACAATATCGAAGATTTGTCTCGCGAATACGTCGGATCGGAAGATTACAAGTTGCATGGCCGTTTTACTCCACAAGATTTACTTGAAGATTTGAGCGAGAAGACTGGTTTATGCTACAATTCGGTACTGCAGATTCTACTTGGTATCACCAACAAAGAACAATACTTAAAGAATCCGCCTGTATATATGGAACAGGCAGTATTCAAAATCAAGCAGATTCAGTTGGAAGAGTTAACCAGGTGCGTAGAATACTCACCTACCGAAGAGCATTTTCCTTTCAACTTTGAGGACTTTACAAAAGACGGATGTGAGAATTACGTCTCTACTCCTAATCATGGAGTATGGGACAAGACTCTATATGACAGTACACTCGAACGAGATTTCGCAGCAGACGCAGACAAAGAAAACTCAGACGTCGTGTGCTTCCTGAAATTCCCTTCATGGTACAAGATTCCTACCCCAATAGGTTCTTACAATCCTGACTTTGGAGTGGTCTTGAAACGAGTATCATTAAAAGACACAAACGACAAGCGGGAGTATTACTTCGTGGTGGAGATAAAGGGAACGAACGACATTACTGACACCAAAGCCCTTTCACCTCACGAAGTAGCTAGAATAAAATGCGCCATCAAGCACTTCCGCTCAATAGGCATCGAGGCATATTATAAAGCTCCTATTCGTGAATACAAAACATTTAAGTCGCAAGCCGACCAAACTATAAATACAGATAAAGAAAATGGAAACATATAAAGAACATATCACCCTATCACCCGACATGAACGAGGAACGACTCAGTAAACTGCGTGAGTTGTTCCCAGACTGGTTTACACAGGAGGGATACCTCGACATTAACGAAGTGAAAAAGGCAGTAAACCCAAATAGTGTAGAAGAAACAGAGCGTTACGAGTTCCGCTGGTTTGGCAAATCAGCGGCAAAACGCAACGCTTTCACCCCAACACGTGCCACATTACACTATGATGAGAAGCGAAGCGTAAATGCAGAGACTACCGAGAATATCATCATTGAAGGTGAAAACCTCGAAGTGCTCAAAGTACTGACTTCCAGCTACAGAAATAAGGTGAAGTGTATCTATATTGATCCACCATATAATACAGGAGAAGACAGAGTTTATAAAGATAATTATTACGAGAGTAAAGAACAATACTGGGAAAGAAGCGAACACGGTACAAACATTGATACTAATTCTAATACAGAAGGTCGTTATCATAGCAGTTGGTTAGACTTAATGTATAGTCGTCTTTTAATTGCTCGCAATTTATTAAAAGAAGATGGTGTTATATTCATATCTATTGATGATCACGAAATACATCATCTTCATAAGCTATGCGATGAAATATTCTTTGAGGAAAATTTTGTGGCAAATATTGTATGGCAAAAACGTACTTCCCCTGATGCAAGATGCAATCTTGGTCCAGCCCATGATTATATATTAGTTTATGCCAAAAATATCGAGAAGCTAAAACCAACATTAAACAAGATTGAATTAACAGAGGAAAGAGCGTCTGAATATAAGAATCCTGATAATGATCCTCGTGGGAAATGGGCTTCGGTTGACATCACAGGGCAAACAGGTCATGCAACCGAATCACAATTCTATACAATTACCACTCCTACAGGAATTGAGTATACACCACCGATAGGAAGATGTTGGGCTTTATCTAAAGAAACGTTTAATGATTTAGTAAAGGACAATCGAATTTGGTTCGGTGCTGATGGTACTTCTCGTCCTCGCAAAAAGAACTTTTTGTCAGAAGTGGATGGCGTCAATGCTTGGACTTGGTGGACAAACAAGGAAGTCGGTCATAACCAAGAAGCTGCCAAAGAATTAAAAGAATTGTTAGGTGCTGCTGATATTTTCGATAATCCAAAACCTACAAAACTGTTAAGCAAAATTTTTGAAATTGCAACAAAAGAAAATGACATCATTCTGGATTTCTTTGCAGGTTCTGGTACAACGGGACACTCGGTGGTTAAGCTAAACAACCAACAATTAGCTCACAGAAAATTCATCCTTGTACAAATCCCAGAATTCACAGATAAAAAATCTCCAGCTTATAAAGCTGGCTACAAGACCATCAGTGAAATAACCATTGCCCGCAATAAAGCTGTGGTAGAAAGATACCAGAAAGAAAGCGAAGGTAAAATCCTTGACGAGGAATACAAGCAGCAGCTCAACCAGTTAGGCTTCAAGGTCTTCACCCTGTCAAAGTCAAGTTTCCCAAGAACAGACTTTACACCAGACCCAACAAAGAACGAGGAAGAGAATCTTGCCCTTTTCCATGATTATATCAAGGAAAAGGAGCGCCAGCTTACACTCGTATTTAATGATGAGGAACTGATAACAGAAATACTTATCAAACAAGGCTTCATGCTTACCTATACACTGGAAAAGCAAGCCAGCTTTACCCAAAACACAGTTTATTGGGCAACAGATGGAAAAAAGGAGGCCTATATTACTGTAGATGCAAATCTCAACGACGAAACAGTAGAATACTTTATGCAGCATACAGATAAGAAGTTCATCTGCATAGAACGTGCTATAGATACAACAAAGAAGTTTAACCTCAAAGAGAAAATGCAAGAGAAATTCTTTGCTTTCTAAATATTCATCGTATCTTTGCAGAAAGATTCAGTTACAGAAAAAGCGTTATGGACAAGCAGATTAATGAACTCCTAGAGGTTCTGAAAGAATACCAGGAACTGGGAATATCTGAGCAGATAGACTATCAGAAGTTCTATCTCTACTCTATCATCACCCACTCCACCGCCATCGAAGGCTCCACCGTAACCGAGATAGAGAACCAACTTCTCTTCGACGAAGGTATCACGGCTAAAGGCAAACCAATGGTGGAACAACTCATGAACCTCGACCTGAAGAGAGCTTACGAGCAATCCATCAGATGGGCTAGAGAACACAAGCCATTCACCGTGGAAATGCTCAAGAACCTCTCTGCCCTGGTGATGAGAAATACGGGCAGCCATTACAGTACATTGATGGGCGAATTCGACTCATCAAAGGGAGACCTGCGCCTTGTTGGCGTTACGGCAGGAGCAGGCGGCCGCTCCTACATGGACTACCGCAAAGTTCCGATGAAACTGGAAGAACTCTGCAACCACATCAACCAGCGAAGAGAAGCGCTCATCAAAAGCCCCAACGCCATAGATGCCTACCTGCTGAGCTTCGATGCCCACAATATTCTCGTTACTATTCACCCATGGGTGGATGGCAACGGCAGAATGTCGCGCCTCATCATGAACCACCTGCAATTTGAGTTCGGACTGGTGCCTTCTAAAATCATCAAAGAGGATAAGGCGCAGTATATAGAAGCCCTCAATGAATCGAGAGAAGAAGAAGCAATGGCACCCTTCCAGAAATTCATGCTGAAAGAGCACACGCAAAACCTGAGAAACGAGATTCTTGAATACAGGAAATCTATGGAAGAAGATATTGCGATAGCTGATATCAATGTGCAGATGGAAGGAGAAAACAAGATGGAAAAGGAGAAGCAGAAGGTGGTCCAGAAAGGTGGTCCAGAAAACAAGGAGGTGGTCCAGAAAGGTGGTCCAGAAACAAGAAATGCCATTTTGCAACTTATCGCCAGCAATGGGAATATCACTTCCCGAGAGATTGCTAACACTCTGAACATCAACAGAAGTGCCATCCTTAAGCATCTCAAGAAGATGCAGGAAGATCATATCATCCGCAGAGAAGGCTCGCAGAAATCAGGCAAATGGGTTGTCATATCATAATCCTGACCGATAAATATTATGTGGAATCAAATAAACACGGAATTACTCTTCACTCTTCACCAAACCCTCCGGAATACCGATAAACAGGGCGGTTGGCGGGGGTGAAGAGTTTGCAGCAGCTCTTCACCCACTCTTCACCACTCTTCACCTGTATACTTTTCTAAGAATCCGACAGAAAAGAGAAGAATACAGTTGGATAAACACCATAAGAGATAAAACAACCCGCCGATTTAAACATTGTCAAGAATACTGAAAAAGTCAAAGATAACAAAAAGAATCGCCACCTTTTTATAATATCCTCCATTTTTCTTGCAAAATCCAAATATTCATCGTATCTTTGCAAATAGAATTTGTAGTAAGGCGAATAGCTCGCAAAAAGCTATCCTGAAAACATAGGAGATTAGATTATGACAGAAATGAACGATAGAAGATTGCCGGTAGGTATCCAGTCTTTTGCTAAAATAAGAAGAGAAGGATACCTATATGTTGACAAGACTGATATGGTATGGAGACTTGCTCATAGCAACAAGACTTATCATTACCTAAGCCGCCCACGCCGCTTCGGTAAATCCATTCTCGTGGATACACTCCAGGCTTACTTCGAGGGGGAAAAGGAGCTCTTCGAAGGATTGAAGGTGATGGAGTTGGAGAAAGAATGGACCTGCTATCCCGTCATTCGACTCGACATGAGTTGCGGAGGTGCTACACCCGAAGAACTCAACTCCTATCTCGACGACGCCTTCTATAAATACGAACAGAAGTATGAAGTAGCGGTGCGCCCGGAGGTTTCCCTTGCCGTACGCTTCCAGAACATCATCGAAACGGCATTTCACAAGACAGGCAAACAGGTAGTTATTCTAATCGATGAATATGATTCACCTTTGCAGCATTCCTGGAAGACTCCAGAGCATGATGCCTGCACAGCCATCTACAAGTCCGTGTTTGCCGTCTTGAAAAAAGAGGACGAGCACGAGCGCTTCGTCTTCATCACGGGCATCACCAAGTTCACACAGATCTCCCTCTTCTCTGTACTCAATAACCTGAGCAACATCAGTTTTGATGCACCATACGCTACCATCTGCGGCATTTCGAAACAGGAAGTTGCCGAAAACTTCATGCCTGAGATTGAGGCGATGGGAGAAGGAAACGGATGGACTCCGGAGGAGACGCTGAAGCAGCTCACGGCCTTTTACGACGGATATCATTTCTGCAGCGATAATATGGTGGACATTTTCAACCCATTCAGCCTTATCAATGCACTATCGGATAAAAAGTTGAGAAATTACTGGGCTTCATCAGGGGCCACTTCCCTATTGCCAAAGTTCGTGGATGACATGGAGATGAAGATGGAATATTTTGACCATTGCTTCATCGAGGGCGATACCCTGGAGACATCGGATGTGGTGAATGGCGGTGCCGAGCTCTTCCTCTATCAGTCGGGTTATCTCACTATCAAGGGTTACGACGATGGCGTTTACATCCTGGGCTTCCCTAACTTTGAAGTTCGCAAGGCATTATACCGGGTAGTGGTTCCTGCCTTGACCATGAAGTCGAATTCGGAAGTGGTTTCTGCGCAGAGCTTCCTCAGAAAAATGATGCAGGACGGCAATACCGTTGAAGCCAAGAAGGCATTAAAGGCTCTTATCGCCGATGTTCCATACAGCAACAAGAAGATGGCGAGTATGGATATGGAGGAGCGTTACCGGCTGATAATGAGCACGATATTCAGAGCCTTGGGCTTTAGGGTGGAAGTAGAAAGGATGCTAGCCACTGGCAGAATTGATATGATTGTAGAGGTTCCATCCATCATCTACGTCCTGGAACTGAAGCTATCTAACAATGGCGGCATTTCTGCTGCCGAGAGCCAGATAAAGGAAAAGAGCTACACAGAACCATTCAAGGCCGACAAGCGCAAGGTCATCGCCCTGGCAGTGGAACTTAATGAAACAGGCAAGGGATTGATAGATTGGAAAGAAGTGGATGAGTCTTTGTAAAATACAACTCCAAACAAACATCCCGCCAGGTGTCCTGACGGATTACACATCCGGCAGGACGCCTGGCGGGTTCTTTTGTTTATCATAAAGACTAATGATAATCCTTTCTTTCTATCCTCCTGGCTCGCATGTTCAGCTTACTAGGGTCTTGGCGCATATACCAGAGATCCACAATTCGTACAAGATTTGAATCTTCATCATAGAAATAGATAATCTTGAAGTTCTTCATGATGATGGCGCCACGATACTTTTGCCATTTCTGCAATTCAGGAACAAAAGGATAGCCGGTCGGCATAATTTCCAAACGATGCCTAATCTTCTCATACTCAGCATTCCAATTCTTCACCGTTTTCCTTCCAAATTCAGAAAGTGCATATGCCACACACTTTTGAAATTCTGCAAGAAAAAGCCTTTCAACTTTTATTTCTACTATTTCCATCCCGGTATTGCCTTTCGCATCTGCTCTTCAAATTCATCTATGGAAATCCAATGGTCTGGATCATCCAAGTATTTCTCAACCTCTGCGCAATGCTCCATCACCTGCTCCAGCGAGCGCCCCATAGGATAGGAATCGGTATCATAAGCCTCATCCCAAGATACAGATGATGCTGCCGAACGATAAGCTGGCGATGGCTCGCAGACCTTATCCCCTGCTATCTTAGATTCCTCTATATGATATTTCTTTTCCTCCATATTTCTTTCGCTTTTAAAGTTATATAAAATCACTTGTATTTTGAGACAGAGAGCCTTTTTGGATTCTGCCTCATATCCCAAATATCAACAATATGCACCACATCCAAGGATTCATAATAATAATAAACCAACTTGAAATTACGCATAAAATTAGCACCCCGAAGCAAATAGCTAAACTTTGGAGCACCAAGAAAAAGGGGCTTACCTTCAGGATATTTTCTCAGGAAGTTCTGGATTTTCATTAGTTCCTCTTTCCATCTTCGAGCTGTTTTCTTACCAAAATTCTCATAAGCATCGATAATATACTGGCGTACCTTTTCTTCATACAGCTTGTGGACAACTATCTCAGCCATGGGAATTCCTCATATAAACGTTCATTAAAGGCATCAACAGATTCCCATTTAGAAGGATCATCCTTAATGGTTTCACAATAATCGATACTATCCAAAAGACCCTCATAGCTAAAATGATTTTTAAGAACTGGAATTTCATCTTCCTGCTCTATCCCAGAATCAATCACGTGATGAGATACAGACTCTGATACAACAGATGCATAGGCAGGCGATGGCTCACAGACCTTATCCCCTACAATCTTCGATTCATCGATATGATATTTCTTTTCCTCCATATTTCTTTCGCTTTTAAAGTTCCACGATTCTTATGTAAAGATGGTGCAAAAATACAAAGAAAGATTGGAAACCGCAAGAAAATCTACAAGAAAATGGCAGAGAACGCTGAAAATTAATAAATTATACGGATTAAGTTGGATAAAAAAGGCCCTGTATAAATTTTTCTTCTTAAAATCTTTGGAGTATTAGCAAATATCTGTTTCATTGCACATGAATATTTAAAATTAACAATTATGACAACACAAATAAAGTTCATGAACGAGCGTTTGCAGTAAGAATTAGATAAACTTTGGGAATCTGGCGAACTGAGCAATGAAAAGTTGCAAGAAATGCAGTCAGAACACTTGCGCACGGCTTATAAATAATGCTTAAGACTAGACTTTTTATTTATGCGGAATGCCCAACAAGTTGAGCATTCCGCAAAAAAAGAGAACTACTTGTTAAAATACTTCTTGCCACCCTGCTGGATAACAATTCCCTTAGCATTTTTGCCAACTCTCATACCAGCCATATTGAAAGTCTTACCTGACTTTACTACATTTGTGCGAGCTAACTCAGTAATACCGGTGCCTGTATTGTCGAGCTGGTAGATGACATATTGATGTTCTCCATTATGAAGAAATTCACTATTATTTATATAAGTCTTGCCATTCATACGATAGATAGACAGACCCTTTCCATTATCCCAATTTGGTATAGTGAACAATTCCTTTCCCTCCTCATTCTTTACGGCTATATAAGACTCATAATACTTGTCTTGCACATCCTGAGAAAAAACAACTTTTCCGTTTTCAATACCATTTATCATGGAACCATAAACAGTAGTTTCTGGAGGAGATACTTGCCTATAACATATCGCTAGAAATTCATATTTATCATCATTGTTAAACACATTTTGAGTAAGATATCCATACGAATCCTCATTGCAGTTTACATCATAATCATGCACCTCTGTCGGTATGATAAATTCTCGCTGTATTACCTCACTACTTTCACGGCTATCATCTACTTTCCAAGCCAATTTAGACATATCAACTTCAACAAGCTTAGTAAGTCCATCTACATTATATAATTTATTGTCGGAAGGATTATAAAAAGAGTAACGCTCACTTACACAAATACTATCATAACTGCCAGAAGCATCTTGCCAACCTTTTGCTGCATGGTAAGCAAAATTACCTTTGTAATCTGTAAAGTAAACCTGTCCAACATCACCAATCAACTTCGTGACGGCAGCCTTGAATTCATCCATATTTGTAATTGGAGTTTCAAATCCATCATAACCATATACTCCATCAACACGGTGTCCCCAATAAGCTTCCTCATAACCTTCCTTAATAACCTTCTTGGTTTTGAAATCAGCTAAGGCCCTCATTGGTACCAAATTACTCTTGAATACCATAGGGTCATACTTAAAAGTTTTCTCCACGTTAAAAGAAGCATCATAAACAGTAAACTCAGGTTTTTGGATGCTGCTTTCAACTCCGATAGTTGAATAAGGAGTAATAACACCTGTAGTGATAAGATTTTTAGGGATGAAATCAAATCCATCGCCTTTCACCTTAGTTACTTCAGAAATCTGTGCACTAGCAGCCAAAGCCATGACTGCAAATGCGGAAGCAAGTAATGTTCTCTTCATAATCAATTAAAACAACAAGTTTGGATGTCCTGCAAACTTGAATTTAAAAGGTTTATAAGTTCTTTTTCCTGCAATAACAAAGCGTAGACATCTTCACTTGACATTTGCCTAGCGACACGTTTGCTATGCAGTTGCTACATTTTATTCTACCCTTGTGAGCATCACCCTTCATAATGATTTTGCAAAAATAGTCTTTTTGATAGTATTCAGAAAATAAAAGCTACAACCAAACACCCTTATCTATAGCAACAAAGCCAACCTAGATTTGCATCAATACCAGCCTCATCCCCATTAGAACGCAGAAACGTGGACGATCCACTTATCCAACGTTCCAAGGTGTTTGGCCTAACCTATATGCAACAGATAAGTTTTACGTCCACGCTATAGCGGACGCTTACTTATTTATTCTGTTGCACATGTTCTTCCGCGGCCAAACTTCAGGAACATTATTATCGAATAAACAGCAAACGCTATTATTTTAACCCACAAAAACAGACGTCATCGCCTTAGGGCGAATCAATCCGAATGCAAAGTAAATGCAAACGAGCGCAATGAAAGCTTGCTTTCAAATTGCCGAGTGCAGCTTTTCTTCTGCAAAGATAGCAAAAAAAAACAAATTAAACAAGGTTGTTTTAAACAAAGTTGTTTAAAATCATCATTTTTATTACGAATTAACTAATAATCAATGGATTACGAGCACTACGCCAAAGAACTAAACGGGATAATTTTTAAAACACGGACAAATTGAATTTGTCCGGATGGTTGTCCGGCAGCTTTGTAATCAAAAGAAAATCAGTAAGTTATGAGCAGCCGGACAATTTGTCCGGACAAATTCAATTTGTCCGTGTTATTTTTTTATGAAAAAGGAAGAAGAAGAAAAAGGGGGTTACGGATTGAGACGAAAACCTGTTATCCGAGAAGCTATAACCTGGCACCCGAGAAACTATGATTTAGCACATAAGAACCTATGTTTTCCGCCCCACAAAACTATGACTTAGATTTTTTAACACAATTTGCTCCAAATGGCTGCTGAATTTCGGACCTTATCACACGCTCAAATTTGGCGGTTACAGAAGATAGTCGTATTTTTGCCCCCGTTTACCGGATATTCCGACAAGCTAACTTTTAAACATTAAATAATTATGGAAAATAAAAATTTAAGAAATATAGAGAACCTTTTAGCCGCTAAGGCAAGTACACAGCCTCTTTACGAATTCCCAGTAGACCAGCTTCCACTCGGACTCCGCGACTCGCTCTCTGGCGTAGCCGCAGAGGCACGCGTGCCTGCCCTCTTCTCAGCCCTTCCTATTGCAGCAACCTATGCTGACCGTCTGAAGGCGAAGTATTGCGACGGCAGCGAAACTCCGATGGCACTCATGTCTATCATCATCGGCGAGCAGGCATCGGGTAAGGGCGTATGCCGCCGTATCGAGAACATCTGGGCGAAGAAGATGGATAAGGACGATGAGAAACCACGTGAAGACGAAGCCTGGTACCAGCAGCACAAGGGCAAGAAGGGTGTAGTAGATCCGAAGCCTTGCATCCGTCACATTGGCGATACTATCTCGAAGTCGGCTCTGATGCGTCGTCAGCTCTGTGCCGACGGCCACACCATGTATATGTTCAGCGAGGAGCTCGGTTCGATGAAGAGCGTATGGAAGGTATTCGGCGACTACTTCCGTAAGGCGTTCGACCAGAGCGAGGTGGGCCAGGACTACATCACAGCCACCAGCGGCGTAACCCACGCCCAGCTCAACTTCACCGGCTGCTGCACACAGAACATCTTCCAGAAGTTCTTCACCGATGACAACATCGAGGATGGATCTTCTTCAAGAATGATGCTCGCCAAGATGCCAGATACATCCTTCGCACCCCTCAGCCAGCACCACGGCTATACCGAGGAGGAGCAGGCCAACATCCTCAAGGCAGTAACTCTCCTTGAACGTAGTCACGGCGTAATGGAGCTGCCCCGCATGTGCGAGGAGTTCTGCCAGTGGCTCGAAGCGAAGAGACAGCTTGCCCTGGCGAATGCCGACCGTGTGATGGATGTGTATCGTCGCCGTTCCGCCGTCATCGGCTTCCGTTGTGGCGTCATCTTCCACATCCTGGAGCAGACCGAAGAGGAGACCGATGCCTGCATCCGTTTTGCCAAGGCAGTAGCCGACTACGTGCTCGCCATGCAGATGGAGCTGTTTGGCTTGCGTCTCGACAAGCAGCAGCAGGACAACGAGGCTATCCCTGTCTATAAGTCTCGTAACACCCTGCTCTTCGCCCAGCTCCCTGAGCAGTTCACCCTCTTCGATGCCAGCCGTGAGCGTGGCGACGGAGCCAGTCGTGAAACCATCCGTAAGATGATAAGCCGTTGGACCAAGCGTGGTCTCTGCAAGAAGCTGAAAGGTGGCGACACCGAAATCTGGCAGAAGCTTACCCTCTCGGCATAAAGCCTCTTGAATCTCCTAAAACAGTCAATCCCCCATCACGCAGCCAAAGCGTGGTGGGGGATTACTGTTTCTGATGATACCACACATCATTGCTGACAACACTCGAAAAAGAGATAATGACGGAAAGAAAAACATAAAGTTTCCTAAATTATACCCTTGGGTATAATACCTTTGGGTATAATTTTGTAACTTTGCAGAGAATCAAGACTTTAAGCATATGAACAAGATACCATTCGAATATGGTTCTATCGCTGAAAATGAATATTTCATTGATAGAATCGAAGATAGAAGAGACCTCAAGACTTTTCTTGGAGGAGGCATCAACGTGATGCTGATTTCTCCAAGACGATGGGGTAAGTCTTCACTTGTCAAAGCAGCAATGGAAGAGCTGAAGCAAGAGCAGAAGGACATAAGAGTATGCTATCTGGATGCCTTCAAGATTTTCTCTGAGGAAGAGTTTTACAACAAGTTTGCAAGTGCTATACTCCAGGGCGTTTCTTCCACTATGGAAAAGAGATGGGCTGACATCGTAAAGTTCATCCAGTCCATATCTCCTAGCCTCACCATCAACAGCGACCCGGTGAATGCCGTAGAAGTAAATCTAAACTTCAAGCCTTTGAAGGAAAGTGCCGAGGAAATTCTCAATCTTCCAGAAAAGATTGCCAAGGCAAAAGGTATCCATGTCATCGTGTGCATTGACGAGTTCCAGCAATTGGCTAACCTGCCAGACTGGAAGCGCCTGGAAGGAACCATGCGTTCGGTGTGGCAGGGACAACACAGTACAACCTACTGCCTCTATGGCAGCAAACGCCACATGATGATGGATATATTCGGCAACTCGAAGAATCCATTCTATCGTTTTGGGCAGATGATGACATTGAAAAAGATAGCCAAGGAATACTGGAAGCCTTTTATCCACGACAGTTTCTGTCATCATGGCAAGACTATCAGCGATGATATGATTGAGCGAATTTGTAATGTCATGCAATGCCATTCCTGGTACATGCAGCAATTCTGCTTTCTCATCTGGACACGTACGGCAACTGAGGTGACAGAGGAAATCTATCAGTCACAGCTCACCAAGCTCCTGGATACCAATGCCGATATGTTCATTACCGATATTGATGGCATGCCTGCCTCTCAGATAGCATTCCTGCGTGCCGTCTGCATGGGAGAGACCCATTTCAATGCCCAACAGGTTGTAGCAGAATATGGACTCGGTGCTCCACGCACCATCACCAAGAACAAAAAGACTCTTGTAGAAAGAGACTTCATAGAGAAATCGGGCGATGGCTTCAAGATGGTTGACCCCGTCTTCGAACTGTGGTTCAAACGGGAATACTGCAACATCTTACCTCTATAAGATATAGGAGAAACAATGTAAACAGTTAATCCCCATCACGCAGCCAAAACGTGATGGGGGATTTCTGTTTTTTAGCAAAGATTAATAAGCAAACTAGCCAGTATCTCACAAAATATCAATACCTTTGCACCCATGAAACAGATTATGAAGAAATTATTTCCACATATTTTGTGGAACAGAGATACAACTTCTCTGTTGGGATGTGCAGCCAGTAAATTTATCGTATTCGATATCATCTGGTGCCTGCAGACTACTTTCACCTCTTTTTCCCTGCCAGAGGTGTATGTCAATTCCCTATTGGCAGCTCTGCTGTTCATCCTCCCATTTATGCTTACAGGCAAGAAATGGGTAGAATACCTCGTGCTCTTTATTCTAGACGGACTGCTCATCAGCAACCTGATGTATTGCCGTACCTACAACTCGATGATACCATTAGAAAGTTATCTGCTGGCTAGCAATCTGAGCGATTTTACTGCGAGTGTGGTTGACTCGATGAGATGGATAGATGCCCTACTCCCGCTATCTACACTTATCTGCATCTATTCTCTCTATAAGAAAAAGAACAGAACGAATGATTCTTCTAAAAATAAAAAGGGAAGTTATACCCTGCGAATCAAACAATATGCCTGCACCACACTTGCAGCTTTCCTGCTTTCTGCCATCTTTATCTTTGCCAAAGGTGGACCGGAAAAGGCTTTCAGCGAATTGAACAGCGCCAACATGTACACCTGTAAAGTGCCGATGTACACCATCTTCGGCAACCTGATAAACGAGGCAAGCCAGCAGAAATCGGTATTCACCCCAAAGATAAAGGCTGATATTGACAGTTGGATGAAGCAACAACCTGGCTACCAGCCACTCGCCGACAGCATCGCCAAGAAGAAGACCCTGGTGGTTATCTTCTGCGAATCGCTAGAAAGCTGGGTTATCAACCGTAAGGTAGAGGGCAAGGAAATCACTCCAAACCTGAACCGGTATATTGCCGACAGCCATACTCTCTATGCTCCACATGTTCTCACCCAGGTGAAGGGCGGACGCAGCATCGACGGACAGCTTCTGGTAAGCACAGGTCTGCTGCCGCTGATGAGCGGATGCTATGCCATGCAATTCCCTTATACCCACTATCCTTCATTGGTCAAGGCGCTGAAGGAAGAGCATCCCGACCTGAGTTCTTATCTGATGACGGTGGACAAGCCTATCACCTGGAACCAGTCTGTGGTGGCAGAAGACTTCGGCATCAGCCAGATGTTCTTCAACGACCAGTGGGTGAACGATGAGAAAGTGGGCAGCCGCAAGAAACTGGGCGACGTATCCTTTATGAAGCAGATTGTGGCGAAGCTCAAGAAGGGCGAAATCATGAAGGAGGGAAAAAGCAACTATCTGCAGATTGTTACTTACTCCGGTCATAATCCTTTCATCCTGCCAGATAACCTGAAACGCATTCATTTTAAGGGCGATTATCCAGAGAAGATGCGCGACTTCATGACCATGGCCAACTATACCGACCACGGACTGGGCATTCTCCTCGACTATCTGAAGAGTCGTCCGGATTATAAGGATATGATGATTGTTATGATAGGCGACCACGAAGGTCTTGCTGCCGACCGCAAGCCGATATGTGCATCGCCAGCCGCCAAAGGCATCGTCAGCGACACGCAGTTTACTCCTTTCATCGTTGTCAACGCTCCCGTTGGTGGTATATATAATAAGGTGATGGGACAGGTAGACCAATATCCTACCATCCTCAACCTGATGCATCTGGACCGATACGAATGGAAAGGAATGGGACAAAGCATCCTGGACTCTCGCAAGTATCCTGCCGCAGTAGGCTCAGACAACATGAATGTAGAAACAACGGGCAATGTGCCGGAAAAAGAAATCAAGCGACTCACCGAAGCGCATCGCATCTCGGATTTACTGATTCGTTACGACAAAATTATAAAGCATTAATCAGGTATCTTACCTGAAACTTCTACCCAGATAAAGAAAGAATCCCTCTTACGACTAAAATTGCCGCAAGAGGGATTCTTTCTTTTTTCAAGTTCTGTAAATCCAGTTTATTATTGCTGATGTCGCTCGATATATTCAGCAGCCTGGATATTCGAGAAGACATAGTTTTTCAAATCCTGGAACTTAGACTCCTGCTTGTTTTCTCTCAGATTGCCATTCGGCAAAACATCATAGCAGAAACTGCGGTTCATCGACGGATTATAGACGAAGCAACGCTGATGGTCTCTTGCCACAATCTGGTTATCTGCCGAATAGAATACCATCGGGCGCTGCTGCTTCAGCAGATCCACTCCGAAGCCCTCGTATTCATAATTCAAATTCATCAGACCGAAAAGCGTAGGCATCACATCCACCTGCATGCCCAAGCCCGCATACTGCTGCTGCGGAACACCAGGACCGAAGATGATGAGCGGAATATGATTGTAAGACTGCGGCAACTCGCCCTCGCTCTTACCCACCAGCTTGCCATGGTCTGCCTGAATCACGAATATCGTGTTCTTATACCAAGGCTCCCGGCTTGCTTTCTTCAGAAAGTCGCCTATCGCCCAGTCGGCATACTCCACAATCTGTGTTTCCTTCTCCTTGGTCTTCGGCTTGAAGAAATCAGGAATGATATATGGCGGATGATTGCTCACGGTGAGGATGGTTGCCATGAAAGGCTTGCCCGTCTTCGCCTTCTGGTTGATGGTGTTGAGGGCATAGCCCATCTCGAAATGGTCGCTCACACCAAAACTGTTCACCACCTCGCTCTTAGGATAGTTCTCC